>Ga0210410_10000241_pt1 | contig 74261 bp, 58 predicted proteins | sample IncBWC4MmetaG_FD_161058 | JGI IMG/M metagenome (GOLD analysis project Ga0210410, IMG submission 161058) | Forest soil microbial communities from Barre Woods Harvard Forest LTER site, Petersham, Massachusetts, United States - Inc-BW-C-4-M | ecosystem: Environmental > Terrestrial > Soil >... | reverse complement strand
GATATAGTTTGCTCGGGACTCGTGTTGGTCAACTTTTGTCTTAGCTGGAGGTACGACCCATTGAAAAACGGAGTGAATTGTCCCAACTCGGAATCAAGTGAGTACTTTAGCCTGATATCAACACCACGTGCCCGTTGCTCGGAAACATTTACGAAGCGATCATCGATGATCGCGCTTACCAAAGCCGAATTGTAGGGTGTACCAGTGACGTTATAAAACGCGCTAGCGCCGCTAATGACGCTCTGTTGAACAGCAGGACTTGGATTTGGTGTTACAAGAGATGCAAAGGCAGGATCAATCAACGCCGTCGTGGGATTGGAGGTGGGCTGAGTAATTAGATTACTGTAGAGAATGTTGAAATATGTTGCACTCAATCGCAACGTTCGAAATTCCGGCGGCTGATAGTCGGCACCCACGGTAAATGATTTAGCTGTTTCCGGCTGAAGTGCTGAGTTGCCGCCCGCGGGTATGATGGCTACTGTTGAGCCTCCTGTCGGGGCCTCAACTGGGTAAAGGAGAGCGTAGTAGGAAGAATACTTCTGGTAGAGGCTGGGGACAAGGAATGATTTGTTCCATGTACCGCGCAACCTTAGCGCTTGTAGCGGCTCATACGATAGTCCAACTAGAGGGCTGAAGTGCGTTCCGACATCGCTGTAATCTTCGTATCGACCGGCCAATGTCAGAATAAGCTGATGCGCACCCATCCGAGCGGTTTGAGCACCAATGAGTGGCAGTGTGACTTCGCCGAAACCATATTCCAGATGCCGGCTGGCGTTAACTGAATCTAACTCCTCTGAAACTATTCGCTCTGTGCGATAGCCTCCGCCGACCGCCACCCGGACGTCGCCTGACGGGAGCGAGATTACCGGCCCCTCGCCGAGGACCTCGCCCATGGACAATCTGTTAGTCGGTTCGATCTCATTCCTATAGTTACAGCATGGCTCGATGTCGACATGATCGAAGCGGTCGGCGCCCATCGTGCCAATTAAGTCGACTTTCCAATCATGGGCAAGGATCAGATTTGCTCCCACTGTGGCGTTATATGTGTAGCCTACCGTCGTGACGAAGTCGGTCGGGCCGGAAAGGAGCGTTGAAACTTCAAACGATGTTGTTCGGTTGTAGAGTCCTTCAGCGAAGATGTGGAGATTCGAATTTGCTTGTTGTGAAGCGTCGAAAAATACGGAGTTTTGATGGATAGATCCACCAAGGGACTTGGGGTCTGGGCCGGTATACCAATTGCGCTGACTTCCATAGAGTCCGTCCTGGTCTCGGTATTGATAGGAGACGAGCGCGGATCCGCCTTCCCAAGTCGTTCCAAAAAGTTGTCCGTATCGTTGAGAGAAACCACCCCCGTCGGTCGGAATCCCGAATTCGACTCGCGACTCCGCACCGGAATAGTCCTTCTTAAGGATAAAATTTACGACGCCGCCTACTGCGTCCGACCCATAAAGCGCAGAGGCCCCGTCAGTCACCACCTCTACACGATCAATTGCTGGCAGCGGGACAGCCGATATATCGACGGAGTTTTGTATTCCCGTGACGGGCACGCGATGACCGTCAATTAGAACGAGGGTCGAATCAGATCCGAAGCCCCGAAGATTCGCGCTGTCCGAGTAATTGAAGTTCGAAAGATTTCGATAGGGGCCCTGGCCATTTGTTCCTATAGTGGACTGTTGGCCACCAGCGAAACTCTCCGGTAGTTCCCGAAGAACCTCCCCGGCGGTGGACACGCCGGAATTCTCAATTTCGGCACTCGTAATGGTTATTACCGGTGATGCTGGTGCGACACCGCGAATGTACGTGCCCGTTACTACAATTTGTTCAAGCGACTCCGATGCCGCGACCTCAGCGCCATCGACGAGGGCATCCGCGGCATTCGCGCAAACGGGGCCGATGACGGGTGCGATTAACACTGCGGTGCGCAGGAAAATCGGCGGAACGGAGCGTAGACTACGGGATCTCATCGACATCCCGGGGACATGGTTGCACTGCCGCAATTGTCTCTTCCCTCAGTGCGCGTTCTTTCTTTGTTGCCAGCCACGTTCTTGGGCCGCAAGACGAATGCTTCGCGACGAGGACAAGCTACTCGCACTCGGGACTCCCTCCTAGCCACTTTCGGGTGACATTCGCGACCCTGTCGAGTGAACCTAGGGTACCTCAAGCACCGCGATACCGCTCTGCACCCAGCAAACATTACCCACTGCAGTAGTTCGCAAGCAGCCCGCCTCCTGCGGATGATCCAGCAGATTCATCCGCGCCGAAGGTTTTGTCTCGGCGTGTGTGGAGGGCGGTGTTGGCATCTCGTTTCTCTAGGCTCGTGTCGCGTCCGCCGTCTTGAGCTCGATCGTGCGGGGATCGTTGGTGGTCTCGCGCACACCAAACTTGGTGGACGAATGTTGTCCCTGACTCGACAAAGTCTTATCCCCTGGCTGGGCGGGCGATTGCTCTCGCCTTCGAAGATTTGCGGCGTGACGCCTTGGATGTCGTCGTTTTGGAGCGAGAGACGGCTCCCCCATCGGGGGGATGGGTGGGCCGCGTATTCAAACACAAGCTTCAGCGCGACGGGTACCCCATGCCGAGGGCCCCAACCTCAGGAGAGCACGCATGACCAATCATCCGAAGCTCGAAGTCCTCACGCCGCAGAATAAGGTGCCGCCGCCGCTGCAAGCGGCGTAAGTCGCACTGTGCATATTTCAGCATTCCTCGTCTTAGGGCGAGGCCCACATAGGAGACAATGCAATGCCACAGATCGATGTCCATCTGGTCAAAGATGTGCTCAACGCCGAGCAGAAAAAGCTGGTCATTCAAAAGCTGACCGATGCCCTAGTTTCAATAGCAGGTGAAAACTTGCGCGGCGGGACATGGGTGAAGATTTATGAGGTCAATAGCGGCGAATGGGGCATTGGTGGCAAGCCGCTGACAACCGAGGCGATAAAAGCATTGGCCGCAGGTCGACACGCCGCGTGACGCGCCCTGCAGGGAATCCGAATGGGGCCAAAATCGCTGCTCATGACTTGCTCTGCGCGCCTTACCCGGAGAATTTCTCAAACCACGAACGGCGTTGAGATGCGGCGTAAGCATGGGCCGCCGGAATGATGAGCTCGATTTCCGTGCCGGATTCCGGCGCCGACCAGACGTTCAGCTTGCCGCCGACCAGCTTGGCGCGCTCGCGCATGCCGTGCAGCCCGAAGTGTCCCTCACGTCCCTCGGCCGTCAGGACCTCGGGGTCGATACCTTTGCCGTCATCCCGGACTCGCAAACGAAACTGCTGCTCCTCGTAGCGAAGCTCGACTTCAATCTGCTTTGCTTGGGCATGCCGAAACGCGTTGCGCAACGCCTCGCCCGCGATCCGATAAGCCTCATCACGCACAATGGAGTGCAGAGCCTGCGGTGCGCCTCCGACGTCCACTTGCAATCCGATCGACGTATGGCTGCTGGCTTCGGCCGCGAGCTCTCGACCGAGTGTCGTGATGGCTTGAGCCAGGTCATTGCGCTCGACCGTCGAGGCACGCAACCCCTTCACGGTCTCCCGTCCCTCGGTAATGGCCCGCGCCGCCTGATCAATCGCGCTCTCAAGGGTCTTCTCGGCCTCGGCCGGATGCGCTGGGAGCTGCTCGCGAGCAGTTTGGAACCGAAGCAGCAGACCTTGAAAGCTCTGTAGCAACGTATCGTGCAAATCGCGCGCGATGCGTGTCCGCTCGCTCACGCGCTCTTCCAGACGCATGCCGTATTCTCGTGCCAGCTGCCGCAGCCGAAGCTGATACAACCCTGCAACTGCTACCAAAAAGAGGATCACGCATAGCGAACGGAACCAGAGGGTCTGGTAGAACGCCGGCAGTATCGTGAACTCCGCAGTGGCAATTTTGTCTGACCACACCCCGTTGGTGTCGGAAGCCGCAACATTGAAATGATAAGAGCCGGGCGGAAGGTTGCGATAAGTGACAGGACTGGAGGCCGCGACTTCGTGCCAGTCGTTGTCTGTTTCCCGTAACTTGTAACGGAATCGGATAGCCTCCGGATCGGAGAGGCTCACCGCGCTGTAGCTAACCTGCACGCTCGACGTGTGCGCTGGTAAAGAAAGACGAGAGGCGGGCGCGTAGCTTTTGTCGTCGGCGGAAACCGACTGAATGGTCATCGGAGGCGGCACTGCCTGTTTTTCGGAGTAAACTGCCGGATCGAGCCACACCACTCCATTGCGCAAGGTGAACCACAGTCGCCCATCGGTACCCTCGATGGCAGTCGGCAATGGTTTCACCTGGATGGCAACCCCCGGAAGTCCGTCGCGCCTACCGAAGTGCTCGCCCTTAACCCGATAGGCAGAGTCCTTCAAGGCCTCGGAAATTTCCACCTTACGGATGTGGAAGATTCCAGAAATCCCGTTGAGCCATAGATCCCCGTCGGCTGTTTCCACGATTCCAGAGAGTCCGTGCAGCAATTCGTCATCGACGGCAAAGATAGTGTGGAAACGTCCATGGTCAAATTGCTGCAGGCCAAGTTCACCCCCGATCCAAATCTCTGATCCTCGTCCGTAAACCGCCAGGACGATTCCCACTTGAAGACCATCGCTCGGACCGAATACACGGACCCTGTCGCCATCCAAAACCGCCAGCTGGCTCTTCATATAGCCGAACCAAATGCGGCCCAGGCTGTCCGTAAATTCGACCGCCACACGTCCCTTTGGGATGTCGTCGCGTCCACCGTAAGATGTCCAGATGCCATTGGCCAACCGGTAGAGACCGTGACGCGCGAAGGAGACCCATACTCCTCCTTGTTGATCCTCGGTAATCGTCTGCAGGAAACCAAACTGGTTCACCAGTTCCGGCGGAAGATCGACGCGAACGAAATCGTGTCCAACAAGATGCCAAAGGCAACCTTCTCCGGAGAACCAGAACGTCTTGTCAGGTGCGCGGTAGGCAAATGACGATATCACCTGCGCGAGACGACGCTCGGCGTTGCCACCCAAGACATGATACAGATACACTTTATCGTCAAAACTGGTGCCGGCACTGATCCATACCGCCCCATTGTCATCAGCCACCACGGCGAAATCCGCATTCGCTTCTTTTGGGAATTCCTGTCTGATCAACGGGGTGTAAAAGAATCGATGTATACCCTTGGTATCACCAAACCAGATATTTCCTTCGCGATCGACCAGCTCTGCGTGCTCAAAAGGGTTAACGTCATAGGTTTCAGAACCGCCTGGCGACACCTCGTTGAAGGCCTCGTGTAGGCTCTCTCTGGGAACGTGCATCACGACGGGCTTATCCGTGGGCGAGATCCAAAGGCTGTTATTTCGATCGATAAGTTGAAGGTTTTTTGTGACCACCGGGTAGACAGGCGGCCGCTCATCAGAACCCTCGCCGGAGTCGGACAACGGCGAGGCTGCGGGCTCGGTCAGGACGGATCGATCCGCGTCCCATGTGAACTCATCGACTGATAAATTTCTCCTGGCCGTTTTGAATCGTCTGATGCCCGGCATAAGGTAGATAAGGTCCTTCGGGGCGCCCGTAGTGCCCACAAGCGCCCACAGTATCCCCTGTGAATCAAATCCAACCTGCCTAACGGCTCCGGCCGCGGCATTCCATTCAACTCCTACATGCTGCCAGCTCGAATGATCAAATCTCCACAGACCACTGGATGCGCCGGCCCATACAATTCCATCCCGATCCTGGGCAAAACCGTTAACACTTCCAGTCTCGCTCGCATAATTGGTGACTCGCCCGTTATCCAGGAAACTGAAGCCTCCAAAGAGATAGCCGACCCAGAGGCCGCCAGACGGCGGTACGAACGAGGAGATCACGTTGGTCGAGAGGAGCTTATCGCCAAACGAAGATCTGAAAGGTTCGAATCGCGTTCCATCAAACCTAATCAACCCGTTGGGAGCGCAGAGCCAAAGGAAACCATCGTTGGTCTGTGCCAAACACGTGACGTCCGGGGGAGCGCCGTCTTTGAAGGTCCATGACTCGTGACCCACCTGCAAGTTCGCTGATCGAACTGTTTGTCCAAAAACACAAGGGACGGAGGTAACGATCAGCAAGAGAACGACCCCGCATGGCTGCGAGGCTATGCAAGACCGTCCTTGTTTATGTGTTTTCCACACAGCGCCCACATATTACTCCCGTCATGGCGGCACGACGGTCGACTTCCGCGCCGACGCGATCCCTTCCCCCATTGGAGGGATGCTGTCGCAGAGCTCTGAGCGATAGCATCCGGCGAGAACTGTGGCCAAATGCCAACCGTTTGTTCAAGCAAGGAAACGCAAGGTCGTAAATATACCCATGCCCAGGAACTTAGTGCGCGAGTCATATCGGGGCGGCAAGATGGTGTCTACGGACAGAATCCAGTGGGCTCGCTCGATCGCGGTGTGTCTGATCGCGCTGGGGTTTGATGTGACGAGCCTCGCCGACGACGCGGCGAGCATGGCGCGGCCCGGCTCGTTGAGCCAGGAGCGCCTGGACACCGCCTCACAGAACCGCGCTGATTTCTTGCTCACGCACGGCAACTATGCACAAACGCGCTACCAGCCGGCCGATCGGATCAACACACACACCGTCAATAATCTGAAGCTCGCCTGGACCTTCCAGGTCGATCTCACCGAATCGATCCAAGGCGCCCCGATCGTCTATGACGGCGTGATGTATTTGACTACGTCGTACAACCATCTCTTTGCGGTGGATGCAAGAACCGGCAAAGAACTGTGGCATTACACGCACGTCTTAGACCCCGCCGTGTCGGTCTGCTGTGGTCCGAACAACCGCGGCGTTGCTGCGTTGGGCGATCTGGTCTATATGGCCACGCTCGATGCCAAACTCGTGGCACTCAACGCGAAAACCGGCGCGGTTGCGTGGAGCGAGCAGCTCGCCGATCCGCTCAAAGGTTATTCGATAACGGCCGCGCCCACTGCGGTGGATGGCAAAATACTGATCGGGCTCGCCGGTGCGGAATACGGGATCCGGGGGGCGCTCAAGGCGCTTGATGCGAAAAGCGGCGCTCACGTCTGGACCTTTTACACGACGCCGGTCAACTCGGTGGGTGTATGGGCGACTCATGATGCGACGGGGGTCGACCTGCATCGGGATATCGCTGCCGAAAAGGCGGCACTGGCCAAGCGCGGCGATCCCTACAAGACGCTCGGTGGTTCGATCTGGCAGAACCCGGCAATAGACTTTGCGAATAAGCGCGTCTACTTCGTCGTCGGCAATCCGGCGCCCGACATCGATGGCAGTGTGCGCCCAGGGGATAATCTGTATACCGACTCGCTCGTGTCGGTGGATCTTGAAACCGGTAAGTACATCTGCCATCTGCAATATATTCCCCACGATATCTGGGATTTGGACGCGGTGAGCCCCGCGGTCCTGACGCCGGTCGCGGACAAGGCGGGCAAAACAATTCCGGGTGTCTTGCACGCGGGCAAATCCGGCTATCTCTATGTGCACGATGCGAAGGACTGCAGCTTGATTCGCAGCACGGGCCTCGTCGAAGCGAAGAACGAACGTGCGCTGCCAACAAAGGAAGGCGTGACCATCCGCCCGGGCTTGAATGGCGGTGTGAGCGCAACGCCGCTGGCGATCGATCCGAAGCTCGGGCTCGTCTATGCGCTGACCAATGAATCGGCCTTGAAATACTACTTTTTCAAGACCGCGGAATATGCGGACGGCAAGCTCTGGCTTGGGGGCAGCTTCAAGGGCGCGCCGGAGGAGCCGACCTGGGGCGATATCGTGGCAACCGATTACAACACCGGCAAGATCCGCTGGAAAGTCAAAAAGCCGCTGCCGATGTTCGGCGGGATTCTCGCCACGGCCGGAGGCCTGATCTTTACCGGCGAAGGGAGCGGTGAATTCGGCGCCTATGACTCGGCCACCGGCAAGGAGTTGTGGAGCTACAAGACCGATGCGGGCGTTAACGCGCCGGCATCCACTTACATGATCGATGGCAAGCAGTATGTCGTTGTCGGCGCGGGCGGCAATACGCAATTGAACACCGCGCGCGGCAATAAGTACTACGTGTTCGCCTACTGACATGGTTACGAGACGATTCCATCGCTCGACGCGAGGCACGCAATGCCGCAATACGGTATTTTGAACATCATGTCCCGCGGTGCGCTGCTTCTGGTTTTAGGCATCGCTGGTGTCAGCGGCGTCCAGGCACAAGCCATCGACCAAAAAGCCGCGGTCTGCAAGGCCTGTCACTTAAGCGGCACGTTGCAAAGTTCCTCGGTGATTCCGAACATCTGGGGTCAGAGCGAGGGCTATATCTACCTGCAGCTGCGCGACTTCAAGAGCGGCACGCGCAATGCACCGGAAGATGCGGCCATGCGCGGCTTCGTTGCGACAATGAGCGATGGGGATATGCTCGAAATGGCCAAATACGCATCGAGTCAGCCCTGGCCGAAAGTCGAGCCCATCTCGACTGATGCGGCGTTGCTCAAGAAAGGCGCCTACGCCACCGCCATGGTCGGCTGCGGGGGCTGCCACTTCAACGACTGGAAAGGATTTAGCGCCAACCCGCGCATTGGCGACCAAACCACCGCCTATCTTGCGGCCACGCTCCGCCAGTTCCGCAGCGGCACGCGCGCCAATTCACCGGGCATGTCAGACCTTGCGCGTACGTTCGATGAAAATGAGATCGACGCGGTTGCGGCCTTTCTGAACGCGGCGCAATAGACACACGGCTCTTTAGCGGCGGCGGCCGGCGAATCACGATTTTGACACCTTATCTCCTCATTATGTGAGGTGTTTCTACTAGCCGTCTGAGGCGATTCTAGCTATTATCGCCTCACCACATGAGGTATTTATGACCCCTGCAGGAGTACGCTCCCAGCGCTGGATCTGGCAGTACCCGAAATGGCCGACATTCGCCTGGAATGCAGCTGTCTTATCCACCACCTTATCCAGAGCGCGCCGGGCGCAAGGTGAGCTCGCGGGGGTGGCACGACTGCTTGATTCGAAGCTCGATCTTTCCGCCCAGCTCGAGATCCTCACGTTGGAGGGTCTGACCACGAGCGCGATTGAGGGAGAGAAGCTCAATCCGGACTCATTGCGAAGCTCCATCGCGCGCCGTCTCGGCCTGCCAACCGCAGGTCTGCCACGACCTTCACCCGCCGTGGAAGGACTCGTCGAAGTACTACTCGATGCGACGCAGCGCTACCAGCAACCCCTAACGCTCGAGCGGCTGAGCGGTTGGCAGGCAGCGCTCTTTCCGACGGGTCGTTCGGGCCTGCTGGAAATCCGTGTCGGGACTCTTCGCGGCCGAGCACCGATGCAGATCGTCTCCGGACCCATTGGCCGAGAACGCGTGCACTACGAGGCGCCGCCGCGCGCTCGCCTTAGCCGCGAGATGCGCTCGTTTCTCAAATGGTTCAATGTCCCTCCCGCCGGCCTCGACGGGCTGCTTCGCGCCGGCCTTGCACACGCGTGGTTCGAGGTCCTTCATCCGTTCGAAGACGGCAATGGTCGCGTGGGCCGTGCACTCCTCGACATGGCCCTGGCCCAGGATGAGGACCGCTCCGTGCGCCTCTACAGTATGTCGGCGCGGTTTATGGATCAGCGCGATGCGTACTACGCGGCACTAGAGCGGACGTCCTCGGGCGACCTGGACATCACACCGTGGCTCCTCTGGTTCCTCGAACAGGTGGAAGCGGCCGTTCGATCGAGCGAGACTCTCGTCGCTGTGGTCGTCCAAAAAGCGCGGTTCTGGATGCAGCACGCACAAAGCGAGCTCAACGAGCGCCAGCTCAAGGCGCTCAATCGCATGCTCGACGCGGAACCCGGTGGGTTCGTGGGCGGTATGACGAACAAGAAATACGTGACCCTCACGAAGGCGAGCCCCGCGACGGCGCAGCGAGACCTCGCGAGTCTCGTTGGCAAGGGCTGCCTCGTTTTGGTCGGCACTGGTCGTGGCGCACGCTACGAGTTGCAACTGCCGAGCAGTAAAGCATCGCGCGCGGGGTGAACGGCGGATTCCTTGGGACGTTCGCATGCCGAGTTGGACATTTAATGCGGCGCTGGTGTGACATAATACAGCCACCTCATGTCGTATTACCGTGCGACTACGCGCGGCGTATAGTCGGATCTTCATCAAAAGAAGCAACTCCCGACATCCGCGACCCATCCACGGGGGAATCGACGCTTCCCCCAAAAGCAGACGCGGTCGCTGGGGAGCAACATCACAACTAGAGGGGGTTTACACATGGACGCACTTCGATTCAAACGGTACTGGATGCCGTTGGTGGCGGTTGTCACCGTCGCGCTCGCTCTTGCGGAGGTGGTCGTGCGCGGCGGAGGCGTACAGTCGCTGCCCCTGCCGCAGCCTATGTTCAGCGATGCACAGCTGGTCTCGACCGGCACGACGCCGCCGACCGAGGCTCAATGCGAGTCGGTCGGTCGACGCTGTTTCACGCCGCAGACGGTGCGGGCGGCCTATAACATCGGGTCCCTGTACGCCGCCGGACTCAACGGTGCCGGTGTGACGATCGCAATCATTGATTCGTACGGGAGCGACACGATTGCGCACGATCTACATGTCTACAACCAAGCGTTCGGGCTTCAGGCGATGTGCGGTGAGGAGGGTGTGACGTGTGCTGCGGGGATGCCAACTTTCAGCCGCCTTGAGTTGCAGGGATCGCCGGCGACAATCGCGCCGCCGTCCACGAGTCATGGCACTGGACAAGAGAACAAGTCAGCTTGGGCGCTCGAGGTGTCGCTCGATGTCGAGACGGCGCACGCGATTGCGCCGATGGCGAACATCTTGCTCGTGACGACGCCCACCGCGGAGACGCTCGGTGTGCAGGGCTTCCCGCAGATGATGGCGGCGGAGGACTACGTCGTCCAGCATCACTTGGCCACCGTGATCTCGCAGAGCTTCGGCTCGGCCGAGGAGGCGTTTGGCAGCGCGCAATCGCTGCTCCAGCTGCGCTATGCGTTTGTGGCCGCCGCCCAGAACGGCGTCACTGTGCTCGCCGCCTCCGGAGACGGTGGTAGCGCCAACGTAGCGAAGACTCCCGTTGGCAAGGGAGGCTCCCTGATCCCCTACCCGACGGTCGGGTGGCCGGCCTCCGACCCGCTCGTCACCGGCATCGGCGGCACCTACCTGTGCACCGACCCTGGTAATACTGCGGCTCGGGTGGCTGACAGCAGCGTCGCGCCGTCCAGGTGCATTGCCAATCCGGGTGCAGCGGAAGTCGGCTGGATCGACTCGGGCGGTGGCTTTAGCCACGTCTTCACGAAACCGGCCTACCAGGACACGCTCCCGGCCGGCTCGACTGCGATCGGCACGATGCGTGGCGTGCCCGATGTCGCGTTCCAAGCGAGCGCAGGCACCGGCGCGCTCGTGTACATCACGCTGCCACCTGACGGCAGCGGCGGCCTCTTCTGCGGCGGTGCCCCGTGCAGCACGGGATGGTACGACATCGGGGGCACGTCGCTCTCGACTCCGCAGTGGGCGGGGCTCGTTGCGATCGCCGACCAGTTGAACGGCGGCGGACTCGGCCCGATCAACACGGCCCTATATAAGATTGGCGCCGATCCCACCCGCTACGCGAACGATTTCTTCGACATTGTGCTCGGCAATAACCAAACCGTTTCGACTGTTGCCGGCTATCCAGCGACGACTGGTTGGGACCCGATCACCGGTCTCGGCACACCGAATGCGGCGAATTTGATCCCCGACCTGGTAACCGCCGTGCACGGCCACTAGAGGAAGCACGAATCTCGCTCTGCTGCTGAGCAGAGCGAGATTCAGAGCAGCACAGGGAGGCCCGCTATAGCGGGCCTCCTACTTGGCGGCCACCCCGTGAGACTTCGGATGGATGTCGGATGCCACCAAATTCGCGGCGACGCTGTAGTGTCGGGCGTGGAGGGCTGGCAGCGTCAGGAGGTGCAGAAGAACATGCCGACCAGGATCGCGGCGATGCAGACCCACTGCAGCAGCAAGATCCGCTCGCGCAGCACGAGCGCTGCGAAGGCGAGCGTGACAACCGGGTAGGCGCCGGTCAGCGGCGTCACGATCGAGATCTGGCCGTAGCGACTCGCGACCAGCACGCCAAGGTCGCCCGACGCCATCATCCCCATTGGCAGGAACGAGCGCGTCCACTCGATCACAGAGTGCGTGCCGGCGCGTCCCTTCCACAAGCCGTAGACTCCGAGCGTGAGGAGTGCGCCGATAACACTGTAAAGCGCCATGTTGGCATCAGTGGCACCCAGGCTGTAGTCGTACTTGACGATCGTCTGGGCCCCGCCCCACAGCACGAGGGCCGAGAACGCGAGCGGGATCCAGGCCCGCCCCGTCACCTTGTTCGCGGCGTCCGCCGGCTGGTAAGCAAGTCCGATGCAGCCGCCGATCACGAGGGCGACCGCGCCGTACTGAAGCGGCGAGAGCGTCTCGCCGAGGAACCAATGCGCGAACACGATGGTGAGCGCAGGATAGGCGGCCGAGAGCGTGCCCACGATCGTGATCGGACCCGCGATGATCGACTGGAAATACATGATCCAACCGGTGCCGTCGAGCAGGTAGGCGAGCACGCCGATGGCGAGTACGTGGCGATCTTCCGCCGCGAACACCGGGGTATGCGGAGTAGCGAAGAAGTAGCAGACCATCACAACCGCGCGGGCACACGCGAAGTAGAGGCAGAAGCGCGCCGGCGGCACCTCCGTAATCCACATCTTCACGAAGCCCTGGCCCAGGCCGTAGAGCAGGAGCGCGAGCAGCGCCGGCGTCAGCCACAGGAGAAGGGGTGAGCCGGTCGGTGAGTAGGCCATCTCCCATTCTAGCGCGCCCGGCGCCGCCGATCGGCCAAATCCTGAAGTTCGTGGTCACGAAATCGCCAGTGCCGCCCTATATGGCCAGCAGCATCAGGGCGATGAGCGCGCTGCAGGGCGGACTCTCAGTGCCTACTTCCCGTAAGCGTGCGCGATCTGTCCAACCAGAACCGCGAACGGCATCGCAAGCGCCTCGTAAACCGCGCCTGCATCCGGCCGGCCGTTGTCTTTGAGGATCTCGATGGCCAACGTCGCATAATCGGACAGAATCACTCCAGCCTGCTGCATCCGCAGCAGTCCGGCCTCATGCTTGGCCTGGCTGAACGTGCCGCAGGCGTCTACCGCGACATACGTCTCGTAGCCCTTGCCGATCGCGGTGATTGCCGGAAAGGCTGCGCACACTTCCAGAGACACCCCGGCAAATATGAGTTTCTTCCGGCCCGTTGCTTCAATCGCTTGAGCCACCTTTGGGTCGTCCCAGGCGTTTACGCTGCTCCGATCGATGATCTTGGTGTCAGGAAGAGCCGACACCAGCTCCGGAAAGGTCGGTCCCCACATGCTGTCGCGGGCGGTCGTCACGACGACGGTCGGTACCTTCAGTATGCGCATCGCCTTGGCCAGCGACACCACGTTGCTCTTGAGCTCCGCAAGCGGGATGTCCCTAACGCCCGAGAGAAGGCCAACTTGGTGGTCGACGAGCACCAGTGCGGCATTGTCCGAGCTCAAAGGAACATATGGCGTGCCTTTCGCGTACATAGCTGACTCCTACAGGTTAACAGCGGTTGATCCCACAAACTTACCGGGTTGACCCGCCCGTCAGAAGACTGCAAATTGTGAACCTATCGTCCAATGTATTGGACGGCCATGCCGCACGCGAGTAACCGACCCATGCTTGACCTGAATGACTTCTTCTATTTCGTGCAGGTGGTTGAGCGCCGCGGCTTCACCGCGGCAGGCCGAGCTCTCGGCATGCCGAAGTCGACGCTCAGCTACCGCATGAAGAAGCTTGAAGCCGAACTCGGAGTGCGCCTGCTCAATCGCACGTCACGTCATTTCGCGCCGACCCAGGCCGGCGAGGAATTCTATCGACATGCCACGAGCGTCGTGAAGGCCGCAGACGAAGCTGAATCTCTCGTACGGCAGCGAGTGAAGGAACCGTTCGGAGTTGTACGATTTACGGCGGCAATCGGTACGGCTCAATTCGCACTTCGGGAAATAGTCATGGACTTCATTCAAGAGTATCCACGGATCCAGCTTGTGGAGTACGTGACAAGCCGACAGATTGATCTGCTAGCAGAAAACTTCGATGTTGCAGTTCGTGCTCACTCCGGAGCGCTACCAGACTCCACGCTGGTTAGCCGCACTTTGGCGGTTGCGCCTTGGATTCTCGTCGCGGGAACCGGCTCATTCAAGAAAGGGGGATCGCCCAAGACACCTGAGGACCTGAAACGCTTCCCATCTCTTTTCCTATGGAGAGCAAACACAGCCCCTGCGTGGCGACTCCGACCAGCCGAGACGCAGCAACGCCAAAGCGAAGTAACCCTGACCCTGACGCCGCGAATGGTCAGCAATGACCTGTCCACTCTGAAGCAGGCAGCGGTAAACGGAATGGGGATTGCCGCTCTGCCCGCGTACGTTTGCAAAAGTGAGCTACGCAGCCGGCGGCTGACTCGAATCATGCCAGGGTGGCTCGCCGGCGAATCCACCTTCACCGCGCTACTACCACATCGTCTCGGACTACTACCCGCCGTTAGAATCTTCGTTGAATATCTTGCGCGTCATCTACCTGAGCGCGTACAGCCTTAGGACGGATACCGCGCCAACGAGCTCATGGCCTCGGATCGTTCTTGGTTACGAGCGCGAGAACGCGGGAGCGGCGAACTTCGGTGGCGGTGAAGGGGATCGCGACAGAGAGCGGGCACATGCCCACGCAGATCGCCCTCGCATGGACACTGCTCAATCCTGCGGTGTCGAGCGCAGAACTCACGCGGCCCGGGCCGCGCGATGCCGTACCTTGGATTGCTGACGAGCTACTTCGTAGCGGAATGACCGACGGTTGCGTCGATGAACTGGACGGTGCGCCTCAGCGCCTCGAGGCTTGCGTCTCGCGTCGCTTCGGGCGTCGCGCCGATGAAGCTATGGTCAACCGCAGGGATCATCAGCAAATCAACCTGGCCGCCCGCCTTCTGCAAAGCATCTCGGAACAGCGTCGACTGCGCGGGATCCACGGTTTTATCGCCCGCGCCATGTATCAGCAAGAATGGCGGCGTCTCAGCTTTGACGAAACTGACGGCGCTCGCCAGCCGGATGGTTTGCGTCGAACAGGGTGCGCTGCTGCAACCCAAGTAGCGGACAACCGCCGAGGGCAGTGATCCGGGAGTCGCCGGAGTCACCAACTGCGATTGCGGGATGGCGGCAAAGTCGAATATCCCGTACCAAGTGACCGCGCCTTGCACGCAATCGCTCTCGCCTGCGGTCGCGGCGGCTTCAGTGGACGCTGGGTTCGGCAAAACAGGTTCCAATTCCTGCACACCACAGGTCGTTGCGGCCAGCGCGGTCAACTGGCCACCCGCGGAACCGCCCCAGACGACCGCTTTGTCTTTGTTGATGCCGTATTCCGCAGCGTGCGCGCGCAGCCATTTAATCGCAAACTTTACGTCGCGGATGGCGGCTGGGAAGGGTGCTTCGCCGCTCAGCCGGTAGTTGAGCGAGGCCACCACGTAGCCGCGCGCGGCAATCGAAGCCAGCACGCTGGGAAAGTCATCGAACGCCCCGGATTGGCGGGAATGCCCGCTTTGCCAACCGCCGCCGTGGATATAAATGACCAGCGGCTTATCGGCCGCATTTTTTCCCGCCCGACTTGCCGAGGGGGGCAAGTACAAATCCAGAGTAACCGGCCTGAACCCGGGAATCGTTTCATAGACGACGTCCGCATAGCTTGCGACGCCGTCGGGGAACGAGGTGCGTCGCGGCGGATAGTGATCTCCCAGAAATGCAGTCGAGTCAATTTCAGGCGCGGCCGCGGCATGAGCGCGCAGGGCGCCCATGTACAGCGCCGCGGCCGTGGATGCGGCCGTCAGCAAAATTACTGCATGGTGTTTCAAAGTCGTGTCCCTTTGTTCCGCCTTATGCGTGGGTTTACGCCTTTAGGCTAATGTGAACGGACCAGTTAGTCAATACACGCCGGGACCCGCGACCTCGTAAGGGTCAATTCGCGCGGCACCACCGATCGATGGTGTCCACGACAATCTCGCGGCGCGCTGCGATGGCCTTCGGGGAGGTCATGTCCTTGTCGAAGATCTTGGAAAACGTGTAGCGATTGGAAACATTGTAAAAGCACAAAGCGCTGATCGACATGTGAAGTTCGATCGGATCGAGATCCTTGCGGAAGGCGTGACTGGCGACCCCTCTATCGATCAGCTTGCGCAGCACGGATACCACCGTGGACTTGCGTGCCTTGATATTTGCCAGATGCCCGATGTGATCGCCGTGGTGTATGTTTTCGTTCATAACCAAGCGCACGAAATCGGGATGTTTGTTGTGGTGATCGAAAGTGGCGCGAACCAGCGCGCGCAATCCCTCTTCAGGGGAGACAGCCTCCAGATCCAACGAGGATTCTATGGTGCGTATTTGATCGTAGGCGCGCTCAAGCACCGCTCGGTACAGGCCCTCCTTGCTTTCGAAATAATAATAAATCATGCGCTTCACGGTATGGGTCCGCTCGGCGATTTCGTCGACGCGGCTGCCGCTCAAGCCCTTCCTCGCGAATTCCTCCGTGGCGACCGCGAGTATGTTCGCGCGGGCCGCGGCCGCATCTCGAACCGCGACGTTTTTCTCGACGCCGGCCTTCGAGCCGCCGCGCGACTTGGTCGGTATCGCACGCATTCTTGACGCCATAGTGTTTCCCTTCGCCCGGTGCTGGCTCGAAATTCCGCGTCATAGAATAGCGCAGGAAGGTCGTGAAGGGACGGGAGGGATTCGTCGCAATCGGGAAAATCCCCAGGGAAACGGCGGCCGGGTTATTCGCCGGGAATCCGCCGAAAGTGCTCGAGCATGCGCTCGCGGTTCGCCTGCTGGCCCGTAAAAATCTCAAAAGCCGCCGCCGCCTGGAATACGGCCATGCCGCCGCCGTCGAGCGTGCGGCACCCCAGGGCGCGAGCGGAGCGCAGCAGCTCGGTTTCCAGCGGGAAATAGACGATCTCCGCGACCCATAGATCGGAGTGCAAAGACGCCGCCGAAAGCGGCATTCCCGGGTATTGGCGCATGCCCGTAGGCGTGGCGTGCACCAGGCCCTGTGCGGATTTGGCGGCGACGCCGGGGTCGTCTCCGGCGCTGAGCCTTGCCTCTGGGAAAACCCTCGACAAATTGTCGACCAGCGCGGCGGCGCGCTCTTGAACCGAATCGACGATGCAGAGATGCGCCGCCCCGAGCTTGAGCATCGCATAAGCGGTCGCGGCGCCGGCTCCGCCGGCTCCCAACTGGACGACTCGTTCCAGCGGAGCGCCGGGCAATCCACGCCGAAAGCTCTCCGCGAATCCTGCGGCATCCGTATTGAAGCCGAATCGCCGTCCGTGGACGAATTGCACCGTGTTGACCGCGCCGATCGCGCGAGCGTCCTCGCTCAATTCATGCAACAGCGGAATCACCGCTTGCTTGCAAGGATGCGTGATGTTCAATCCGGCAAAACCCATGAGTTCGGCGCTTGCAAGCAATTCCGGCAACGCTTCGACGCCGCGGCCCAGTACCTGCAGATCCAACAGTTGATACACGCAGCGCAGGTCCAAAGCGGCGGCCTCTTGCTCGTGCATCGCCGGCGACTTCGAGCCTTGGATGTCCCGTCCCACCAATCCCATGAGATAGGAACGCGCAGCGCCCTGCACAAGGCCTTCGGCCCGCGCCGGCACTATCGCCAATTTCACATCGTTCGCCATACATCTCTCATGTTGCCTCGCACACACGATGGCACTTGACACGGAGTAACTAGATAGTTAATTATTCTAACCGCTCGAATCGCAGAGGTAAAGAGAAAGGATTGAGCGAGCTCGCTCAAGAGAGAGAGATTCGAAGCGGAACACGTGCATGGCACATGCGCTGCATAAACGACGCGGTCTGCGAAAGACCAGCGCTTTGGGGGGCGATTAGCATGATCAAGTGCAATTGGCTGCGGAAACCTGGTGCGTCGAGCATCGAATTATGCGGCCTATTGGTTGCGATGAGTGCCCTCTTCTCGGGCGCCAGGGCTGCCGAGACGGCGGCAGCGGCCAGCGACGCGCTGGAAGAAATCACCGTGACCGGCTCGTTGATCAAGGATCCAAATCATGAGTCTTCGAGCCCCATCATCATTACCACCACAGATGACCTGAAACAATCAGGGACTTTGACGCTCGAGTCGGCTTTGAACCAATTACCGCAGTTCTCGCCTTCGGGCACCGCCGCAAATGGCGGTCAGGGCACGGGCGGCCACGCGACCGTCAACTTGCATGGACTCGGTGCCAATCGCAATCTGGTACTCCTAGATGGCCGTCGTCTGCCGCCCACCGATATCTTCGGCGACGTCGATATCAATCTTATCCCTGAATCGATCTTGTCGGGCGTCGAGACCATCACCGGCGGCGCATCCGCGGTCTATGGATCGGACGCCATGTCCGGTGTGGTGAACTTCATAACGATCAAGAACTTCGAAGGCTTCGCCGCCGACGCGCAATACGGCAACTCGCAACGCGGCGATTTCGGCCAAAATTCGGAATCGCTCGCATTCGGTACGAAATTCGCCGACGACAAGGGACATTTGCTCGTCTCGGTGGGCAATACGCATCGTGAAGCGCTGATGGGCAGCAGTCGGGCATTCTACGACCTCGTTACGCCCTCCTCCTTCATCGGTCAGGGCACCTTCGTGCCCTCCGCTACCAATCTTCCGAACCAAACGACTTTGAATAATTTGTTTGCGAGCTATGGCGCCGCGACTCCCGTTTCCCGCACACTGAACCTTGGATTCAATGACAACGGGTCGCTGTTCACCCAGACGGGCGCCAAACATTACTTGGGTCCCACCACAGGGGATTTCGCCATTATCGGCGGCAATGTGCGCATGCCCGTGGGCCCGCAAACCATTATCGAAAATCCCCTGGAGCGCAAGTCGATCTTCAGCAAGTTGGACTACGAGTTGCTGCCCGGCGTGACCTATTACGGCCAGTTCATGTATGTCGATTCCGATGTGCTTACCTCCAGCGGACATAGTCTGACGCAATTCGGGGCATTGACTACCATTCCCGTGACCAATCCCTTCATACCAGCGGATTTGCGCACGCTGCTGGCGTCTCGCCCCAATCCCAACGCACCGTTCACTTGGAACGGACGCTATGTGGGCATCAGCAACAAGGCGTGGGATGAGGACTACAAAACCTCGCAATTCTTGAGCGGCCTGCGCGGCGCATTGCCCATCAGGAACTGGACTTGGGATATCTACGCGGCCTACGAAACCACCGATCATCTGCAGTCGAATTCCAATGCGGTGCTTAAGAGCCAAGTGCAGAACTTGCTGAACGCTCCGGATGGCGGCAGTTCCATCTGCGCGGGCGGCTTTAATCCCTTTGGGCTCGTCAATAGCACCAACATCTCAGCGGCCTGTCAGGGCTATATGACGACGACGGCGAAGAGCAGCGAACAGCTTACACAGCTCGATATTCAAGGCGTGGCGCAAGGGTCGGTGCTAACACTGCCGGCGGGCGATGTTGTCGTCGCGGTACTCGCTGATCATCGACGCAACACATATACGTACAGTCCAGACTCCCAGCTGGCCGAGCAAAACATCGAAGCGGTGATCGCCTCGCAACCGTCAAAAGGCGCGATCGGCGTCACCGAGGAAGCGCTGCAAATAGACATTCCGCTGTTAGCGGATGCCCCCTTTGCCAAGAAGTTGAATCTCGGCGCCGCGTTCCGGCATTCGGACTATACGACCTCGGGCGGTGTGAACAGCTTCGAGGGCGACATCAAATGGACGCCGGCGGGAAATTTGCTCTTCCGCGGTGGGTTCCAGCGAGCGGTCAGAGCGCCCAATATCGGAGAACTATTCGCGGCGGCCAGCGGCACCCAGGTTGGATTTGGAACTCCTCCCGCGGCCACGGGTGATCCCTGTGATATTCGCTCGATTGCCCGCACCGGCCCCAACGGCAGCAGCGTGCGTACTCTGTGTCTGGAACAAGGAATACCCGCGGCTGTCATCGACACGTACGAGTTTCCGACAACGGCCACCGCAGGCTTGCAGCAAGGCAATCCAGCGCTAAAGCCTGAGACCGCCAATTCGTTCAACTTCGGGCTCTCTTGGAAGTCGCAGGCCTCGTCGCCACTTTTGAGCGGGATCTCAGCCTCCGTCGACTACTACAATATCAAGATCAACAACGTGATCTCCGTGGTCCCGGGTCTGACTGCGCTCAGCAAGTGCTACAACTTGGACGGTTCGAATCCCACTTACTCGCCCACCAACACCTTCTGCGCATTATTGCAGCGGGACTCCAGCGGCTTGCTGCAGCTCATCAATACTCCCTACTTAAACCTCGGCGGGTTGAAGACCGACGGCGTCGATTTGCAGCTCGCCTGGAGCGAAGCGCTATCTGACATGGGGCTGAGCCGCGTGCCGGGAAAGGCATTCGTCAATACCTACATTGGTTTCTCGCCCGAGTACTCCATACAGACTCTGCCGGGCACTCAATTCCAGAATTTTGCCGGGACCAATACGATCGGGTCGACCTTCCCCAGGTGGAAGGGCTTGACAACGATCGGCTACCAACTCGGCGGCGGGAGCGTGGCGTTGCGCTGGCGCGTCCAATCCGCTATGGAGGATGTGACCGCGGTGACGACGCCGAAAACACCGGGCATCGGCGTCGATGCCTACAACTTGTTTGATTTGATTGGTTCCTACGAAATCAACAAGACATGGTCGCTGCGCGGCGGCATCACCAACCTCATGGACAGGGGCCCTGCGTTCGTATCAAGTTCACAGGTCAATACGGATCCGAGCGTGTTCGATGTGGTGGGGCGATCCTACTTCGTCGGCGTGCACATGTCGCTGTAGCATGAGCCTCCTCGGCAGGACTATGAACGCGGTATCGCTCGCTGCAGCGCTCAGCGCGCTGGCCGCGAGTGCGACGCCCGCCGCGATGGTGGCCATCCGCGGGGATCCAGTGACCACCGAGACAGGGAAAATTTCGGGGACGCTGCTGCCTTCAGGCGTCAAAGCCTATCTCGGCATTCCCTACGCGCAGCCCCCTACTCAGGGGTTACGGTGGGCCGCGCCGCAGCCGTTGCGATGGGACGGTGTTTGGAATGCCGATCGAACCGGTCCTGAGTGCATCCAGATCTTGCGGCCGCACGACGTCAATCATTACTTTGGCGAGGAGCCGACCAGCGAAGACTGTTTGTACCTCAATATCTGGTTGCCGCCAAAAGTCGTCGCAAAGGCCAAATTGCCGGTCATCGTCTTTATCTACGGCGGGGGCGGCACTGTCGGATCGTCCGGCATGGCCGTTTACGGCGGAGAACACGTCGCCGCCAATGGCGCGATCTTCGTCAGCTTCAACTATCGCGTCGGCATTCTAGGTTTCATGGCCCATCCAGAGTTGAGCCGCGAACAGGGCGGCCACTCGGGGAACTACGGCTTTCTCGATCAGAATGCCGCGCTCAAATGGGTGCGGGCCAATATCGATCGCTTTGGCGGCGATCCTGCGAAAGTAATCATTACCGGTCAGTCCTTCGGCGCGGCATCGGTCTTCGCCCAATTGTTAAGTCCCCTGTCCAAGGGATTGTTCCGCGGCGCCGCCATGTGGAGCGCCTGCATTTTCAGTTCGGATATGTTGCCGGGAGCCGTGCCGCTGAGCACCGCCGAACAAACGGGGCAGGAAATCCAACAGCGCCTGGGCGCAGCCGATCTTAGAGCCATGCGCTATGCGCCTGCCGACAAGATCCTCGCGCTGCAAGAGGAGCACCAGCTCGGCGCGAACGTGCGAGGTTTGCGCCTGCCGTCCACCATCGACGGATTGTTCTGGACCGCGGATCGGCAGACCGTATTCGCGACCCACCAATTCAATGACGTGCCGATGATTGTCGGGTCCAACGGCGACGACCTAGACGCGGCCAGGAGCCCATTGACGACCGCCGATTCGATCGCTAAATTTCAAGAGACCGCCCGCAAGATGTTTGGTCCCCAGTCCGATGAGTTCCTAAAACTGTATCCGGTGAAGAGCGACGCCGATGTGCGGCGCGTTGCACATGAAGCCGCGCGAGAAATGGGCTTTCTGCGCAATTCGCAGGCCTGCGCGTCCACGCAGGCCCAGTACAACCAATCTCCCACGTTTATAGAGCTCTTCGTACGAAAACACCCCTATGTTCCGGGGGTGACCATCGCCGACCAGGACCCGGCCACCATCGGCGCGTACCACACCGCCGATGTGCCTTACTGGTTCGGCACCCTGGATGCGTTCAACTCACTTCGTCCGACGCGCGCTTGGACCGCATCGGACCGGAGTTTGTCGCAGTTGATGATGGGGTCGCTAATTGCATTCGCGCGGACCGGCAGTCCCGCATCGAAGGAGTTGCCGTGGCCCGCATGGTCGCAGGCGAATCAGAAAATGATGGTGTTCGGCGACGGCGCCAAAATAGAATCACTTCCCGTAGCACGGATGGATTGGTTGGCGGCGCATCCGCCGGCCGACGTGCCGCGAACGGGAAAACAGCGCACGACGCGAGATTGAGGCTTCCGTGCCGCAGTCTAATCGAGTCGCGTCGGCTTGTAGCGCGCTTGGGCTGCGAGGCGCACCGCCGAATTGGCGGCACCATAACCCAGATAGCCACGGCGCTCCACGATTTCAAAAAAGAAGCGCTTTTCAAATGCACGCGAGTAAAACTGGAAATATTCCGCGGTGCCGTCGCGATCATATAAAATGTTCGCCTCGCGCAGTTGCAACAGCAATTGATAGGGCAGTCCGAACCGCGCCTTCAAATCGTCGTAATAGTTGGGTGGAACCGGCAAAATGGGCAGACCGTTGGCGGCCGCTTGCCGCGCCGCCGCGAAGATATCGTTGGTCTGCAAGGCAATGTGCTGGACACCGGCGCCCATTATGCCTTGAACGAAGCGCGCGGCCAGGGTTTGATTGGCGCTCGAGCCGTTCAACGTGACGCGAAAGTTATGATCCGCCGATTCGATGGCCTGACTCTGAACCAGGCCTAGAGTGTCGCTGATCTCGATTGGCGGCGCCTTTACGACGTCGAACAGCGATGTGTAGTGGAGTTGCCAGGATAAAAATTCTTCTACACGCATTGCCTGCGATAGATGATCGAATTTTGTCAATCCCAGAGATGTCGAGGTCTTGCCGATGCTCGATTCGACCTGCAAAAAATCATGAGTCCAATGACGGTTGTCGGTCTCCGGTTCGGTGAAATAAGTGAGGGCACCGCCGACTCCGCGAATCCAGGGTATGGCGAGTTCACCCTCGGCAACCCGTTGTTCAAAGGTCTCGACGTTAAGCGCCGCGGCACGCGCCAATGCGGCCTTTGCGCTGGCCACGCGCAGCGCGAGGGCGCACACCGATGCGCCATGAACCTGCCAATGCGCGTTCGCCCAACCGGTCGCGTCGCGATTGATCACCAGGTGCACATCGCCTTGGCGCCACAGACTCACATCCTTCGATCGATGTTCGCCCACATGCGCGAAGCCCAATCCCGTCAACATCGTGGCGAGTGCCGCGGCCTCATCGACGTGAACGGCGAACTCGACAAAATCCACGCCCAGTATTGTTGCGCGCGGAGGCAGTGCTGCAGAGATCTTCGCCTCATCCTTGAGCATCAGCAAAGAACGGAAACCATCGACTGCGATTTGCGAGGCGGACCACTCGCGGAAGCGATCGTTGAATATTTCCAGCGACAAGGGTCCCGCGTAGCCCCGGTGTCCGGCCGCCGTCACGTACTCTGCCACCGGAAAGTCGCCTTGCGAGGGAAAACAGCGAAAGTGTCGGCTCCAGTACAAATAGTCGACCGGCATCTCGGGCGCGTCCGCAATTTGCATGAGAAATATCTTGTCTGGCGATATGTCGGCGATGCTGGCAATCGGAATTTTGCGCGCCAAGGAGTGAAAGCTGTCCAGAATCAGGCCAATCGCGGAATGATCGACTTGGCGTACGATCTCCCACGCTTGGCGGTGGTCAAAAACATGCTTGCCCCAGGCCAGCGCTTCGTAGCCCACGCGAAAGGAGCGGCGCGCCGCGCGCTCCCCGAGCAGGCGGAAATCATCGACTATCCTGGCCGTATCACCCGAGGCCTCTCGATGCACGCTGCTGCAAACCAAGATGAGCGTGGCGCCGAGCGCATCCATGACGTCGAACTTGGCTTCGGCTCGATCGAGCGCCCGGCTGCGCAACTCCGGCGGCAGCCCTTCATAGTCGCGAAAGGGTTGGTAACACGTGCAAACCAAGCCGAGGTCGCGAATCATTCGCCCTACATCCTTGGCGGTTCCGTCAAAGCCGAGGAGGTCGTTTTCGAATATCTCCACACCGTCGTAGCCGGCCTCGGCGATTGCCGCAAGCTTGCGATCCAAAGTGCCGCTGAGCGAGACGGTGGCGATGGAATTCATCATGCGCGTCAAAATCGCTCAACGGCCTACATTAGTCCAAGACAAAATGTAGGGCATGCTATACCTCTAAGTTATACGGTCGGCGGATGCTGAATTTCAGGCAAATCGAGGTCTTCCGAGCCATCATGCTGACCAAGACCATGAGTGCGGCTGCGCAAATGCTCAACGCCTCGCAGCCCGGACTTAGCCGCATGATCAAGCATTTGGAAGGGCGCCTCGGCTTCATGCTTTTCGATCGGGTGCATGGGCGGCTGGTGCCGACCGCGGAAGCCCATGCACTGTTTCGCGAGATCGAGCACATCCACCACAGCATCGAGAACCTGGACCATATCGTGGCGCGGCTCGGCGCCGGTGAAAGTCTGGTGTTTCGCCTGGGCGCATCGCCCTCCTTGAGCCGCGGTTTCGCGCCCGAATTATTGCGCGCGCTGCTGGAAGTCCACCCGCGGCTGATCATCCAATTCGACGTTCTGTCTGTGGAGCAAATTATCGACTATTTGATTGTCGGTCTCGGCGAGTACGCGCTCACCGTTTACGCCGTCGATCATCCCAACTTAGTCAGCGTGCACATCGGCACGACTCCGCTGGTGGCGGTGTTGCCGTCAGGCCATCGGCTGACGGCGGCCGGACCGCTGGCTATCGGTGAACTGGCGGCAGAGCGAATGATCTCTTTCGCCCCCAACACACCCCATGGATGCGCCATTGCGGAGATGACCGACAAAGCCGGCGTGACCTTGGACGTGTCGACTCAAGTTCGATTTGCGGAAACGGCGTGCGCGTTTGTCGCGCGCGGGCTGGGTGTGACCATCGTCGATGAGCAAACCGCGCGCGACTCAGGATTTTCGGGCTTGATCCGCGTCGCGCTGCGGGGCGCGGCTTCGATGCCGATTTACATACATCGCAATGGCACGGTGCCGCGCTCCAAGGTGAGTGCGACGTTTGAAAAGCTTTGTCGGCGCCGCGCCGGCGCCATACTGGCGGCCACGTGAGTTCACCCTCCGACTCCCCATGGAGCAACACACGCGTTCTGGTCGTCGCACTGTGCTTTGTGCTCAATATGCTGGACGGCACGGATTTACTGGTCATGTCCTTCATCGCGCCGGTGTTGTCGCAAAGCTGGGCCGTCAGCCCGGAACGACTCGGAGTCCTGTTCAGCGCAAGCCTCGCCGGCATGGCGGTGGGATGCCTGCTCATCGCTCCTCTTGCCGACCGCTACGGGCGCCGAACGATGATACTGGCGGCACTCGCCACGGTCGCCGCTTCCATGATGTTGTCAGGATTCACGCGCAACGTGTTCGAACTCATGCTGGCAAGATTCTTTGTCGGTATCGGGGTCGGTACCATCGGCGTATCGATGACTGCCATGGCCGCGGAATATGCGCCCGACAAGTACGCGAGCTTCGCAGTCGGATTCGTTCAGGCGGGATGGCCGTTTGGTTCGATCATTGCGGCGTTTATCGCCGCCAGAGTATTGCCGTCGCATAGCTGGCAATCATTGCTTATTGGAATCGGCACTTTGAGCGCGGCGCTTCTCATCGTGATCTATTTTCTTCTTCCTGAATCGTTGTCGTTCCTCACACTGCGACGTCCGCGGCACGCCTTGGAGAAGATCAATGCGATCAGAGTCAAGCTGCGTTGCCAATCCCTCGAAGAATTACCCCCGTTCGCGCCGCCAGCACCCGGCTCGCGTGTCCTTGCCTTGTTCACGGCCGGAAGATCGGTGCCGAGCGTCCTATTGTGGTCTTCGGTTATGCTTGGTTACTTCGTGCTTTTTTTCGTGATTTCTTGGATACCCAAACTTGTCGTCGAATCGGGCCTGCCTCTGGCGGCGGCCATCTACGCCGGCGCCACTTACAATCTCGGCGCGTTCTTCGGCACCACGGCGGTAGGTTGGATCGCGATTCGCTGTCGCTTAAGTCGCGTCGTGTCGGCATTCTTGGGCCTTGCGGCAATAGCAATGCTGGTGTTCGGCGGCTTGAGGCTGCCCGTGTGGCTGACACTTCTGGCCGCGTTGTGTGTCGGTATCACCGTTCAGGGTGGTTTCAACGGATTCTGGGCGCTCGCTGCGCGACTATATCCTCCTGAAATGCGCAGCACCGGTATTGGGTGGGCGCTCGGCGTCGGGCGTGTCGGCGCCGTATTCGGACCGGTAGTCGGCGGGTTTCTGGTGGGCGCGAATGTTGCCCTGCCGATCATTTTCGCCATCTACGCCGTGCCTTTGATCGTCGCGGCAGCGATGACCTTGAAAATCGAAGTAGATTGAGCAGCCGGCGTGTATTCCCAAGCCACATGAACGATGCTAACGAAATCGAGCCGCCTCGTATCGGCTTTATGAAGAAGGAGATTGGCGATGAATAAGATGAAGCTGGTCTCGAGCCTATGGGCGGCAGCGTGTTGCGCTGGAATCGCGACGGCGGGCGACACAGCGGACTTCTCGCCTCCGCCATTGCACACGGAATTTGCGTTTTCGGCCAATGTGCTTGTGGGCAAGGCAATTGAGGTTGGACGCGGCCCAGATGGACTGCGCAGATACATACCGATTACCGGTGGAACCGTCAGGGGTCCAACACTCAGCGGCAAAGTACTTTCGGCGGGCGGCGATTCGCAAATCGTGCGCTCCGATGACGTGATTTCCCTGGAAGCACGCTACGTCATTCAAACAGATGACGGTGTGTTGGTGTCGGTCGTAAATCGCGGCCTACGAGTTGCGTCGCCTGAAATTATGGGGCGTCTATTGCGCGGCGTGCACGTTTCGCCGAGTGAGTACTATTTTCGCACGGTGGCGCAGTTCGAGGCGCCGGTCGGCTCGCGTTACGAATATTTGAACAAGTTCATTTTCGTCGCCACCGCGGAGCGCGAAGCAAATGCGGCAATCGTGCACTTCTATCGAGTCTTGTGAGACCAAATTGCAGATATGGAGAGCGGCAGGGTACAGGGAATGCCGCTCGGCGAGACGCTGGCAAAAGCGCGCAAAATCACCGGCCAGTGAAGGTCGTCCTACATCCACAGACCGACGCTGAATTTCTCATGGCGCAACAGCGTTACACCGACGCCAGCCAACTGTTGGGCCGTCGCTTCTTCGACGAGATAACCAACGTGTTCCGTCGCATCATCGAACATCCTCTCCGTTATAAGCAATTCGACCCGCCGGCACGCCGCTTATTCGCCAACGGATTTCCGTACGCAGTGATGTCCGCCAAATTTGCCTTGGCCGGACTGTCGAGGACGCCGGCCTGCGTCGTGATCGTATACAAGGGCATCGAAAGGCCTCTTACCGCCGCCGTCGGCGACCTGTACGGTCTAACGTGTCAAGCGGTGTAGTCCTTCAGAATGCGCAGATCAGTGACCGAGTAAGACATGCCGAGCCGAAACCCTCGCCCGATTCGCAATGGCGCGAGCGAATGCATGTCCTCACCGCGCACTTCCGGAATCGCCAGCTCCGCCGAGCCCGCCCACACATCAACGACGGCCAGATTGTCGGTAAGCGACATGGTGAGCTCATCGACCGGCGGCTTCGCCCGGCGCGCGGCCGCGAGCTGCGGGAAATACCGGCGCATTACCGTGGGTCGATTGAACACTTTCGCAGGATCGGCGACCTCCTCCTCGAGCTGCACACGCGCCGTCGCCAATCGCTCGCCATGCGCCGCAACGCTCGCGCCGAACCGGCTGCCCTTCGCGAGCGGGGCGGCGGCCGCACTCGGCGCGGAGAATGTCCGCGTTTGGTAGATGCTGCCAAGTTTCTTCGGAAAGCCCTGCGCCCATCCTCGAGCAATGGCCGCGTCATTGTCGACGAATATGTAGGGGCAGTAATTGATTGGCGTGCGCTCGAAGACGGCCTCGACGAGCACGAAGGCTTCGCGGTATTGATAGCGCGCGGGATCGGTGACCTCATCGTTTGAGCCCGTGAACTGCCAGTCGAGGAACCAAAAGAACGCCCGCCCCCGCGACTTCTCGTCCGGCGTCACGCCGGGCGGAAACAGCGCCGCAATCGCGGCTGGATCGGTCCAATACTCGATGACGAGGCAGCTTCACGGATTACTTATTGTGCCCGCTCGTCAATGTTTCCTTTATCCCTCAATTGGGGGAGCGCAACCGTGAGCGAGTCATCGATGCGCTTCAACAGGCTACATTGCTGTGCCCCCCTATTGTTCCCGCACCGCTCTCCAACGCCGTGCTGACACGCCTAGGGTCGACGGAAAACCGATATCGCGTGAATTTTTCAGTCTACGATACCAAGCATCTTTCAACGCCCACGACGGGGCGGGGTGGGTGATGCATGACTCACCCATTGGAGGGATGTCGTAAAAGTTGTCTCCCGACTCATACTTGGACGTGCAACGACTCTTTTCCACGTTTCCCAATTCGTGGCCCGGATTCGGACTGCTGGTGCTTCGATTTGCCACCGGTGTCTCGTTGGCCACCGCAGCGCAGGTCGCGGCCGATTTCGCAGGCGCGGCAAGTTGGCTTGCTCAGTGTGTGGTGGACGGTGTGGCAACTTTGATCTGTATTGGGCTATGGACACCGACTGCCGCAATCATCGCGGCGGCTATTCAAATCCTCGTCATGATCGCCGGACGCCAATTCAATGTGTCGCTGGTGGTCTTCGCCGCCCTGGGGGCGTCGCTGGCCATGTTGGGACCAGGTGCTTGGTCCGTCGATGCCCGCCTGTTCGGCCGAAAACGCATCCTATAGACGCGTTGCCGCGGGCGACGAATCCGTAGCGCAGTCACTCTATTGAGGGAGCAGTTACCCACTGTAATTCGCGATGCACATTTGTTCGATGCGCTGATACGGTTGCTTCATCGGAGGTAACTGCAATGTCAACTCAAATATGCGAAGTGCAAGCCAGTCAGAAAGCTCAAAGCCGATCAGGCAATCGGCCGCGCGATTTATTGGCGCTACTCGAAGTAGCCGACCTTCCTCTGCATCAGGGCGCGACTCCCAGACCGCGCCGGGAGGCGAGCACACCGGCATCGCGAAGCACTGAGTTTTCTCCGAACGCACTGCTCGTGCGCGCTTGGCGGGCCCTCATAGAACTGCGAATCGACGATGTGTCCGCCGCCATGACGCGTTTCGAAGGAGCAGCGGCGCATGCCGATGCCGCGGTTACGCCGCGAACTCGATCGTTCGCGGCGGCCTTGGGAGCCGTGCTGCGTGTGCTGCGGTGCCAGGACGGCGCATCGGTGCGAACGGCGCTTGCCGTGCTCGAGAGTCGCTGGCAATCGTGTGTGAGGAGTCCGGCGCTCGCAGCGGCATTGCGCGTTGGCTACTGGAAGGTACGAGACTTCGATCGATACTATGCGGTGCCCATCTACTGCGGTGCGCACGGGCTTGCGACAATTGTCGGGCCGACGTTCGAAGCGGTCTTGGAGGCTGAACAGCTCCGGCTCGCCGTCGCGACAAGACTCGCGAGGAACGCGCACGAACGCGCCGTGAACCGTTTCGGAAAGCGATCGCCGGCCACAGGTCGGGCGGGCGCCGTGCTCGCTGAATTGTTGTACGAGGAAGGCCACTCCATCGGCTTGGACACCATGGCCCTGGAAAGCCTCAATGCCGTCCGAACGTCCGGTGACGAGGACAGCGCCCTGCGGGCATACAGACTCATCTCTCGTCTGGCTGGTCGCCGGGGAGACATGGATTTCGCCTACCTCGCCTTGAAGGAGGCGGAGGTTTTGGCGGCTGAGCGCAACTGGACGGGAATGCTGGCGGAGAGCTTGGGGCTGCGTTCGCAGCTTCTGCTCAAGGAGGGACGCACCGGCGACGCGGCGATCTGCGTTGAACGCATCGAGGCGCTCCTGCGCAGTCATGCAGACTCCTCGGACGACACCATGCACGGCACGCATGCGCTGGCGCATGCACAGGTGCTGGTCGCCATCGGTGAGCCTTGCCGGGCAGCGACAATTCTTCGCGAACTGCTGGCAGAAAGCGGAAAACGGAGCGCATATTGGTCGCTGCGATTGACGCTTCATCTGGCCGACGCCCTGCTCGGTTGCGGCGAGCATGCCGAGGGGCGTGCAATGCTCATCCAAGCGCTTCAAATAGGCGCTCGCGCGGGGGTGTTTCAGACATTCGTCGACGTCGGTTCGAACGTTGCGGGGCTCCTGTCGACCCTTTATCATGCCGCGCCGACGGACAGCCGGCTACCGCCGGAGTTGAGGCCTTATATCGGAGGAATTCTCGCGGAGCGTGCCCGGCTCGGTGCACGTACATCGCGGCCTCGCGCCTCCCGCGTTACGGAGGCCTTGAGTCCGCGCGAACGCAGCATCCTGCGCTCGATGAGCTGTGGCCTTTCCAACAAGCGCATCGCTCAACAGCTACAGATTGCCCCCGAAACAGTGAAGTCCCACGTCAAAGGCATTTTCATCAAGCTTGCCGTGCAATCGCGAGCTCACGCGGTATCGACCGGCGGCGCTCTGGGGCTGCTTTAAGATGCGGCGACCGCGGCGCATCGGCTAGGGTCCATAGACGATCCGCGAGGGTACCACCAGCTCAATTTCGGTGCCCGCACCGCTTTCACTCCACACTCTGAGGGAGCCACCGAATGATCCAGCCCGCTCGTGCATGCCTTGCAAGCCAAAGTGACCCGACCGGCGATTCTCGACAATCTCAGGGTTGATTCCTATCCCATCATCGCGCACTCGCAGGCGAAACTCCGAGTCACCGAAGACGAGCTCAACCTCGATTTCCTGCGCTCGAGCATGTGCCAGGGAATTGCGGACAGCCTCTCGCGCAACTTGATAAATTTCGTCGCGTATCAGTGACGCCATGGCCTGGGGACTGCCTTCAACCAGAACGGAGTATTTCGGCATCTCGCTGCCCGACAACCCACTTCCCAGTTCAGTCAACGAGTCGACCAAATCGATTTGGCCTTGCACCGGGACGCGGAGGTCTCCGACAGCAGAACGACTCTCGAGCATCGCCTTGTCTCCGATGTCCATGGCGGTTTCGAGTTCGCGGGCCGCATCAGTGGGCCGCAGCGGCAGCAGGTTGCGTACGGCTTGTAAGCGAAATAAAAGCCCCTGGAAGCCCTGGAGCAGCGAATCGTGCAGGTCTCGGGCGATACGTGCTCGCTCGCTCTCGCGAGCCTTGAGGAGCGTCATGAAATTCCGCTGCAGCTGGCGGATTCGCATGTAGTAAGTCAAAAGGATTGACAGAAGCGCGGCGGTTGCAAACAGCGTCTTCGACCACCATGTAGCCCACCAGGCGGGTTGGATGGTGATGCGAACCGCGAGACCCGGCTCGCTCCATGGTCCACGACTCGTGGCGCCCTGAACCCGGAACCGGTACTTGCCTGCAGGCAGAGTCGTATAATTGGCGTACCGGCGATCGCTTCCGACATTGTGCCAGTCCGACTCCAGACCTTCGAGCTTGTAGCGGAACCGGTTTGTCGACGGACTGCGGAAACTCAGCGCCGAGAACTCAAAGGAGAAAGCGTTCTGATCGTAAGTGAGCGTTAGCTCCTTTGTGAAGTCAATCGCACGTCTTTGTGGTGAACCGCGGCCTAGGGCGACCGATTCCCCAAATAGCTGGAAGCCCGTGAGTGCCACCGAGGGAGCAAATGACTCGTCAACGACGTGCTCCGGACGAAAGGCGAAGGCTCCCGAGAATCCGCCGATGAACATCTCACCCTTGGAATTGCGAAGGCAGGCCCGCCAGCCCGTGAAATCCGGTCCCGGCAGGCCGTCCGCTTCGGAATAGTTGCGAAAGTTCCGACGCGAGGCATCGAGCCTTGACAGTCCGGCGTTCGTACCGAACCATAGGGTGCCTGCCGGATCCTCCAGGACACAACTGACGGCAGTGCCGGCGAGTCCCTCCTTCTCGGAGTAATGAGCAACCCATCCCGTCGACGTATCGAAGCGATCGATGCCATTTTGCGTCCCGGCCCACAGTGCGCCGCTATGATCGATCACCAAACTATTGACCCTCGCGTCAGCGATGGTCTCCCCGTTGGGACGGCTTCTGAGCTTGGAAAATCGCCCCGATACGGGGTCGAATCGCAAGACGCCGTTCCCGTAGGAGCCCAGCCAGAGTGTGCCGTTCGGATCCTCAATGAAGTTTTGGTAGGTATCGGCTTGGCCGTGAGTAAAGTGGAAAACAGTAAACGACTGAGTCGAGGGGTCAAATCGGTTGAGACCATTCAGTGTCGACGCCCAAAGGGTGCCGGTGTGATCAATCAGCATGGCAACGACTGTGTCGTTGCTCAGACTTCTCGCGTCGGCATCCGAATGTCGAAAACCCTTCAGTTGCTCGCCTCCCGCCGAGCGTCGGTACAGCCCCTGCCCCGATGTGCCGAGCCAGAGAGCACCAGAGGCATCTTCAATGATGGATAGCACGTCGCTTGCGATGCCATGGCCCGGAATATCGCTATGTGTGTACCGTCCGTCCCGGCGGTCGAGCCGCGTAAGCGCGCCGGTTGTACCGATCCAGAGAATTCCGTTCCTATCCTCGTAGATTGCGTTCACGAGCCTCTCGCCGAGGTTGGCCGGATTATTGGGATCCGGCGGCAGAATCTCGAACGGCGGTGGCCGCGTGGCGAAAAACGCCGGCTCAGTCGCGCCGAATCCAAGCCAGATGTTCCCCTCTCGGTCTTCGAACAGTGTCGTAATCCGGTTCTCGGAGAGACTCTCGGTGTTCGACGGGTCATTCCGGTAGCGAATGAACCGTTGGCGGTCGCGATCGTACTTCAGTAGTCCGTCGGAGAACGTGCCGATCCAAAGTGTCCCGTCCTGGTCCTCCAACATCGAGCTCACACCGGTCAAAGGGTGCGTTGGTAGGTTCTCTTTGCCGAAGGAGTAAGGAGTAAGTTGGCCGGTCTTCCTGTCGAGTACCGCGAGGCCGTTGCCCGACGCGTACAAAATCCAGAAAATTCCTTCGCGATCTTCATGAAAAGAAAAATCCCGCTCTTCCGAAAGCGGGACATGTTCCCTCACTCGTCCATTGTCGCGATCCAGCAGATCGAGACCCTTGCTCGTGGCAACCCAGAAATCCCCGCTACGATCCGCACCGCTCGACTTGACATCGTCGCTGGCGAGACTCGAAGGATCCGAGGGATCATGTCTAAAATGTGTCAGCTCGCCGGTGGTTGGATCGAGGCCGTATAGCCCATTTCCGGTCGACAGCCAAAGAATGTCGGCCGGGCCCTGGCTCATATGCCGCACTCCCCCCGGGGCGCCAGGGGAGACGGCCGGTCCCAAGCGGTAGTGAATGAAGGTCTCAGTGACCGGATCGTATCGATCGACACCATAGTCGCAGCCAACCCACAGTCGACCGGAACGGTCCATGAACAGTGACGAGATGATGACGCCACATAGGCTGTTCGGATCGTCGGGCTCGTTCTTGAACGTCCTGAAGTGGTAACCGTCATATCGGTTGAGACCGAACTGTGTGCCGAACCACATGAAGCCCCGATCGTCTTGGACAATCTGGGTGACTCGCTGATGCGACAGGCCCTCAGACCGTTTGAGGCGTTCGAACCGGATCCCGAATCCTTCGACGGTGGGAACGCGGACCATTTCGGAGCTACCGCCGGTAACCTGTTGCGGCATTCCGGGCCGGTCGGAAGTTGTCTCACCCGTGCATGGCATTGCGAGCGCGAGCAAAACGATTGCCAAGATCGTGGTCCCGTTGTCGGACCCAGGCGTCATGCCGGCTGATTGCAAATCGTTTCCATAGCGAGCGCTGGGGGCTACAGTTGAATGATTCCACGCCGCAGCGCCAACGTCACAGCGTGAGTACGGTCGCTCGCGCCAAGCTTGGCAAGGATGCTGCGTACGTGGGTCTTGACGGTTTCCTCGCTTATCTGCAGATTTGCTGCGACAACTTTGTTCGACTCGCCGGCGGCGATGAGCGAGAGAACCTTTATCTCGCGCACGGAGAGTGAGCCGTCGGACATGCTCGCGGCGATCTGCTCGGCAATCTCCGGGTCAACACGCCGGGCTCCCCGGTGAACAAGGCGAATGGTTTCAAGGAGATCCTTTCTCACCAAGCTTTTGAGCACATACGCTTGGGCACCGGCCTTTAGTGCGCGCTGCGCGAGGAAATCGCCCTCGTACGTCGTCAAGACTATGATCCTTGCCGCAGGGTACTCGCTTCGAATGGCGATGATGGCATCGATGCCGTCCATGTTCGGCATCTGCAAATCCATGAGTGTGACGTCCGGCTTGAGTCGTCGAAACTCTTGGATTGCCTCCTGCCCGCTTGAGGCTTCGCCCAGCAGGACCATATCGCTCTCGGTGGCGATCAGAGCAGCGATTCCACCGCGCAGCAACGGATGATCGTCGACCGCCAGGATTTGAATCTGTGGTGCATCAATGGGCGCAGACATCCTGTCCTCCGGATTATCTTATGTGGGTGGACGCGACGTCAAAACTGTCCAAATGCGTTCATGTCCGTAGGCCGGCTTCGTCGAGCATCTGCGGCACTTCGGCCAGCGAACGCAACACATCGTTGAAGTGTGCGCATCCGAGAACCTTGGGAAACGTCTCGACGACGGCCAGGCGCAGATCATTGAGGGCCGTTCCCAGAATGCGCGAAACGTTGTCTGATGCACCGTCATTTGGCGTTGCCCCGATATTCCTCGCGCAGCTTGAATTTGAGAATCTTGCCGGCGCCGGATAACGGCAGGGAGCTACGAAACTCGATGCTGCGCGGACATTTGTAGCCCGCAATCAACGCGCGGCAATGTAAGCGAAGGTCCTCGTCCGAGGCACGCATGCCCTCCTTCAGCGCGACCACTGCATGCACCGTTTCACCCCATTTCTCATCCGGTATACCCAGCACCGCACATGCCGCGACGGCGGGATGGCTCGCCAGCGCATTCTCGACCTCCGCGGAATAGACGTTCTCGGCGCCTGTGATGATCATGTCCTTCATGCGATCGACAATGTAAAGGTACCCACCCTCGTCCAAGTACCCTGCATCCCCCGTATGCATCCAACCGCCGCGCAACGCGCGCTCGGTCTCTTCGGGCTTGTTCCAGTAACCCAACATCATCCCGGGACTGCGTACGACGATTTCCCCAACCTTTCCGCGCGCCAGCTCGAAACCTTCCGAATCGAGGATGCGCACGTCGACGCCGCAGATCGCCTGCCCAACGGAACGCAGCTTCCCATCGGCTCGACCCGCCGGGGTATGCGAGTGTCCGAGCAGGAAAGAGATCCCTGACGACAATTCCGTCATCCCATAGCCTTGGGCAAATTCGACGCCCGGGAACGCAGCGAGTGCCCGATCGAGCAATGCTTCGCTGATAGGCGATGCTCCGTAGAGAATCTGCTTGAGACTGGATAGATCGTGCTCGCGCAATTTTGGGTGATCCACCACTTTTTGGATCATGGTCGGAACGAGCAGTATCGAATTGACGCGTTCCGACTCGATCACTTGAATGACGGCAGGCGGATTGAATGTCGGCAGGATGACGTGCGCCGCCGCGCGCACGAAGGTGCGAATCACCAGCGACATGGCCGCCAAGTGAAATAACGGCGCCACGTGCAGGATGTTCCATTCGCTGGGCATGGGCACTTCCACCAGTCCCGCAACAGCGTTCGATAGCAGGTTGCCGTGACTCAGCATGACGCCCTTCGGAAAACCGGTCGTACCGCCGGTATAAAATATCCCGGCGAGATCGTCATCGCGCCGCACCGCATCCGCGACCGGCTCGCCCTCCGCCACCAATGCTTCATACGACAGCATGGAGGATGGTGTGTCATGGTTGGAGACGTGAACGACTGTGCGCAAGCAGGTCGAGCGCTCGAGCAGCGCGGGGACCACGGCGCTGAATTGATCGTCCACCAACAACAACCGCGTATCACAGTCGTCCATGGAATAGACGATCTCCGCGCTGCTCCAGCGCGTGTTGACGGGATTCACTACACCGCCCGCCCACCAGACCCCCATGTAGTACTCCAAGTACCGGTCTGAATTCAGCGCCAGCATGCCGACCCGATCACCCGGCTCGAGACCCAAACGCCGCAGTGCTCCGGCGAACCGCCGCACGCGCTGCGCGAAATCGGCATACGTCTGCCGCCGGGCGGTGCCGACCGTGGCCGTCGCGTTCGGGCGCACTTGCTCTGCACGGCGCAGCGTCTGCGTCAAACAGGAAAACATGGCAGTACCTTAACTGGCGGAGGGTCGGACACCTCTTCGGGTTGGATCAACGCGGCGCCATGCGGATGGCCCCGTCGAGCCGCACGACCTCGCCGTTGAAATAGCCGTTGCGACAGATCTCCAATACCAGGGACGCGAACTCCGGCGGCTGCCCGAGACGCCTGGGAAACGGCACCGAGGCGCTGAGGCCTGCGAGAACAGGTTCCGGCGCGCTCATCAACAGAGGTGTCATGAAAATGCCCGGCAGTATGGTGTTGACGCGCACACCCTCGCCGGAAAGATCGCGTGCGATGGGCAACGTCATGCCGGCAACCCCTGCCTTGGAGGCGGAATATGCCGCCTGCCCCATCTGCCCATCCTGCGCCGCCACCGAGCCGGTGTTGACTATCACGCCACGCTCACCGTCCGCCCCGGAGGTCAGGGCCAGCATGCCGGCCGCGGACTTTGCCACACAGCGAAAGGTACCGAGTAGATTGACCTGAACGATGCGGTCGAACTCGGCCGGCGGAAAGTGCTTGATCTCGCCCGTCTTCTTGTCACGACCTGCGGTCTTGATCGCGTTGCCGATGCCCGCGCAGTTGACGAGAATTCGCTCTTGCCCGATCTCTGCCCGTGCTTTCTCGAATCCGGCGTCGACCTCGACGTCCGAGGTGACATTGACTTTGCAGAACACGCCGCCAATCTCGTGCGCCAGCGCAGATCCCTTCTCCTCGTTCATATCGAAGACCGCGACCTTGACCCCTGCCGCTGTCAACGCGCGCGCGGTAGCTTCGCCAAGCCCCGACGCGCCCCCCGTAACGACGGCGCTCACCGATGCGTCGAGCCTCATGGTATCCCCTCGTGGTAGAAAAATGCGATGGTCATTCCTTGCTATCCTCGGTGAGCAGCACGGCTTTCACGCACCGGCCGCAGCCCTGGTCCGTTATCGCTTGGTTGATCGCGCTCAACGGATAGGTTTTGATCAGTCGATCGAATGGGAAGCGCCCGGTGCGGTACAACTCGATCAACCGCGGAATGAACTCATCCGGTTCGCTGTCGCCCTCGATGATGCCCATGTAGGTGTAGCCGCGCGAAATCACGTTGAGCATGGTCGACGGCAATTTCATCCCGAAGTCCGCCGCCTTCGGCACACCGACGAAGCCAAATACGCCCTGGGGTGCCAAGCATTCGGCGGCCGCTTCGACGACTTCCGGGATTCCTGTGGTATCGAACGCAAAGTTGATGCCGTCGGGAAGGATGCGGCGGACGGCCGCCGCGAGGCCCTCGCCCGCCGGATCAATGACGTGCGTCGCCCCCAGCGACAGGGCCAGCTCGCGTCGCACCGCATGAGGCTCCACCACGATGACCGTGGCGCAGGATTGAACCACTGCGGCCAGCACGGCACTCAAGCCCACGGCGCCGCCACCGAGCACCAAGAGCGAGGAATTCCGTGGGCATCTCATCGCGCGCATGACCGCCCCGGCGCCGGTCTGCACACCGCAGCCGAGCGTTCCCATGATCGCGAGCGGAACATCTTCCGGCACTTTCACGAGGTTCCGTTCATATGCCAACACATGCGTCGCAAAAGACGACTGCCCGAAGAAGCTGCCGGAGATCGGCCCCTGCGCATCGAACAGCGTCTTGGTGCCATCGGTGCGTACTCCGGTGTAATTGAGCTGCGGCATCGTGTAGCAATAGGCCGGATGCCGGGCAACACAGTTCGTGCATGTCCCACAGGAGCGGAAGGTGATGACCACTCGATCCCCCGCCTTGACCTTGCGGACCGCGCTGCCGGTCTCCTCGACGATGCCGGCGCCCTCATGGCCGAACACGGCCGGCAAGGACAGCGGGAACGCGCCCGCCGCCCCCACGAGGTCCGTGTGGCAGAGACCGACGCCCACCACACGAACTCGCACCTCGTCGGCACGGGGTGCGTCAAGACGCAACTGCTCGAGAGTGAATTCACTCATCGGTGCACGGATAACAGCCGCGGTGATCAGCATCAAGCGCTCTCCTTCGAACTCGTCAAAGCCGCTCGACGATGGTGACGTTGGCGAGACCGCCGCCCTCGCACATCGTCTGCAATCCGAATCGCTTGCCGCGCTCGCGCAACGCATGGATCAATGTGGTCATCAGCTTGGTGCCGGAGGCACCCAGCGGATGCCCCAGCGCAATGGCGCCACCATTCACATTGAGCCTCGTGGGATCTGCGCCCGTTTCCTGCAGCCACGCCAGTGGCACGGAGGCGAACGCCTCATTCACTTCGAATAGATCGATGTCATCGATATCCATTCCGGCCCTCCTCAACGCAAGAGCGGTGGCGGGGATGGGTGCCTCGAGCATGATCACCGGATCGTGTCCGATCACGGTCATCTGGTGCACCCGCGCCAGGGGTTCCACTCCGAGCATCTTCAGTCCCCGCTCGTTGACCAACATGACCCCGGTCGCCCCGTCGCAGACCTGGCTCGCAGTCGCCGCGGTCAATCGCCCGCCCTCGCTGATCAATTTGACCGCGCCGATGCTCGCCAAGGTCGCGTCGTAGCGAATCCCTTCATCGGTGGTATGCAATCCACCCGCGGTGGACCCATCGGCGGTGCGCGAAGCGATGGGTACGATCTCCTCCCCGAACTTTCCGGCGCGGGTGGCCGCAGTCGCGAGCCGATGGCTGCGCAGCGCAAACTCATCGAGCTGGTCCTTGGAGAGCTCGTACTTGCGCGCCATTGCCTCGGCGCCCGCGAACTGACTGAACTGCACGCCGGGGAACCGTTCCTGCATTGCCGGGCTCACATACTGACCGAAACCATTCTTCTCCGGCAGCGTGTGCGACAGTCCCATTGGGACCCGACTCATGCTTTCAACGCCCGCCGCGATGACGATGTCCATGACGCCCGACATCACGGCCTGCGCGGCGAAGTGCACCGCCTGCTGCGATGAGCCGCACTGCCGGTCCACCGATGTCGCCGGCACGCTTTCCGGGAGCTTCGATGCCAGTACGGCGTTTCGCGCAATGTTGCTGGACTGCTCGCCGAGCTGACTCACGCAGCCCAGGATGACGTCCTCGACCATTCGAGAATCCGCACCGCTGCGCTCCAGCAGCGCGTTGATCACGGCGCCGGCAAGGTCGGCTGGATGCCATCCAGACAAGCGACCGCCGCGGCGACCGCCGGCGGTTCGAGCGGCGGCAACGATATAGGCTTCACCCACGTTCACTCCTGATAGATCCGGACCCCGTGGCCGCCGCCCGTGGGAGCCCATACGCGCCCATTACTTCATGCGGAAGCGGATCGGCAGGCGCTTGGGTCCCCCGACGAAGTTCGCGGCCACCAATTCCATCGGCCCCGTCGCTTGCACCGACTCGAGCCGCGGCAGCAGCTCCTCCAGCAACCGCTTCATCTCGAGTCGCGCCAGATGCTGGCCCAGGCACATGTGACGGCCGTAGCCAAATGCGATCTGCTTGTTCGGCTTGCGATCGAGTCGGAATTCGAACGGCTGCTCGAACACATCCTCGTCACGATTCGCAGACCAGTAGCAGAGCATCAGCCAGTCGCCCCGGGCGATGCGGCGGCCGCGCAACTCCGTGTCGGCTGTGGCGGATCGCATGAAGTGTCGGACGGGGGTCGCCCACCGCACCGCTTCATCGACCAATGCTGGAATCAGGGACGGGTCCGCTTTGAGTTGTGGCAGCAAGTCCGGGAATTGACACAGCGCCCACATGGCCGTGCCGATTGACGAGGACGTCGTGTCGTGACCGGCCGTCGCCACGATGATGTAGTAGCTCGTCAGGTCACGATCGGTGAGCGGCGCTCCATCGACGGTGGCATTGGCCAGTACTGTCGCGACGTCGTTACGCGGATGCGTGCGGCGGTCCTCGGTGATGGTTTTGAAATAGGCTTCGAAGTCCATGATGACGGCGTTGAGCATGGCCGCACGCTGTTCGGCGGTGGGGGCATCCTGCTTGTTGCGATTCAAGTCCGGATCGTCGGGGCCAAATATCTCCTGAGTGAGCTTGAGCATCCGCAGCTCGTCCGTGCGCGGCACCCCCAGGATTTCCATCACCACGCGCAGCGGATAGCCCAATGCAACCTGGCTGATGAAATCGCATTCGCCGCCCAAGGCCGCCATGGATTCGACCTCGGCACGGGCGATCTCACGGACATTGTCCTCGAGCTTTGCCACGTTGGCCGGCATGAACCAGTTGGCGGTCACGGCACGCATCTTGCGGTGATGCGGATCATCCATCTGGACCAGAGTGCTCAGGAGGTTCGGATCGCCCCCCGTGATGGCGCGAAACTGTTCGAGCGTCGCTTGATCCATGACTATTGTGGATCGATCCGCATTGTGGAACAGGTCGTTGTTGCGCCCCACATGCATGACGTCGGCATGCTTGGTCACCGCCCAGAACGGATCGAAACCATCGACCACGGCAAGGCCCAAGGGGTTGTTGGCGCGCGCCCAACTGAAGGCCGCGTGTATCCGATCCATATCGGCATAGGCCTTGGGGGCCACCAGAGCCTGGGCGATTTCCGGCGGCAGAATGTGAGAACTCATGTCAGGCAATCTCTATGCGGGCGCCGCGCTGATAGGGCGGATACGGCGCGGGAGCATAGTAGCAAGCGGTCACTTGCCGCTCCAACGCGGCTCTATCACCACGGCGCGATGCGGGGTCATGAGTGCGGCTCCTGGGTTACGGCAGTCATATTCACGGAGCTGCTCGCGGAGCATCGGCTTTTTTGATTGAAAGCGTCTGCGGCACGGTGTATTCGAGCAAGCCGACGAGCCCATTCTCGACGCCTATCCCTGATTGCTTGTGACCGGCCATCGGCTTGTGGGGCGTTATAGTGTGAATTTCGTTGACCCATACACTCCCCGCCTGCAGCCGCTCGGCAATGGCTTGTCCTTGGCGGTAGTCGCGGGCCCACACCGACGCGCCAAGACCGTACTCGCTGTCATTGGCGCGGACTACCGCCTCATCTATCGTGGAGAACTTCAATAACGGCAGAATCGGACCGAACGGCTCCTCCTTGACCACGCGAGAATCGTCCGGTGGATTGTCGATCAACGTCACGGGGAAGAAAAAACCCTTGCCTTTGGGAATCTCGCCACCCAGCAGGAACCGGTGCCCATGGAATCGCGAGTCTTCGACCAGGTTGATCAGCCGCTGGTATTGGAGCCGGTTCTGTATCGGGCCCAGCTGCGTTCCTTCTGCGGAACCATCGCCCATTTTGACGCTCCGACCGATCCTAACCAGCGCGTTTGCCATCTGCTCATAGATGGCCTCGTGCACATACAAGCGCTTGGTCGCGAGACAGAATTGCGAGCTATTGGCAAACGCCGCCCAGAAGAGCACGGGCGCGAGCGCTTCAACGTCGACATCGGGCATCACGATCGCCGCATCGTTGCCGCCCAACTCCAGCGTGAGACGCTTGAGATTGCCCGCCGCGCTCTGCATGACCTTGCGGCCGGTCGCCGTCGAGCCGGTGAAGCTGATCTTGTCGATGCCCGGATGCGAAGACATCCACGGGCCCAGCCGATCATCTCCGCTAACGATGTTGAGCACTCCCGGCGGCAACAAATCCCGAACCAGTTCACCGAACTTGAGGGTCGTCAACGGGGTGAACGGCGAGGGCTTCAGCACCAATGTATTGCCGGCGAGCAGCGCGGGCGCGACTTTCCATAGGGCGAGCACCAGCGGAAAATTCCAGGGCACGATGCCGCCAACGACACCGAGCGGCACATGCCGTGTCTGCACGAGCGTTGTATTGGAGTCCTCGATCGTGTCCACCGGCAAGCTGAGCTTCGAGAACTCGGCGCACCAATGCGCCGCGGAGAGCACTTCGTTGCGCGCGGCGTCGAGCGGCTTGCCTTGTTCGCGGGTGAGCAACTGCGACAACCCATCGATGTTGGCGTTCAGACGCTCGGCCATGGCACGAAGTGTCGATTGACGCTCCGATACAGGCTTGGCAGCCCAAAGCGCGAACGCAGCGCGCGCACCGTCGACCGCCTGGTCCAGTTGTTCGCGGCTGGCGTTGGGCGCCGTGGCAATCGCCTCCGCCGTCGCGGGATTGACGACGGTAATGGTCTCCGTACCCGTGGCGGCTTTCCCGCCGATGGTCATCACGTAGCGCGCGCTGAAATCGATAGACACCCTCGTCTCCTATGGGTCACGGGCGCCGTTAGAAATGGCCTCGCAAGGAAACGCCGAAGGTTCGCGGCGCGCCCACGTAAGCGGCATATGTTCCAGTCTGCAAGGGCACCGGAAACACGACGGTTTCATAGCGTCGATCGGCGCAATTGAGGCACCACACCTCGACACTCCAGCCGTCCTTCAGGGATGCGATGCCGAAGCCCGCCGTCAGCAATGTCACGGCACCTTGGTTGATGTCTGTACCGGTCTGTGTATCGGCCTGCTCGTAGACCTGGCTGGTAAACTGAGCAGCGGCGCGCGCGGTCAGCGCATACCGGTCATTGAGCGGATGATTGAGGTCCGCGCCCAGGCTCGAGGCCCACTTGGGAGCTTGTTGCAGGCGATGACCGCCACTCAGCGGCGGCTGCAGAGCCGACGATGCATCCACTGCCGCATGAGCCAGCCATGTGGTCGCCTCGTTGACCGTGATCTCCGGCGTGACGCGAAAGGTGTTCTCCACCTCCGCGCCGTACACTTTGGCGCTCGGTGCATTCTGAACGGTAAACTGCAACCCAAGGAATTCGGCCACTTGCAGGTCGGTGATCTTGTCGTAGAATGCCGCGACATTGGTTCTCGCGGTGTTGTCCAGATAGTCCGCCTTGAATCCGGCCTCCCAGCCGTCGATCGTCTCGGGCTTATAGGTAGGATCCTGCGGCTTTGCGCCCGGAACCAGCGCCGGATTGTTCGCCACCCCTCCGGCGGCATTGTTGTCAAGATTGATGCCGCCGGCCTTGAAGCCGCGGCTAAAGGTCAAGTAGCCCATCTTGTTGGTGTCGAACGCGTACTGCAGCCCTGCGGTGCCGCTCAACGCGCTATCGGAGTGCACTGCGTTGAATACCGGCCCGGGCTGAACCCCGAGCACGGCAAGGACTTCGTTTGGCGCCGGATCGAAGAACGGATTCTGGAAAGCACCGTGTTTGATCTCCTTGGTGTAACGAAGTCCGAGAATGCCGCTGAACGCGTTGGTAAAACCGATATCTGCGTGCGCGAAGCCGGCGTAGGACTTGTCGTCGCCGGGATAGCGCTCTCTTGAGAACAGCCCCGGTGCCGCCGCCGCGGTTCCCGGTGGAAGCCCCGCAAGCAGCCCGAGCAGGGTATCCCAGTATGGCTGGGCCTGGGCTCCCCAGAACAGCTCACGCGAGGCGAGCAGTCCCTCGTGCGCGAAATAGGTACCCACGAGGTAGTTGAGCGACTTGAACAATGGCGACTCGCCCAGCTTGCCGTTGAAGTCGAATTCCTGCGAGAACTGGTGCGTCTGGAATGCCTCGTCGCCATTGAGCACGTCCGCTCCGGAGAAGTCGAAGTCGCCGTTGACCTGCGAGGAGGACCAGAACCGGTAGGCCGTAATCGCGTGGAGGGTCGCGCTCGATGAAATATTCCAATCGCTCAGAAGGACCACGCCCCGATCCCTGATCTGCTGGTCGGTGTTCTGATTCAGGACCGCTTGATAGTCGCTGAATTTGGTGGAGGCCTGCTTGAGCCCGTTCGCGGCAGTGAGTGCATTGATGAGCGGCTGCACCGGCCCCGCGATCACCAGCGGTGTGCCGTAGCAGCAGTTGTCGTGCTCCACCGAAATATCGCCGATCAAGCGAAAGCTCAGGTTGGAACTCGGCTGAAACAATGCTTGGGCCTTGAAGGCGCGGGGCCTATGGTCATTGTAGCCATCGCCGCTGTTGGGGTTCTCCACATACCCATTGGTGTTACTGAAGAGCCCCGCGAAGCGCAACGCGACCGTGTCCGACACCGGCAGATTACTCGCGACACGCGCCAGTTCCGTGCCGAAGTTGCCCACGGTCACCTCATACGTGCCGTTTAACTGCCCGAATTCCGGCTTCACGCTGGAAAGGAGGATGGCGCCGGCCGTCGTGTTCTTGCCGAACAGCGTCCCCTGCGGCCCACGCAGAATTTGCAGGGTGTCGATATCCAGGAAATTCGACAGCAGCTGACCGGCCCGGCTCAAGTACACCCCGTCGATGAAGACGCCCACGGATCCCTCGAAGGACCGGCTGTTTCCCACGGTGCCGATTCCGCGGATCTCGATGGTCGATTGCGCTTGCGCGTTATTCGCGCTCTGGAAATTGACGCTGGGAGTGGCGGCTGAAATATTTGTAATGTTCTCAATATGCTTGATCGCCAGCTCATCCCCCGTGACGACGGTAACCGCCACCGGGGTGTTCTGCAGGTTTTCCGAGCGCCGTTGCGCCGTGACGATGATTTCGGCGAGCTTGCCGTTGTCGCCGGCGGACGACCCCGCACTCGTATCGCCCGTCTGCCCCCATGCGAGTGGCGCGATCAGGATAATGAAGGTTGCCGAAATGGCTGCTCGAACTCTCAGCTGCGCGGCAGCACGCCGGGCACCCCGTTGCTCCAAGCCCTTGCTCAATCGTCGCATCATTATCCAACCCCCCTGTTACGGCTCGGCCGTAATACCTGTGCCTTGGGCCTTATTTTGAACTCTCCTAGGACAACACTACGGCGACATCGCATCTGGGATTTCGTCCGATCGGACGAGCGGAGTGCACCGCGCGGGCGCCCTCTTCTACTCCCATGAGGGAAGGCTAAGCCACCTTTCTGTAGATCTTTTCGTCCAATCGGACGATCGTCCGCCCCAAGCTGCGGACCGGATCTCGGAAGGATCGGACCGGCGACACCGAATCAGCGGATGAGATTTAAGCGCCGTGCGACGGCGATGGCCTGGGTGCGATTGGCCGCATCCAGTTTCACGTTGAGGTTTCGCAGATGGGTTCGGACAGTGTTGCGTGATATGAGCAGCTGCTCCCCAATCATCGTGTTCGACAGTCCTTCGGCGAGCAACTCGAGGGTCTGCAGCTCCTTGGGCGTCAGCGGCACTGCCAGGCTGGGCGCGCTTTCGGGCTGCGCTCCTCGCTCCAGATCGAATGAGGCCAGCACACGATCCAGGTATGCTTTGGATATCGATCCACGCCCCGATGAGTGATCAGCCCCACGGGTCACGCGGTACTCGTGAACCAGCCGTAAAGCCGCTGTCCCTTCATCCGCAAAATTCCGGACGAAGCCTTCGCGCGCGGCGAAGCGAAGGGCATCGCCGCACGCGTCCATCGCTTGCCGGATCTGACCATTCCCATGGAGGGCCTCGGCTACCCATAGCCGAAGATGCAATGCTCGCCGGTGACGCCCCGCCGCAAGCGCCTGGCCGAGCTCCGCCGTGAGTTGTGGCAGCGTGTCCGCATACGCACCGCTCCGTACGGCAATCCTCAGCCGGACCAAGCGAGGCAACTCGATATCGTTCGCCACCAACAGATAGTTGTCGACGTGCGCCCAATCGTAACCGTCCAGCGCACGCTGCAAGGATATGTGCGCGCCGTCGATATCCTCGTGCAGCAGCGCCATGCGCGCCCGCTCCAGGTGAGTGCTTGCCGCCGCTCGCGGCAGATTGGCTTGATGAGCATGCTGCTCGAGCTCGCTCAGCACGCGATAGGCGCGTACGCTGTCGCCCGCTTGATGCGCAAGCCGCGCGAGCGTTACATGCCCGGCGATCATCAGGTCGGGTAAAGATAGCTCCCTCATCAGCGGTACGTAGATGTTGAGCAAGCGCTCCGCCTGTTCCCCCTCTCCCGCTTCGTATAGACAAATCGCCAGCAACACGGCCGCCATCGCATTGCCGTTGGTATGATGGGTTGTCTCGGTGGCGCCTGCGCGAGTGGCCACTTTGCAACGGCCCAGCGCCTGTTGCAGACGACCTTGGATCAGGTCGAAGTTGCCCTCGACGCACTCCGAATAGACTTGGTTGAAAACGCTGGCCTGAATTCCTTGCTGCCGCCTCGCGTCTTCGAGCAGCGCAAACGCCTGCTCGTGCTTGCCAAGCGCCAGCGCTGCGTTCGCCGTTACGTTGTTCAGCACATTTCGAGGGTAACTTCGACCCGGCGGCAAGCGCTTCAGATTCGCAGTTCCAACGCTCCATGCAGCCTCCTGCAAATCCATCATGTCGAACAACACCGGCCGCAGCGCAAGCAGGTGCGCCACGGTGTCGGAATCCGCAATCGATGCCCGCTCCATCGCCTCGACCCGCAGCATCGCCTCGCGCGGTCCGCGGGTGAAAATCATCGACCAGGCATGAACGGCACGCAATCGCGGATAGGCCTCCAGGAATGGATCAGGGACCGCGTCCAGCCAGCGGGAGAGCAGACGCACCCGGCCATCGGCCAACAGCTCATCGGCATGCAAGGACAGCAGCGGCAGCGCGTAGTCGAGGTCCGTGCTCGCGAGTGCATGCTCTATGGCAGGCACCGGTCGACGCTCCCGGCGATACCATTCAGAAGCCGATCGATGCAGGCGCCTTATCGAATCCGGCGCGGTACGCCTCAGCTGAGCCTGCAAGTACTCGGCGAGAAGACTATGGTATCGGTACCATTGGGGTGTACCGCCCAGTGGCACCACGAAAAGATTCGCGCGATCCAACTCCTCCAGCACCTGAACACTGTCACTGCGTCCGCAGGCGGCATCGCAAAGCGCCGCGTTGAAGCGCCCGAGAATGCTGGTTTGAGTGAGAAATTGACGCAGCACCGGCGGTAGGCGTGAAAGCACGTCTTCAGCCAGGTAGTCGGCGATGGCGGAATCAGAGCCGGAGAACTCTTCGATGAAGGCACTGTGCTCGGCGCGTCGCTGGAGCGCCAGCGATGCGAGCCATAGGGCGACAGCCCAGCCCTCCGTCTTTTGATGCAGCTTCGCCACATCATCGGCCCGCAGCGACAGGCCTCGACCCGCGCGCATGAACTCGTCCGTCTCTTTGATGGAGAAGCGCAGTTGTGATGGTTGGATCTCAAGCAACTCGCCTCGGGCGCGTAGGCGCGCCAACTCGAGCGCGAAATTCGTGCGCGCACCGCAAACCACTTGACCGCCGGCTGGCAGTCGGTCCAGCAACTCCCTCAGCAAACCGATGACTGCGGGATTCTGAATGGATTCAAGCTCGTCGATGAACAGGCAGAACGGCGGCGCAATGGCCGCGAAGCGATCCATCAAACCGAGGATAAAGCCGCCCATGGCGGCGGGATCCGTAGCTCCATTGGTCAGCGGCGGACGCGCCGGATCCAAACGTGCGCATACCAACGTCAGGCAGGACAGAAACCGACCAATGTCGTTGTCGGCCTGATCCAACGTCATCCAGGCATTCGTGGCACCGCTCGCGATGAGCCGCGCCCGGATCTGCAGCATCACGGTCGTCTTGCCGAAGCCGGCCGGCGCTTGAATCAATACCAGACGCGGCGAGCGCATCCGGGTTACCAAATCGACCAACCGCGGGCGTTCGATCTGGCCCGCTTTGGGAAACGGTGGCGTCAGCTTGGAGTTCAACAGCAGCGTCCCGAGCGGCGCAGCAATCACTCTGTTCGCGGCTTCTTGGTCGTTGACAACGTCAGACATTCAAGCTCGCCTCACAGCCCAGCCCCGTCGCAATTGTACAGGAGGCAACCATCGGCCGACACAGACCCCCGTTGCAGTGTGCGACCAATGCGGGCGTAGTCCGCTATCTGCCGTCGCGGCTCATTCCGTGGAACTAAGGCGGTGTGCCGGCCCCGATAATCTCCCTCTCTCGGACGAAATATAGCGGCGACTGGCTCAGGTCAATGAAGCGCTGTTCGTCCTCCAGCAGCCTGCGTGCAGCTGCGCGGCTCTCACTCGTCGAGCCGGCGGCGATGACATCTTCAATGCTATCCCACCAGAGTTCCGCCACCCCATCGTAGGGGGCAACCGCACCACTACGAGCGTCAATTGCAGGCGCCAAACGCGTATCCACGAAGCTATGACACTGGACGTAGCGACGAATTTTGAGCACCGGCGCGACCGTACGCACCAAGGGCGCGTGCGTGTTGAGCCAGTACCCTTGGAATTGCTCAGCCGACAGGTTCGGTAGCCGTCGCAGACAATACATGAGCTTGACCATGGAAACTCCTCTATGTCCCGTGTCCGACTAGCAGCGTCTAGCCATCGCGCCTGCCTCCAGTCCTCGCCACTGGGTCGACCAGCCGCCTACTTCGGCCCATTGATCTGTACCAACAGTTTTCCGACGTTGCTTCCGTCAAACAGTTTAGCGAGCGCCGCAGGGGCATGTTCCAAGCCCTGCACGATGTCCATGCGGTACTGAAGCTGCCCTCGCTCCAACCAGTCGGCAATTTGGGCATAGGCTTCATTCGCGCGCGAGAGGTAGTCGATCACGATGAATGCCTGCATGCGGCCGCGCTGCACGAGAAAGCGCCCGAGGTTTCGCAGTTCCTGGAGGGGGGATGATGAGTTGTATTGCGAGATCAATCCACACAACACAATGCGACCGCGCAGGTTGAGCTGCCCCATAGCGGCATCCAAGATGTCGCCTCCAACGTTATCGAAATAGATGTCGACTCCCGACGGACACTCGCGAGCAATCGCCTCCGCAACATTCTCTTCACGATAGTTGATCGCGCCGTCAAAACCCAGTTCCTCCGTTATCCACTGCGCCTTCGAAGCACTCCCGACCAGGCCCACCGCTCTGCAGCCCTGAAGACGCGCTATCTGGCCGACGAGCGAACCAACCGCTCCCGCCGCAGCCGACACCAACACGGTCTCGCCGCTGCGCGGTATCCCCACGTCAAGCAGGCCAAAGTAGGCGGTAAGTCCGGTGCTGCCCATGACTCCCAAGTAGTCGGTGACAGGCCGACGCGGGTCGCATTGAAGAACCTGGACGGCGGAAGCCCGCACTACCGCGTAGTCCTGCCATCCCAAGAGACCCGTCACGCGGGCGCCTATCTCTATCCGCGCATCGCGCGAGGCAACCACCTCACCGAGAGTCAGGCCGCGCATGACCTCGCCGCGTTTCATCGCCGGCAGGTAGCTCTGCGCTCCGCTGGCCCAGATGCGATTGGTCGGATCCAACGACAGATAGCTATTGCGCACGACCAATTGGCCGTCGGCAGGCGCGAGGACCTCCGATTCGCTCCAGCGGAAATTCTCGGCGCGGAACTCGCCTTGCGGAAATTCGGCGAGCAGCCAGCGCCGATTGACAGCGCCGCTCCATGGCGCCGTGTTCACGACTGATTCACGGTTGCTCATGCGTGAACCCCTCCCGCCGGGAAAGAGATCCGGTATTTTGTTCGCGAATCCTCACAGGGAACGTGAGATCAACAATTTCATGATTTCACTGGTGCCCCCGTAGATGCGTTTGACACGCACATCTTTATACAGCCGCGCTATTGGATACTCGTTCATATACCCGTACCCGCCATGCAGCTGAAGACACGTATCGACGATGCGATTCGCAGCTTCGGATGCCCACAGTTTTGCCATAGAAGCCGTCGGCGTATCGAGCGTGCCGGCCAATAGCTTCTCGGTGCAGTGCTCAACGAATACCCGGCTGACGGTTGCTTCGGTCTTTGCGCCTGCCAGCGTGAAGCCTGTATTCTGGAATTCGATGATTGGCTTCCCGAATGCCTTGCGCTCCCGTACGTAGGCAATCGTCAGTTCAAGCGCATAGTCGATCATCGACACGCACTCGTGGGCGATGATCATCCGCTCACGAGGCAACTGCTGCATCAACTGAATGAATCCTTGGCCGGCGATCTCGCCCAGAATATTGCAGGCCGGTACGGCAACCTCATCGAACGACAACTCGGATGTGTCGGCGATCTCCAGCCCCACCTTGTCGAGATTTCGACCGCGTTCGAAACCCGCGGCACCATTGGTCTCGAGAACAAACAGCGAGACTCCGCGACTCCCGGCATTCGGATCAGTCTTGGCAACAACAATGATGAGATTGGCGCACTGCCCATTGGTAATGAAGGTCTTGGCGCCTGAGATCCTATACAGGTCTCCGTCCTTCACGGCGCGTGTGCGAATGGCCTGTATATCCGAGCCCGTTCCCGGCTCGGTCATTGCGATTGCACCCACCAATTCGCCGGTTGCCAGGCGAGGCAGCCATTTTCGCCGTTGAGCCTCGCTTCCGCAGGCCAAAATGTAGGGCGCAATGATGCCATTATGCAGTGGCACGCTCCATCCATCCACGCCGCGTCGAATGAGCTGCCGTACGATCACGGCCTCGTGCCTGAAATCGCCGCCCGCCCCGCCGTATTCGATCGGCATCGAAGGACATAGCAGGCCCGCTGCGCCGGCGTGATGCCAAAGTGGCTGATCCACAACGCCGTTCTCACGCCAGCGGGCAATGGCCTGCGGGGTCGCGTGCTCATCGAGGAATCCATTGATGCCGCTCTCGAAGAGGGAGAGTTCCTCAGCCATCGAAAGCTCTCGGCTCAACGCAACCATAAGCCCTAAGCCCTCCTTAAGACGCTATGCGCAACGACCATCAGGCCGCATCGCAAATTCCTCGACGATCCGGCGAATGTGGCGTACATGCCGTTTGGCCGCCGCGTTGGCGGCTGCGTTATCTCTCAGTAGTACCGCGGCACAGATCGCCTGATAGTCTTCAACGCGGATTTGCTGCCAATGCGCGGATTGATACTGAGCGTGAAGTATTTCCATGCGAATCGTCAAAAAGAGCCGGCGCAATTCGCGGTTGCCTGCCAAATCCAATAGCAGTCTATAAAAGTCGCGCCGCAGCTCGTTAAAGGACGTCACGTCCCTCTGTTTTCGGCATCCGGCGAATCGTGCCTTTACGGAGCGCATCCGCTGCCCATGCCGTTCGCGGTCGAAGTGGCTCGCCGCGAGTCCCGCCAGCAGGCCGTTCATCACTTCGGCGACATCGAGAACTTCCAGCGCCTCCTCTCGCGTTAAAACGCGAATCGCCGGCGACCGATTTCTCGCCAATTCAACCACTCCGCGTTCCGCGAGCTGCTTGATGGCCTCTCGCACCGCATTTCGTCCAACTCCGAACTGAATCGCGAGTTCGGTCTCGATCAACCGCTGCCCCGGCACCAGCCGGCGTTCCTCTAACGCCCTCAAAATGGCCGTTGCTACCCGCGAAGGAGAGCTAAGCTCGCTGCTAGCCGGTTCAGAACTCTTGGCATGGTTGCTGGCTGCTTCGGGCAATCGCGTCGCCGTCGTATTGATTGTTCCATACGATTGTTCCACAATTCGACGAAATCCACCATCGAGAAACGGCGCGGCGTCGGCAGGTGCCGACTTGGGTGAACGCCGCCGGCAGTAAGTCCGTGTACCGCTCGGCCTGGTCAAGTCCCCACTCTCAGCGCGTGTACTTCCGAATGCATTCCAGGTCGCGCTCGGCGGCCGGGGAAAGCACGCAGAACTTGGAAGATTGTCTCAGTAATTTCAAGAACTTACCGCGTGGCGTCCGCTGCAATTAACACCACGAAGCATGACGGAGCAGCACTGAGACACGCAAAACTCACGCAAGAATTCCCTCACCAATCGCCGGATACGCTTATGCCGCAGCCGACTTATTAACCGCGGAGCCACGCGCGATCAGCAAATCTGCCGAAATGTTGAATCTCTCGCGGAGCCTTCGAACCATATTCATGCTCAACTCACGTTTACCATTCATAACCTCACTGACGCGGCTCGCCGTGCCGAGCATCGGCACGAGGTCGCTACGTGACAGGTCATGCTGGTCCATAAGATAGTTCAACAAATCCGGCAAGGTCGGCACCGACCGCGGCCAACGACTACGCTCGTAAGCCTCAATCAATCGCGCCTGCGCAACCAACCGAACCCGGTCATCAGACCTGCGAGACCCCATCAGCTTCCCCACCAGCGCCTTCGCCTGGACATGGTCCGCGTCATTCTCGATTGCGATCAAGGTGGTCTTCATCAAATAGTCTCCGCGTTAATCTTGTCGTAGTCCTCATGCGACCCGAAAAAACGAATCATCAGAACACCTGCCTCATATTGCACAACAGCAACCAGCCGATAGTCGTTCGCCTTGATATTGAATACCACTCGGCCGCTCTTCAGAATGCTCGCCTTCGGATGAGCCGTCTTAACATCTCGAGGCGTCCGCCATTGCGCTGACTCTGCTATGGCTCGCCAAGCGTTGTACTGCGACCGCGCCGCCTTGATCCCTTTGTGACCCGCCTGACCCTGAAAAAAAGCCTCGACGATGTCAGCCCCAATTACGATCATTGGCGGCAATGTTACCAGAATTTCCATAAAATGGAACTTTATATTCCATATTATGGAATACCCGGACTGGTTTGGGATTGAAGGCGCCCTGCTTCGCCCTCGAACCTGCGAATGCAGCAGAGCGCTTGGAACGGACCATTGAAATGTAGTGGTGAGAGAGGGACTCGAACCCTCGACCTCGGCATTATGAGCTAACGCAAGGATTCGACTTCGGTTGGTCAGGGGGCGTCGGTCTGCGCGTCGGACCGCATCACGATCCCGGCGTCGACCAGCAAGTCGACGCAGTGAGTCGGGAAACTCTACAGCGGATTCCGCCTATTGTTGCTGGGCGGACTCGGCGACGAGTACGGTGGCTTCCATTTTCTCACCGCCGCCGCCGTGGCGCACGCCGCGCACGGGCGCTGCGTCCAGGTAGTCGCGGCCCACGGCAAGCCGGCAGTAGGTGCGCACCGCGGGGCGCTTGTGGGTAACGTCCATACTCTGCCAGCCGATTTCAGGGCCCAGCCAGACATCGACCCAGGCATGACTGGCGGCGTCATTGGTGTCGCCAGTGTAGAGATAGCCGCTGACGTAACGTGCGGGAATTCCGACCGCGCGGGCGGTGGAGATGTACACGTGAGCGTGATCCTGGCAGACGCCTACGCCGCTCCTGAGGGCGATGGCCGCGCTGTCTTGCACGTCGCTGGTGCCGGATTTGTAGCGCACGGCGCCGAACACGGCTTCGGCCAGGGCTTGGGCGCGGGCGCGGGGGTCGCGGACGGAGTGCAGGGCGTCGTGCGCGAATGCGCGCAGTTCGTCGTTGGGAGCGGTGAGCTGAGTGGGGGCGAGATAGGCGAGCGGCGAGAGAGGGCCGTCGTCCTGGCGACCTTCGGTGTCGACGGTTTCGACCACGCCGCGCACGACGATCTGGATTTCGCGGAGCGGCTCTTCGATTGTGAGCAGGTGCGAGACATTGCCGAAGGCATCGACTTGCTCGAGACGTCGACCGGGAGCGGTGATGCTCCAGGCGAGAGCGCGCTGGTTCGGGTCGCGGCGCGGCGTGAGGTGCAAGCTTTGTACGCTGTATTTGACGGGGCGCTCGTAACGATAACGGGTCTCGTGCCGAATGTGCATTTGCATGGTTTAGGCCTCCGCCGGTGGTAACAGGAAATCCGAAGCGATGCGGTCGCCGAGATCGCGCAGGCGGGCCAGGAACTGCTCGAGAAAGCGCGGCAGGCCGACCGCCGTTATTTCTTCCATACGCGTGAAGTGCAGCATGGCGTGCATTTCGCCGGCGCGCCGCTCGGTCTCGGTGGACTGATCGTTCGCCACCGACGTCAGGTTCTGGTAGACCTCCTTGCAGCAGCGCAGCAGGGAGCGTGGTATATCGTCGCGCAAAATCAGGAGCTGGGCCACTTTGAACGGCGTGATCACGTCGCGGAATACGCGCCGGTAGATTTCGAATGCGGAGAGCGCGCGCAGCAGCACGCTCCACTGGTAGGGATCGGGGACCGCGCCGGCGTCGGCGCCGGGTATGAGGTCGATTTGATGCGCGGTGAGAATGCGGGCGGTGCTGTCGGCGCGCTCGAGAAATATGCCGATGCGGGTGAAGTGGAAGGCTTCGTCGCGCATCATGGTGCCGATGGTGACGCCGCGCGTGAGGTGAGAGCGTTCCTTGACCCATTCGACGAACTGTCCTATGTCGGGACGCGATGAGCGGAGCGCGGCGATGGATTTCGCTTCCAGCCAGGTGGAGTTGAGGGTCTCCCAGAGCTCGGAGGTCAGCGAGCCGCGCACGGCGCGGGCGTTCTCGCGCGCGACCGCCAAACAGCTGAAGATGCTGCCGCCGTAGTCGCGGTCGAGGCTCACGAACTCGAACACGGCGTTGGGTTCGATGGCGTCGTGCTTCTCCTTGTAGGCGTGTTCCATTTCCAGGGCGGTGATGGTGGAGCTCAAGGACTGGGTCAGGGTGGCGCCGGTATGGGGCAGCAGGGACATTCGATAATGTGCGTCGACCAGGCGCGCGAGGCTCTCGGCCCGTTCAATGTAGCGCGACATCCAGTACAAGTGATCGGCGGTGCGGCTGAGCATTCTTAAGTTTCCAGCACCCACGTGTCCTTGGTGCCGCCGCCTTGCGAAGAATTGACGACGAGCGATCCGGCTCGCAGGGCGACGCGGGTGAGGCCGCCGGGGACGATGCTGACATCGCGGCCGGACAACACGAAGGGGCGCAGGTCGATGTGGCGGGGTGCGAGGTCGTGGTCGGCAAAGGTCGGGCACGTGGACAGGGCAAGCGTGGGCTGGGCGATGTACCGTTCGGGGGTGGCGATGATCTGCTTGCGGAAGAGGTCGATCTCGGCTTGGGTGGCGGCGGGGCCGATGAGCATGCCATAGCCGCCGGCGCCGTGGACCTCTTTGACCACGAGCTCGGAGAGGTGGGCGAGAACGTACTCCTTGTCCTCCGAGCGGCGCAACATCCAGGTGTTCACATTGCCGATGATGGGCGCCTGGCCGAGGTAGAAACGAATCATGTCGGGGACGTAGGGGTAGATGGATTTGTCATCGGCGACGCCGGTGCCGATGGCATTGGCGATGGTGATGCGCCCGCCACGGTAGGCAGCGAGAAGTCCGGGGACGCCGAGCATGGAGTCGGGCCGAAACACCAGGGGATCCAAAAAGTCGTCGTCGATGCGGCGGTAGATCACATCGACCCGCTGGGGGCCTTGGGTGGTGCGCATGAACACCGCTTCGTCACGGACGAAGAGATCTTGTCCTTCCACCAGCTCGATGCCCATTTGTTGAGCCAGAAACGCATGTTCGAAATAGGCACTGTTGTGGGCGCCCGCAGTCAATAGAACCACCGTGGGGTCGGCGACGCCGGTGGGGGCGACGCTGCGCAAGTTGTCGAGCAGCACTTCGGGGTAGTGGTCGACGGGAGCGACGCGGTACCCGGAGAAGAGCTCGGGGAACAGGCGCATCATCATCTTGCGGTTCTCGAGCATGTACGAGACGCCGGAGGGGACGCGCAGGTTATCTTCGAGAACGCAGAATTCGCCGGCGTCGTCGCGCACGATGTCGATGCCGGCGATGTGGGCGTAGATGCCCCCGGGTACGTCGACGCCTTGCATCTCGGGGCGGTACTGCGAGTTGCAGAGAACCTGTTCAGCGGGAATCACGCCCGCTTTGAGAATTTGTTGGTCGTGGTAAATGTCGTGGATGAAGGCGTTGAGCGCGCGGACGCGCTGCTTGAGGCCGGTCTCGAGCCGAATCCATTCTTCGAGCGGCATCACGCGGGGCACGATGTCGAAGGGAATCAGGCGCTCGGCGCCTTCGTCTTGGCCGTACACGGCGAAGGTGATGCCGACGCGATGGAAGAGAGCGTCGGCCTCGGCGCGCTTCTGCGCGAGTCGTTCGGCAGGCTGGCGGGTTAGCCACTCTGCATAACGTAGGTAGTGCGCGCGGGTGGTGCCATCGGCCAAGGCCATTTCGTTATACGGTTTGCCCAAAACGCTGTCCTAATCCTCAGCTCTCGTCGGCCCGAAATTCTCCGCATCCTTGAGCTCGCCGTGACCCAAATATCTGGTCATCGTCGGATATGGGTAGATGGGCCGCGAGAACTCCACGTTTGCAGGATCCAAAGGGAATTCCAATCGCCGCTCGAGTATGTGCCGCGCCTCTTGATCGCCCTGCCCTGCCTTATCCCAAAGATCACCAGTTTTCACGTGATAGCCGATTAGTTTGTCGGGCGCCTTGTCTTTCTCGACCCACGCCTCCAGCGCACTGAAATAATCCACCGACCAAGCACCCTCTCCGCCACCGCAATGATTCATCCCAGGCACGACAAATAAACGGAAAAACTCTTGTGTCGCGGCACGCCCTCCAATGATCCTCTCTGAGGTTTCGTAATAATCCGCTGTACGTCCCCCATCACCTGGATCGCCCCATCCGACGTATGCAAGCAGCTTGCCTCCTTTGGCCTTGAATCTGCGTAGGTCTCGGCCATTGATCGACTCCACGGTCTCAGCCGTTCCGAGGCGCTTGTAGTCACGATCGAAATCGAAAGCCTCCGGTGTCCATGCAGGGCCAGGGTTCGGCTGCACGAGGAAATAGCGGAACCAATCCCCGATATAAACGTAGCCAGGATTAGGATTGAGAGCGGAACCTGCGAAACCCAGCCAATTCTGCTCCGATCCTTTCAGTGCAGTGGACCTGACAATCTGCTTACCGTCGCTCGTGACTGGACCTCCATAAATCTTCCTCACGACCTCGATCTGCTGTTCCGTTAGACACTGATTCGTCTTGCCTTCAGGGCATCGAATCTCAGCGGGATCAAACTTGCACCGACGCGGATCGCCGATTAACCCGTCTTTCGCTCCGTCGTTCAGATCGCATCTTTTCACCACGGCTCGATGAAGCAACTCAAGGTCAGGCTGCTTGAGAAGCGGCTCTCCTTTTGTATCCATCAGCGCGCGATTAGCCCACACGAGGTTCATCCAGATCTCTGTCAGACTCGAGCTCGGTGCTCCTGCGAGAATTCCGTCAAAGTCCCAGGGGAATCTTTCTGCTTGCCACATAGCCTGTTCACCACCGGCAGAGCAGCCCGTGAAATAGGATTTTCTAGGAGTTTGGCCGTAGTAGTGATCAATAATCGCTTTACCTGCGAGCGCCGTCACATGGCTAGAGGTGACTAAGTAGTCCATTACGGCCTGTGGATTGTTATATGCCCACTTGACGTCGCCTCCGGTCGACCGATGGCCGCCATCCGAAACGATACAGGCATACCCTTGACGCACAGGTCCGCCGCACCTTTCTACGTGGTCCGTTGAACCGCAAGCGCCGCCACACCCCAGCTCGATGAATTTCCCGTTCCATTGAGTCAACGGTAAGCGCAGCGCAAATCCCGCGTTCGTTGCTACATAACCACGAACCGCGCAATATCCAGCTGTGTCGCCGCTCGCGGTCACTGGTTTTGCTTCCATTACTTGGGTTATCGCATCGGGGACCTTTGAGAAGTCCACAGTCTGCAATGCCTTGCAGCGCGCGGACGTGTCCTCTGTCGGTCCCGCATATGCTGACCCAGGAGTTCCAATTGCTCCATAGATCCCTGCAGCGGCCATACACAGAAGCGAGACAAATCTTACGGTGCCCATGCCTCATTAGCCCTTTTTCTTACTCTAGACTCGCCTAACTGCAGACGCGTCGAAGACGTTAATTCGAAGCTGCTCGGCTATATGCCGAACGACGCCCATCGCACGGATGCTGTTTCCCGCCTGATTCAGGCGAGGAGAAAAAGCCGCTATGGCCAAGGTACCTGGCACGATGGCCACCATTCCACCGCCGACCCCGGTCTTTGCCGGTATTCCCGTTGTGAAAGCCCATTGACCGGATTCCTCATAGAGGCCGCTTAGCATCATCATTGAAAGAATGCACGGTATATACTGCGAACGAATCACCCGTTCGCGCGTGACCGGATTCGTTCCATGGTTTGCCAATGTCGCGCCCATCTGCGCCAGTTGCTTTACGGTGACCCCAACCGAGCACTGGCGTGTGTAAAGGTCTGTCGCGTCCAAGGGATCACAGTAGACGCGGCCAGCAGCGGCGAGAATGTAGGCAAGAGCTCTATTGTTATAATTGCCAGCAGCCTCAGACTTGTATACGTCTGTCAGCATTGACAGCGTTGAGCCGGCGCATCTCATATACCAATTCAAGAGCGTCTCAAAGCGCTGTGCCGCAGTACCGCCCTGAATCAAGCTTGCTGACGCGATTGCTCCGGCGTTGAGCATTGGATTAACCGATGGATAGCCGAAGAATTGTGTCGCAAGAATTGAGTTGAAAGGAAATCCAGTATTTACAACGCCTATTTTGTCCAAGAGGCACTGCGCCGAACCCTCCTGTTCGATGCACAACGCCGCGGTAAAGGGCTTTGACACTGACTGCAGCGCAAATGGCACGTCACAGTCTCCCGCTGCCCACACCTCTCCACATGCTGTGGCGAGCGCTACTCCAAAAAGATCCGACGGAACGTTCGCCAGCACGGGAATATACTTTGCGTTCTCGCCAGTCGCGATATCTTTGAACTCTAGATATCCATCGGTGACAACTTGCTCATAAAGGGTTGCCTTTGCCACTTTTGACAATCGCGACTCGTCGTGCATCGCAGGCCGCTTACAACCACAGTCAGGGGCGCCAATGACTTGGTACGACAAAGAGTCACCTGGTCACAGCGGATGGTGATAGATGCTCAAGAAAGAACCCCACAAGACTTACCGTGGAGCGAATCTGGTTGGCCTGCTTTAGAAACCCCATGTTCCTCATCCGGAAATACCCACCATCACAGGACTCAGAGCAAACAAGATCCCCAGCAATTGCGATCGGGCTGTCATAAGCATTTGTTCCGTGCATGGTTAGCGCTTCACCGTGACACGTAAGAAAAAGTATGTCCCGATGTTGTCGAACAGGGCTCCCGCGCCGGTCCCTTCATAAGCGTCGACGCTCAAAGGAGGGGTAACATTGAATAGATTGTTTACCCCGAGTGCCAACTGAACCTTTGGTTGGTCGAAGGAATACGTAGCATAGAGGTCGTTATACGTCCGACTGGCAACCTTGTTGTCGTTAAGCACGAGCGGGGTGTCGACATTAATCTCCGACGCACCGATATAGCGCACGGTCCACGCCAGCGAGAAAGGGCCAACGTCGACTGCCGGTCTGAGGTTGAAGCGGAACTTCGGAAGGACGGAAGTGCCCGCCGTGTGCACGACATTACTGGGATCGTTCTTGTTCAAAATGGAAAGGTTCTTCATGTCCCAGGTCGCGTCATAGGACACCGTGATGCGCGACGGAGCGCCAGTCCACGCCTGAAGCCACGCCTGATTCGGGGACCTATACGTACTCTTGAAGTCGATTCCTTCGGCCTTTAGCTCGCCAATATTCAGGGGAGCTACGTTTACTACACTGATGGCATGGGGATCGGTAATGCCTGCGTAGGAACTATTACCCCGTATAACCAGCGAGCAGAAAGGATTATTAATGCTCGACGCATCGACGCAACCGTTAATAATACTCTGCACAGGCAGCGAGTCGATTGCCTGCTTAATGTCAATACTCCACCAGTCCACCGACAGGTCAAATCCCGGCAGGGAGCGCGGCGTAATCTGCCCCCCAACTGTCCACGTTTTGGCTATTTCCGGCTTGAGATTTGGGTTGCCTACCACATTTTGGAACCGAGCTTCCAGAAGGCGGGGGTCCTGGTAATTTGCCGGAACCCCAAGCGCGGCGCAGTTGGCCGGCCGGGTCGCTGAACCCGTGTTGATAAAAGGCGCGCTACAGGGATCATAATAACCTGTCAGTCCGGCGGCACCAGGGCTATCCAATTCCGTGAGGTTCGGTGCGCGAACACTCGTCGCATCCATGACACGGATGCGAAAATCTTCGACGGGTGCCCACTGAGCCCCGAGCTTCCAGGCGTTCGTTCGGCCAACCGTGTTGTAATCGGAGACTCTGTCGGCGGCCTCGAATTCAAGCACCTTGGCGAAAGGCTCATCCCTCAGAACGGGGACGAGCGTCTCCACAAAGGCCTCCTTGACGTTGAACGACGCCGCGGACGTTGGTGGGTCGTAGTCAGCGTGGAGGAGGCCCATATTTGCCAACGGATCCCCCGTTACGTTCTCGGTTTCTCGGCGATATTCAAGGCCCGAAGAGAACTGAACCGGCCCGTCGGGCAATCTAAACAGCTTTCCGCTGAGTTGCGCCCCAACGACCTGCTGTGTGTTTTGGATCTCGGTGTTTGTGTTGTAGTGGAAGTATTGCAGTGCCTGAGGATTGGCCGCGTTGGGTCCAAGGATGTTTATGGGCTTGCATCCGGCCGCGACGGCCGTCGGATCGGCGCACACCGGGCCATTCGGACCCGCGACCGCATCCACCGCTTGTGCATAGAGGCTATCTACTCGGTCGTTGGTGAAGATGGAGCGGTTATCGAAAATGCCATACTGGTAGAATGCGTTCCACTTGAGATCGGACCCAATATCACCCTCGAATTTACTAACACTTGTGGCGGTGTTGCGGTCGTTTTTCCGATGGTTAAGTCCTTGATCCCAGTCCGTCCGATCCACACTGATGCTGCTAAGATGATTGGCGTCCATCAGGGCCGCGACGCTCGCGGGTAGATATGGATTGTTGCGGTTGACGGTGGTGCCGAATTCAAAGAGCGGTTGGAGTGGAGCATCAGACTTGGAATTCGAGTATTGGATATCCTGTATGAAGCGGAAATTAGGCGTAACCTCTTTCGTGTACGTGGCCAGCGCGGACAGGACCGATGTCTCAATCCGAAGCGTGCTGAAGTCGTCGTAGTTAAAACCATCTCCACCGCCATATGCTGCGCCGCCCAATGTCGCACCGTCCTGCACGGGTCGGACTTGATTGTTCGCCCCGACCGTATAGAGCGTGTTGCCGATAGTGAACGTGCCACCGTAGCTGGTTAAGGGCAAACGCCCCCCTGGAACCTGGATGTTCCGATACGGGTTTGATGGCGTGACGTTTGGATTGGGGGCGTAGCTGAGCTGTAGTGCGCCGAAAGGCCGCGCGCTTGTAAGGATAGAGGGTTCGTGATTGTATGAAAGACCAACCGTGAACGAGTCGCCGTCACCGGAGTGGCCATAGAGAAGGCCGAGTTGCGTCCTGGGGTCATCACCATATCTGGAGATCCCCGATTGACCGCTTAGCTCTAATCCGTTGAAGTCATGCCGCAGCCTGACATTCACCACCCCGGTCACGGCATCCGCGCCGTAAACGGCGGCGGCGCCACCCGTCGTGACATCGACGCTTTGAATCATATTGGCGGGGATCGTGCCCAGATCAACCGCGGAGGATAATGAAGAGCCGGACACCCGACGCAATCCGTCGACGAGGACCAAAGTCCGATTTTCGCCCAAGCCGCGCAGGCTGACAAAAGTCGAGCCGGCGTTCGGTCCGTAATTTCCTCCGTCATCGCCGAAAGCGCTGCTGGTTGTCCCCAGGCCGATTCCGACTTGGGGCATTTGCGTAAGAATGTCGCCCAGGTTGCTAAATCCGGTCTTTTCCAGGTCCTCATGGCTGAGCGTTGCTACGGGTGCGGGTTGATCGCCACTGGCGCGCTCGAGCCGCGAGCCGGTGACGACAAGCTCTTGAAGCTGCACAGAATCGCTGGAAGCGGGCTCAGTTTGAGCGTTTGCAACCGTGAGCATCGCAAGCGCGCCACAAAACCCCATGGTTGCCGCGAGACGTCTAAGTGTGTGTGTCCTCATCATTATTTTCTCCCCCAAAGTTGTTCTACATCGCAAAGGCTTATGGAAGTCATGAGCTCAATCGGGCCGCAAGCAAATCCAGTTCATCAATCCGGATAAAAAATGGGAGCAGTTGTCGAGCTCCGAAATCGCGATGTATTCGTCGGCCTGGTGTGCTTGTTCAATACGTCCTGGGCCACACACCACAGTCGGTATGTGGGCCTTCTCGAAGTAGCCTGCCTCCGAGCTAAACGCCAATTTTCGACTCCGTGGTGAGGCGGCAAGACCTTGCAGCAAGGTGGCGAGCGGGTCCGCGACCGCGGAAATGAATGCGAGGCTCGTCACTTCAGTCAGTAAGTCAATGTTGCCCTGTGGATCGACTCGCCGCATTTCCTCGATCAACTGATCCTTAAAGGCGATGGCCTGCGCAAGAACGCGAGACGGATCCACGCCCGGAAGATGCCGGTAGTCAAAGGTAAAGCTGCAGTGGTTAGGTACGGTGTTAGGCGCTATTCCGCCATTGATCATCGTCGTTGCCATTGTCGAAAACGGAACATCGAAACCTCCGTCGCGCAACCCTGTCTGCGATTCTTGTTGTGCCAACTTCTGGATGTAGACTATGAGACGCGCGGCGAACTCAATGGCGTTGACGCCACTCGGCGCCTGAGACGAATGAACCGCTTTACCGCGCACTGTGCAGGTCCCACAGACGCGCCCCTTGTGGGCGACCACATATTCCATCCCGGTGGGTTCCCCAACTATGCAGGCGGCGGCCCGTAAGTTGGTAGTCTCCATTTCCGCGAGAAGTCGTTGAACGCCGATGCAGCCCACTTCTTCGTCGTAAGTGAACGCCAGATGCAATGGACGTTTGAGCGGCAGATCTTTCCATCGCGGTATATGCGCCAAGACGCAGGCAATAAACCCCTTCATGTCGCAGGCGCCACGGCCGTATATACGATCGCCGCTCAAGGAAGCCTTGAACGGATCGGTGCTCCAGACCTGAGTTCCAACGGGCACGACATCCGTGTGACCCGAGAGAATGATTCCGTCGGCGGATGGAGGTCCAACGGTGGCGAAAAGGTTGGCCTTTCGCTTGTCGGCATCGTAGATGAGCCGGGCTTCAATTCCTTGCGCGTGCAATTCTTGGCGAATCCAGTCAATGAGATCGAGATTGGAGTCTTCGAAGGTGGTTGAAAATCCGATGAGTGCGGACAGAATCCTGACCGTATCTTCGGCGTAGGGAGAGGGCATTGAACAATGTGCCTATATTAGGAGAGGGACTCGCCCGTTCGATCTTTCATCAATGCCAGGGCGACCAAACTTAAGGCTGCGGCCGCCATCAAGTAGTAGGCAACGGCGGCCTTGTTCGCCGTTGCGTTGACCAGAAGCAGCGAGACCACGGGAGTAACACTGCCAAAAAGTGTTGTCGCTGCACTGTACGAAAGGGCCACACCACTTGAGCGCACAGAAGTCGGATACTGTTCGGCGAGGGCTGCGGCAGCTGGCGCACTGTAGAGGAGAAGCAGGAAAGAGAGGATGCATTGAGTTGCAATGAAAGGACCCAGACTCGGTCGCGAAGTGACTAGTTCGAAGAGCGGATAGGTGAGAACCAGCATCCCGATTGCGGCGCCTGTCATCAGCCTGCGTCTTCCAACGTAGTCGGCGTAACGGCCAATCATCGGAGATGCCAGGAGAATGGTTCCCACGACCAGGAAGCCTTGAAAAGCATTGGCACGAGACATCCCCAGGTCTCTTACCGAATAGGTCGGCATGTAATTGATTAGCTGGCTGCAGACCGCCCAGCACAGGGTTAGACCGACACCCACAAGGAACGGCCTAAAGTGACGCGTCAAAAGCTCAACGACCGGCAAGTGATGAGCTTGTTTGACAGGTGTCCGGGTAAAGAAGGGGCTTTCTGAGAGTGTCGATCTGATGTAGAAGCCGACCGGCGCAATGGCCATTCCTAAAACGAACGGCACCCGCCAACCCCACGACTCGATCTGCTGTGGCGTTAAAGTGGCCGTTAGCGCGAATCCAACGGTACCCGCGAGGATGTAGAAAAGCCCGACACTTGCCTGCTGCCACGAAAGGAAATATCCGCGCCGTGATGGGGGCGCGTGCTCCGCCAAGAATGAAAACGCACACCCCACTTCACCGCCAGTGGACACACCCTGAATTAATCGCGCACAAGTTATGAGTAGAGGAGCTGCAATGCCAATGCGCGAGTATCCGGGGATGATGGCCATAAGACCCGTGCCTACTGCCATGAGCAAGATGCTTGCAGATAAGGCTGCCTTACGCCCGGATGAGTCAGCGTAGTTTCCTAACAAGAGCGCGCCAAGCGGCCTCATCACAAAGCCGGCAGTGAACGCTCCAAATGTCGCCAACAGCGAAGTCAGTTCACTTCCCGTTGGAAAGAATGTCCGAGCGATAATCGGGGCAAACATGGCGTACGCCACGAAGTCAAACCACTCCAAGGCGGTGCCAATACCGCACGCGACGATAATGCGCGTTTCGTTCGACGTGCCTAGTCGATGGGGAGTCGTTTGAGACTCGAGTGTCATTTCGCTGGCCATCTTCTTCCGTGTCAGTGCAGGCTACTTCAGGATCCGGTGAACGGTTCAGTAAAACGAAAGGCTCTTCAGCGGCCCAAAGTTGACTGCTTTTTGGTCATGCTGTCAAATGTCACACGGGCATGGGTCCATGCATGAATGTGATGATATGCAAATCAGCCGTAGCAGGAGAGACCAATGAGAATCAGGCAAATTGAAGCGTTCCAGGCTGCAATAGAGACTGGATCAATAACTCGTGCGGCCGATTTGCTTGGAATTGGGCAGCCGGCGGTAAGCCGATTAATTGCGGACTTGGAAATCGCTATAGGCTTTCCGGTATTTCATCGCTCGAAAGGGCGAATCACGCCGACCACTGAGGCTCTGCGCTTTCATGCTGTTGTGGAGCGAGCATTTCTCAGCATGAAAGAGATCGAACGCGCGGCAGAACAGATTCGCCACGCATACAGTGGGCACCTCACCGTCTCTACGCTACCCGTTCTCGCGTCGACTATCATTCCTGAAGTTATTCGACTGTTCGTCGAGAAGAATCCAAAGGTGTCCATTGATATTCAACCATTGTGGATGACGGAGATCCTTCAAGGAATACAAGCCCAGCGCGCGGACGTTGCAATGTCGGTAAGCTTCACCGAGGTGCAGGGTGTTCGCCAGGAGCATCTAATTGATGTGCGATTTGTGGCTGCGCTACCCAAACATCACAGGCTCGCCAAGCGGAAGGTTCTCGACATTCGTGACTTTGATGGTGAAGACTTTATAAGCATTGTCCCGAATTCGGCCATTGGCTGGGGGCGGATAGATAAAGAGTTCGAGGCGAAAGGAGTAAGTCCACGCCGGCGGTTTGCGACGCCGTATTCTCAGACGGCCTATAGCATGGTTGCATCAGGTGTCGGGGTCTCAATCCTCGAACCTTTTGCTGCAAAGCATTGGTCCAGAAATGGTGTGACCATAAGGCCGCTCTCTGTGGATTTATGCTTCACTTATTCCCTATTTTATCCAGAGCAGTCCACCACGAACCCAATTGTTGAAGAGTTCGTTCTCTGCTTGCGGAAGTATTTGAGTTTGAACAAGCCCATGTTTAACTGATAACGGGACTCTGCTACGCGACTACGCCTGCGCCGTACTACTACGTGGTCGATAGCAACTACCTGGTTTGAATCTCGAGGGGACCTAAGAGTTGGAAATTCCAGTCATTGCAAGTAGTTGATTCTTAACAACCACGCTCGTGGGATATTCGATGCAAACTCACCCGAGAGCACAACAAAGCACCACTGAGTCACGCAAAAGTCCCGCAACCACCTGGTCTTCTGAATGGCTAGGTGTCCGGGACTTTGGAGCGCGAAGTCGCGGGCGACCACCTGGTTGTCCCGCAAAACTCCCGAATTTGGAAACGACGTTTGGGTATATCGGCGGCAGGTTCGCCTATCTGCGGGTCTGCAACCAAAATCGAAACAGTGATCGCACTAAGCCGTAGGCAAAGGGTTTCACCACTTCAAAGTAGCCGCGCCACACCACACGGTTTGCTGCCTTAACGTCCCCAGCAGCCAAGGCATTGTTGTATTCCAAATATACGTCGGCCAAATGCGGCTCCACATAACGGCGGTACGCCTCAGCCGTCAGCAAGAGCTTGGCCAAGTTATGTAGCTTCGCCCCAGGCGCTTGCTCCGGCACAGTCGCTCGCGTCTGCGTAGGCGTCGGTGCCGTCGACGACTTCGTTTTGTCGGCCGGCGTTACGGCCGCCGTGTTGGGGAGGACCTTCGCCTCTATCTCCACTCGACCAGACTGGATCTCCACGATGAGATCCGGTGAAGTCTGGTAATGTGCTCCCATCGTGCCGAATGTATTGATCATGTCCGGCATTACATAGGTTTGGGCGGCCTTCTCCAGTTTCATTTTGGCACGCGTGTCGGCAACAAGCCTGGCCATGTCGTGTGTTTCCGGAACTTGCTCTATGAAGCTCGTTCTAAAACCGGTCATGTAACTGCCAGTCACATATCCGCCGGTCAAAAAACCGGTCGTCATCGATGATTGATTGAATGTCGGGGCCTTCAGTTCTTCCTTGATGAGTGCATCGAGTTCGGTCTTACTCGTGCGCGTGCTCCTGCGATCCCGATGCCGATGGCGGAAGCAGCCGCCAAAACGCGCGAGCCCTCTCCCGTGAGCTGATACTGAGGGCGCGCGGGACCTGCTGAGCCGCGTTCCTTCTTCGATCGCAGAACGCGGACAAAACCCTTTTCTTCGAGACGACCCAAAAGCACATAGACTGATCCGCGTTTTACCCCTCCAGCCGAATCGTCCACAATCTCAAGACCGTAAGCGCCCGAAGGATTGCCTTGCAAAATGCGCATCACGATCATTTCAGTCGGCGTCGGCCATTCGTTGCGATTCATAAGGACCTCTGGGTAAAAGCATCGATGTAGGATATAGTATCTTACGTTTTGTAAGATTACTAGTACGCTTTGTAAGACTCCGCAGCGCGATGTGGCGTGGTGCCAAGTCTGAAGTTGTGATCATATAGTCGGCGATGAACGGGCGAAAGATCTGTTGCCGCAGAGAAGATTGGAGTTGCAATGGGGTGTTGCGAACGCACGTTTCGAGGAACTTTGACCTAGGCAGCTTTAGTATTTAACGAGTGCATGTGCTCCTCCACATCGAGAGTGAAATCGAGCACGATCTGGATGGGATGCTCGGGTTTGCGAACATCGTTATAGACATCTGCATCAGTTTTTAGCTGAAAACAATCCCCGACAATTTGTTGTCGTCGCTGGCCAAAGGATCTTACAAAGTGCTCGTGCGGCGCATTGGGATCATCGATATCGCCCCAGAGCGACAGAGTCTTCGATCCTGTTTTTGTCATCGCGGCGTGCTTGGCACGGTAGCGGCCGCCCAACCTATCGGTGCGGTATTCCTCGCGAAAGACCTGGGCGATATCCGCCGCGATTACATCAATAATGGTCTTATCGCTGGGTTTGTGCAGGCCGTTCTTGTATGCCCAGCCGGTCATGGTCGATATTTTTTAGGGCGCAGGGCCGAAACGGGCCGTGAGCTAGACACCGTGCGTCATTCGCACAACTCTCGGCAACAGAGCGCAAGCAACGGCCTTCGTGAAACGACTAGCATTTCAAAGCGGTCGGCCAGGTCTAAATGGTCATGTCGAAAGTTCTCGTACTCTACTACTCGTCGTACGGCCACATCGAGACCATGGCCACTGCCATCGCCGAAGGCGCCCGTGAAGCTGGCGCGAGGGTCGATATCAAACGCGTCCCCGATCTCGTACCAGAAGAGGTTGCGCGTAAAGCTCGCTTCAAGTTAAACCAAGCCGCGCCGATCGCAAAGATCGAGGAACTGGCTAATTCTGATGCAATTGTCATTGGCGCAGGCACTCGGTTTGGGCGGCTTTCGTCTCAAATGGCCAATTTCTTGGATCAAGCCGGCCCCCTTTGGATGCGCGGGGCACTGCATGGAAAGGTCGGCGGCGCTTTTACATCGACTGCGACACAACATGGCGGTCAGGAAACCACGCTGTTCACTATTATCACGAATCTCCTTCACTTCGGCATGGTGATTGTTGGTCTCGACTACGGCCACGCCGGTCAAATGACGCTTGGCGAAGTTACTGGCGGCTCTCCGTACGGCGCCACGACCATTGCTGGCGGCGACGGCTCCCGTCAACCGACCGCGAATGAACTGACAGGTGCGCGATATCAAGGCCGCAAGATTGCCGAGGTTGCGAATAAGCTGTTCGGCTGACCGCGGCGAGCTGCGTCGAATAATTCAAGAGGAGCGAGGAGATTGATCATGAACAGGGATCTGGGTGTCTGGACATACGAGAACAGCGCGCTGGTACTGATCGACTATCAGAATGAAATGTTCGAGACCATTCGTTCTGAAACGAGCGCGGAGTTGGCGGATCTCAACGTCCGCCTCCTGGCCAAGGCCGCCAAGGCGTTCAATGTGCCGATCGTGTTGTCAACCGTCGGCGTCAAATACGGCACTAACGGGCCGACGCACTCATCGATCCTGTCCGAGCTTCCCGGTGTCGAGGCGATCGATCGTACGTCCATGAATGCATTCGAGGATCGCGCATTCAGCGATGCCGTGAAGAGAACCGGACGCAAGCGGCTGATTTTTGGCGGTCTGCATACCGAGATCTGCCTGACGTTCGCGGTGGTTCAGGCGTTGAAAGACGGCTATGAGGGAATGTTCGTTGCCGATGCGGTCGGCGGACGATCGCAAACCGCGCATCGCATCGCAATTGAGCGGATGGCGCACGCAGGCGCCGTGGCGAATACCGCACTCGCAGTCGTCACTGAGCTTTTCCGCGACTGGGCGTCACCAATGGCCGACAAAGCGCGCGATGTCATTTATTGGTATTTCGCCGAGGTGCCGAAGCTGGACGCCTCCGTTGGTGTTAGCGAAGCCGAGAAAAAGATTGTCAAGGATAGGGGGCGTGCCTAGATGTCCCGGCTTTCGAACAAAGTATGCGTCATCACGGGAACCGGCGGGAGCGTGGGCCGCGCCGCCGCCCTGGCATTTGCTCGCGAGGGCGCCTCGGTTGTCGGCTGCGACGTAAACGTCGCCGGAGCGGAAGCCACAGTCGAAATGGTCCGTGCCCAAGGCCGAACGATGATCTCCCTGCAGCCCTGCTATCTGACGAAGCCCACCGAGTGTCAAGCGCTGGTCGATCTCGCCGAGCGTACACACGGGCGGATCGACGTGCTGTTCAACAATGCTGCGATGGCGTACTTCAACTGGCTCGAAGACATCACGGACGAGGAATGGAACCGCGATCTGCGGGAAGAAATAGATTTGGTGTTCTACCTTACGCGTGCGGCGTGGCCGCATCTGAAGGCAAGTCATGGCGTCGTCGTCAATACGGCATCCTTGAACGGTCTCCTGAGTTTCAAGACGCTTGGATCATTGGCGCACACCACGGCCAAGGCCGGGATCATCGGCATGACGCGTCAGCTCGCCATGGAGGGGCGAGAACACGGCATTCGTGCCAATTCTATCTCCCCCGGTTTGATTGAAACCAACCAGACGCGAGAACAACTGAAGGATCCGGCATGGGCGAGCGCGATGCTCGGCAAGACTTTGCTCGGACGCTTGGGTCGGGCGGATGAGGTGGCAAGCGTGGCTGTGTTTCTCGCATCAGACGAGAGTTCCTACGTCACCGGCGTCGATATTGTGGTCGATGGCGGCATGAAGGTGTGGTGAATAAATGCGCGAATTCATCGTGAAGTCCCTTCTCATTGCACTCCTTTCTGGAGTTTCTCTTCTCCCACGACTATCCTTTGCGCAAGTTCAGCTTCCGACCGTCAATCTGGGTCTCACCAACTTTGAAGACGGTTTTGCGAACCCAGGCTGGTTTCTCCAGGAATTTCCTGACTTTTACGATGCCGACAAGCTAAAGGACGCTCGTGGGGCCACCGTCCCCGGCTCGAATCACTTAATTTCGTTCGCCACTACCACTCACGTCGTCTACGTCACCCAACAGCGCATTATTGGTGGTTGGCTGTCATTTGAAGTCCTGCAACCCTGGGTGCATCTCGACGTCGACTTCGCCCACGGTCCGTCTACAACTGTCCACGGGCTCGCCGATCTCACACTTGGCGCAGGATTGCAATGGGAGCCGACAAAAGTCGGGAGCGGAATCTTCGTCCATCGCCTGTTGCTTGACGTTACCGTGCCCACGGGTCAATACAGTGACCAGCAACCCGTGAATCTAAGCAACCACTATATTGTCGTCGAGCCCTACTATGCAGTGACTTACGAGATTGCGAAGGTGGAGTTCAGCGCGCGCCTCCACTATTTTTGGAATTCGGTCAACCATGATCCCTTTGTAGGCTTCGGCGACAACACAACCCAATCGGGGCAGGCCTTTCATATGAACTACGCAGCGTCGTACGAAGTCGTTCATAACGTTCGCGTCGGGTTTAATGGATATTGGTTGCAACAGACAACTGGTCATAAAGCCAACGGCATCGCCATTCCGTATTCCTTGGAAAGGACCGTCGGCCTCGGTGCCGGAATCCAGGTCTTTTCAGGCCGTAACAGTTGGATTCATCTCAACGGCTACAAGGAGGTTGATGTGCGCAATCGCGCTGAAGGATTCAACGTGACCTTGCGCCTCTCAAAAGCAATACCGAGTTTACCGCCGTGATACCCCGACAATTCCGATGCAATCGTACGTTTACTCTTGGGCATTTTTCTTGTGCATTAGTTGGCCGTTGGCGGCAGACCGGAGACATCATGACCTACTCAATCATCGGCTCAGGCAACATTGGCTCTGCGCTCGCACGACAGTTCGCCCGAAAGGGTGTCGCCGTGGCGATCGCGAATGCGCGGGGCCCAGACTCACTTCAGCTTCTCAAGAAAGAGCTCGGTGCGCACGTTGTTCCTCAAACGATTGAGGCTGCCCTGACAGCAAGCACGATAGCATTGGCTGCCCCATTTACGGCCGTTTCTGCAATTGCGCGTCGGGCCCGCCGCCAAGTCGATGGCGACTCACCGACGATTCGACCGAAGGACCGAGTGAAATGTTGTTGATCGCACATGCCGCAGCTTACCGCAATCGCGGATAGCGGGGCTGGCGTCGTCAGCATCAAGGCCTGGGCCACCTCGAGGCGCCGACGCAACACATAGTCTCGAGGCGATGTGCCAAACGAACATTTGAAGGCGCGGCAAAAGTGGCTGGCGCTCAGACCAACGAGTTGCGCCAGCTGCTTGATGTGAATCCGGGAAGATATGTTTTCTTCCACGTGCGCGCTGATTCTTCGCGCCTGCCACGCCTGATTGAAGCCTCGGAGAAGGCATGCGCGCTGGGGTCACGCAAAACTCACGCACTGACCCTCGTGGGGGCTCCGCCGAAGCAGCAAGTGCCCTTGTGTCCTTTCGGGCACATAGGTTACACATCATTCCGTCGTTATAAACGTTACCGATGTGCCCGGAACGGACCCTTGATTTTATGGTGGTGAGAGAGGGACTCGAACCCTCGACCTCCGCATTATGAGTGCAGTGCGTCAGAAGTTAGCCTGAGTTTTTTCAACAACTTACCGCGTGGCGCCCGTTGCAATTGGCACCACGAAGCATAACGAAGCAGCACTGGGTCACGCAAAACTCACGCAAAATTTCATGTTCGCGCTGAGCACAATGTTGCAGGTAATCGAGCACCGATGCAGACTCACGAAATGCAATTGAGCGCAGATCAGATCGTCGAAGAAACCAGCGATTGGCCCGAGGACGCAGTCACCGATCTGGTCGATAGGATACTGCGCGCCAAATACGGTGAAGTCGAGCCGTCAGTCGATATGGCTTGGCAGGAAGAGAGACGGCGCCGAATTGCAGATATGGAGAGCGGCAGAGTACAGGGAATACCGCTCGACGAGACGCTGGCAAAAGCGCGCAAAATCACCGGCCAGTGAAGGTCGTCCTACATCCACAGGCGGATGCTGAATTTCTCCTGGCGCAACAGCGTTACACCGACGCCAGCCAACCGTTGGGCCGTCGCTTCTATGATGAGATAACCAACGTGCTCAGTCGGATCATCGAGCATCCTCTCCGCTATAAGCAATTCGACCCGCCGGCACGCCGCCTATTCGCCAATGGATTTCCATATGCGGTGATATACGTACCAAAACCAAAAACCAGACGCCGTATGGATCGTCGCCGTCATGCACGTCAGCAGAGAACCGGGTTACTGGAAGAACGAATAGCGAGGTAACGGACCATTCAGGTAACAGTGAAGTGGAAGGACTCCAATCGGTCGCTCAGTCCAAAAGGGACGTAACCGCATGCAATCGTGGTTGCATATAGTACGACCAAACGCAAGTCTGCTTGCGTTTGGTAATCACCGCCACGTGTTAATCAGACAGGCGTGTCATCGTCCGCACCATCGCCGAATAAGAACGATCTCGATTGAAAACAGCGGAACGAGGCGAGTCCATAGCGGACTTCGCACGGCTCTGCCGATCGCACGCGAACGATACTATCGAGATTTCCATCCAAGAATTTCGCGCGATACTCGACGAGCTCGAAAGAGCTGTCGCCGGATGAACGATCCTTCGGGTACGCATAGAAAGTTATGTATCCGCTCGGCTCGAGATCATTACCATTTGAATCGATGAATCGCCCCTACGCCGTAATCCGATAGCGGCACATGCACGGGTCCGGCAATGACTTCGTCTGGAAACACGTCCCCGCTTCGCAGGCGTTGTCCGGCAACGCAGCGTCACAATGGATCTCGTCGAACATTCCCATAATTCACCTCAGCTCGAAGTGGGCGGCGCGGCGGCCCGCGCGTCGTCGATCAGTTTGTAGAACGCCGCCAAGGAAATAGAGCGCAGCCCCGCCGGCATTAGCGAATCTGCGCCCAAGCGCGCTGCGAGTGCGGCGGCTTCGCCGAGCTCCAGGGCACGGGTGCGCACTGTCGCAAAGCAGCGCCCGGGCCGTACCAGCGCATCATCGATGTCGCCCACGTTCGGCAAGTTCGTGGTGAAGATGATCTTTCGTCCCTGCGCCCGCACCACGCCATCCGCGATCGCGAGAAAGCGGTGCAAATCCACATTGCCGTTGGCACGCGCCATGAGCAGGTGATCGGCGTCTTCGATCACGAAGGCATCGTGGCTGCCGGTAATGAATTCCACGAAAATCTCGTCATTGTCGAGCGCTCGCTGATCGGCCGTGTAGAGCACCCGCGCGCTGTCGCCCTTGCGAGCGGAGAGCGCCGCCAGAATCGCACGCACGAGACGAGTCTTGCCCGTGCCTGGAGGGCCTTGCAGGATGAGCACGGCCTCGCGGGACCCGAGATAGCGCGCCACGAAAGCAGCCACCGGTTCACCGAGCGTCGGGTAGGCCTCGCTGAAAGGCTGCGGGTCGGCCATTTCATCGAAGGAGGCGCTGGACAATCCAGTCGCCTGGTGGAAGTGCCAATCGATGGTAAACATCTCTCTGCGCGCCAGCTGCTCCCCGACCAATCGCAACATCCGATCCCGGGCGCATTCGAGCCGCTGGAGAGTGTCCGCCCAGAAGTCGAAAGTCAGCGAACCATAGTCGATTTTGCGCCGCCCACTTGCCGAGATGAAGACACCGGGCGAGTCGAGCAGCAGGGACGTTGCATGCACTCGGTGTGCAGTCATCCCCATGTGCAGCGCAAGATCATCGAACAGCTCGTCGATCGGACGCCGGGCGGCGCAGCGCACCGTGCGCTGGATCGCGTAGCTCATCGCGCGTGTATCGAAAGTCTGAATCGCGCGCAGCTGGATGAGCGTCTGCGCGAGGTCGCCCTGCAGCGACAAATGCAGCGGAAACCCCTCGCTAAGCGTTGAGATACCTTCGAGATCGAATTTAAACCGGTTCATGAGCGCCACCCAGAAAAAAAGCCCCTGTTTGCTACGCCAGGGGCTTTTCATCAAAGTGCGGCCGCCCGGCTCGAAACTAACGCTTCGAGCCGAACCCGAAGCGGTCAAATCAACATATGACTACACGTCGTTTGCAGTGACCGTAAGGTCATTGGCCTTCTCCGAAAGAACGGTTGTTCGCCTGCGGCGAATTTACGGCCGGCTAGGATATCGTCGAATTTGCAATTGTCAATAGGCCTTGCCGTCGGCGTCACGCGCACCGGGGCGGCACGCGTAGATCAAGTCCCGACCACCTCGTAGCTAGTTCTCCATCGCGCTTTGCGCGACCCCGTTGGATGAAGCGTAGAGCATGGACAGAGCGGAGAATTTGAGGCATATCTCGATTGTGGTGTCGGGACGGAGGTCGGTTTCTGCTTGGTGCTAC
>Ga0210410_10000240_pt1 | contig 74843 bp, 56 predicted proteins | sample IncBWC4MmetaG_FD_161058 | JGI IMG/M metagenome (GOLD analysis project Ga0210410, IMG submission 161058) | Forest soil microbial communities from Barre Woods Harvard Forest LTER site, Petersham, Massachusetts, United States - Inc-BW-C-4-M | ecosystem: Environmental > Terrestrial > Soil >... | reverse complement strand
TCGCATCGACGGCCAGTGTCGCTGCCTACCCGACCCTTTCGATCTACGTGGCGTCAAAGAGCGCTGTCAATGGCTTGACGCGCGTGCTCTCAAAAGAGTTCGGCCCCAGAAAAATCCGCGTTAACGCACTCAATCCCGGTGGAACCGAAACGGAGGGTGCATACGCGGCGGGCGTCATGGGAACGGAGTTTAAGAAGCAGATAGTCGCGAGTACGTCGCTGGGCCGTGTCGGCCAACCTGAGGACATCGCGCGCGTGGCTACATTTCTTGCCTCGGATGATGCGGGCTGGCTCACGGGAGAAATCATCTTCGCGAACGGCGGCAACAAGTAAACGCCTTCACGAGAACACCAGAAATGAGTGCCTGCTTTACATTTACACGCGAGAAGACACTCGATGAGACGGACGGCCCAAACGATCTTCAGGCGAATAGCTTCAGCTCGCGCCCGATGCTATCGGATGGGGCACAGCATAAACCTCTGGCTTTGAGTGTTACTCAAAGCATGGGGTTACGAACACTCTGGAGGAACAATGATTGACCATATCTATCTTCCCGTGACCGACCTGAAGCGCTCGGAAACCTTCTACGGCGCCATGCTCGGCCCGCTTGGTAAGTCCGAGCGCTGGCACATCAAGGCGCAGGCCGGCTATCCCGATCTTACGGGCTTTGGCGAGCCGGGCATTCCGGGCTTCTGGCTGAAGGCCTCAAAGACCACCTGCGCCGGGCTTTACGTCGCGTTCGCCGCGAAGAACGAGGCGGCGGTGAACCAGGCCTACGAGGCAGCGCTTGCCAATGGCGGCAAGGATAATGGCGCGCCAGGGCTGCGGCCGCAGTGGGACCCCCGCTATTACGCGGCCAATGTGCTCGATCCCGACGGCTACAATGTGGAGATCTGCTACAAGCCCTGGCTTTACGAATAGTTACGCGGCGCTGAAGCGCCGCTCTTCCACTTTGCTGCTTATGCGGAGCGGTAGATCCCCAGGACTTTGACGAATTCTGCTACCTCGCCTAGATGGCGGAGGGCGTTGCGGGCGGGTTCGTCGTCGCCGCGGAGGAAGTCTACGTAGAAGACGTATTCCCAGGGGCGTCCGCGGAGGGGGCGGGACTCGATTTTGCTGAGGCTGATGTCGCGGAGGGCGAAGACGCTGAGTGATTTGAAGAGGGCCCCGGGCTGGTTCTTCAGCTTGTAGGCGATGGAGGTTTTGTTGGCGCCGGGCGGGACCAGGCGCTGGTAGCCGGTTGCGGAGGTCGCGCTTCCCTTCCCGCGCGTGCTTCCGGACTTTGCCCTGAAATCTGCTGGCGATTTGCGAATCAGGAAGAAGCGAGTGAAGTTGCGTTTGTCGTCTTCGATGCCGGCCTGGAGAATCTTGCCGCCGTATTCGCGGGCTGCGTGACGGCTGGCGATGCCGGCGGCGTCGGGAAGGCGCTCGGCTACGACGTGCTTGACGCTGCCTGCCGTGTCGTAGAACGGGACGGACTCGATGCGGGGATGGTGCCGAAAGAAGTCGCGGCACTGGTCGAGAGCTACCGGATGCGAGAGGACTTTGCGCACTGCTTTGAGTTGCACGCCGGGGGTGGCGATCACATTGTGCACGATGCGGAGCAGGAATTCGGCTTGAATGAAGACATCGTGAGTGACGAGGAGATCGGCATGTTCGGCTACCGTGCCGGCCAGCGAGTTCTCGATGGGGATTACGGCGGCGGCGACGGAACCGTTGGCTACGCGGTCGAATACCTCGGCGGAGCGGGCGCATGGAACGACCGTGCAGCGCTTCAACATTTGCTCGGTGGCTTCGTGGCTGAAGGAACCGAGTTCGCCCTGGATGGCAACTTTCATCACTGGCAAGGTAGCTGGAGCGCGTGGGGTAGCGCAAGTGTGGTTCGAAGTCAAAAGCTTTTAATCGCAGAGGTCGCGGAGAACGGCCGCGCTGAGATCGCTGAGAAAACCTCAGGTGAGATTTTTTTCGAGGACTAGCGCATCTACTCCGTTTGAATAGTAGCGCGGGTGGGTTTTGATCACGCTGTAGCCGTGGCGTTTGTAGAACTGGAGGGCGGAGAGGTTGTCCACGGCGGTTTCTAGCTCGACGGAGCGGCATTGGGCGGAGAGCAGGCGGTCTTCGGCGGCGCGCAGCAGGAGCGATCCCACGCCGGAGCGGCGGGCGGAGGAGATGACGTCAATCGTAATGATGTGACCGTTGGCGCGGTCGGCTTCGGCGACGATGAAACCGGCAATGGTACTGGGCGCGGGCGGTGAGCTTTTCTTTTTGTCTGCTGAATCGCCTTCTCGCGAATCCGTCTCGTTAGTTGCAGGGTGCTCGGCTTCTATGGCCAAAAGGGTGAAGGACCCGGGGCGGCGCATGTAGAACTTGAGTTCGGCGCGCGAGTAGGAGATGCCGGGAGGGAAACAAGCCTGGTCGATGCGCCAGAGCGTGTCGAAGTCGGCGGGTTCGAAATCGCGAATGACGAAGGGCACGGGGCCATTGTAGCGGGGAGTGAAAGCCACGATGCGGGTTGTTGGAACGACTGGGAGCGCTTTGGTCCGAGTTTTCCACAGTTAATCCGGGCGTGACGCCCGTAGGGATGAATTGGGGGCCTTTGTCCCCTTGATTCGGCGCAGCCTCGGACGTACCATGAGCATCAAAGGTATGCTGTGGGACGCCTTCTGCTGATTGACGTGGCCGGATCGGTCGCCGTGTTGGGGCTGTGGTACCTGGTGTTTTCCACCTACAACCGAAAAAAAGGAGCGGCGGCGTTGCGCTGGGTGCAGACGGCTTGCGCGGGCAAGGGACGCATCCTGGAGGCGCACTGGGTGGGAAGTTCGCGGCTGCAGGCGCGATTGCATTTCGCTTCGCGCTGGTTTGAAAACGCACGCGTGACGGTGAAGTTCAGGCCGCGCGCTCTGCCGGTGCATTGGCTGCTGAGCTGCTGGGACCACCAGAAAGAAACGTTGACGTTCGAGGCTGATCTGGGAGGGTCTCCGAGCTTTCATCTGGAAGTGGTGAGGCATCGCTGGTCGGCGCATAACCGTGGAACTTTATCCCGCAAACGCAATGACGATGAACGAGAGTGGGACCTGTACCAGCCGGGGCCCATCATTCTGACTACGCGGACACACTGGAAGCAGGATCCGAGCGCGGAGTTGAATGCGCTGATGTCGGCGCGGCGTCAAGACATTCTGCAGGTACACTTCCGTCCGGAGTCGCCGCAGTTTTCGGCCACGGTTGACCTGGACGCGCTGGCCGATCCGAACGCGGCTGAGGGATTTGTGAGCGCCTTGCGGGAGATCGCCGCGGGAGCCTCGGCGCATCGGCAGTAGCGCCGTCATGACGTTTATGGCCTGCTGCCATAAGGGTGGCGCGGCTGCGATACTTTTGCGGGCAAGCTTGCAGATAGAGTCCGGCGCACGCCATTCTGCGCCGCCACTGGCGCACGGCAATCACACCTGAATTCCCTCTTCCTTGGCAACGGGTGCTGTGCTATTGTTCCGGGCCATGAGTGACAGTTTCAGCAATCCCACACCGCAGTTCGGCACGGCTGAGTATGTAACCCAGCCGGGAAGTTACCGTTGCCAATTCTGCCAGCAACCGATGGGTGGGACTTACTATCGGGTGAATGCGGCGATGGCATGTCCCGGTTGCACGGAAAAAATGCGCACCGAAATTGAGCAGGACAAGCACGCCGCATATGTGCGCGCGCTGGCGTATGGCGTTGGTGCGGCTGTGGTGGGGCTTATTGTGTACGCCCTGATCGCCATCCTGCTGCAGGGATGGGTGATCAGCTATATGTCGATTGGAGTGGGATGGTTGGTGGGCACGGCCATGATGAAAGGATCGAACGGAATCGGCGGACGGCGTTATCAGATTGCGGCGGCACTGCTGACCTATGCGGCGGTTTCGATGGCCGCGATCCCCATCTGGATTCATTTTGCCCCGGAACGAAAGCAGCAGACTCAGCAACAAAAGCCGCTGGAGGAACCGCGGGAATTGGAACGAGAGTCCGGAGGACAGCCTTCGGAAGATCCGCAACCCGCGCCCAGTGCCGCGAGGCCCCAGGTCAGCGTGGTGAGCCTGGGGACGTGGCTGGGCCGGGTTGCGCTGATCGGGCTGGCATCTCCGTTCATTCAGCTTTCGGGCGATCCTTTCTGGGGAGCGATGGGTCTGTTGATTCTTTTCTTTGGCATGAGGATCGCATGGAGGATCGCTGAAGGCCGGCCGTTTGGAGTCTACGGACCGTTTGCCAATTCTCCACCCGCATCGCGTTAAGACCTTACACTGATCCGAAGAACATTTTCCCTGGCCGTGTCTACCGCGACTCCAGAACAGATGCGATGCAAGCGATGCTCGCGCGAACTCGCGCCGGGAGCGTTGGTGTGCGATCTGTGCCACGCGCTTGTGCATTCCGAGGAACTGGAACGCCTGGCGGCGGAGGCAAAGGCTTTGGAGAAGGCGGGCGAAGCGCGGGTGGCGCGGGAGAAATGGCTCATCGCATTGCTGCTTCTGCCGCCTGCGTCGAAGCAGGCCGACTGGATTAGGCAACACATACAAGGACTCGATGCCGTAGACCGAGTCGGACAGTCGTCTGGGAGTGGCGACAACCAATGGGCCCAGCCGCTGGGACCCGCAGCGCTGGCCGCCCCGAGCAGGGTTCCGCGAACCGCACGGTTCAGGTGGACATCTCTGCTGAGCTTTGCAGTTTTCGTGGCGATCTATTCGGCTGCGTCGGGCGTGAAGTTCGGGATCGGCTTCGCGGTGTTGATTCTGATCCACGAGATGGGCCACTTCATTGACATCAAGCGGCGCGGCTTGCCGGCGGATATGCCGGTGTTTCTGCCGGGCCTGGGCGCCTATGTGCGCTGGCAGGCGCTGGGCGTACCGCTGGAGGCACGAGCGGCGGTGAGCCTGGCCGGACCACTGGCGGGATTCCTGGCGGCGCTGGCGTGCGCGGGGGTTTGGTGGCAGACGGGCAATCCGCTGTGGGCTTCGCTGGCGCGTGTAGGCGCGATCTTAAATCTGCTGAACCTGATTCCGGTGTGGGCGCTGGATGGCGGGCAGGCCGCGTTGGCGTTGAGCAAGATGGAACGCATCGTCCTGCTCATCGCGTCCCTCGGCCTGTGGATGGCATTGGGGCAGAGGTTGTTCCTCCTGGTGGCGCTCGGAGCGGGCTATCGCGCGTTCTTTGCGGCAGATCTCCCTCCGCATCCGAGCCGGGCCACGACCATCTACTATGTCGTGGTTCTGGCTGCGCTGGGTATCATCATCCGGCTGATGCCGGGGCAGGGGTTGGGTCTGCGGTAGAAACCGTCACGGAGTCTGCACGGAATAAATCTCTTTTATGCCTTCGATCAGCTTTTTCGATTGTCGGGCACTGCACGCTCGCGCTATTCTTATTGGTTGAAAACCCAGCCATTTCAATTGCCTGTATCCGTGCGTTGCTTGCCCACATCATTCTTGCGGAAATGAAGAGGAGACTGAAGGACATCCATGCCTAACGAACTGCGAAATTTCCTGGCACTCACCTACGACGAACTGGAAGACCTGAATCTGGAAGCGAAGGAGCAGCGCCGGAACCGAGTGCCCATCGGCAAGATTCAGGAGAAGCGGTTGAAGTATCTGACCGACGAAAAGCGGATCAAGGCCGTGACCGTGCTCTTCAGCGATCTCGAAGGCCGGCTGCACATGCTGGATTACGACAAGAAGTTCCTGATCAAGAGCTGGGACAATCTTACGTTTGACGGCTCTTCGATTCGCGGGTTCACGGCGCAGCGCGAAAGCGATCTGCGGCTTGGCATTGACTGGGCGGCATTCTATTGGGCTCCGGCAGATGTGTTCGGCTCGGGCAAGGTGCTGGTGTTTGGCGAAGTGATCGACAAGGGCGGGACATCCTACTCGGCAGACATTCGGGGCGTGCTGAAGAATTACGCCGACGAGTTGCACAAGAAGAAAGGCTACACGCTCAACGCCGCCAATGAGATTGAAGGCTTTCTCTTCAAGGGATCGGATGCGGAGCGCCGCTACCACGAGACCGGCAAGTTCGAGTATGTCAACACGGGCGGGTATTATCACTCGCTGCCGGGCGATCCGTTGCGCACTTTCATTGACACGACCGCCGAAGTGCAACGCGCGATGGCCTTTCAGAATGAGAAGGACCATCCGGAAGTTGCGCCTTCGCAGTTTGAAATCAATTACGGCTATGGCGAAGTGGTCGCGGCCGCCGACCAGATTCAACTCTACAAGCTGATCTGCCGGCAAGTGGCGACGAATATGGGATTCACGGCGTCGTTTCTGCCCAAGCCGGTGGTGGGCGTGAACGGCAGCGGCATGCATACCAACGTTTCCATTAGCGAGAACGGCAAGAACCTGTTCTGGGACGCCAAGGGCGAAGAGAAACTCAGCAAGATGGGCTGGGCGTTTCTGGACCGAATTCTCACTCACGGCAACGATATTTGCCTGCTCCTGAACCCGAGCGTGAATGCCTACCGCCGTCTCGATCCACACTTCGAAGCGCCGAACCAGATTAAGGCGTCCGCCGTGGACCGCGGATCGATGATACGAATTCCCATTGGCAACGAGAAAAGCATGCGGGTGGAAGTGCGGTCGGTCGCTCCGGATGCGAATCCGTATCTCGTCATGCTCTCGATCTTCAAATCAGGGATCGATGGCGAGACTTCGAAAATCAAGAACCTGCGCCAGGCCGAGCGCTACTTGCCCGATAACATTTATGACGCGCTGGCGAACTTCCGCAAAGCGGAGTGGACGACGAAACTTCTGGGCGAAGACGTGAAGGGTCGTTATGCGGATTTGAAGCAAGCCGGTGCGGACCGCTGTCCGCGTCTGCTGGGAACGTTTGTGAAGGCGCCGGAGGTGCAGTATCACCACGACGTCTACAACCAGTTCTTGTGGAATCTGTTCTAGAAAATTCGTGAGCTATTTTTCCTGGAAGACCACAACAACACGAACGCCCTGGCAAAACCAGGGCGTTCCCGTTGCTTGAGAGAAGATCCAGGCATCAGCAGAGAACAACGAGCCCAGTGTTATAACCCGAGTCCTGCACCCAAGGTATAAATCGCATAGGTCGACTGTGTCTCGGTCGTTCCATCCGCCATTGTGGCAGTGACCGTGACAGGATAAATTGAACCGACCACGAGACTCACCCCAGCGGGCACGCTCGTGGTTGAACCGGTCATCGTCTGGCCCGCCTGTAGGGGGAACGCCGACTGCCAAGTAAAGTTCACCGGCAGCCCGGAAATCTGGGCCGTGATCGAAGAAATCGAAACCGTTCCCGTATTCAGGAATTGTATGTTGAAATCAGGCGCATGGTTGCCGTCGTTCTTCAGGTCCGTTTCTTCGAAATCATCCTCCTCAATTTCAAAGTGATGGCCGTGCCTCTGGTTGATGCCGGAACCGCCAGTTTGCCGTGCAATGTCTGTGTGGGAACAGTCTGACGAGTTGCTGGTGCTCGCCGTACACGGCGCCGAACCCTGGCTGTTGGCCGGCTCTGCCGCTGTGTTCAGGTATTGATCCGCCGTGTAGATAATCGCAGCGAAGCCGGTCGTGGGGCTGGCGGCGATCCCAAAGTCGTCAAGCAGATCGCGGTTTCCGCTGCAGGTTACTCCGGATTCGCACACCCCAGCATAGTGAATGATCCCCGATACGGTTCCCTGCGTGAAGCTGCTGCCCGGCGTAGTGGCCTTGAGATTCTGGGCGAAGTATACGTACCACGCCGCGGACGCGGGGTAGCTGTCGGGCGGGTTGACGCCATCGTAGTAGCTGGTGCCGTACCAGACCACGTCCAATCCACCCGCGCCACCCGCGGCGCTCCAGGGGAAAATCGCCGTGTTGGAGGGCGACTGGTTGATCTGGTACGGAAAAGACCAGGTCTGCCCGAAATTGGTGGAGAAGCTGTAGAACAGATTGTGGTTATCGCTGTAAATCACGTAGACATTTCCGGCGCGATCCACCGAGACGTTCACGAACTGGTGTCCGTAGCTCATCAAAACATTCGGATTGTCGTACACCTCGTAGTCAGTGAACGTGGCGCCGCCATCAATGGAGCGGGCGATCCATACCGAGTGGGTGCCACAACTGGTGCCGCACCCATTCACGGGGTCCTCGTCGGCAGCGCTGTGAATCGAGCTGAAGGACTGATAGATGACGTGATTGCTGGGGTCGATGGCCAGATTTCCGATCTCATTGTTTATAAGGGCGTGGAACTGGTGGCTGGCATCGAACGCGAGCGCATGTTGCGTGAAAGTCAGACCTGCATCGAAACTGCAGTCCACGGCGATCTCATCGGTAGTGATCGTCGAGTGATAGGAAATGCACACCTTGTTCGCCCCGTCCGCCGCGATCCACTCCCGGTCATCCACTGGGAGGCTGGCGCTTGTCGGATTAATGGACCAGGTGTTCCCCCCGTCTTTGCTGGTGCTGACATAAATATTCAGTAGCGGCGGCCGGCTCTGCAGGCTGGAAACGTACAGATTGTAGGATCCAGTGCTATTGGTTTGGGGCGCAACTGCGATGTCGGTGTCGCCGCCCGCGGGCGAGATGCCAACACCCCCGGAAGAAACACTGTTAGGCAGCGCGAGGGTGGTGAAGTGGGCTCCGCCGTCGGTTGATTTGTAGGCGAAGGTACCCCCGCAAAGGCCTCCGATGACGCAGAAGACGTTCTCAGATGAGCCATAGAAGTTCCCGGCCTTGTCGGAGCGGATGGAGGGTTCTCCCTCGGTATTGGTACAGGTTCCGGACGAATTCGGACACGCGGTTCCAACGCTGAACCCGTTGACGAACGGGTTGCCGGCTAGTTCGTAGTTGCTGAAAGTTGCCTGCGCATGAACATCAGGAGCACACGGAAATAACGCACTCGTGAATAGGAGAAGCCCCGGAAGCAGTGTCTTTGTGAAACGCAAGACAGTGATTTCACAGCTGTTCTCATAGCGCAATGTCATGGAATGTACCCTCGTGTAGGCTGTTGACGAAATCGCGCAAACCTCGCAACTCTGAATCAGGTATCCGCGGGAGTCCATACAGTGATGGCTGTAAGAGGGAGCAGGAGAAATCCTGAGAGCATGGGGAAGGGGTGGTATTGCAGGCAACGACCAGTTCCAGTTCCGAAGACAACTCGGCACCGGCTCAGCGGCTACAATGCCTGTCGGAGGATTCATGGCGAAATCGCGACGGCAGTTTCTGACTGAGACATCCCTTGGCTTATTGGCTGCGGCAACCGTGTCTCGGGCGTATGCGCAACAGTCTGCCGATCTGCCGCCAGGGGCTCCTCCCGCATTCGGCGCGGGGCCGGCCGTTGGACCTGAGGTGTCGACTTCCACTTTCGCGGAGGTGGAGAAGTTGGTGCAGGTCGAGATGACCGCCGCCGAGCGCGTGATGGCGGCGAGCAGTTGGCGCAAGACCATGGCGGCTTTGTACGAGCGGCGCACGGGACCGCGAAAGGTGGCGCTGGAAACAACGCTTGCGCCTGCGTCGCGCTGGAATCCTGTATTGCCGGGGTTGAAGGCTGGTCCTGAGCACGACAGGTTTGTTCGGAGCACTGCCGATCCCGGACCATTGCCTGCGCGCGACGAGGATATTGCCTTCGCCTCTCTGACCCAGCTTTCCCGATGGATCGAGCATCGCAAGTTGAGTTCCGACCGGCTCACGCGCATTTATCTGAAACGGCTGGAGCAGTTCGATGCCAAGTTGCACTGTGTCATTACGCTTACGCGCGAACTGGCGCTGGCACAGGCCAAGAAGGCTGATGAGGAAATCGCGGCAGGAAATTATCGTGGGGCGTTGCACGGGATTCCGTGGGGCGGGAAGGATCTTCTTGATACTGCCGGAATCCGCACCACATACGGCGCTGAGCCGTTTCGCAACCGCGTGCCTGTTGCCGATGCCGTGGTAGTGAAGCGTCTGCATGAAGCTGGCGCCGTGCTGGTCGCCAAGCTGAGTCTAGGTGCGCTCGCGTTGAATGATATCTGGTTTGGAGGGCAGACGATGAACCCGTGGTTGCTGGAAGAGGCGTCGTCGGGTTCGAGCGCTGGGCCAGGCGCGGCTACTGCCGCGGGATTGGTCGCCTTCGCGATTGGGAGCGAGACGGGCGGCAGCATTGTCAGTCCCGCGATGCGTTGCGGGATCACAGGACTGCGTCCTACCTACGGCCGCGTGGCGCGAACCGGCGCTATGACTTTGTGCTGGTCACTCGACAAGCTTGGCCCCATGACGCGCACGGTTGAGGACGCGATGCTGGTGCTGCATGCCATCGCAGGGCCCGACGCCGGCGACCTGGCGAGCGTGCCCAGCAAGCTTGACTTCGATGCTGGTGCGAGCGTGCAAGGGTTGCGTGTGGGCTACGTTCCGCGCTGGCTGAACGAGAATCCCGCGACCGCTGTGGATCGTGTCGCCGTGGAGATGGTGAACAAAGTAGGGATGGTTCCCGTGGAGGTAAGCATTCCTGACTGGCCCTATGACTCGCTCAACCTGATTCTTTTTGCCGAGGGAGCGGCTGCGTTCGAAGAACTTGGGCTGAGTGGCGGAATGAAGCAGCTCAAAGCACAGGTGCCGGACGCGTGGCCGAACATTTTCCGAGAGGCCCGGTTCCTTTCCGCAGTCGACTTTGTGCAGGCCGACCGATTCCGGCGCAAAGTTGCAGAAGACATGGCGCGCATCTTCTCTGAGGTGGACCTGCTGCTCGTACCGTCGCTGCGCGACGAGATGCTGACCGCGACTAACTTCACCGGGCATCCTTCGCTCACGCTGCGTGGGGGTTTTGTTGAGGTGTCGAAAGCGCGCAGCGACTGGGCGCCCGATCCCAATAACCCAATGCCGACGTTCTCTCCGCCGCGGCGCGTGCCGCACGGGGTAACTCTGATCGGGCGGCTATTTGACGAGGGCACGGTGGCCAGTGCAGGGCTCGCGCTGGAGCGTGCCTTCGGCGTTGTCGACCAGCGGCCGGCGGGTTTTTAAGTTTGCTGTAGACCGGTTTTCAGTGTGTCCGCACCGGTTTTTGATGTACCCGCAGAATCTGTTTATTCGGTTCTGGACAAACCTGTGCGTGTGACTAGACTGATTGGTCACAAAGGAGGAACTCCATGAAGCGCACAATTTCGGAGTTCTGTTTGTTTGTGCTCACGGCTGCGGCGATCCAGGTCACGGCGCAGGCAAATCCTTACAAGGACGGCACTCCCGGAGTTACGGGATATCGCTCCGAAGTGCTGGCGGAAGTGATTATCCAGGAGGACAAGTTCACACGCCTCGCCGAAGCGATTCCGGCGGAGAAATACTCGTGGCGGCCCTCGCCAGATGTGCGGTCATTCGCAGAGGTATTTCTGCACGTCGCTGCGGCCAACTACAATCTCTACAAACTCGTTGGCACGCCTCCGCCCGCGGGTTTCGACGTCAAGGGATTCGAAAAGTCGTCGTCCGACAAGGCGAAGGTCATCGCCACACTGAAAGATTCCTTCGCTCACGCCCGTAAGGCGATCACCGACATGCCCGACGCCAACCTCGATAAGAGCCTGGACTGGTTTGGCGGCAAGAATACCCAGCGCGGCATTCTGCTCTTCATCGTGCGCCACGCCGCCGAACACCTGGGACAATCGATCGCGTACGCGCGATTCGTAGGCATCATCCCGCCCTGGACTGAGGATATGCAGAAGAAGCCAGCGGAGAAGAAAGAAACGCCGAAGGAGAAATAGTTGCGATAGTTCGCCGAGAAAAACAGATCCCTTTCCCGCAGTTGCGGGAAAGGGATCGGGACACCTTCTGACAGTGGTGTTCTTTACTTTGGCGGTAAGCCCACGTTCAGGCGAAACACGGTGCCGTCAGCAAAATGGCCTGCGGAGGCCTTTCCGCCCTGGTAGGTCGAGCCCCAGAGCGTCCCGTCTTTGGCTTGAATAACCTCCGCCGGATAGGAACCAACCGCTGCTGAGGAACCGAACGGTGCAAGCCTCCGGATCACCGTCCCGGTCGAAGGCGAAAGAGTGATGATATCTCCGAAGCCGCTGTTGCCGTTGTAATCAGCTACCCAGAAATTGCCATCGGTCGCCAACAACAATCCATCCGGGCTACCGCCTCCGTTGCGAGTCGTGTAGAACGGAAAGAGTTGAAGATTGCTGCCGTCAGTGTGAACCTCGAAGAGTCCTTCGCCGCTTTCTCCGTAAATGTGGTACAAGCCGTAAAAGTTTCCGTTCGCTCCGAAAGCCAGCGAGCTCCCGATGGACGGCAGGCCATTGGGCGACGGGAAATTCAGCGCAACCGATTCGAAGGCTCCCGTGGCTGGAGTGAAGTGGAAGAGTTTCTGGCCCTGTGGTCCTGAATCCAGCCCGTAGAATGTGCCGTCGGACGCGGGGATGAAGCTCGATGGAAATTCATCAGTTGAACCGGGGAAATTGAAAACAACATCATAAGCCCCGGTGGACGGAGTTACCCGAAAGATAGTGCCGCAGCCCTGGTAGAAAGAGCCGCAGCTGCCGGTTCCACCCTGAAACGATGAACCGTACAGGTTGCCGTCGCTGCCGGGCACTACGGGGCCGCCACCACCGTCCGCGCAGTTCGACAGGGAGCAGAATCTGTTCAGCACCTCAAAACCTGTACCGGTCTTGCTCACGCGATACAGCACGCCCGAGCCGCAGTAGCCATTACAGCCACCGACCCCGCCAAACAGCGTCGTACCGTAGATTTTGCCATCGGAGCCCTCCGCCACAAGGCTCGGAAGGTTGCCGTTCAGATATGCCTTATTCGTGCCCGGCGCGAATGTGTGCAGTAGAGTAAATTTTCCAGCGGGCGTGACCGAAAATACGGTTCCACCGCTGGGAGTTGAGCTTCCTTCCATGGAATCCTGGGCGGCGCCGTAGAAATTGCCGTCGGAACCTTGGATAAGCGAATCGGGTCTACCACCATTGGGACAGGAACCTATGCCAGCGCTGCCATTGCAGATGAAAGTATTAACGACGACTGGCTGCGGCGCGGCGGCATAGGCCGACCCTGCCAGCAGAATTAGAGAAGCGGCGAACGCGAACTTTCTTTTCATTGGACTACACTCCTGGGAACCGCAAGATTGTTGCAGGGGAAAGCTATCTCTCGTCTTATATTCCGGGGGCAAGAGTGCAGTTGTCATCGACGTGTAAAAAATTGATCAGCATCTCGACCATGTCATAGTCCACCTCACGGATTCTCGGAGTGTGCTAGATTCAGAAGCTTCATGGATGCCGCTCCAACCATCTCTACCCAGGGCCTGACCCGCCGCTTCGGGGAATTGCTCGCTGTCGACAACATCGACTTGCGGGTTGCGCCGGGGCAGTTCTTCGGCTTTCTTGGCCCTAACGGGGCGGGAAAGTCGACCACCATCAAGATGCTCACCGGGCTGTTGGCGCCCAGTGCGGGGCGGATTGAAATCCTCGGACTCGATTTGCAGAAGAACCCGGTTGAATTGAAGCGGCAGATTGGTGTTGTTCCGGAAGGCATGGCGTTGTTCGGACGGCTGACGGGATCGGAGTTCCTGAACTTCGCGGGACGCATGTACGGACTTGACCGCGAAACCGCAGCCAAGCGCTCCGCGGAACTGCTCGACTTCATGCAGCTCGCCGACCAGCCGAAAAAACTGGTCACCGACTACTCGCACGGCATGCAGAAGAAGCTGGCGATGGCGGCTGCGGTGATTCATGGCCCGAAGGTGTTGTTCCTCGACGAACCCTTTGAAGGCGTGGATGCCATTGCCGCTGGAACATTGAAGGCCATGCTGCAAGGCATGATCGCGCGCGGGGCCACGATTTTTTTGACGTCGCATGTGCTGGAGATTGTGGAGCGGCTGTGCAGCCACGTCGCCATCATTCATCAGGGACGGCTGGTGGCGCAGGGGTCGCTCGAGGAATTGCGCGCCGGGGTGGAGGCAGATTCGCCCGGACCAGGCGAGGGCTCGGACGACGGATCAACGCCGCCCGGAGAAAAGATGACGCTGGAACAGATTTTCCTGCGCACCGTGGGCGGGGCGCGCCGAACCGATCAGGAGCTCTCGTGGCTGGGATGAAGAGCTGGGTTGCGGTCGGGAGAATGAAGTTTTTGGGTGCGACCGTCACCGTGCGTCGAAGCGAAGCTCAACCACTTCCCGCGTTTCTTCGGGAGCAGGGGTGTACTTCCAGCGGCTGACGGACTCTTGCGCTGCCTTAAGCAACACCGGGTTGCCGCCTACAGGGGAAACCAACCTGACCGAACCATCGGGGGCGATTGTGACCTGAACCTTCACCACGCCAGCAAGATGCATACGGCGGGCGAGATCAGGATAAGCAGGGTTCACCCGGAGCACGACTTTGCGCCCTTGCGGAGGATTTGAATCCTGAGCGGGCGCGGCTGCCAGCGTCTGCATCAGCAGGAAAATGAGAACAAGGCGATGTCTCATAAGTTTGTCCAGGCAAGTCTGGCCCTCGATTCACTCCTCGACTTGAGTGTAGATTGAATTGGCCCGGCAGCAAGAATTACGAAAGTCACCAACAGATGAGTGAGAACCATGAGTGAAATTCTTTTCACGCTCCGCAGGCGTGACCAACTGGCCGCTATCGCCGAACTGCGCTGGCGGCTGTTTCTCAACGCGCTGCGAACGATGCGGGGCAAGCTGGAACTACTCTCGCAAATCCTCATTGGGTTCGCGTTTGCCGTGGGCGGACTGGGCGGAGCTTTCGGCATGGGCATGGCGGCAGCTTTGATGATTTCGTCGGGTAAGCCAGAATTGCTGGCGGTGCTCTTCTGGTTCGTCTTTATGTTCTGGCAGGTCTTCCCCATCATGGCGACTGCCTTTGCCAGCGGTCCAGATGGCTCTGACCTGCTGCGCTTTCCGCTCAGCTATCGCTCGTATTTCTTGGTGCGGATGGCCTATGGCGCTTTCGACCCGGCAACCGCCCTGGGATGTCTTTGGTCGTTCGGAATTCTGCTGGGCGTGGGCTTTGCGAAGCCGGCCTTGTTGCCGTGGACGATGCTGGTTCTGCTGGCGTTTGTGGCCTTCAATCTCCTGTTTATGCAGATGATCTTCGCCTGGGTGGAGCGCTGGCTGGCACAGCGCCGCACGCGGGAGCTGATGGGCATTCTGTTCATTCTGCTGATGCTGAGCTTTCAGTTGATCGGCCCGATCATAGGACGGTTTGAGAGAAAATCATCCCGGCCGGAGGTGCAACGATACGTCGAGATTCTTGCCCCGGTGCAGCGCATCCTCCCGCCCGGGCTTGCCGCCGATGCCATTGCGCAGGCGGTGTATCCGCATTTCATGACTAGTTTCAGTTCGTTCGCACTACTATGCGCCTTTGGGCTGATCATTGGATACGGCCTGCACGTGCGGTTGTTGGCCCAGTATCGCGGCGAGAACCTGAGCGAAGTGGCCGCATCCGCGCTGCCCCGGGACCGGTCGTTGCGCTTGGGCTGGAATCTTCCGGGATTCTCTACATCGGTGGCGGCCGTCTTTGAAAAAGAAATCCGCTATCTTCTCCGCAGCGGCCCCATGCTGCTCAACCTGGTCATGCCGATTTTTGTGCTTCTCCTCTTCCGTTTCGGAGCGATGAACTCTCTCCGCCGTTCGGGGAGTCTGTTTGCGCACACGCCCGACATGGTGTTTCCCGCGACTGCCGGATATACGCTCCTGATGCTGATCAATCTGGTTTGCAACAGTTTTGGCGCTGACGGCGGCGGCATCCAGTTTTTTTTCGCATCGCCAGTGAGCTTCCGTGAAATTGTGCTGGCTAAGAATCTCGCCCACGCTGTCATTCTCGCCCTGGAAACGATTGTGGCCTGGACGGTGGTCAGGATGCTCTACGGCGCGCCCGAATTCTCCGTTGTCATCGCCACTCTTGCCGGTCTGTTGTTCGCAGCGCCCCTGAATTTTTCCGTGGGCAACCTGCTTTCGATTTATGCGCCGAAGAAGGTGGATTACTCCTCGTTCCGGCATCAGAAACCCTCGCAGACGAGCGTCCTGATCAGCCTGGGTGTGCAACTTTTCGTGATCGGCATAGGCGCGCTGGTGTTCTGGATTGCGCGTCTTTACGGAAACTTCTGGATTGCAACCGTGATCCTGCTGGTGCTGGCGGCAATCTCGATCACCGCTTACCGGATGATTCTCAACCGCATGAATGATGTGGTGCTGGAGCGGCAGGAAACGTTACTTGCGGAACTCTGCCGGGCCTAGTGACCGCAAACCGAGACCGGGAATCAGGTTGAGAGTTGCGCAAAGTGGCGCGCGCATCCTAGAATGCCTTGCTCGCAGAAGAGCCATCCGTTTCTCACCCTGGAGGCAACATTGAAAACAAGAAGCGTGGTATTGAGTGTCTTAACGCTCGTTGTCGGTGTAACCGTCTGCTTCGCCGCCGCAAACCCGAACCTGGGGACTTGGAAGCTCAACGAAGCGAAGTCGAAGTTAAATCCCGGGCTCCCGAAAAATCTCACTGCCGTGATTCAGGCCGTCGGGGACAACATAAAAGTCACGCTGGACGGCGTCGATGGCCAAGGAAAGCCCACACATAGCGAATGGACTGGCAAGTTCGACGGCAAAGACTATCCGGTTACAGGCGATCCGACCTCAGACATGCGGTCGTACAAAACGATCGACGACCATACTCTGGAGTTCGCCGCCAAGAAAAGCGGCCAAGTTACGATAAGCGGCAAGGCGGTGGTCTCCCCGGACGGGAAGACCCGCACCGTCACGGTGAACGGAACTGATGCGACAGGCAAGCAGGTCACAGCCACTTCCGTCTACGACAAACAGTAGGGCATTTGTTGATTACGATCCTCATGCCCTTCCCCCATGATTCGCCGGGCGAAGGGCTTTCTTATTTGGCACGGCGGACGGAACAGCGCATCTCCAACAAAACCGCGGCATCACTTGACTGCGCGAGAAAAGACAAGAACTGAAGATGGGCCGCCCAAGCGCGGCCCGCTTCAGACCTGTCAGGTTAGAACACCAGTTGCAAGGTCTTGTTGACCAGTCCTACGGAGTTGTTGGCCGCTTCGCCAGTAGCGTACGTGAAACTGACGGACTGATCGGCCATATTGATCGTCTCCGATGCCAACACGGTGGTGCTTCCAGTAAGGACGACCTGCACCAGATAGGTGTCGGCCGGTATCGCGATCGTCCCTTCCTTCCCAGGATCTGCAGTCACAGTGAACTTCTTAGGTTTGGTGACGCCCACCTGGGTCAGGGTCGCCTGCAACCCGGAGGCATCTGCCGCGTGAGACAGGACGAATCGAGCATCGCCTGCCGTTACCTTCTCCAGGCCGTCGGTGAACAGCATCAGACTGGGTTGGCCAGTGCTGACCGCGGCCACGGCGGACATAGTTGTTCCCCCAGTGAGAGTGACCTGTGAGTCAATGATCGCCGGATTTGTGCAGGGTGCCAGCGTGTTGGCCTCGCTGAGTTGCACATCATATGTTCCGGGCGAAAAACTGAGCGGCCCATCAACGATGCCGAACGCCAGTCCGCGGGACTGGCAGACGCCACTGATCAAAACATCGATTGGGTAGGTGGGGTTGAGATTGGAGGCAATATCCCTTCCGGGAATGCCATTGACGATGTAAAGGTAAGCGTTGTCGGCGGCGAAGCCGTATGCGGCCAGAACAAAGCATAGGGTGGCAAGTTGCATGACGACACGTGTACGAAGTCTCATAGCTCTCCTCAGAGTTGTTGAAGGTTCCGTGCTGATTTTGCGGGATGAACTGCTCCTCCGCGTAAAAGAGCAGCGTCAGAGCGGTTCACGAGTCATTGCTGAGATCTCAACCGGGAAGCTGTCTAGCTTCGTTTGGATCAAACCCCCGGCTCAAAAGGAAGTTGTATGGAGCAAAGAAAAAAACTTTCGCACGGCCTGTGCGGCGCATATTTCGCGGCAAGCGCCCGGAGCACCCGCGCTCACTTAATCTCAGGATTCGCCACGAACCGGTAACCCACGCCGCGGACCGTGAGCAAATGGCGGGGCTGCGCGGGATCGTCTTCGATGTAGCGCCGCAGACGTACCATGAAGTTGTCGATGGCGCGCGTGTCTGTGTCTTCGTGCAGGCCCCAGACCTCTTCAAGAATTTGCTTGCGGGAAACCACGCGCCCATCGCTGCGCACCAGGTGGCGCAACAATTCCGATTCCATCAGCGTCAAGCGGGTGACGTTGCCGGAAGTGCGCAGTTCAAGATTGCCGAAGTCGATGGTCCTGCCGTTGAAGGAGAATGTTCCGAAGTCGCCGACGCTGCGCGGATCAGACCCGGGCTGAGCCGAGTCTGTTTTCTCTGCCGGCTGGCCGGCGCTCATCCACTGGCTGCGTCGCAGTAGCCCCTGCAAGCGGGCCAGCAGGATCGAAAGGTCGAAAGGCTTCGGTAGATAATCATCCGCGCCCGCGGCAAAGCCCTTCAGCACATCTTCAGGACGGCTGCGCGCCGTAAGCATCAGCACCGGCACAAAATTCCGCGCCGCGCGCAGTTCTGAAACCACGCTGAAACCATCCTTGCCCGGCAGCATAATGTCGAGCACGATGGCGTCGAAGTTTTCCTTCTTGCTGAGCAGGCGATCGGTGGCAGCTTCGCCGTCTCCGACCACCTCGGCGGAGTAGCCTTCGGCCTCCAGATTGAAGCGCAGCCCCTGCGCCAGATGGGATTCGTCTTCCACCACGAGGACCCGGCTCATACCCTCGCCCTCATGACAAAGACCTCGGGAGTTCCATGGTGATCGTAGTTCCCTGCCCTTCGCCGGCACTCTCGGCGAACACTCTGCCGCCATGCTTTTGTGCGATCGACTTCACGATAAACAGCCCCAGCCCCGTTCCTTTCACGTGCGCCAGTGAGCGGTCGTTAACGCGATAGAAGCGCTTGAAGATGCTCTTCATATCGTCGGGAGGAATGCCGATGCCGCGATCCTGCACGCTGAACACGATGCGCTTTTCGTCGGGCATGTTCAGGCGGACGCGCACGTCCACGTCATCGCCGGAATACTTGATGGCATTGTCGAGCACGTTGAAAACCGCGGTGCGGAGATCTTCGTCGCTACCCAGCACACGGATCGCCGCACCATTGGTTGCTTCCTCCTCGTAGCGCAACGCCTCCAAGGGCAAATGGTGGCGGGTGCGGGCGGCGTCCATGCACTCGCGCACCAGTTGGCGGAAGTCGACTGCGGATTTCTCCCGCCCTGCTTTCTTGTCGCCGGCGCGGCCCGCGCGCAGTACCTGTTCCACGGTCTCGGTCAGGCGGTCGGTGTCACTGAGCATTACGCGGTAAAACTCCTGCTTCTGGGTTTCAGGCAGGTCACGACGCTGCAACGTTTCCAGATGCAGGCGAATGGAGGCGACCGGCGTCTTCAGTTCGTGGGTAACGGCGTTGATGAAGCTGTCGTGCTGCTCGCTGCGGCGAAGCTCGCGCACCAGGAAGCTGGTGTTCACAATCATCCCCGCGATGATCAGGGCGAAAAAGATAATGCCGAAGAACAGCAGTATTCCCTGGCGCCAGTTGAGGATGATCCATCCGACATTGAGGGCAACCGCCAGCGCCACCAGGGTTATGCCCAGGATAAGGAAGAAGACGATGGTTCCGCGGCGGCTCGTGATGCGCATGGCGTTCAGGGTGATTCTACCGCGTTCGCGGTCGAGGGCTGCTAAAAGAGGTCATTTGGAAGCCTTGATCGTTACGGGCACCACGGCGATATTAGAACAGCCAGGGCCACGAAGAGCGCAGGGACACCAGCGCTTAATCGGCCGAGAACTTGAGAACTATCGGTGCGTTACGCTGCGAGACGTCCCTGGTCATGATTGCGTCTTGGTACAGAACGATCAGCACCAGTGGATCAGTGACCATTTCGATTTTTGTCCGGCCTTGAGGATCCGTTTTGTACCATCGCTCGGTGTAGAGCGTGGCGTCTCGGTCGCGTACCAGCAACTCTGCATCAGATGCCGGCAGGCCGTCGGGCCCTAGGATTTGCACGTCAACCCAAGTGGTTCCGATAACAACGATGTCCCCATAGCCGTGCGTGGGCGTCGGCTGGATTCGAAGCACCAATTCCAGAGGCGTGGATTTCATCACGAACTCTTCGATTGTTGTCCGCCAAATCCCGAATGGAGTCGTCGCAATCACCCTATAAGGGCCGGGTTGGAGGTCCCGACCGCCTCCGTTTCCATCCGCATCACTCAGGACCCTGAGAAGTTCGGCTTCGTGTTTGCTCAGGTCCTGGACGATTACCAACACATCCTTGACGGGCGCACCGGACCCATCTAAAACGCGGAACTTCACTGGCGCTGCTGCTGCTATTTGGCAAAACAGAAGAAGCACGACTAGTCTTCGCATTTGCAACCACCTGCCTTATCGTTGCCCTCGCATCAGGCACGAAAGCTACGGACAAGGATAACTGTTGTAATTAGCGATTACACCAACTGGCTTTGACGGTCACTCGCAGGACAACTTCTAGCTTCCAGCGTTCGAAAAGAAAACCCGCCGGAAGGGCGGGTTCTTATCCAAAACGCAGAGTGAGATGTCTATCTAATCGCCTGCAGCGGCGCCCTCCGCCAGACCACCCGTAACCAACCGTCCGTTCGGCGTGGGTACCAGCCCGTTCTCCAGGTCCGCCAGCTTTACACGCTTGATGTCCCAGGCCAAGCCGAGCGTCTTCAGCGTCCAGATGCCGTACCAGTTGATGTCGACTTCATACCAGGTGAGTCCGTGCTGCGCCGCTGTGGGATGCGCGTGGTGATTGTTGTGCCAGCCTTCTCCGAAAGTCAGCAACGCGACCCACCAACTATTGGTGGAAAGATCGCGAGTGGCAAAACGGCGCTTGCCCCAGGAGTGCGTGGCCGAATTGACCAGCCATGTCGTGTGCAGACCAACCACGGTGCGCATGAAGACGCCCCAGAACAAGAATGGAAGCCCGCCGATGGCGAACAGGATTACTCCCAGCACGATCATTGGCACGTAGTGATATTTCGTGATCCAGATGTGAAATTTGTCTTTGGCGAGGTCGGGGACGTAGCGGGCCAGCGTAGTCGTGTCATGGTGCATCGACTTGCCCATCAGAATCCAGCCCATGTGCGCCCACCACTTGCCATCGATCGGAGAATGCGGATCGCCATCTACATCCGAATATTGATGATGAATGCGGTGCGTCGCCACCCAGAAAATTGGTCCGCCCTCGAGGGCCAGCGTAGCGCACACGGTCAGGAAATACTCGACCCACTTCGGAGTCTTGTAGCCGCGGTGCGTGAGCAGGCGGTGATAGCTCATGCCGATGCCCAGGCTGCCCGAAATCCACCACAAAAACAGCGCGACGAATAACGCCTTCCAGGTAAAGAAGAAAAGGGCCGCTATGGCTCCGACGTGAAACAGTGCCATGAAGATCGCCGTCACCCAATTGATTTCGCCGTTTGCTGCTTGTCGCTTTTCCAGGCTTTCCAGTTGCATGTCCACGAGGGTTCCCGTTAGCTGGTCTTGAATTCGCTACTTCATCTAGGCTATCAAGAGACCGGACGAGGCACTGTAATACTTGTGTAATAGCGGCATTCAAGGGCGTTACGGAAGTACTAGGAACAAACGGAGGAACTAAAAGAATCGGGTGACGCCTTCTTCGAGTACTACAACTCGATCCTCGATCCCAGCCGAGCGCGCCTCCTGCTCCAGCAGCTGCAGCGGCTCATCCACAGGCTCGTGCGACAACCGGAAGGTTCCATAGTGCATGGGCACCATCCAGCGCGATTTCAGGTCAAGGAAGGCGCGCGTGGCATCGGCCGGACTGGTATGCACGTTGCGGAAAGATGCGGGATTGTAGGCGCCAATGGGCAGCAGCGCCAACTCCGGCGACAGTCGCCGCCCGATCTCGCGAAAGCCCGCGAAGTACGCCGTGTCTCCCGCGTGATAAACCGAGTGCTTCCCTGCCTTCAGCACAAAGCCGCCGTAGCCGCGGTGAGAATCTTTGAGGATGCGCGCTCCCCAATGGCGCGAAGGCACGTGCGTCACCGACAAGCTGCCGTGCCGCGAACTGTTCCACCAGTCGAGTTCGATGATCTCGGAGAAACCCAGGTCGGAGACCAGGTCCGTTACGTGGCTCGGAATGATGATGGCCGGGGCAGTTCCGCGCGTGCGCAGATTGTTCTGCACGATCGCCCGCAACGATGGCCGGTGCAGATGGTCAAAGTGCGCATGCGTTACCAGTACGAGATCGATGGCAGGCAAATCGCGGACTCGCAGCCCGGGGCGCCGCAGCCGCTTCAGAACAAACAGCCAGCGTGCGAAGTTAGGATCAATCATCACACTCTGCCCGCCCATCTGGAGGAAGAAACTGGAATGGCCGATGAACGTGAGCGCCAACTCGCCGTTCGAAGCCAGGCGCGGCTTATGGGTCTCGCCGCAAAGTGGAGTTACCGCGGAATGGCGCACCAAGCGCCCGAACTCCGACGCCCGCTGGCGAAGGGCTGAATTGCGAAGCGTTGCCTTGATCATCCTATGATGGCCTATCTGTTGGATGAATTCTGTCAGCCGCTGGCTCTATTTTAGTTCAGGACGCCCAGGAAGGCGCGTAATTCCTTGGGTTCCCACATAACTTTACAAACTCAGCTCAGACACGTGCCAGTGAAAGATTAGAAACGACCAAATAAAAAAGCCGCCAGCAACACAAATACTGGCAGCCAGATCAAAGCATGATGTAAAGGCAGAGATCCTACTGCCCCGACGTGTTCGGGACCCAGCGCGAGCGCGGGATCTCCCTCGTGCCTTCATCGTCGTAGTAGAAGTGCATCTCGTGATCTGACTTCGCGCCCGCCACCGGCTTATCCGCAAGGCCACTGAATCGCGGCTCGCTGCCCGCCAGCGGTAGCGGAGCTTTGGTCGTGTACATCGCTTCCGCCAGCGTCTTGCCGATAGGCGCCTGGGCCACGGCAAACACGCCGAAAGGATTACCGTTCACGTATGAAACACCGATGTAATCCGCGACCATTGGCCCATTGTCGGAAACCGGCAGCCACGCCAGCTTCATCGGCCCAGCGATTTTCACGCCAGCCGTCCAGGTAGCGCCACCGTCGGACGAAGTGACGAAGCCCACATCCAACTGGCAGGTGCTGGCAGTGCAGTTGGAAACTGGGTAGTAATAGTAAACAATTGTCATGTGCGCAGTGCTTCCCGAAGTCGCCGGATCAATGCCGACGCCGGGAAGGAAGTGATCCACGGTGCTGGTGGTGGCATCAATCGGAATGCGCGTGACCTTACTCCAAGTCTTGCCGTCAGCAGACGAACTCATCACAATGTCGTTTGAGTTGCAGTTCGTGCGGAAGCGGCAATCCGACCATACCACGATCACTTTGCCTGCGCCGTCGATCGATGCAGAGGGTAGATTGGGATTGCGAATCCCGCCAGCGTCAAAATGGCTGGTAATGCTGGCGATGGCCTGGCTCCTGCCCCAAGTTTTGCCACCATCAGTGGAGCTGAACACATCGATGCCGCCGCCTTCGAAGGGTACAATCACTGTGCCATTCGGTTGCACGACAGGCTCACCGCCCAATCCAAACGCATGGTCCGCCGAAGCCAGGCCGGGTCCCCACGTCAGCCCACCATCGCTCGAAACGCTCATCAGAACATCGCCACTCCCGTACGCCTGGTCCCACTCCGTATAGCAATTGCCGTAGTGAGGGCTGGTTGCGGTGTTGTCGCACACTGTCCAGTTCTTGTCGTCGAGGTGGGTCTTGTCGATAACGATCGGATTTCCCCAAGTCAATCCATCCGCGGAACGGCTCACGGCTACATCGCCGATATACCGGGAGCCCGGGCTCAGGCCCACCAGCGGCAACGTCGAGATCAGCCACTGCCCGTGTTTGGCGTCGTAAGCTACCGAAGGATCGGCCGCCGCGCCGTAGGTCCCGCTTTTGTAGTTCACGGTAAGCCCCGGCAGATCGCCATGCGTCCAGGTAACGCCGCCGTTGGTCGAGGTCGCGAAACCCACATCGCCGCTGCCCCAGCCGATCGTCCCCGGCCGGCGTGCCACGTGGAACGCGCTCACAATTGTGTTGCCCCATGCGAAGCTGTCAGGCTCTACTTCCGTCTTGTGCGTGCTGTCGGTATTCGTGAGATCGTCAAAACTGATTTTCGCCAGGCCCGATTGCGCGCTTGCCGGCAAGATCAATGCCAGCGAAATCGTCAACGCCAGCAGAGTCATCAGAAAAGAATGCGCGCTGTTTCTACGGCAGGAACTAGGGTGCGTCGTTTTCATCATCTTGGTTTCCTTGGCTGTCCTCACGTGGAGATTCGCAGGGGTTGGGCGCGAAGCAATTCGGGACTAGACCAGCAAAATCGCACCTCGGGAACTATACCCGACAGCCCGGCAGGTGTCGATGTGAAGGTTTTTGCATATCTGCAAAGATCAGCGACCGCAGCGACTTTGCTTGACCTCAGTCCCACGGCTCATATCTAATCCGAAAAGTCCTTTCCTCACGAGGAGAATTCCATAAATGCGCGTTGCGTTCTTAGGTTTGGGAATTATGGGGCACGCTATGGCCACGAACTTGGTCAAGGCTGGCCACGAAGTCACGGTTTGGAACCGCACGCCGGGAAAAATGGTGGAAGGCGCGGGCATCGCTCCCACTCCGGGGGCAGCAGCGCAGGGTGCAGAAGTCGTCTGGATGTGCGTTTCCGACACGGCGGCAGTTGAGACGGTATTGTTTGGACCCGAGGGCGTCGAGCCGTCGCTCGCCGATGGCATGATCATCGCGGATTCCAGCACCATTTCGCCCTCAGCCACGGTGAAGTTTGCCGAGCGCGTTCGTGCCCGCGGCGTGGCCTACGTAGACGCTCCCATGACGGGATCGAAAATCGGTGCCGCCAACGGAACGCTGATCTTCATGGTCGGAGGAGACGAAGCAACCATCGATCGCCTCAATCCCCTGTTCGCGGCCATGGGCAAAAAGATTTTCCTCATGGGCGAGACTGGCAAAGGCCAGGCTACGAAGCTGGCCATGAATCTACAGATTGCCCTCATCTTCGAAGGCTTTGCCGAGGCCCTCACGCTCGCCACCAAACTCGGCGTGGATCCTAAGCAATTGGTTTCCTTAATCGAGGCCACGATGGTGCGCTCCGGAGTCGTAGAGTACAAGGCACCGTTTGTCTTGAACCACGACTTCACGCCGAATTTTCCGCTGCGGCTGATGCACAAGGACATCCTGCTCACGCTCGAAGCCGCAAAAGAAGCTCGCGTGAAATTGCCCGCTCTCGAAACCGTGGAAGAGATCTACGAACTCGCCACTGAGGAGGGTCACCGCGACCTCGACTATGCGGCAACGCTCACGCTGCTGGAAAAGTGGGCGGGCGTGCAGGTAAAAGGCGAAGCGGCATGAGGAATTTCCGCCCTAGTAAGCCAGCAGAATCCGCAAGTCGCGCAGGTTGTTCCCGGTCGGCCCAGTCTCGATCGCATCGCCCAGCGACCGGAAGAATGGGTACGCATCGAACTTCTTAATTCCCGCCTGCGCGTCGAGCCCGGTCGATTGCGCTCGCATCACCGTGGTTCCATCTGCCACCGCGCCTGCTGCCGGACTGTTTCCATCCACTCCATCCGTTCCAGCGCTGAGCACGGTGATGTTCTCTCCCGCTATCTTCGTGGCACAGGCCAGCGCAAACTGCTGGTTGCGTCCGCCGATGCCTCCATCCGTCACTTTGACTGTCACTTCCCCGCCGGAGATCAGACAGATCCGCTCGGATTCTTTTCTTAGATCGCGCAGGCGTTTCACCAGATAATCGGCGGCGCGCTCGTAGTCCCAGTCGTCGCAAGAATTATCTACATGCACCGCGAAGCCCGCGTGCTTAGCTACCGCTTTGGCTTCCTCGACCGCTGTCTGGTTGGAGAGCATCGTCCACCAGCGTGAACGACAAAACGCCTGATCGTCGGACTTCGGCGTCTCTTCCAGAGCATGGCGTTCAAACAACTCGCGGGTGGAATGCGGGAACTGCGCCACCAAGCCGTGCTTTTCCGCGATGCGGTAACAATCCTCCACGCTGGTTGAGTCGGGCATTGTCGGACCAGATGCCAAGGCGTCGGGAGTGTTGCTCGGAACATCGGAGACCAGTAGCGAGACCTGCTGCGACGGGAAAGCCGCCTGTGCCAGCCGTCCGCCCTTGACTGAAGAAAGATGCTTGCGGATGGCGTTGATTTCGGCGATGGGCGCCCCGGAAAGCACGAGTGCGCGATAGGTCGCGATCAGATCGCCAAGGGAGATTTCATCGTCGATTGGTTTCTCGACAATTGACGATCCCCCGCCGCTAAGCAGGAATATCACCAAAGAAGCCGCGGTTTGCGTTTCAAGGGCCGTCCGAATCGCGCCCGCGGCGCGGATAGATTCTGCATTTGGCGAGGGATGTCCGCCACGAAAATAACGGAAACCGCGCACCTGCACCGCAGGCTCGACTGAGCAAGCCACAATGCCTTCGAGCGAAGACTGACCCACGTGCTGTGCCAGCGCCTCGACCATCGTGTGTGCAGCCTTGCCGATCGAGATCACCAGCACACGCGAATAGGCCTGCAGGTCGTAAAGATCTTCGCAGACGCGCAACACCCCGCGCTCACAGTGTACGTGCCGCGCAAATGCCCTGGAGATGGAAGCCTCGGCCAGCGCGTGGCGGAAGATTTCGCGAGCGGTGTCGCGCATCTGGCGAAACTGCGATTCGCGCTCGGCGTCAGTCATGGGCAAATTACAGGGTCAGTTCTCGCACGATCTCTTGCCGCACCCAACCTTCGATAGTCTCCCGCAATTCGCGCAGGCGTCCTTCGAAAAAGTGGTCTGCGCCTTCAATGATTACCAACCTCTTTGGCTCCGGCACTGAGGCGACCATGGCTTCCAGTTTTGCCCGCGGACCAAACTGATCACGCGCGCCGCTGACAAACAGCTTCGGCTTGGCGCAATCGCCCAGGAAGTCGAACGTGTAAATGCGCGGAGCTTCCGCATCGGCGGCAACTGGAATCGCCGGAACGCCAACACCGATCACAGCCTTCACTCTCACGTCGGCGCACGCTGCTCGCAACCCAACCGCCGCGCCGAATGAGAATCCCGCAAAGACGATCGGTAGATGAAACTCCGCGTCCAGCCAGTCGAGAGCAGTCCGCACATCTTCGACTTCGCCGTTGCCGTGATCGTGTTCGCCCCGGCTGAGTCCAGCGCCGCGGAAGTTGAAGCGCAGCACGGGGAATCCAAAACTGTTCAGCGCCTTCATGGTGTGGAACACAACCTTGTTGTGCAGCGTCCCGCCAAACAGTGGATGCGGATGGCAGACTATCGCCGCGTGAGTCGCGTTCTCGGCGCCTGCATTAAGCAGCGCTTCCAGTCTTCCCGCTGGGCCTTCGAGGAAGAACGATTTGATGGTTGAAGCCGGAGCGATCACAGCCAACAGATTACATGAAGTCGGCGGCGGTTTCCGTCTGCTATTCTCTCTCCTAATGGACGCCATTACGCTCACTCGCCAACTCATCGACATTGAATCCATCTCGGGCAACGAGGCTGCGGTTGGAAACTATCTTTATGGAGAGCTTTGCCGCGTTGGCTACCAGACGAGGCGAATGCCGGTGGAAGGCGAGCGCTTCAACATCTATGCCACATCCCCGGAGCAGGCGAATCCGGAAGTGGTTTTCTCCACGCACATGGACACAGTTCCGCCGTTCATTCCGTCGTCCGAAGATGCTGGGCGGATTTATGGACGCGGCTCGTGCGACGCCAAGGGCATTGTCGCGGCGCAGATCGCGGCTGCGGAACGATTGCGGCGCGAAGGGATTTACGTCGGGCTGCTGTTCGTGGTGGGAGAAGAGCGCGATAGCCTGGGCGCCAAAGTGGCGAATGAATATGCGGCGAGTCAGTCTGCGCATCGCTGTAAGTACCTTGTGAACGGTGAACCCACAGAGAATCGCATCGCACTGGCTTCGAAGGGGACACTGAGAGCTGAAGTCACGGCTTCCGGACGCATGGCGCATTCGGCTTATCCGGAACTCGGGGAATCCGCGATTGACAAGCTGCTTCAGGCTCTCACGCGTCTGCGGGCTATGCCTTTGCCGTCCGATCCCGAGATTGGCCCGTGCACGCTGAATATTGGATTGATCGAGGGCGGTCGCGCGCCGAATGTAATTCCTGACTATGCGCACGCCGACTTGCTTTATCGTCTGGTTGGTCCGTCGCAAGATCTGCGGTGGAAGATTCTGGAAACCGCGGGCGACAAGGTGAAGGTTGAGTTTCCGCTCGAACTTCCCTTCCTCCGCCTGCGCACTGTTGATGTGTTGCCCACAATGATCGCGGCGTTCACCACTGACATTCCCAAGCTCACGAATTGGGGAGAGCCGCTGCTGATCGGCCCGGGATCGATTCACGTCGCACACACCGACGGCGAGTTTATCGAGAAGAAGCAACTGGCTGAGGCCATTGATTTGTATTGTGCGATTGCGAAGAAGGTAGCGTGAAAGTCAGAAGGATGCACATCACAGCGATCATGAGCCTTGTCGCCGCATTCCTAATGGTTGTGGCAGTACCGGGTAGCGCAACTGACGTCCACTCCATCGCCGCCGCCGTCGATGAACATTACAACCACCTGCGCACCCTTCAGGCGGAGTTTACCGAGGTTTATCGTGGGGCAGGCATGGAGCGGACGGAGTCCGGCACGCTTTGGCTGGCTAAAGGCGGGGTGAAAAAACCTGGCAAGATGCGGTGGGAGTACCGTTCTCCCAGGGAGAAGCTGTTTGTGAGCGACGGGAAGGATGCGTGGTTTTACGTCCCGGGCGACCGGCAGGCGCGCCGAACGGACGCTAGAAAGCTGGATGACGTTCGCTCTCCGCTGGCATTCTTGCTGGGTAGGAGCAAGCTGGAAAAGGAGTTGCAGGGGCTGTCGCTGGCTCCTGATATCGAGCCGGTGACGGCCGGGGACATCGTGCTGCGCGGGGTGCCGCAGGCTTTGGCGGGGCGGGTGAGCGAGATCTTGCTGGAGGTGACCCCCGAGCACAGGATTGCCCGCATCGTAATCAATGAAGTGGATGGATCGGTGACGGAGTACCGGTTCAGTGGGCAGAAGGAGAATGAGGCGATTCCGGAGGGGAAGTTTCAGTTCAGTCCACCGGCGGGGACTGAGACGGTGGAGAGCGAGCTGGGACCTTAAGGGTTGCGAGTAACAGAAGGCTGTATCGCATTGATGCGCCGAGGCTTAGGATGGAGGGCACACGGGAAGATCGGAGATTTCTCACGGCTACCCCCGTCCTTTCTGCCGGTAACGGCGCGGCTGAAGCCGCGCCTTTCAAATCAGGGATCGATGGTTACTTGCGATACTTGCCGGGCCGGGAGTTGTGGTGATCTGCGCTCGGGATCACGAGTGGGAATGTTAGACTGAGCCGAGAGGGTAGCGCACCCTTCCGGCAGCGAAAAGAACAGGGAAATGGCAGAATTCGTCGTCAAACTCGCGGACGAGCGTGGCCACACGCACCAGCAGATCGAGCAGGGCTACTCGGTAGCGGAGGTGCGCGACCGCTTTGCCGCACAGGGCTATCTGGTCCACTGGGTAAAGCCGCAGGGACTGTTCTCTGGCGGGCTTTCTTTCGGCCGGGGGCGCAAACTCAAGAACAGCTCGTTTCTGGTTTATAACCAGCAGTTTCTGACGTTGATCAAGGCCGGGCTGCCCATCCTGAACGCGCTCGACCTGCTGATCAAGCGGCAACGGGATGCGAACCTGCGCCAGGTGCTCGAGAACGTGCGGGAGCGGGTGAAGGGGGGCGAGCTGCTCTCAGATGCCTTTGCCACTCATGCGATGGTGCCGAAGATCTACACCACCACGTTGATGGCCGGGGAGAAGAGCGGAAACATCGATGAGGTGCTGACCCGTTACATCAACTTTCAGCGGCTGGCGATGACCTTCCGGAAGAAGCTGTTCGTATCGCTGATTTATCCCACGCTGCTGGTCACCGTGGTGACGATCATGGTGATGTTCCTGTTCACCTACGTGGTGCCAAAGTTTGCGGAGCTGTTCAGCAGCCTGGACGCGAAGCTGCCGGCCATCACAATATTCATGCTGGCGGTGGGCGTGAACGCGCAGAAATACTTTCCATTTATTGCGATCGGGCTGGTGCTGGCGGGCCTTCTTTTCTGGCAATGGAAGAAGACAGATCGCGGCGCCGACCAGATTGACCGCCTTATCTTGAGCCTGCCACTGCTGGGCGATATCCGGCTGAAACATCAGGTGGCAACTTTTTCGCGGATGCTCTCGACGCTGCTTCAAGGCGGACTGCCGCTGGTGCCGTCAATGGAAACTGCAGGCGCCTCGATGACCAGCCGCCGCATCGTGAAGGGCATCATGCGGGCAAGCGTTAGGGTTCGTGAAGGGCAGGGGCTGGCCAGCGGCCTGGAAGAACAGAAGATTTTCCCCGACCTGGCGGTGGAGATGCTCGAAGTGGGCGAGTCCACGGGGGCCTTGCCTGCGATGTTGAACTCGGTGGCAGAGTTCTACGAAGAAGATGTGCAGACGGCGCTGGGCGCTTCCATGGCGTTAATTGAGCCCCTGATTCTGATCGTTATGGCGGTTTTCGTGGGTGGAGTGTTGATCTCGCTGTATTTGCCGATCTTCAGCTTAGGCATGCAGGGAGCGAACTGAGCGTGGATACGGCAATGAACGCGGGGAATTGAAGAAATGGCAACAGCGGATAAGAAATCACTTTTCGTACACGGCGAAAACGGCGGGCAGGTGGTGACGACGGGAAATCCCATCACCGACCTCGAACGTGCCCAGGACGTGGCGCGGCGCTATCGCTGCGAGTTTGTGGACCTCACCGACTTTCAGCTTCACCATGAGCTGTTCAAGAAGTTCTCTCCCGAGTTGATGTTCCGCTACAACTTCGTGCCGCTGGAAGAGACAGCGGACGGCAAGCTGGCCATTGCCATTGCCGATCCCAGCCAGCTGATGATGATCGATGAGATCAGTTTGCTGCTGCAAAAGCGCATCGTCACCAAAGTGGCGACGCTGAAGCAGATCTCAGACATTCTCAAGAAGACGGAGCAGTCACAGCGCGTATTGGAAGAGGCCAGCGAAGGCTTCCAAATCATCCGCGAAGACGAGGCCACGGGCGCCGAGGAAACGCTGACCATCGACAAGCTGACGGCGGCGGGCGACACCAGCCCCATCATTCGTTTAGTCGATACTACGATCTTTACCGCGCTGCAGCGGCGCGCTTCCGACATTCACATTGAAACGCGTGACGACTCAGTGGTGATCAAGTTCCGCATCGACGGCGTGCTGACCCAAGCCATGCCGCCCATCGGCAAGGAACATCATTCGACCGTGATTTCGCGCATCAAGGTGATGAGCGAGCTGGACATTTCCGAGCGGCGCGTGCCGCAGGACGGGCGCTTCCGGGTGAAGTACAACGGGCGCGCCATCGACTTCCGCGTTTCCATCATGCCTTCGATTCACGGAGAAGACGCCGTGCTCCGCGTGCTGGACAAAGAATCGATGAGCGAGAAATTTCGTTCGCTCACATTGGAAGTGGTGGGCTTTGACGAAGACGATTTGAAGAAGTTCCGCCGCTACATCAAAGAACCGTACGGCATGGTACTGGTCACGGGACCGACGGGCAGCGGCAAGACCACCACACTCTACGCCGCTGTGAATGAAATTAAGACCGACGAAGACAAGATCATTACGATTGAGGACCCGGTCGAGTATCAACTGCGCGGCATCACGCAGATTCCGGTCAACGAGAAAAAGGGACTGACGTTTGCCCGGGGCTTGCGCTCGATTCTGCGGCACGATCCAGACAAAATCATGGTCGGGGAAATCCGCGACACGGAGACGGCGCAGATCGCCATTCAGTCCGCGCTTACCGGCCACCTGGTGTTTACCACGGTCCATGCCAATAACGTGGTCGACGTGATCGGCCGCTTCCTGAATATGGGCGTTGAGCCTTATAACTTTGTCTCGGCGTTGAATTGCATTCTGGCGCAGCGGCTGGTGCGGTTGATCTGTGAATCCTGCCGGACCCCGGTGAATTATTCGCCGGACGTGCTGGAGGCCAGCGGACTGGATCCGGCGCAGTGGTCGAAGGTGGCGTTGTACGAGGGCCCGGGATGCATTGAGTGCGCGGGCACCGGCTTTCGCGGACGAACCGCGATCCACGAGTTGCTGGATCTGAGCGACCGCATCCGCGAGATGATTCTGGCGCGGAAGCCGACGTCGGAAATCCGGCGCGCAGCGCGGGAAGAAGGCATGCGATTCCTGCGCGAGTCGGCGCTGGATAAGGTCCGACTCGGTCTGACCACGCTGAAAGAGATCAACAAGGTCACCTTCATTGAGGCCATGCGGTAGGAGGAGCAGTGGTCAGTGGTCAGTGATCAGTGGCCAGTTGGTCCAGAAGCCCGCTGACTACTGACCACTTCCTGAAGTGCCCTGTCAGGTATTGCAATTAAGACGCGATGGCGTTTGAATTATAAAGACGTAGTGGAAGTGTCCGGTAGCCAGCGATCCGGTTTTGCTGACCACTGGCCACTGACCACTGATTTTAGAGAGTTGACTCCTCAAATGAGTTCTGGCAACAACACGGCGAAACCCAGGCTGGCGTGTGAGATCGCCGCCGACCGCGTGCTGGTGGGGCGGATGGGCGAAGACGGCCGCAGCCTGGAAACCTGCGCGGCGCGCGAACTGGCGCCGGGCAGTGTGGTCCCGGACCTGGTCGAGGGCAACCTGCGCCAGCGCGATGCGGTGAAGGCCGCAGTGGAACAGACTCTGGACAGCGTGGCGGGCCGCACTCACGATGTCATTGCAGTCGTGCCGGATGCGGCCGTGCGTGTGGTGCTGCTGGAATTCGATACCTTGCCCACCGACTCCGAGGAAGCGGCAGGCGTGGTGCGTTTTCGATTGAAAAAATCTTTGCCCTTTGACGTCGACAAGGCCAGAGTTTCCTACCACTCACAGAAAACGAAGGATGGGGTTCGCGTAGTGGCCGCGGTCGCTCTCGCCAGCGTGGTGGAGGACTACGAAGCCGCCATCCGTGACGCCGGATACAGCCCGGGAGTTGTATTGCCTTCGATGCTGGCGGCGCTGGGCGCAGCCGAGGGACAGCGTCCTACTCTGGTGGTGAAAGTGGATGCGCGGACTACCAGCATCGCCATCCTCAACGCCGAACAGCTTCAGCTCTTCCGCACCCTCGAAAATACGCGCGGGGTTACGATCACGGGAGAGCAGTTGGCCGAGGAAGTCTACCCTTCAGTAGTGTTCTTTCAGGATACTTATCATTTGAACATCGAAAAAATATTCGTCGCGGGAATTTCCGATACGGGCAGCGCGGCTCCGGCGCTGCGCGCGCAAACCGGCGCCGAAGTGCAAGAGTTGGTGAGTGCCTCGCAGTTGGGAGTGAGTACCGGGGGTTCGGTACCGCGCTGGAGAATGGCCGGCGTGGTGGGAGCGTTGATTTCGTAAGTGCAGTGGTCAGTGGCCAGTGGTCAGTGATCAGAAGATCTACTGAACCCGACTACTGAACACTGATCACTGATCACTGGCCACTGGCCACTGAATTTAATATGCGTCTTGACATCAATCTCGCGAGCCAGCCCTACGAAGATGCGCGGCAGTTCTGGCTGCGGTGGGGGACGGCGTTGGTGGCGGCAGGGGTGCTGACCCTGGCCTTGATGACCATCACCATCACGGGCTGGTTCAATGCCCGGCGCGACCACGCCAAGATCGCCGAGTTGCGTGCCGAGATCGCTCAGCGCGACCGCACCCGCCAGCAAGCGGAGGCATTTCTGAATCTGCCGGAGAACCGCAACACGCGCGACGAATCCCAATTTCTCAACTCATTGATTGATCGCAAGGCGCTTTCCTGGACGTATGTGCTGGAGGATCTGGAAGGAGTGATGCCTTCGCGGGTTCACCTGGTATCGATCCATCCCGAACTCGATGAGGGGAACCAGCTCACGCTGAAGATGGTGGTGGCGGCCGACTCGCGCGACAAGGCCCTGGAACTGGCCCGCCGCATGGAAGGCTCGCGACACTTCGCGCAAACCTATATTGAGACGGAACATACGGCGCCTCCGGGCAGCGGAGACATTGTTCAATTCGACATCGACGGGATTTATGTACCCAGCGCGGTGCCAGCCGCAAAAGCGACAAGCCCGGCGCCGACGACGCCAGCCCCAGCGCCGAAGACGTCAACCAAAACGCCGGCTTCGAAGCGGAGCAAGCCCTGATGCCAGACCTGCGCCAAACCCGGAAAGACATCAAGACATCGCTGGCGATCATGCTGGCCGTGGATGTGGTGGCGATGGCGGTGTTGTTTTCGCCGTTGGTGGGCTCGACCGAGTCGCGGCGCCAGGAACTCACACAGTTGTCGAGCGAATTGCAGACGAAAACGCACGAGGTCGAGCCGTTGGGGAATATGCGGGATAAAGTAAAGAGCGCGAACGGCCAGATCACAGATTTCTACAAGAAACGTTTTGCGGCCCAGCAGTCGCAGATCGTCACTCGATTCGACGCGCTGGCCGCCGCCAACGGGGTCACGGTAGAACAGGCCAAATACAAGGTGCAGCCAGACGAGACCGAGGGGTTGTTTCCAGTCGAGGTGGAGGCGGAGCTCTCGGGCAATTACGTTTCCCTTGCGAAGTTTATCAATGCGCTGGAACGCGATGACACGTTTTTCCTGATCAGCAGCATTTCGTTGGGCGGTGAACAGAAGGGCCCCATCAAGCTGCAAATGAAACTTGAGACCTATTTGAAGGCGGGCGGGTAGTGAAGCTGGGAATGGAAAACCGGAAGCAGATGATCGCGGCAGCGGTCCTGGGAGTTCTGTTGCTGCTGGTGGCCGGCTACGAAGTCACGACCTTTTCCTCGACTAATGCTTCCACCACAACGGCAACGACTGCGACAGGAAGCCTGCCGCAACCGTCTTCGGCGGGCGGCGCCCGTCCCGCGGCGCATCACAGTTCAGGATCAGCACCCGGCAAGAAAGAGCACGCTCCGCAAAGTCTTGATCCCACGCTGCACCTCGACCAACTGGCAATGGCCGAAGAGATTAAATACGAAGGCTCGGGGAGAAATATTTTCGTCGCGCAAGCGGAGGATGTGAGGATTCCCACGCCGGGGGGCACTGGCGCGACGGATCAAGTCAAGAAAGATACGGTGATCCAGATACGGACGCCGGATCCCCCTCCGCCGATTCCCTTGAAATTCTTCGGCTTCGCCAGCCACACAGGGGAGCCCAAGAAGATTTTCCTCTCGAAAGGCCCAGATGATGTCTTTATAGCGGGTGAGGGCGAGATTGTCGACCGCCGCTATAAGGTTATGCGGATTTCCTCGACTTCAGTAGAAATGCAGGATTTGGTGGTCAGTGGCCCGGTGCAAAACATTCCGCTGACGCAGGAGAAACCGTGAAGCCGTTCGCGGGCCAAACGCGAGCCGCGGCAAGCGGCGGCCAAGCAGCGGCCCATCGGCGCCCTCGGGAAAAGGGATACATTCTGCTTACGCTGATGCTGGTGGTTGCCCTGTTGTCCATCTCCCTTGCCTTCGGGGTGATTATCCCCATGCAGTTTGCCATCCAGCGGGATCAGGAACAGGAAATGATTCACCGCGGGGTGCAATACTCGCGGGCCATCCGTGGCTACTACAGGAAATTTGGGCGCTATCCCACTCGGCTCGAGGACCTCGAGAACACCAACAATCTGCGCTACCTGCGGAAACGCTACAAAGACCCACTCAACAAGAACCGTGATTTCAGACTGCTGCACTTCGGCGAACCGGGCGTAACCCTGGGCGGCGGATTCAGTCTGGGTGGAGGAAGCATTCCCGGCGCGACCCCGGCCGGCTCGCCCACCGGATTGAATGGTTCCAGCTCGAACGGCTCAGCATTTGGCGGGTCATCATTTGGTAATTCGGGGTTCGGGAACTCGGGATCTGGCAACTCAGGATTTGGAAATTCCGGAGTTAACAGTTCAGGTGTGTTCGCGCAGTCATCAGGAAACAGTGGGTTCGGAGCCAATTCCAACTCTCAAACATCCTCGGGTCAACCCGGCACGGCTGCTGCTCCCGGCTCGGATCCCACGCAAGCTTCTTCGCAGGTCGCTTCTGGCACCGCGCAGGGAGACACCAACTCCAGCAGCCAGCCAGTCATAGGCGGCCCCATCGTGGGCGTGGCCAGCGTGATCAAGAAGAACACTATTCGCGAGTTCAACAAAAAGAAGAAATACAACGAGTGGCAATTCATCTACGATCCCATGAACGAGCCGCGCAGCGGTCTGATCACCACGCCCAACCAGCCTCTGCTGCAGGGATTTGGAACGCAACCGCTGAACGGCACACAGCCGGGGAGCAATAACAGCAGTTCGTTCGGGCAGCCAACGGGATATGGCAACAATTCGAATTCGAACGGGACGGCGGCTCCGCCGGCGCAGCCGTCCACGAACCCGCAACAACCACAGTAAGCGTGGTCTCGATCCTTCTGCAAAAAGAACAACGGCCCCATCCTTGGGATGGGGCCGTTTTCTTACTAAAAAAATTGACGCTGAACCTTAAACGCTGAAGGACGATCCGCAGCCGCAGGTGCTCTTCACGTTCGGATTCTCGAACTTGAAGCCGGCGCCTTCCAGGGTCTCGACGTAATCGACGATGCAACCGTTCAAATACATCACTGAAGTGGCGTCGACGAACACCTTCAGACCTTCCATGTCGAAGGTCTTGTCCATCATTCCCGCAGCGTTTTCAAACGCCATGGAATATGAGAACCCGGAGCATCCGCCACCGACTACGCCAATGCGCAGTCCCGCAGGCACGGGAGTCTGTTGTCCCATGATCTCTTTCACCTTGGAAACCGCGCTTGGGGTAAGCGACACCGGCGGGGTCTTCTTCACTTCCGGGTTCACTTCCGGGACGTTCGTCTTGACATCTGGAACGGTGGTCGTAGCCATTCGTATCTCCTTGACCCTAAAGTCTATAAATTATAACAGAGGCCGCAAGCCCGGTAACAGGAGGAGTTCCCTTCCCATCAGGGGCCCTAACCGTTTGGATGCCCTCAGCCGGAGGAAGATTCCTGGCAGCGGGACTTGCCAACGGGTCTATAATGCTTGCGTTAGGTCTCCTTCAGGATTCAGGATGCGGGCTACGCATCTTGGAATGCGGGGGAGTTGCCTACCAGGGCTTGCAATCTGCCGAGGTGAGCTATGAATTGGACTCCTTTAATGTTTGGGCTTGCGGTCGTGTGGGGTATTTTCACCGTCGGTCTGATCATCCTCCTCATCTACCGCAGCACCCTCACCATGCACGAGGATGAGCAGTTGTATCTCGACGACGCGAGTTCGCATATGCGCGAGGAGCAGACTGAACTGCTCGTGAAGGTTGACCGGCTCACCATCCCGGTCTGGGTTTTCGGCGCCGGTTCAGGAGTGCTGTTGCTGGTGCTGGCCGGCATGTTCATCTATCAGGGACTGAACGCCGTACAGTAGAACGGTTGCCGGATCGCGGGCGCGCCATCTCGGCGATGTGCTCGAGATGCAGTGTGTCGTTGTTGTCGTCGTTTCTGCCTGTAGGCCTAGCTTTGTCTCTGCTAAGGACGGACACGGCATCGAGGGTCTCTCGCAGCCTGAGGTGAATTAGCGGTAATTTGAGCGTTCTCGAACTTCATAGCATCGACCCATCCTGTTATCTAGCCGACGGTTTGGCCCCGCATTTATTGTGTTGTGATCAGCCGCACCGGTACGGGAGAGGTTCCCGTGATGTACGTGGCTCCTTGTGGCACCGTATTGCCGCATCCCGCGACGTTCAGCACAGTTACCACCAAGTCCCCATTGGGGTCGATGCTCTGAACGAACACCTGTAGATAGCCTCCGATGGTGACGAGGGGCTGGGTGCCCGACAGTTGCGTACTGCCGAAATAGCCGATCGGCAGGGTCATGATCGAGCTGCTTGAGGTAATGGTGTCACCGGCGGTTACCCCCACATTTAACAGCGGATTGCCGCCTCCAGCTTGTATCTGGAACGGGAATGTGGGAGTTGTCCCCCCAGCGAGGGTGTCCGCTCCGCTGTACGTCGGAGCCGAGTGGGTAAGGCACTGCGCAGCTGTCGCGGTGTCACCTGTGGTGCCGCCGGGGTTGATGGTCAAATCGGCTGGTGTGAAAAGCGAAACCCCGCAGGAGTACACCGTAGTCTGATCACATCCTCCCATCGCCTGCTGGAAGGCACCGGCAGTCGAGCAGGCAGGGACGGCGCCAGGGTTGCCACTGACTGATGCCGGGATGTAATCCACGTAGCCCCCCGGGTTCGGTGTACCCGTAGGGGGATTGTCTCTCATGTTGCCGTTGTGACAGTTGGGCTGCCCGGGCACGCAGTCGGAGCGAACCGTGAATGTCTCCCCGATCACACCTCCACCAAGCTGCTTGATCCCGGGATTAAAGATGGTCCCGTTGGAGTTAACCAACAGGTTGCCGCTGTTGCCAGGATCGTAGTTGGCGACGATCAAAGGCTTCACGCAGCGTGGCTGCACGGGAATCATGCCAGAAGGCAGAAGGCCAGACCCGGAGGGGTTGTATAACTCGGCGCTAGCGGTAGCGCTTACGCTGTTTCCAGAATAGTTGTTGCCGAACAACGAAAAAATTCTGGCGAAAAAGATTGGCAGGTTCGCGCTCTGCACGGTCACTTTGATAACGGGATTCACGCCGAAGTTCGTTCCCGCGCCGGTGCAATCAAGACTGGACGCACCGGCGCTTCCAGCGCCATAGTACACGTTGATATTCGCTGTCGGTGCCACAGCCCCCGCGATCAAATTTTGTTGAACCACATTAATCGCGGCCAGGCTGGCGGGGCTGGCGGTGCCGCCGCAGATGCTGGCCCAACTGGTGTCACTTGCGCCGTTCACTGGGTCGCCGGTGATGCCGGAAATCGAAATCACCCTGGCCGCCGTCAAGGCCGCTGCATCAGCGGAGCGCTGGGCTTCGGCCTTGGCCTGGTAAAGCGTGCCGATGTCGATGGAAAGCGCGGCCATCGCGATAATAGCGACCAGCGACACCGCCACCAGCGCCATGGTGAAACCGCGCTCTTTCGAGCGTAGCTCCGCGCTTCTTCTTTGCCGGCGGATTAGCGGTGGCAGCATAACGAGCTCTTGTTTCGTCTACCGAATCACGACCCCAAGTATGCCACCTTTTACCGGCCGTCTCCAACTGAAAGTGATTTAGAGCGGGTCATCTAGACTGGAAAACGCTGCTCAGAGTAGTTGCGAGTCCCGTTGACGTGCCGACCGAAATCCCGACCGGCACCGGAACATTGGCGCGCCCGGTTTCGTCGCCACCATTGCGTCAGTCGGTCCCATTTTGGAAACTGGGCAATGTACTTGTGAGACCTGTCCCTTTCGAAAGAGGTTCGCTATAAACGAACTCGGGCGAGGTCGGCGTCCAGCGGCGTTTCAGCCCGTCGCGTTTGCAACTCCGAGTAAATTCCCCCGAGAGGTATAAAAAATGTTCGCTCAGTCCCCTTCGCGTTTACTGGGCACGAAGCTTGGTAAGTTAGGTTCGATTGTTCCTTACGTCACGGCCGTAGTGTTGTGCGGCTGCAGCGTGACCGTACCGTCGGCAGCCCAAACCTTGACCCGCGGCTCGTCACTGGCACCCGGTTTCTATGTCGCGACTAACGGAAACGACAACAATCCCGGGACGCTCTCCCAGCCTTTTGCAACCCTCGGCAGGGCGCAGGAGGCCATGCAAGGTTCCTCGACCAAGACGACCTACATCCGCGCCGGTACCTACAAGCCTGCGCCTGTCGCCGGCGCAAGCTGCATGAACGGCAACAGTAGCGCCTCATCCGTTCAGCTGAGGCAGGGGGCTGATGACGGTGAGACTTGGTCGGTGTATCCTCCGGACGGATACAACTCCGCTATTCTGGATGGGCAGTCGACGAAGGGCAATTCCGGGGGGAGCGGAGGCAATGGTACGGGTTGTGGCTTTTCGGGAAATAGCCTTTCCAACATCACCATCGTCGGACTTCAATTTCAAAACTACCTCTACTCCGCTTTTTGGGTTGATAACGGCGCCAATCTTACGTTTACCAGCAACGTAGTTCACGATCTGACGGCGGCAGCGTGGGGTGCGGGGGCGGTTTCGACGGCCTGTGCGCCAGGTACACTGGTCGAAAATAACTACATGTACAATCTCGCGTATGTGAGTACGTACCTGTTAGCGCGATCCAATTGTCCAGGGGGAATTTCTAATGTTGTGGTGTCAGGAAACGTCATCGTAAATTCTTGCACCTGGCCGGCCGTTCATAATTTCGGGAATGATCAAAACGGAGGCGACTGCGGAGCCATTTATTTGGAGGACAAAACAAGTTCGTCTACCAATGTTCAGGTCGTGAATAACTACGTCCGGGATGTCAATATGTCTTCGAACGGTGCCGGTGATTATGGCTCGAATGGCCGGGACGGCTGCTGTGCGATGGGAGTTTATCTGGATGACGGGACCAGCAACGTGACCGTCACTGGGAACATTCTTGCCGGGATCATGAGCGGCTGCGTTCAGATGAACGATGCTGAAAACAACGTGATTACAGGTAATATTTGCGACCTGGCTGATTCCGCATATCAAAGCATTGTTATTTATGGGTGGGGATTTCGTACCCTAACAACGATGGACGGCAATGTCTTTGAGCATAACATCGTAATCTCCGGAAGCAGCGGAGACGGCCGTGGATTCTATGGTTCCACTCGGACGCCAGATCCGATGAGCATCAGCAATAACGCCTACTACAATTACGTCGGTTCATCGATTACCACTACCGGAAATTCGGCGGTGGGAAGCGATAGCAATCCTGTCTACGAAAACCCGCAAATTTCCGGGTGGAAATACCGTATAGCCACGGGAAGCCCGGTTTTCAATTCACCTGTCTCGTTTCCGGGAATTATCGGGGGCTGGGGACCGCCGTTGTTCGTCGTACCCAAGAACGGAACGCCGCCCTCCTGCCCCCATTGAGTTGTTTGTTCTTTTGGCTATTGCCGACGCGGGGGGCGACGTTACAACCAGCAATCCCCCCCTGGCGTTGGCTGAAAGCATATTGCCTCGACTCTGAAACCAGAAGGCGAAACCCAAGCGAACGATCTCAGCCACAGGCCGCAGGAGAATCGCAGCGGCGCAACGGGCACGCTGGGCGAAGGTCATGCGCGAAAACAAGGCTGCCTGAGCGGACGTGTGGCGAGAAAGACCTCTCGACGTAGGCTGCGGGGAAACCCCAAGAGTCTGGCAAAATCACGCTTCCGTCAAGACAAATTCAAGTGTAGTAAACTGCAAAGCGTAAGTACATGAGCGGGGATGGCGGAATTGGCAGACGCGCTGGCCTTAGGAGCCAGTGGCCGTAAGGCCGTGCAGGTTCAAGTCCTGTTCTCCGCACCATCTTTCTCTTCCTTCTTCTTCGTGTTCAGTTCTGTCAGCCTTCCGATTGCATTCTCGATGAGCGCGGGTGTCGGATGGACGTACTTCTTGGATATCACGATGCTGCTGTGCCCTGCCAATCGCATGATCGTAAAGGCATCGCAGCGCATCTGGTTGCGTCAACGGGAGAAGGGGAAAGAGATGGTCTCAGAGCCCCCCTCTGTGAGGTGAATCTGGGGACTTCCTGCCGGACAAGAAGCTGGCATGCGACGAGTGGAGAACAACAAAAAACAAACCCGTTGGCCGGAGCCAACGGGCTTGGTTGCAGGTGCACGAGTATCGTTCTCAGATCCTAGTGCGCATAGCCAGTGAGGAAATCCTGGTCGATGCCCGTGGTTGTGTCGGTGTAGGTCACATAGAGCGTGTTTCCCGCAAAGGCATTTCCGGTGTAGTCGCCAATGAAGAATCCGCCGAAGCCATCATTGAACGGATTTGATGGCGCTGCCGACAGGTCTTTATTGGCTAGGAATGAAGCTCCGCCGTTAACAGAAAATGCGGCAAACGCTTCGTAGTTGATGTTAGACGGATCGTTCCGCCGGTCCATCCAGCTCACGCCGACCACTCCAGTGCGATTCACGTTAAGCCATGGGAGGAATTGGTCGTGCGTATCCTTCGAAGGTGTAACCACTTTGCTCGTCCAAGTGGCCCCACCGTCGGTGGACGTTGCGACCAAGACCTGCATGAAGGTTCCGGTCCAGTTGTAGTAGGCCACATACAGGTTGCCGGCACGAGCCCCGATGCTGGTGTCGACGCCGATCACGGGGATGTCGCTCACGCGCTCCGAGGTATTCGGCAGAGACCCGTAGAAGCAGCAAAAGCCGGGGTCTGGCGCCAGGTTGGCGGTGAACATGACTGTCGCCGGGCTCCACGTGTTTCCCCCATCCGTGGACTTGGAGAACATCATGCTCGCAGTCGTTCCTCCGCAATCGCCACTGGAACCGGTGGCGCTGCAGCGCATCCAGGTGAGATACACCGTGCCGTCTTTCCCAGTGTTGATATCGCTGAACTGGTCAATGTTGGGAAAGAGTTGCATCGAGTCTACGGCAACGTTCGTCCAGGTCGCGCCGCCGTTGTTGGAGTGCGCAACCGTCATCTGCGTGTTCGAACTGGCATCAAACTGAGTCACGGAGATGTACAGCGCATTGGCGTGCGCGCTTTTCGGAGAGGTATCGATTTGCAGCCACGGTTTGTCAGTCAAGCCTCCCGAGAAAAAAGGCGCAACCGCCACCTTTGGTGCGGTCCAGGTCACGCCGTTATTGGTGGACGTTTCGAATACAATTCCGTTGATGGCATCAATTCCGCTGATGTATGCCACATTGTGGAGATCATAGCCAACGCCGGGATCGCCTTCGCCAAAGTCACCAGCAATTGAGTTCAGGCAAGTCCGCGTCCAAGTGGATCCACCGTCGCTGGAAGCGTAAAAGCCCTGAATGTTCGCGCAGTTGTAATCGTTCGCGCCGGAGAGGATTTGTAGAGGGTTTCGGGGGTTAACGACGACGGGCGTTTCGTTAGCCAATACAGGACTCTGCGAAACATTTATGTTCGGCAGAGCACAAGGAAGCGGACTACAGGTGACAGCGGGAAGGATGCTGTTTTCGAAAGCAGATCCGTTTAGGTGAATTCTGCCCGCGCGGATGGCGCGTGACATGAGGACGCTGGTTGATAACGGAGATTTCTCCAGGGGTGAATTGCTCTGGGCAGTAGCGAACGTCGCCATCGACAGCAGCAACAGCGACACAAGTGTCAGTACGATGATGCGGGGTTCTCTCTTCAAAGGAAGCCTCCTTGGCTTGGCTGGTCTTGTTGCAGGGTGCAGGGTTGAATTCCTACCGCAAGTACCACGTGGCGACCGACTCTAGTACCTCAGGCAGTGCTTGTCAATATGCAAGATCTTGCATACTGGGCGCCCCGCCTCGTTCTTCACCGTTCTTTGTCATTCTTCGTCCCGTGGGCCCGCAATACCCTCTGTGAAAAATCATGTTGGACGGGGACTCGTCACTGCCTCAGATAAGCTCATCCCCTGAACTCATTCGTGTTGTCGGGCGGGGGGCGCGGGGGCGATTGAGTGGAGATGTGTGGATTTTGATAAGGTGGAGAACCTGCAGCCTAGCGGATGTCAATTCCAAAACCGGAAAGGAAATTTACATTCGTCCAGATTAGAGCGCCGAGCCGGACGTACATCAAGCGTTATCAGGACCGTGACCTAGGCTTGAGCGTGGGGCGGCTTCTTTGTCTTCGTGGAATTCTTCGGACGCGCGCCGAACCCGCTTATTCAGTTCTCCCGCATCACGGGCGATCCAGCCAGGACGCCGGCGGCGATTTCCAGGTCGTGCAGGTCTTCGCGGCTGAAATCCTGAGTGAAGCGCGGGTCCAGGCCTTTGCGTGAAATCTGGATCACGCCTAGCACGGTAGAGTGCTGATCCAGGATGGGCACCGACATCAGCTTCTGGATGGGCGCGGGCGGCGCCGGAACATCCGCTTCGGCCCCGACCGGCTTGATGGTTTCGAAAATGCTGGCGTGCTTTACCCGGGCAAAATTGTTGAAGATTTCGGCCTTCTTGCTCAACGCGGTGTGGGCTGCGACTGCCTTGCTGGAAATCGGAATCGCTCCGGTGGTCCGCAGGTGCTCGGGAAAAATGAACTTCAGCAAGCCGCCTTCCAGCCGCAGCAGCGCGACTTCGGCATGCTGCACCTTAAACACCTTCGCCAATACCATGCTTACATCCAGCGGCGTGACCCCCGCGCTCAGCACAGATCCCAGCGGGAGCAGGTTTTCCGGGAGAATGATTTCTTCAAGCGCCCCGTCTTCAGGCTTCTGGGTCATAGGAGTATTCGCACAGAATTCAATTTAGGAACCACGTCTAGTGTCGCATTTTGAACGCCAGACGACACTTGTAATGACATCCTACAAGCCCTTTGGTTTCAGCAAAGTAGCTTACGTCCATGACCTTCTGCGGCATCGCGCTTAGCCAGAAATCCGCAGGCGAATTGACATTTTTTGTCGGTCGGACCCTGGCTTCTCCTGCGACACGGCGGCCTTCCACAGCCCTGTCTTCCCTTCATCCTTTAAAGTCATTACACTGCTTTGCTATGAGCCTTCCCGTGCCGCCCAACATTAAGATGAACAAAGCGCCCGACTACCGCGATTCCTACGCCAACAGCGTGCAGATGCGAGTCAATGTCTGGGACTTCTTCATGGTTTTCGGAACCTTGCAGCAGCAGACCGAAACCCAGGTCGAGATCAGCAACTTTCAGGGCATCTACCTGAGCCCGCAGCAAGCCAAGGCGCTGCTCGGACTGCTCCAGCAGAACGTTTCCGGCTACGAGAGCGCCTTTGGTGAGATCAAGCTCGACCCGCGGATGAATCCAACGGGGCCGGTGCACTAGAAGTGTCTCGTCCAGGGGCGAAATGCTGAAAGGTCTCTGGTCTGACCGCGCGTTTGACCAAACGTCTGGCCAGAAAAGTCAGGCGCAATGGTCAGGCGCTTACCCGCCGCTGGTTTTCGCAGCACTCTTCGTATTCATTTTTCTGCTGCACCTGCCTCTGTTGCAATTGCCCTACTTCTGGGACGAAGCCGGTTACTACGTTCCGGCCGCGCGCGATCTGCTGCTCACTGGACGTTTGATTCCCCACTCTACCGTTTCGAATGCGCACCCGCCGCTGGTGATGGCCTGGCTGGCTCTGTGGTGGAAGGTTGTCGGCTACGCGACTCTGGTGACGCGAACGGCTATGCTGGTGCTCGCCGCCTTCGCGCTTCTGGGTGTGTTTCGTCTCGCCGAACGCGTCGCCAATAAACAGGTTGCGATTGCATCCACGCTATGCACGGCGCTGTATCCCGTGTTCTTCGCGCAGAGTTCTATGGCGCAGGTAGATTTGGCTGCCGCCGGATTTATTTTCTGGGGGCTTTCGACTTATGTGGAAGGCAAATTGGTCCCGATGGTGATTTGGTTCGCTGTCGCGGCTTTGACGAAAGAGACCGCGATTCTCACGCCGCTTGTGCTGGCGGGATGGGAAATTTTCGGCCTGATCGCGCGCAGGAGTTCGCTGCGAAAACTGTGGCTGCATGGAGGTGATACCGGCGCCGGTTCCGTCCAACGCATCGCTTCCCTGCTGATACCGGCGTTGCCGCTCGGTCTCTGGTATGTCTATCACTACCGGCACACCGGATTTGTCTTCGGCAACCCCGAGTTCTTCCGCTACAACATCGCAGCGACGCTAAATCCCACGCGCTTTCTTCTGGCGTTGGCGATGCGACTCTGGCAGATCAGTGGCTATCTGCACCTGTGGATATTGACTCTGCCCATGCTCCTTGCGATGTGGATGCTGCCGCCGCAGCGTGATTCCGATTCCGAGCGCCCGCGAATCGGCATCTCCGTACAAATGGTTTTCTATGTCGTCATGCTGACTTACGTTGTGGCGATGGCCTTGGTCGGCGGCGCGGTTCTGGCTCGGTACATGCTCCCGGCCGTTCCCCTGGTCATCATTCTTTCGGTTTCGACTTTGTGGCGCAGGCTGAGTTTTTGGCCCGCTGCAATCGCGTGTGTCGCGCTGGGCTTCGTCGCCGCCTGGTTCTGGAATCCTCCTTACGGATTCTCGCCGGAGGACAATCTCGCCTACCGCGACTACGTTGTGCTGCATGAAGATGGCGAGCGCTTTCTGGAAGCACGTTACCCCATGGCGCGAGTGCTGACGGCGTGGCCGGCGTCGGACGAAATCACCCGCCCCTGGCTCGGTTACACGACGCGTCCCATGCGCGTGGTGCGCATCGAAGACTTTTCCCTGGACGAAGTTGTCTCCGCCGCCGAGTTTCGTTCAAATTATGAAGTTGCCCTGATCTTCTCGACCAAATACGAGCCTGGGCCCAGGCGGTGGGATCGGTGGCAGACTTGGACGGCGCTGAAGGCGCGTTTCTTCGGCTTTCATCGCGACCTGCCGCCCGCCGCCGCAGCGCAGGTTCTCGGCGGTCGAATCGTATTCTCAGAACAGCGCCAGGGGCAGTGGATTGCAGTGATTGAACTGGAGCGACAGGAAATGCAGAATGCCGAAGTTCGAGTGCAGAAGTGAGAACCAAGAATTCTGCATTCTGACATCTTACCTCTGCATTAAATGGCATGAATGTGTTTTGATGACCAGCCATACTTCCCGGCCTTCTGCCAGTTCCAGTGCGTCCCGCGCCGCCAGGGTCAGGTAGACCTCCATCTCGACGCCGCAGTCCACGCGGGCGGAAATCATCATGTCGCGTCTGTCTAACCTAAGCACTTGCCCAGCGATTACATTGCGGGCGCTGAGTCCCACAGGCTTTGCGATCGCGAGAAGAATGTCGCCTGCACGAATGCCCACGCGCAGCCACGAGCCCAGGTCGGCGCGGATCAGAGGCGTCTCTAGAAGCACGAATTTTCCCGCCGGGCCCGGCAAGCGGCAGGTGATGGTGCCGCGATCCTCGTGGATCAACCACACCGTGGCATCGAAGATGTTTTCGAAACCGGCCAACTGCGCAACCGTTTCCTGGAGCGGAGCCCTGAGCACTTCATGGGGCGTGCCTTGCGCGATGATGCGGCCCTGCTCCATCACCAGCACACGTTCGCCCAGCGCAATCACTTCTTCGCGACTGTGCGTGACATACAGAATCGGAATGCCGTGTGCCTGGTTCCAGCGCCGCAGATCGTCGAGAATCTTCGACTTGGTCGCAGCGTCGAGAGCGGCGAGAGGCTCGTCGAGCAGTAGCACACAGGGATCAGTCACCAGAGCCCGGGCCAGCGCCATGCGCTGGCGTTCTCCGCCCGAGATTTTCGCAGGACGTTGCTGACGCAAATGATCGATGCGGAACTCCTGCAGCATCGCCGCGGCCCGCTGCCGGCGTGCCGAGCCAGGCAGATGCGCGAGTCCATATTCGGTGTTCTGCTCGACCGTCAGATGGGGGAACAAAGCGAGGTCCTGCAAAACGTATCCCACGCGACGTTTGGAGACGAGAATGTTCGTGCCAGCACCGGCATCCGTCTTTTCGTCAAACCAGACCCGCTCTCCAACGGCTATTCGCCCAGCGTCCGGAGTTGCCAGCCCGGCCACGCAGTCGAGCAGCGTGGTCTTTCCCGATCCCGACGCGCCAAACAGTATGGTGAACCCGGGCGTGGCGCTGAATTCAACATCCAGAGAGAACTCACGCTCCGGCGTGGGAAAGCTCTTGCGAATGCGTGCGGTCAGAGTTGGATTTGCCGGTTTTACTTCCGCAGGCGTGGGCATCAAATCTCGCTCATTTGACCGGACCCATCGTCCATACTCTCTGATTCGACCGCCGGTTCAGTCCGTAGACCACAGTCAGCACCGCAAAACAGGAGACCAGCAGCAGCATCGCCATGGCATTGGCCGCGGCATAGTTAGAGGCCTGCACCTGATCGTAAATGCCAATGGAAACCGTGCGCGTCACTCCGGGAATATTTCCTCCAATCATCAGCACTACTCCAAACTCGCCCATGGTGTGAGCAAACGCCAGCACCACGCCCGTGACCAAACCGTGCGCGGAAAGGGGAACCACCACGCGGAAGAAGGTTCGCAGCGGCGAGGCTCCCAGGGTGGCCGACGCAGCCAGCAACTTGAGGTCGACTGCGGAGAAAGAAGCAGCAAAGGGCTGCACCGCGAAGGGCAGGCTGTAGAGGATAGAGCCGATCACCAGACCGCTGAAGGTGAACGCCAGTGTGTGTCCGGTCAAAGACTGCCACCAGCGTCCCAGCGGGCTGCGGGAACCAAGCGCCACCAGCACATAAAATCCAAGCACCGTCGGCGGCAACACAACGGGCAGCGCGACCATTGCTTCCACCAGGAATTTCCAGCGCCAGCGCGAGAAGGCGATCCAGTAAGCCAGAGGCAAGCCAATCACAAAAAGCATTGCCGACACCACCAGCGCTAGTTCTATGGTGAGCCGGAATGCCTGCCAATCGAATGCCTGCCAATCAATCGACATTGTGTCTATTCAGTCCTACCTCAGTTTGTATTTCAGGTCAGGCGAGGTGAATCCGTAGCGCCGCAGCAGATCAGCCGCCTCCTCGGTCTTCACAAATCTCAAGAAAGCCTCCGCATCTTTCTGGTGGGGCGAGTGCGAAATCAGTACCACACCCTGATCCAGCGCCGGGTGTGCCTCGGCCGGGACGACCCAGTATTTTCCTTTGCCCTGCATCGCAGGCGCCGTGGCATGCGACAGTGCCACAAATCCGGCCTGCGCATTGCCGGACTCAACAAACTGCGCCGCCTGCGCAACATTTTCTCCCAGCACCAGCCGGTCACTCACTTTTTCATAGATACCGTAATGCTTCAACGCAGCGGCGGCCGCGCGCCCGTACGGTGCGTGCTGCGGATTCGCCATGGCAACTTTCTTCACCGAGGGATCGAGCAGCACGTCCAAGCCCTTGTGCTCCACGTCGAGCGGCGAATCCTTCGGAACCCACAGCACCAACTGCCCCACTGCATAACGATACAGCGTCGCGTTCTCGGCCTGGCCCGCGGCAATCAACTGCCTGGGGTACTCCATGTCGGCGGAAAAGAAAATGTCAAACGGCGCGCCATTCTGAATCTGCTGGGTCAACGCGCCGGAGGCTCCGAAGGAAAGGTTCACGGTCACGCCGGTCCGCTTTTGATAATTGGCCGCGACTTCCTGCAGCGCGGCGCTCAAGTCCGCGGCCGCCGCCACGTTGACCACGCGGTCGGCTGTGTCGGCCGGGACCGAAGGGCCAGACCCCAGCGCCAAGAAAACAACGAAGCTGGTTGCCACACAACTCCGCATCAACATTTGAGAGCACCCCCAAGCATTCTCAATGGAAGAATAAGAACCCGTGGCCAGATTGTACAGGCACGCCCAACTCCATCTGTTTCCCGGAATGGTCCCCCGCAAGGCTTTGGACGCCTTTTCGGTTGACCACGCTCATCCCCCCTCCGATACTGGCCACATAGCTATTTTTATGACCCTTCCCAGGTTCTGCCGCGTAGTTCGCGCTTCCCTGCTCTCACTCTTGCCATTTTGCTTGCTTTCGATCGCGCAAGCCCAAGGGGCAAAGAAAACTGCGCCCCAGGCGCCTGTCGCCGATCCCGACTCCGAGCACGTGCAAGAGCGCGCCGAATGGTTCTTGCGCGGGCGCGTGATTCCCGGGAAGTCGTCGGCTGAACTGCGTCACCGAGCCTATCAGGTCAAAATGCAGGCGCGCGCCGTCCGGCTGGCACATGCTCAAACCGCCCATGCGCACTCTGCTCCTCTTCCCTCCTCAGGTACGTGGACGCCGCTGGGCCCGGTGCCGCTGGCCTCCGACGCTTCCGGCGGGTTTCAGGACTATCACCAGGTTTCAGGACGCGCCACCGCAGTGGCCATTGATCCCGCGGATCCCACCGGTAACACGGTCTACATCGGCGGAGCACAAGGCGGCGCGTGGAAGTCCACAAACGCGGCCAACGGCGTTGCTAACAACGTGACCTGGACGCCGGCCTCCGACGATCAGGCTACGCTTTCGATCGGCGCAATTGTGATTCAGCCGGGAAATTCAGATCCCAGCAAGAGCGTGATTCTGGTGGGTACGGGCGAGGCTGATAATTCCGGCGACTCCTACTTCGGCCTCGGAATTCTGCGTTCCGCCGACGGCGGCAACACCTGGACGTTGATCTCATCCGCGAACGGCGGCACTTATCCATTTAGCGGACTGGGCGCCACCGGCATGGCCTTCAGCACCACGAATACCAACACCGTGGTCGCGGCCATGGCGGCAACCGCAGTAGGCCAAACCGATGACGCGTTGACCAGCAACACCTTCCGCGGCCTCTATACCTCGACCGACGCCGGGCAGACCTGGACTTACGACGCTCTAGTCTCAGGCGGAGCAAGCAGCGTCACCTCGGCAACGTCGGTGGTGTACAACGCCGCCGCGGGACTCTTCTTTGCGGCCGTGCGCTATAACGGCTTCTTCTCCTCCCCGGATGGCTTGACCTGGACGCGCCTTGCCAACCAGCCGGGCGCTCCTGGATTGTTGAGCACAACGAACTGTCCGCAACCCTTCAGCACAGCCTGCCCGATCTACCGCGGCGAAATCACCGTCGTCCCGGGACGGAACGAGATGTACGCATGGTTTGTGTCGGCGGGGGTTGTGGATGAAGGCGTTTGGCAGAGCAAAGACGGCGGCGCCTCGTGGACACAGATCAGCGACAGCGGTATCACCAGTTGTGGCGATACCGATGGCTGCGGCGTGCAGCAGGGCGCCTACAACCTGGAACTGCTGGCCGTTCCAAACGGAACTACTGCCACCGACCTGTATGCGGGAGCGATCAACCTCTACAAGTGTTCGATTAGCACCGGCAACCCCTCGTGTGGCAATCCAGCGTTCATGAATCTCACGCATGTCTACGGTTGCGATCCGATAGGCTCACTGGCGCACGTGCATCCAGACCAGCACGCCCTGGCGTACACGATACTGTCCTCAGGGACTGACCTGATGTATTTCGCCAATGACGGCGGCATTTACCGCGCTCTCGACGGATTTACCGGGCTTACCACTGGCTCATGCTCCGGCACAAATCTATTCGACGACCTTAACCAGAACCTGGGGTCCATGACCCAGTTCGTCAGCTTCTCGCAGCATTCAACCAACGTCGATATGATTCTAGGCGGCACGCAGGATAACGGTTCACCCGCAACCGCGACAGCCACAACCAGTTCGAGTTGGGAAAATGTTCTGGGTGGCGATGGCGGCTACAACGCCATCGATCCCAGCACGAGTAACTGGTTTGCTTCGAACCCGGATGTCCCGCCGGCTGGGTTGAATATTCAGGAGTGCTCCTCTGGAATGAATTGCAACAACAATGGCTTCCGAGTGGTCGTCAGCAGCCGCGACGTCGGCGGCGACGATGGAGGCTTCTACTTCCCCTACATCCTCGATCCTCAATCCACCACCTCGCTGTTGATGGGAACCTGTCGCGTGTGGCGGGGACCGCGACTTGGCGGCTCCTACTCGTCCCTGAGCCTCAATTTCGATACGCTCGGTGTCGGAACCTGCTCAGGCGGTGAGGTGAATTCAGTTCGCGCGCTGGCCGCCGGCGGTCCGCAAGACGCAAATGGTTCCAAAGTGATTTATGCCACCACCGACGGCTTCGGCCCCAACACTCCGACAACTCCCACGGGCGGCAACGTCTGGGTCACCACGAACGCCACTGCGGTTTCAGGCGTAAGCTCCACTTTCAGCAACGTCACGCTGAACGGCCCCGGTGGCAGAAGCATCAATCCCAATCAGTTCCCGATTTCCGCGGTCGCGATCGACACCTCGGATCCTACCGGCCAAACCGCCTACGTCACCGTGATGGGATTCAACGTATCGGCGGGCGGCGCAGGACACGTATGGCAAACCATGAATGCGGGTGCCAACTGGACCGACTTCAGCGGAACCGGTTCAAGTGCGATTCCAGATTCTCCGGCGAATGCCGTGGTCGTCGACGCCACTACACACATTGTTTACGTGGGCACCGACGTCGGCGTCTTCCAAAGCCCCACCTCCGGGCCTACGTGGAGCGAAGTGGGCCCGGCGCCCGACTCAAGGGGAGGTGCAACCGGATTCCTGCCCAACGTAGCGGTCACCGCTCTGGCGCTATTCAATTCCGGCGGCCAGAAACTGTTGCGTGCGTCCACCTACGGCCGCGGCGTCTGGCAGTTCGATTTGCTCGCCGCCCCTGATTTCCAAATCGCGGTTCCGAACGCAAGCCTGACCGCCTTCGCCGGAACTACACCTGTCTTCAACGGCACCGTAACCGCGGTGAACGGCTACAGCAACGCCGTGACCTTGACCTGCACCGCGGGATCTACCAGTCCTCCCAACCCGTGCACGCCGAACCCCTCGAGTTTCACGCCTGCCTCCAACGGCACGCTCTTCTCGCTTACAACGGGCAGCACGGTTGGCGATTACAGCTTCAATGTGCAGGCCTCCGACTCCAGCAGCACGACACACGTCGCCGCGGTCACCTTGAGCGTGGTGAACTTCGGCTTGACCGCGGCCTCGCCCACTAGCATCACCGATCCTCGCGGCACAACTTCTCCGCCGGTAAACTTTCAGGTCACGGCCCAAGGATCGTTCAATCAAACCGTGACCCTCAGTTGCAGCTTCAGTCCGGCAATTTCAGGGGCGAGTTGTGCCTTCACTCCGGGCACAACAGTGAATCCAACCCCTGCCTCACCCGTGAACGCAACCGCGACCGTCACCGTTCCTCTGGCAACGGCCACGGGCAATTACACCGTGACATTGCAAGCCACAACTTCCGGGGCGCCTGCGCCCGCGAGTACTTCGTTCACCGCGATCGTAAGCACAAACCCAGACTTTGTTCTCACCGAGCCCAGCCCCTTCCCCAATGTGAAACTGGGTAGTACTGGCACCACCGGGCCGATCACCATCTCGTCACAGGACGGCTTCACGGGCACGGTCGCGTTGAGTTGCGCAAACAGCTTCGGCGTCAACAGTTGCAACGTCAGCCCCACATCGGTCAACACGTTCCCGGCCACGGTCACTCTCACCATCAATGGAAACAGTTTCAGCGGCGGCGGTAGTTTCCAGGTTGCGGTAGTGGGCACATCCGGCTCGATCACAAATTTAGTAGGCGTGCCATTCAATGTCGGCACCTACCTGATTACCGGCCCCTCCACGCTTTCTGCCGCGCCCGGCGGCCAGGTACCCGCAAACCTTACTTTCTCTTCCAGCAACTTCTACAGCGGCCAGGTCAACGCGACGTGTGATGCCATGGCGCTGCCCGGCGCGCAATGCACGCTGACCCCGGCGAACCCGATCACGGTCGGTGCCGCGTCTTCTGTACCAGTCACGGCCACGATTAACGTTCCGAATAACGCCACGCCCGGCGCGTACAACATCACCGTCAACTCGCAGGACGTTACCGGAGAGCCCACCGCTGTGTGGGGGATCATTCTCACGGTGAACCAAGACTTCAGCATCGGCTCGCTGACGCCGTCCACCACCCAGACCATCACCGCAGGACAATCGGTCAGCTACAACTTCAACGTGCTGCCCGTGGGGTCGTCGTTCACCAATGCAATCAATCTGTCCTGCTCGGGCGCGCCCACAATCTCGCTTTGCACTTTCACCCCCAACCCGGTGACTCCAGGGAACAGCTCGGCTGCGGTCGTGTTGAAAATCTCCACGACACACAATTCAGACAGCTCCGCGCCGCACCTGCCAGCCCTCGCTGCCCTGTATTACACCTTATGGCTGGTGCTGCCCGCTCTTGCGCTGTTGGGAACTCGAAAGCGCCGTGGAAAGCGCGCCAAGTTCTCACTGCCCGCTTCCTTGCTCGGACTGTTCTTGCTGGCGCTTCTGCTTCCCTCCTGTGGCGGAGGCGGTAGCAATGGCGGAGGGGGTGGAGGTGGAGGCCAGCAACAAGGCACGCTGCCCGGCACCTATACGATCACGGTCACGGGTACCTCAGGCGCCCTTAGTCATCAAGCGTCTACGGTGACGCTGGTCGTGAACCCGTAGTATTGTCAACCAGTGGAAGCTACGCCGCCAGGACCGGTATCGCGGCGCTCCCATCTCCCATGACCAATTCCCGCTACGACGTCCTCATTGTCGGCGGCGGCATTGTGGGCCTCGCCGTCGCGCTTGAGATTACGAAGCGCTTTCCCCGTCTCCGTCTTCTGTTGCTGGAAAAAGAAGATCGTGTGGGCCAGCACCAGAGCAGCCACAATAGCGGAGTCATTCACTCTGGCGTTTATTACCAGCCGGGATCGCTGAAGGCCAGGCTGTGCGTCGAGGGCGCCCGCGCCATGGTCGAGTTCTGCCGTGAGCACGGCCTGCCTCATGAAGTCTGCGGCAAAGTAATTGTGGCCACCCAAGCAGAAGAACTTCCGCGCCTCGAAGAACTGCGGCGCCGGGGCGAAGCCAACGGGCTCACCGGTCTTCGCTTAATCGGCGCTGATGAATTGCACGAAATCGAACCCCATGCCAGCGGACTGCGCGCCTTGGTCGTGCCCTCGACCGGCATCACCGATTACGCCGCCGTCTGTGAAAAGTATGCCGAGCTGATTCGCGCGCAAGGGGGAACGATTCTGACCTCTACCGCCGTGACCGGTGTGCGGAATCTCACAACCGAAGTGGTGGTCGAAACCCGCGGTCCGGCATTCTCCACCTCCTATCTCATCAACTGCGCGGGACTGTTCAGCGACCGCATCGCCCTCATGGCCGGCGCAGAGCCGGACGTCATCATCGTTCCCTTTCGCGGCGAATACTACGGTCTCACTCCTCGGCGATCGTCGCTGGTGCGGGCCCTCATCTACCCCGTCCCGGATCCGCAGTTACCGTTTCTCGGCGTCCATTTCACGCGCCGCGTAGACGGCACGGTGGACGCCGGGCCCAACGCCGTTCTCGCCTTTCGACGCGAAGGCTACCGCCGCACTGATTTCAGCCTGCACGACCTGGCCTCATCGCTCGCGTTCCCCGGATTCTGGCGCATGGCCGCGAAGCATTGGCGCAGCGGACTGCAAGAATTCCGCCGGTCGTTTTCCAAGTTGGAGTTCGTTCGCGCTTTGCAGCGACTAGTTCCTGATGTGTGCGAAGAAGATCTGGTCACTGGCGGCTCCGGGGTTCGCGCCCAGGCACTTAGGCGCGATGGGACGTTAGTGGATGATTTCCAGTTTGTGCCGTCGCGCAACCTGCTGCACGTTCTGAATGTTCCGTCCCCCGCAGCAACCGCTTCCCTCCTGATCGCCCGTGCCATTGTCGACATGGCCGGCGAGAGTATCGGTCTGACGAGTTAATTTACAATCTGCGGCAATCTTCAATCATCGTCTGGATCGGTCGGCGGCCTCGGGTCATTCAGGAAGTGCTCGGCATTCAATGGCGCCGGGATCGTCTGAAACGTCAACGGCGTCTGGCTGAAGTTAAAGCAGTCGGAGAGATCGCCCAGATTGTTGGCATCGGCGTAACCGAGCGATGGCACGCCGAAGGTGTCTTCGATGAACTTGAGAATGCTTCCGAAATCGTGCGGCGTGTGAGAAATGTAGGCTGCCTTGGCGTAGGGAGAGACGACGATCAGCGGCACGCGGAATCCGTACACATATCCGCAACCCCACTGTGCGCAATTCACCAGCACTTGCGGGGGCGGGACGTGATCGTACCAACCGCCCCAGTCGTCCCATGTGATGATGATCGCGGTGTTGGACCAGTACGAACTGTTGCCGATCGCATTTACGATCGAAGCCACCCAAGAAGGTCCAGAACCATCGTTTGACAGAGCGTGATCGGAGGTCGCTCCGTTTGGTATCACCCAACTCACCGCGGCCAGTTGCTTGTTCGTGATGTCATTCAAGACCTGGGTCTGCGGGATGACCACATTGGCCCAGGGGGCGCCGGTGCATTTCAGAGTGCCGCCTTGGGTTTGAGGTTGGCAGATGTGCTGAATCGCATCTGGACCGGTCCAGATCGATCCCGCGGTGGGCGCGTAGTAGCGCCACGAAATGTTGGCATTGTCCAGCAAGTCAGTGAGCGTGGCGTGCTCGAAGCAGGGGTAGATCGGCGGGTACAATGGGTTGGTCTCGCTGCCGGTGGAATCAATCAGCCTAACTGTCTCGTCAGCGGCAGATAGGCAGCCGCCATTCAGGCCAAGCCCTCCGTTTTCGGCCGCAAACACTTTGCTCCCGACCGCGGGCGCTGAAGTTCCCGAAATGATGAATTGGTGTGCCGGGAAACTCGGTCCCTGGTTGGTCTGGAACATCCGGTCGCCGAACGTGTACGTCTCAGCCATTGTGAGGTAGGGCTGCACGTCACTGGGATACACGTATTTGAACTGCGGATTTGTGGGCCAGCAATTGGTGAGCCCCGGACTGCACGACGGTTGAATCAAGGCAGCACCGTCCATCGCACACACCCCTGATGCGTTCAAGTCGCACATCTCTACGAAAGCGCTGTGGGCGTGGCTGAGATCGTAGTTATCAGGGTTGCCGTTGGTGGGTGTCGTGCCCAAGTCGAGAGGGGTAAGCGCAATGGGGCCCTGGGAATTGACTCCCGAACTAACAATGTCGTACTGCCCGGGATTGGTCCCGCAGCCGGGCACTCCGTTATTGGCGGTGCACAATCCCTGAAACAGGTTATCGGGCGTGCGATTCTCTTGAAAAATTATCACTACATGCTGAATGAGGCGGGACTGAAGCTCGATGTTCTTAGAACTTCCACCACAGCCATTCGAGGTCAGCAAGAATCCAGCCGTGCCCAGCAGCACAAACATCAGGCAAAGACGCCAGCGAATCATGGGGGCAGCGCTCCTTTGAGGACGGAAGACTTATCGTATGTTCATAAACCCAGGCTTGCGGTTGTCCACTCGCCGAAAATTTCTACGCTCTTGTTCGGTGGCGCCAGGAAAAGGCCAAAAGTCTCAAATTGAGATGCCACGTGCTCTCTAATTTGGAATTTGCCCTGGCCCATGTCCCTGCTCTTGCAGAGAAACCAGAGTTACCTCACCCCCCGTCGAATAGAGAAGAACTTCTCTTGACAGCCTCAGCAACCCAGTTCATAGTGGGTTGTAAGCGCTGGTCTGCTGTCCCCCAAACGACCTGTTTATCGCTCTACACCTGTACTTCTAAGCCCTCGAACAGGAATCGGGCAATTTGGCTGTTGCGAAACCCGATTTTTGGGCGTTGACTTTGGGTGGCGGGGCTCCTAAACGTGTCCGAGGTTAGAAGCGTCTTGTTGGCGTTCTGGTCATTTTAAGCGATCAAAGGATTGAGGAGGAAGCGTTGGTTATTACGAAGCCTGATTTTGATGTCGCGATTATTGGCGGAGGACCTGCCGGATCATCCATGGGCGCCTACCTGGCCAAGGCCGGCGTAAGTTGTGTGGTGTTTGAGCGCGAGTTGTTTCCGCGCCCGCACGTTGGCGAGTCGTTGGTCCCTTCTTCCACCCGTGTTTTTAAAGACCTCGATTTTCTTCCCCTGATGGAGGAGGCAAAATTCCCGCACAAGTTTGGTGCGGTCTGGACTGCCGACGACCGGCAGAAGATTCCCTACCAACACGGATGGGAGGGCTTGGCCCCGGATTGCCACGCCGACATCCGCTTTGACGAACGGGAACAGGTGGGCGTCGACAAGAATTACACCTACCACGTGGACCGCGGCAAGTTTGACCTGATGCTGTTGCAGCATGCCAACAAGTTCGGCGCCGCAGTGTATGAAGGCGTCAAGGTAAATGCAGTCGATTTCGGCCCCAAGGAACCGATCGTCCGCTTCACTATGGGACGAAACGGGAAGGAAATGGGCGTCAGTGCAAGAATGGTGGTGGACGCCAGTGGCCGCAACACTTTCCTGGGCAACCAGCTCAAGCTTAAGGTGCAGGATACGGTGTTCGACCAATACGCCATTCACACCTGGTTTGATAACTACGACCGCAAGGTCTTCTCCCAAAAAGGGGATCACCGCGACTACATCTTCATTCACTTCCTGCCCATTTCCAACACTTGGATTTGGCAGATTCCGATTACTGACACTGTGACCAGCCTGGGCGTGGTCACCCAGAAAAAGAATTTTGCGAAATCGAAAACCGACCGGGAAAAATTCTTCTGGGAATCCGTTGCCTCACGGCCGACGTTGGAAGAAACTCTGCGCAAAGCCGACCGGATCCGCCCGTTCAAGGACGAGGGTGACTACAGCTACGCCATGAAGCAGCTTTGTGGCGACCGCTTCGTGATGGTCGGTGATGCCGGCCGCTTCGTAGACCCGATCTTTTCCACGGGCGTGAGCATTGCGCTCAACAGTTCACGCTTCGCTCATAAGGACATCCTGGGGGCGCTGGAGCGCAATGACTTCTCGCGGCAAAGCTTCTCCACATTCGAGAACACGCTGCGGCTGGGAACCAAGAACTGGTACGACTTCATCACCGTGTACTACCGTCTCAACGTATTGTTCACCTACTTCATCAACGATCCCAAGTATCGTCTGGACGTTCTGAAGTTGCTACAGGGTGACGTGTACGATGACGCGACGCCCCCAGTGCTGGAGAAGATGCGCAGCATGGTGTCGGAGGTCGAGCAGAACGAGAAACATCCCTGGCACAAGCTGCTGGGCGATCTGACTTCGAACGCCTTCAACCCGCAGTATTGAGCACGGGGCGGCGGGATTAGGCGGCTGTCCGATCTGTTAGAGGTATTTTGCATGCCTTAATCTCCCGTGGCGAACAAGCCTCCCCCGGCTAAGTGAAACTAGCGCGAATGTCCCGCACCAACAAAAATTTCGTTCTTGCTTACGCCTTCCTGGTGATTCTCCCCTTGGCGGGGCTGGCGGGAATTCTCAAGAGCGGACGCAGGCTAACGGCGCCGGTTTCCATCGATGGAGCGTGGATTGTCCAGGTTGATTCAGCGCAATTGGATTCGCTGCCTTGCGGCAATGTTCTAGCCGCGATCGCCGACAAGGCGATGGTGATCTCGCAATCCGGAAAGAGTTTCGTTCTTAGCTTCCCCAGTGGATCAAAGATCACGGCTTCAGGCACGCTCGACGGCACCACACTTCGCGCCTCGATCGCCTCACCAGAATCATCTTCCGAAACTAGCTGCACCAACCAGTTATCCATGCTCGCCACCGTCGACCGCAGAGCAGATGCTAACTTTCTGGTGGGCGCGCTTTTGGCCCCGAGCTGCCCAACCTGTCCTTCGGCGGGATTCCACGCCGAACGTCAAGCTGCAGCCACGCCCAGGGGAGGCCATTAATGCCTAACCTTTTCACGCTGGTTCTGCAGATCGCGGTGATTCTCGCCGTGTGCCGCTTGATGGGCACCCTGTTTCGCAAGTTCCATCAGCCGCGCGTGGTAGGCGAGATGTTTGCCGGCATCCTGCTCGGGCCTTCTCTGCTGGGCTGGATTTCACCGCAATTCTCCGCCTACTTGTTCCCGCCCTCGAGCCTGGGATTCCTGAACGCCTTAAGCCAGGTGGGTGTAGTGATCTTCATGTTTCTCGTAGGCCTGGGGATTAATCCCAAGGAACTCAAGCATCAGAGCCACGCAGCCGTCCTGGTCAGCCACGTCAGCATCACGGCGCCATTCGTATTGGCCTCCCTTCTTGCCCTTTACCTCTACCCAAGACTTTCGGACGATAGCGTCTCATTCACCAACTTCGCCCTATTCATGGGCGCCGCCATGAGCATAACTGCGTTCCCGGTGCTCGCACGTATTCTGGTGGAACGCGACATGATGCAGAGCCGGCTCGGAACACTGGCCATCGCTTGCGCCGCGGTCGACGACGTAACCGGATGGTGCATTCTCGCCTATATTGTCGTCCTCATCCGTGCCGCTCACGAGGCGACTTCCATTTGGATGACCCTGGGCGGCATCGTGCTGTTCGTGGCGATCATGATTTACGGCGTGCGCTTCCTGCTGCGCGGCCTGGAGCGGTCTTTTCAAAAGCGCGGTGAGATCAGCGAGAATCGGATGGCATTCCTGCTATTGTTGGCCCTTGCCTCGGCGTTGTGCACCGAGCGGCTGGGAATTCACTTGCTGTTCGGCTCTTTCCTTATGGGCGCTATTATGCCCAAGGAACCGAAGTTCGTCCGCTACATTCTCGACCGTTTTGAAACCATCACGATCACTCTCTTGTTACCTCTGTTCTTCGCTTTTACTGGTTTGCGCACTAACGTTGGCTTGTTCAAGGGGCCGGCCATGTGGTTCTACTGCGGTCTGATCATCCTCGTGGCGACGGGCGGGAAACTCGGCGGCTCAACCATCGCCGGATGGTTGTCGGGGATGCCTCTCCGGGAAGCCGCCGGTCTGGGCACGCTGATGAACACCCGCGGCCTGATGGAACTAGTGATCCTCAACATCGGTCTGGACATCAAGGTCATCTCGCCGGCACTGTTCTCCATGATGGTGTTGATGGCGCTGTTCACCACTTTCATGACCACACCAGTCCTCGAACTGATGTGCCCTGACCAGGCCTTGCGCACGACACCGCAGAAAATCGGTGTGCCGGGAGTGTCGCTTTCCGGTCATAGCCAACGGACCGTGGCGTAACCCGCCCGGCGCCTGCCTGTCGCCACGCAACGGTCCACGCCCCATTGTCAACAATCGCCGATGCAACCAGCCATGCCGCAATGGACTTCCGAGTAACAATTCTGCACATCGCATTGAGGGACAGAAGATGTTCTGTGAGACTATAAGGAACGCCACTGGGCCGTCGGCACTTCCATACGCTTTGTAAGACGGAGCTTTCCAGCGAACCACTGCTTCCCGGCTCCGCCCAACAACTACCCACAAAACGAACTTTGACGGAAGGCTAGGCTAGCTCGATGACAAGAAGCAATCTCGCGCACTGTTTCCCCGTTTTGTTCCTCACTTTTCTGCCCGTAATTGTCCTTTTTTCGCTGTCGGCAGGCGCACAGGCACCGCATTTTGACGCGTTAGGCACCGTCACAGCGAGGACAATTGCTTGTCCGAGTCAGGGTTTGCCGGCTACCGCCTGCTATGCCCTGAATGTCACTTGTCCAACAATTTCGAACTATACGGTCTATTTGAAGACGTTTGCTCCATCCGACCCCCCCAGAGGCGTTGTCTCTCTGGTTTCCGGCGGAACATCCACCCGCCTTTTTGAGCAGTATGCTTATGGCTCGGTCGCTGTAGAGGACCTTGTCAACGCTCGATTCCTGGCTGTCGAAATATCGTTCGGCACTCCGTTTGACGACACTGAGAGAGGCTGGCAGACCAACGTCAACGGAGCCGGGCCTCGCGCCGCCTCCTGCCGCTACGCTACCGTGACCGCATGGATAAAAGACAAACTGGCTTCGCAAATACCTCTGTGCGCCGCCGGAGTCTCCGCTGGCTCGCAACAGATTGCTGAGGGCCTGGCGCATTATGGCTTGAGCCAATATCTAGCCTTTGCTGAGCTCGGCTCTGGACCACCCTTCAGTCGCACCGACGAAGCTTGCATCCGTTCGCGCGTACAATCCGTAGAACCCTGCTCAGGGGCAAGTGTCGGCATGGACGTGGGTTTGGCCAATGCCCAAGCCTACATCGACCCCGCCTATCCCCGGCCTTGGTGCTCGCAAGGCATTGAGACTGGCAGCAGTGTCCATCAAGAACAATTCCTCGCAGATTCGGTCACTTCGCCCGACGCGCTCCTAAGCTACCCAGCCACCAATGTATGGTTCCTTTACGGAGGCCTCGACTATTCCTCGGCTATTAATCAAGGGGAAAATTACCGCCTTAACATTAAGACCGCGAATCACGCCGGTTGCGTCCCTGACGCGCCACACACGCTCGCTGACGTCTTCTCAGGGGCCCAGCGGATCGCCAATGACATGAATCTACAATGCACCGTGAGGCACGAGTAACGGTTGGCTCTCTAGACGATAGCAAAAAAGGGACGGCGCAAGCCGTCCCCTTCTTGCTGCTTCTAAGTTTTCTGAGTAGACGCCTTCGGCTCGCTCGTTGGTACCCGTCGCGGCGGCTTAAAGAGCACGCTCTTAATTGCTTACATCATTTGTGGCAATTCGCGATTAGATCAACCGCAATCGTCTGTGCTCCGTCAGGGACTTGGGGTATGTCGTGGGGTGCGTCTTGCACGCAGCCGAAACTGGTTGGCGAAGTAATCCGGGATTGGTAGTAGAGACCCTGCCGGATCGCGGACGACCCGTCCAATCCGCCAAAAAGAAAGTTTATCTTGGTCTTTGGATAGCTCAGAACCGCGTCGTTCGAGGTGATCGAATCATTCTGGAACTGCTGCTGATTTTGCGTGCTACCGAGGACGCCTTGTGAGCACCAAGGTCCAGGATATGCTGGATCAATGTAATTTGTAGCGTCGGATACCCCCACACTCATTCCGATGTCTGCTCCGGAACAGTATTCACCCGGCTGGGGCACGTCAGGACTGCAGGCCTGGTCCACTTGGGTGAACGGTGGCCCGCTGGTAATTTCGGCAAAAGAGAGATACTGCCCAATCCCATAGTGTGCCAACCCCTCCCCGATGAGCGCTCCGCCAGCAGAGTTGCCGGTTGCGCACAAGGGAACGCTTGGTGTCTGCTGGGCGAGCCACTGCACAACCATGGCATAGCGGCAGGCGGCCGATCGCACCCCCAGCCCGTTCGCGTCATGTTGCCAGCCTGGAGCAGACGAGAACGGCGCCCCGAAGGTCAACTCTACGACTTCGTAGTTGGCGTCAAACACGTTCTTAATGGCGACAGGCGCCGAAGCAGACGTCTCATAAAGGTCGGTGCCGGCCCCACCAGTGCCAAAAATAACCGTCCCCACAGGATTCGCAGGCGTAATCATCTTCACGTAGGCCGTGTAATTCGGGATATTGGGACAGGAAATGTCCAGAGAGAAGCAGGATGTACCCGGCAAGCCACTCGTTGGGCAGGTTACTTGCGTAGCAACGACCGGCCCCGTTTGAATCTGCGGGCGCGTACCTGTCCCACCCGCACACGCGATCAGGAAGCAGGCGCCAATCAACAGCAGAACAACCCCACATACGGCGATTCTCACAAAGACCCCTCGTTATGGCCAAATTCTAGCAAAACCCTTAAACCCTGGCGCTACCCAGAAGTTCCTGCTTTTTTTTAAAAAAAATCCGATCAAATTTGGGAATCAATCGGAGCAAAAACGCTTGTACCGCTCGCCCTCGAACCGGTCAGATTTGAGAGCATTTCGGATTTTTACGGACGGGCGCGGAGCCGTGCGAATATGCTGGACTGGCGTCCGATTCTGTTTGATAATACCGCAGGCACATAATGCCGCAGGTAAGAGATACTCCCCCATAACCTGCAGGGTAATCCATTTCCCCCTTTTATAAGAGCTGGCGGTCTGTCGAGGTCTCCTATGACGGGGTCGATGACTACGCGTGGAAATCATCCCAAAACATTGCTCGTCTTGGCGATGTTTGTTTCGACGTGTCTGACCTCAAAGGCTCAAACCTTCAATCCGGCCACAGTCGGGTTCGGCAGCTGGGTTGTACAGACAACGAGCACGTCCAAGGCCACGGTGCTTACCAATACGCTGACGGTACCGCTCACCATCAGCAGTATCTCCACATCCGGTGATTTCGCGGAAACATCCACCTGCCCGATTTCGCCGAATACGCTGGCGGCAGGGGCAAAGTGCCAAATCCTGGTTACCTTTACGCCCACTGCTCTGGGGGCGCGCACAGGCACTCTCACCGTCAGCGACAACAGCGGTAGTTCTCCTCAAACAGCGCAGCTGAGCGGCTCTGGGGTTGCGCCTGCGGTCCTGACGCCGATCTCTTTGTTGTTCTCGAACCAAATTCTCAACACGACCAGCGGTGTTAAGACGGTTAGCCTAACGAACAATCAGACCGTCGCCCTCAATATTTCCGGCATCTCGACTTCCGGCGATTTTGCTCAGACCTCCAACTGCCCTTCCCCGCCCAACAGCCTGGCTGCTAAAGCGAGTTGCACCGTTTCTGTTACGTTCACTCCAACAGCGACGGGCAAGAGATCAGGCGCGCTGACCGTGAATGACGACGCGCAAAACAGTCCACAAACTGTTCCGTTAGCGGGCTCAGGCATACTTTCAGTCGTTCTGTCACCCAACAGCCTTTCCTTTTCCGGCCAGACTGTAACAACAACCAGCGCGGCCAGGACGATCACTGTGCAGAACAACCAGTCCGGCGCATTGACGATTTCCGGGATTTCCGTTTCCGGTGATTTCGCGCAAAGCTCGAACTGTCCTCTATCGCCGAACACGTTGGCCGCGGGGTCCAGTTGCACGGTTTCGATTACATTCACGCCAACCGCGCTCGGCGCTAGAACTGGAACCCTGACCATCACCGATAGTGCGAACACGAGTCCGCAAACCGCAAGCCTGTCAGGATCTGGCTCCTTGTCTGGTCTTTCCACGATTTCTATCAGCCCGACAAATCCCTCCGTGTTCACCGGACAGCAGCAACAGCTTACAGCTACCGGCACGTTCAAGAATAACCAGACCGTCAACATCAGCAATTTCGTAAGCTGGTCATCCACTGCTCCAGCATTGGTTCAAGTAAGTTCAGCCGGTCTGACGCAGGCGCTGGCCGCGGGTTCAGCGACCATCACTGCCAGCTCCCTATCGGTCAGCAGTGCAACCACGGTCACTGCCGTGGTACCGGCTCTGAGCTCAATCACGGTCACACCAGTCAACCCATCCCAGCCGGTGGGTGCTTACCAGCAATTCAGTGCCGTACTTAACTACAGCGACGGCAGCACGAAGAACTCGACCACTGCCTTATCCTGGTCGTCTTCTTCAAACACTGTCGCCATAGTCAATTCCTCAGGGTTCGCCAGCGCGTTTTCAACCGGGAACACGACCATCCAGGCCTCCTTGGGATCGATAACCGGCAGCACCGCACTTACCGTTTCCCAGCCCTCGTGCGCCCCGGCGCCAGCGGGTTTAGTGGGATGGTGGACAGGAGACGGCAACGCCGTCGACATCGCGGGCAACAACTCCGGAACTCCGCAGAGCGGAGCCGGCTACGGCAGCGGAGAAGTCGCACAAGGTTTCAGCTTCGGCGGGAACGGGGCTTCTTTGCAGGTCAACTCCACCGTCTATTCGCCCAGCGCAGGAACTCTGATGTTCTGGTTCTTGCCAACCGGTGCAGCCGGAGCTTTAACTGGCAGCTATGTCGGGCCTCAGAACCGGGCTCCGGGCTTCTTGATTGACTCTGCCGCCAATCTGAACTGGGAGTTCGGGAATTTATACGCCCAGTCACTGGGGCAGGTTAGTTCTAATCAGTGGAATCACGTGGCTCTAACGTACACGACGTCCAACGCTCAAACCACCGTGAACGTGTATCTGAACGGAGCGCTGGCAGCCGAGGCAGTTGCCGACGCCAATACTTCGTGGAACCCTCAAGTCGCATTCGGTGCTTACCTCGGCGCCCAGCAGCCGTCTTTTACTGGTTCCATCGACGAGATCGCCATCTTCAATCAGGCCCTGACCTCGTCACAAATTCAGCAAGTCTATAATGCATTCAGCGCGGGCATGTGCAAACCCCAGCTGCAATCGATTGCGATCAGCCCCGCGAACCCCTCCCTCGCTCCGGGACTCTCATTACAGTTCGATGCCCTCGGATCATACAGCGACAACAGTACGCATGACCTGACTACATCGGCAACCTGGAGCACAGGGACTCCGACAGTTGCAACGATCAACCCGAGTGGGCTGGCAACGGCTGTTGCCAGCGGAACTACAACGGTCTCGGCTGCGCTGGGGTCCTTTAATGGATCGACAAGCGTGACTGTAGCGCAGAGCCTCGTCTCGATTCAGGTCAATCCGCAAAATCCTTCAGGGGCTGTGGGAACGGTGCAGCCATTCACCGCAATTGGCACTTTCGCAAATGGCAGCCAGCAGGATGTGACCGCATCTGTGACTTGGACCAGTTCATCGCCAACGGTTGCAACCATTGGCGCCAACGGCGCAGCCAATTGCGTGGCTGCCGGCCAAGCCACAATTACGGCAACGGTTGGTTCGGTAACCGGATCGTCTCTGTTAACTGTGACCTCGGCCACCCTCTCGTCCATCGCTGTGAACCCTGCGAATCCCAGCGTTGTCGCCGGTGCAACCCAACCGTTCACGGCGACCGGCACCTTCAGCGACGGTAGCCAGCAAGTTGTGACAACATCGGTGAGTTGGAGTTCTTCAACGCCAACCGTGGCGACGATTGCCGCTAACGGCGTGTCAAGCAGCGTGGCCTCTGGCCAGTCTACGATCACAGCAACACAGGGATCTGTATCTGGGACCGCCAACCTTACGGTCACAACTGCTACCTTGGCGGCGATTCAGATCACTCCGCAGAGCCCCACGGCGACGATCGGAAGCGGCCAACAATTCTTGGCGACCGGAATCTACAGCGATGGAACGTCGGCAGATATCTCTTCCACAGTAACCTGGAACTCATCGGCTCCCACTGTCGCCACCATGAGCGCCTCGTCGCAAGGCCTTGCCGTCACTGCGGGCACAGGCGAGACCAGAATCTCCGCAAGCTACGGCGCGCTGGCCGCCTCAACCACTCTGGCGGTGCAAGACCAGCTTGTCTCGCTTGCGATCACGCCGTCGGCTATCTCGATGGCGACTGGGAACGGGAACGGCCAACCATTTATTGCGGACGGAACTTATGCGAGCGGCATCACTCAGGATTTGACCAACAGCGTAACTTGGAGTTCCTCCGCGCCGACCGTGGCTTCGGTTTCCTCGAACGGGCTGGCGACCGGCCTGACATCCGGTCAAACCAACATTGACGCAAGCATGGGCAACGTCACCGCATTGGCAAGCCTGACGGTGGTATCGCCGGATCCCTTAGGCAGTGCGACCGCAAGCAGCATCACTTGCAAATACACTCTCGCGACTTGCTACGCCGTGTCGATCTCGTGTCCGAACACTAGCGACCTTACCGGTTATGTCCAAATTACTTATCCCTCGGGTGCGCCCATAGGAACCGTGCTTCTTTTGGATGGAGGGAACGGGACCCATCTTTATGAAACGTTCACATACGGAACAATGATACTGAACACTCTGGTGAGTGCCGGATTTACAGTGGTGGATATCACTTGGGGAACTCCATATACAACCGAGCAACCCTACGGCTGGCAGACCGGGCCCGGTGGAATTCGTGTTGTGGGATGCCGCTTCGCAACCTTGGCCCAGTGGATCTACACCAACATTCACCTCGCAAACACCAGTGCGCCGTTCTGCGCGACCGGTAACAGTGCCGCCGGCGAAGAACTCGGATTAGCCCTCGCGCACTATGGCTTGGGCTCGATGTTCGCCATGGTCGAGCTCACCAGTGGCCCGCCGTTCGCACGCCAGGACTGGGGATGCGATTGCCAGCACGGAGGCGCTACCGACGTTTGCGGAACTCACGGGAATTTCTGCGTGGGGGCGGCCGCCGCAGAGAATATCATCGATCCCGCCTATTCCGCACCGCTGTGCTCACAGGAGCTTTTAAACCACACGACCACAAGCGATACAATCTTCTACCACGATAGCGTGGTTGCGCCGGACTCCGTGTTCGCCTACCCTAACACCTACGTCAAGTTTCTCTACGGCAGCCTGGACTTGGCCTCGACCCCGAATCAGGGACATGCTTGGGCAAGCGCAATTACCAGCTCGGAAGCCGAGGCGTGCGTTGCGAATGTAGGGCACTCTATACCCAATTACTTAAACGGTGCTCAGCAGATCATCAACGACATTACCCAATACTGCAAACTGCCAGGAGGGAAGCAATAAGCAGTTGCGGCACAGCAGTACGGTAGCTCCGCGTTGAGAAGAGAATATTCATTGGCGCGAGTGAGCGCAATTTGATCGTTCCCAGTCCGCACCGTCTGAAAACAGCGCCCCGAAGGTTAGTTGCCAGGAGAGTTGTGAAAATGCTGGACTGGTGTTCGATTCTACCCGATAATAGCTCAGGTAAGAGATACTCCCCCACAGAAGACCTGCAGGTAATGCATCCCCGGTTAATAAGAACTGGCAGTCTGTGGAGGTCTGTCGTGACGAGGTCGAGGACGAAGAGTGGAACTTATCTGCGAACATTGCCTGTTTTGGCGATGTTTTTCTCGACTGCGCTTACATCAAAGGCTCAGACCTTGAATCCGGCCAGTTTTGCGTTCGGCAACTGGGTTGTACAGACTACGAGCACGGCCAAAGCCATCTTGCTTACCAATACCCAGACTGTGCCGCTCGCCATCAGCAGTATTTCCACGTCTGGTGATTTCGCGGAAACATCCACCTGCCCGATTGCACCGAATACACTGGCGGCAGGCGCAAAATGCCAAATCCTGGTTACGTTTTCGCCCACCGTGCTTGGTGCACGCGCAGGCACGCTAACCGTCAACGACAACAGCTCGAATTCTCCTCAAACCGTGGAGCTAAGGGGCACCGGTATCCGGCCTGTGGTCCTGACGCCTGCTTCTTTGGCGTTCGGGAACCAAGCCCTCAATACGACGAGCGGCGTTAAGACGGTTAACATAACCAACAATCAGATCGTGCCCCTTGGTATTTCCGGCATCTCGACTTCCGGCGACTTTGCACAGACATCCAACTGCCCCTTCTCACCCAACACCCTGGCCGCTCGCTCTAGTTGCACGGTTTCTGTTACGTTCACACCAACGACGACGGGCATGAGGTTAGGAACGCTGACGGTGAATGACAGCGCGCTCAAGAGTCCACAAACCTCTTCGTTAGGGGGCTCCAGCGTATCGCCGGATCCCTTAGGTACTGCGAACGCAAGCTCGATCACTTGCCCATGGAGTACCATCAGTGGTACATGCTATGCCGTTGCGATCTCGTGCCCTAACATTGCCGACCTCATGGGCTACGTCAAAGTGAGTTATACCGGCAGCGGAACCCCGTTGGGAACCGTCGCTTTTTTGATGGGAGGTCAAGGAGTCGGGCTTTATGAGAGCTATGACTTCGGACCAACGGTGCTCAATGCCGTCCTGCAAGGTGGATTTACTGTGGCTGACATCAGTTTCGGAGGGCCGTTCACGAAGCAGCAGCCTAACGGCTGGATGACCGGGCCGGGCGGAATGCGTGCCTTGGGATGCCGGTACGCAACTCTAGCGCAGTGGATTTACACCAATATTCATCTCGCGAACGCCAGTGCTCCGTTCTGCGCGACGGGCAGCAGCTCCGGCGGCGCCACCTTGGGCGTAGGCATGGCGCACTATGGTTTGGGCTCGATTTTCGCCATGGTTGAGCCGACCAGCGGCCCGCCCTTCGCCCGCCAGGACTGGGCATGCGACTGTCTGCAACCTAACGTAACCAATGCTTGTGGAGTTAGGGCGGGCTACTGCGTCGGCGTGGTCGACGCGCAGAGTTTTATCGATCCAGCCTATTCCGGATCTTGGTGCTCACAAGAAGTTTCGAACCACTCGACCAGATACGACGCAACCTTCCTCCAGGACAGCGTGGTTGCTCCTGACTCGGAGTTCGCATATCCCAATACTTTCGTAAAGTTTCTGTACGGTGGTTTGGACACGGAAGGACCGAATCAGGGACATACCTGGGCAAGTTCTATTAGCAGCTCGCAGGCCGAGTCATGCGTTCCAAACGTGGGGCATTCTCTGCCGAATACCTTAGCCGGTGCGCAGCAAATCAGCAACGACATTCTCAACTACTGCAAACTGCAACCTGGCGGCCAGCACTAGAAGGGGCACAGCGGTAATGATTAAGGCCCAAGCTCCCGATGGGAATCTTGGGCCCTTTGACGCTGCGGACGAGCTCTCAAGGTAATGGTTTCAGTTGACTGTAATTGGCAACGGAAACGGAAGGAATACCGTTCGCAACTATCAGTTCGTGCCCGTAAGTACAGTATTGCTGGTGTAAGCATCCACTGTCGGCGCTTTGCCGCTCGGAAGCAGATTTCACCCTTCCTCGTCGAAATCGTCGTTCTTGCCAGCGGTGGAACTCGCCCTGTTGGTGAAGCTGAGCGCGGACTCGTTGAAGGTGTAAGTTCCACCCGACTCCTATCATCGCGTGATCCGGGGGAGCGTGGGCTGCATGATCTTGACCGGGATCCGGCGATTGCCGGAGGCGCCCATCCAACCTGTAACCGGGCCTTGAACGCCGATCGCGTGGCTCTGTCCCATCCGGAGATCCGAAGTGGCAAGGGCTCCGCGCGACGAATCTTTGTTCACCCCGCGCGGCTCCGGAGCAACCACTACCAGCGGTCTGGCTTGGACAGCCGAACCCACTGGCATTCGTTCCCAACTCCGCAGGCCACTCGCTATTTCAGATCCGCCAGCCAGGACGATATTGGAATGCTCCGTCCGCCCTGGCCAACTCGCCACCACAATCGGCTTGGCGGGCCTTCTGGCACTGCTTATGCCGTGCCGCTGGCCGCTGACAACGACGAGCGTCCTGCGGTTCGACGTTGTCGCTGCCGGCTTCCTGACCATGGCGACCTGCACTGCCGGCCGCGCGGTACCCGAGTTCGGCGCCGCCGCTCCGGAAGCCACCGTCAACACCACTCCAGTGGAAGTATAGCTCACGGTGAAATGGAAGCTCGTGTTGATTGCGATCGTACTGTTGGAGAACGTACCCGTCACGCTGCTGGCATTCAACACCGTAAAGGTTTCGCCCACCGTGAGGCTCGACTGGAAGCCAGCCGCCACCGTGAAGCTGATCGTACCCGCCAAAGCCGCGGTGCCGGTGATGTTGATCTGGCTGAATCCCGTGCCCGCCTTGGTTCCGCTGATCAGGCCCGTCATGTTTCCGGTGGCCAGCTGCGTATAGCTGCCAGTGATGGCGAGCAGGCCGGACTTGCCGGTGTCGCCAACGTTGATGGTACCGGCGGCGCCGCTGGCGTTGCCCACCGAGGTGTTCGCCTTCACCGTGCCCGCCCCCAGAATCGTACCCCCGGTCACGCTGACCGCGCCGCTGGTGCCGCCAGAAAGGGTTCCATCAACCGTGGTCGTGCCCGCCGTCTGGCTGTAGCTGTTGCCCGTGCCCCCGACCGTGAAGCTGGCGCCCTTCGTCACCGTTACCGTACCCGAGTTGCTGAAGTTGCCCGCGGCGGTGAACCCGGCGTTGCTGGTCAGAGTCAGGCTTTTCGTGTTGCTGCTCAGGTTCGCCAGATCGTTGGTGCTGCCGGTGTTGATCGTGCCGCCCGCCAGCGTCAAGGTGGCCGAGTTGGTGGTAATGTTGGCGGCGGCGGTCAGATCGAGGTTGCCGCCCAGAACATAGGTGCCCGCCGTAAGCGTCGAGCCGCTGATCTGGGTTAGCGCCGGCGCGGTAAAGCTGTTGCCGGCATTGACGGTCAGCGTGCCGGTGTTGCTGAAGCTGGCGGCGGTGGTCGAGACATTATTGCTCGTGCCGGCGATGGTCAGCTTGCCGCTGTTGGTGGCCAGCGCGCTGAGAGCATTGACGCCGTTGGAATTGATGGTGCCACCTGACAGAGTGAGCGTGGCCGCGTTCTTGGTGATGGTCAGGCCGGTGGTCGTCAGGTCCAGATCGCCGCCCAGAACGTAGGTGCCGGCGGAAAGAGTCTTGCTACTGTTCGAGCCGGTCAGTTGAGTCAGAGTGGTTGCCGTGAAGCTGTCCCCGGCGTTGATGGTTAGCGTGCCGGTGTTGCTGAAGCTGGCCGCGCTGGTCGAAACGTTGTTGCCGCTGCCTGCAATGGTCAGGCTCTTGGTGTTCGCCGCCAGCGCGCTCAGAGCGTTGACCCCGTTGGAATTGATGGTGCCGCCTTCCAGCGTCAGCGTGGACGAGTTCGTGGTAACGCTGATGCCGCTGGTGGTCAAATCCAGATTGCCGGCCAGAACAAAGGTGCCACCCGAGAGAGTGGTGCCGCTGATCTGGGTCAGAGCCGGTGCGGTGTAGCTGTCGCCCGCGTTGATGGTCAGCGTGCCAGTATTGCTGAAGCTGGCCGCGGTTGTGGAAAGGTTGTTGCTGGTACCTGCGATGGTCAGCGTACCGGTGTTGGTGGCGAGCGCTGCCAGGGCATTCGTGCTGTTGGCATTCTCGATGGTCCCGCCCGCCAGCGCTAAGTTGGCCGCGTTGGTGGTAATGGTCTGCGTCGCTCCTGACAGGTTAAGATTCGCATCCAGCACGTAGGTACCCGCGGTCAGCGAGCCGCTGCCGTTGATCTGCGTCAACGAACCGACGGTGAAACTCTCACCTGCGAGAATGGTCAGCGAGCCCGCGTTACTGAAGCTGCCCGCGTCAGTGAAGGCCACGCCGCCGATTGTCAACGCGCCAGCCGAAGTGATGCTGGTCAAACCCGCCAGACCGTTGCCATTGTTCGTCGTGTTGAACAGCTGTCCGCCGTTTTCCTCGGTCACGTTTGCCGAAAGCGTTGCGATGCCGGACCCGGCAGCCCACTGAATGTTGTTTCCGTTCGCGATATACGTGCCGCCGCTCAGGGTGTTCGTGGTCTGATTATCGTTGGTAAAGAAGGTGGTCCCCGGTCCCTGGATGGTCAACGTGCCCCCTGCCGCTTCGATGGTGCCCGTATTGTGGAAGTTCGAACTGCTAACGCTGATGATGAGGTTGTTGCTCGCGTTCGCGTTGATGGTGCCCGAGTTCACAAGCCCCATCTGACCGCTACCGATGTTGCCCGCTCCTTGTATCGTTCCCTGGTTGGTCAGCGTGTCCGTGGAGACTGCTCCTTGGATGAAGTTATTGGCGTTGTTCGACAGGGTCAGCGTGCCACCGCTCAGAGTTACATTCTGGTGAGCTGCGGTTCCTACGATCAAGCCGGTGCTGTTCGCTGTCGCGTTCAGTTGCACGGTCCCCAATTGCGAGTACGTACCCGCCTCCAGGTTCAGGGTCGCTCCGTTGTCGATCTTGAGTATTCCTCCCGCCCCGTTGTTGATTGTTCCGCCCAGCACGTTCGTGCCGTTCGCCACCTCAATCGTCCCCGTCGCACTATTAGTCAGCGTGCTCCCCCCGTGGATCGTCGAGTTGTTCAACTGCAAACTCGACGCCCCCGTCAGCGTCACCGCCCCTCCATTCACCGTCGTCGCAAATAGCTGCACCGTGCTGCCGTTTGCCGAGATCGTTCCCCCACTGTTCGCCATCGTCATACCGATCAGCCCCAGCGTCGATCCCGCCGTCGCTTCCACCGTCCCCGTGTTCGTCATCCCTCCGTTGGCCTGAATCGTCAGCCCCGCCGTCTGGTTCGAGTTGATCGTCCCCGAGTTCACCAGCGTCATCTGCCCGTTGCCGATGTTTCCCGCCCCCTGGATCGTCTCCTGGTTGGTCAGTGTGTCCGTCGTCGCCGAGCCTTGGATGAAATTGTTGGCGTTATTCGACAGCGTTACGGTCCCACCGCTCAGGGTTACGTTCCCGATGATCCCCAACTGCGTCGTGTTCGCCGTTGCGTTCAGTTGCACCGCGCCCAACTGCGAGTACGTACCCGCCTCCAGATTCAGGGTCGCTCCGTTGTCGATCTTCAGTATTCCTCCCGCCGAGTTGTTGACCGTCCCGCCCAGCGTGTCCGTCCCGCTCGCCACCTCGATCGTCCCCGTCGCACTATTGGTCAGCGTGCTGCCCCCGTGGATCGTCGAGTTGTTCAACTGCAAACTCGACGCCCCCGTCAGCGTCACCGCTCCTCCGTTCACCGTCGTCGCCGTCAGGTTCACAGTGCCGCCATTGGCCGAGATCGTTCCTCCACTGTTCGCCACCGTCATCCCGATCAGCCCCAACGTCGATCCCGCCGTCGCCTCCACCGTCCCCGTGTTCGTCATCCCTCCGTTGGCCTGGATCGTCAGCCCCGCCGTCTGGTTGGCGTTGATCGTCCCCGAATTCACCAGCGTCATCTGCCCGTTGCCGATGTTTCCCGCCCCCTGGATCGTTTCCTGGTTGGTCAGCACGTCCGTCGTCGCCGAGCCCTGAATCACGTTGTTCACGTTGTTCGACAGCGTGAGCGTCCCCCCGCTCAACGTAACATTCCCTATGGTCCCCAGTTGCGTCACGTTCGCTGTCGCGTTCAATTGCACGGTCCCTAATTGCGAATACGTCCCCGCCTCCAGGTTCAGCGCCGCTCCGTTGTCAATCTTGAGCGTTCCTCCCGCCGAGTTGTTGATCGTCCCGCCCAGCGTGTCCGTCCCGTTCGCCACCTCAATCGTCCCTGTCGCACTATTAGTCAGCGTGCTCCCCCCGTGAATCGTCGAGTTGTTCAACTGCAAACTCGACGCCCCCGTCAGCGTCACCGCTCCTCCGTTCACCGTCGTCGCCGTCAGGTTCACAGTGCCGCCATTGGCCGAGATCGTTCCTCCACTGTTCGCCACCGTCATCCCGATCAGCCCCAACGTCGATCCCGCCGTCGCCTCCACCGTCCCCGTGTTCGTCATCCCTCCGTTGGCCTGGATCGTCAGCCCCGCCGTCTGGTTGGCGTTGATCGTCCCCGAATTCACCAGCGTCATCTGCCCGTTGCCGATATTTCCCGCCCCCTGGATCGTTTCCTTGTTGGTCAGCGTGTCCGTCGTCGCCGAACCTTGGATGAAATTGTTGGCGTTATTCGACAGCGTTACCGTCCCACCGCTCAGGGTTACGTTCCCGATGATCCCCAACTGCGTCGTGTTCGCCGTTGCGTTCAGTTGCACCGCGCCCAACTGCGAGTACGTACCGGCCTCCAGGTTCAGCGCCGCTCCGTTGTCGATCTTCAACGTCCCTCCCGCCGAGTTGTTGACCGTCCCGCCCAACACGTTCGTGCCGTTCGCCACCTCAATCGTCCCCGTCGCACTATTAGTCAGCGTGCTCCCCCCGTGGATCGTCGAGTTGTTCAACTGCAACGTCGACGCCCCCGTTAGCGTGACCGCGCCTCCGTTCACCGTCGTCGCAAATAGCTGCACCGTGCTGCCGTTGGCCGAGATCGTTCCCCCACTGTTCGCCATCGTCATACCGATCAGCCCCAACGTCGATCCCGCCGTCGCCTCCACCGTCCCCGTGTTCGTCATCCCTCCGTTGGCCTGAATCGTCAGCCCCGCCGTCTGGTTCGAGTTGATCGTCCCCGAGTTCACCAGCGTCATCTGCCCGTTGCCGATGTTTCCCGCCCCCTGGA
>Ga0210410_10000239_pt1 | contig 74946 bp, 57 predicted proteins | sample IncBWC4MmetaG_FD_161058 | JGI IMG/M metagenome (GOLD analysis project Ga0210410, IMG submission 161058) | Forest soil microbial communities from Barre Woods Harvard Forest LTER site, Petersham, Massachusetts, United States - Inc-BW-C-4-M | ecosystem: Environmental > Terrestrial > Soil >... | reverse complement strand
CCATCAGAACCTAACCAGAGCTTTTGTTTTGGTTGAATTGATGCCTGCGAATGAAATCAGCCTCCTAGACTCCTACAAGAGGACTTCGAGCAAGTGTTGCAACGACCCATTGAGACCACCGGACTTATCGGGACTTGGCAATAACCGATCGCTTGTTGTCTTGCTTTTCGCAAGTAGATGCGCTATTACGAAGCCGATGTGTCCGAATCGAGATTGCCTCGTGGCCGCTCTATCCTCAATCCTAAGATTGAATACGATGAAGTTCTACCTATCCTTGGTTATTTTGGCTCCAGTTTTGTCAATTTCAACAGGAGCCTCTGACAAGCCGAAACAGGACGGCAAGTCCTTGATTGAGGAGGCTGAAGATAAAGCAGATATTTTCGCCCTCCCTACTTTTCAAATCAAGGCGAAGGTGCGAATCGAAAACCGCGGGAAGATGCTGGAGGGTTCATACCAATTTTTATGGAATGGCCCGGAACAATGGCGAGAAGAGATCACCCTTCCAGGCTACAGCGAAATTCAGGTGGGGGGGAAAGGGGTAGTGTTTCTCAAGCGGACCACGGATCTTCTCCAAATACGAATCCAGCAACTACACAACGCTCTCGGTTATGGGACTGCAGTAACGTCGACTAGCACGTTTGTCCATATGGGACCTCTCCCCAACGAAAACATTAAGAAAATTCATGAGCGCCGTGATGGGGGAGTAAAACTTTCATGTGTCGAACTTGAGCGGGATTTGAGTGGAGCCAGGTCTAACAGGGAAGTATGTGTGGACCCTTCCTCAGGCACACTGGTTCGCCGAGCGCCGTATCATGAAGGAAATTGGACCCCAATTGGCGCAAAGACGTTTCCCCACTATCTCAGCTATGTTGAAGGCGGAAAGCCTCTCGTCGAGATTCAAATCACGGAATTCACAATATCAAGCGCGTTGCCACCATCAACGTTCGGGTCCCCGGAAGGGTCAACCTCACGGCCTGGCTGTATGAATCCAAATCCGGGGTATTTATTGAAAGCGCCTCCATTCAGTTATACAGAAACTTTCATGTTAGGACACGGAATTAGGGGTCCCGAAGTAGCGCCTGTGAGGAGTATAGATGAAGTCACGATATATGCATTGGTAGGTATTGATGGTGTTCCGCAAGGACTTCGGGTTGTTTCTGGCGAAAATCCTGAACTCAACAGGCTCTATCTTGAGAACGTTCAGGAAAAGCGGTTTGCGCCCCCCACCTGTAACGGTCATGCTGTGGATTTTGAACAGATATTTGAGGTTATCATAAAGGTGTTCTAGCCAAGCTAACTCTTGTGTTTTCATTGGGCCGCAATCATTTATGAGAGGGCTTCTAGGACACCTTGACTGCTCGTATCCCGACAGACCGAACTGCGAGACTCACCAGAAGCGGCAGCACAGTGCATTGTGAAGGCATCTGCGATCAGTCCGACTCAAGAATCAATAGGTCCTGGTAAACGGGGTGGTCTCAATGGGTCGTTGCAACACTTGCTCGAAGTCCTCTTGTAGGAGTCTAGGAGGCTGATTTCATTCGCGGGCATCAATTCAACCAAAACAAAAGCTCTGGTTAGGTTCTGATGGGGTATTGCCTTACAGATTGATTCTCGATGGGAAGTATTGTGAGATCAACTGATTATCTGGTGTTGCATCGACCGGTTGAGCCGGCAGGGATTCTCGGAAACTGGCGCTATGGGCACATATCCGATAAGCGGACTTGTCGGGCCTGTCCAGGAGTGGCGCGCCCAACGGTATTCATCTGGAGGCGCTCGATTGGAGCGATTTCAACCTGGAGTACACCGTCTCAATCCCAGTTGCCTAACCAAAGTTATTTCTGGCATTTCCCGCTCAATCGCAGGAACATGTAGGCAATCATGAGAACGATTTCGCAATGAAAGGCTCCTTAAAACGTTGGGCTCAATTCGCTCTGGGACAACCGTTTGCGCCAGTTCTCCTGAACATCCTGGTGACTTCGGTGTGTAACATGCGTTGCACGCATTGTTTCTTCACCGATGAGCTCGAGGACGGTGCGCGCAAGAAGTTGCAGATGAAGACGCGCGAAATTGAAAGGATTTCTGAAACGCTAGGCAGCAACCTTGGCGCCTTGATTCTTGCGGGTGGCGAGCCTTTCACGCGCACGGATCTGCCGGAAATCGCACTAGCGTTCTACGCCAACAACAAGCTCGGATCGCTCTACATCACATCCAACGGCCAGATTCAGAAGCGGATCATTCCAGATGTCATCAGAATCTTGCAGCAATGCCCCCAGTTGAATGTGACCATGGCTCTCGGCATTGACGGACCGAAGGAGCAGCACGACAAGATTCGTCAGCAGCCGGGATCGTGGGACATCGTCATCGACACCGCGCGTCAGCTCCAGGCCATAAAGAAGGAATATCCTCGACTCGATGTACAGACCTGCACCTGTTTCATGAACTCAAACCAGGACGTGATGTTTGAATGGTATGACTTTCTGAAGCAGGAACTGAAGCCCGACAAAGTGAATTTCAACTACATCCGTCCCCCCGCGCCGGATCCCAAAGAGTTGGAAATTGATTGCGCCAGCTACGCCAGACTGGCCCGCAGAATCGAGGAGGATTCACGCCACGGGGCCATCAAGAATCACTATGCGGGCGACACCGGATTCTTTCGTGCCGCCATTGATATCTATATGCACGGCTTGATTGCCAAGACGGAAGATACGCAAAAAGCCCAACTGAGGTGCTATGCAGGGACTGCCGGCGGCGTGATCTACGACGAGGGAACGGTTTCTTCTTGCGAAATCCTCGAACCGGTCGGCAATTTGCGGGACTATGATTGGAACTTCCGGAAGCTCTGGTTCTCTCCTGCCATGCAGTCGCGTCGCAGGAAGGTTGCTGATGGATGCTTCTGCACGCACGAATCCAACTGTTATTATCCGTCGCTACCCTTCAACCCGAAACACCTGATCCAGATTAAGAAGTTGGAAAGAGAAATGGCCAATGGCTGGAAGGGATCGCGCCAGAACGCGATGGGATAGCGTAACCGCTTTATTCGGCACGTGCCCGGCCCTGTTTGTCGAAACCTTGTCGAATCCTTGCGGGCCGGCTTGAGCCACTCTGACGAAAAGGCTACTCCAAGTTGCCGTGGCGGCGCTTGTGATGGTCCTTCAAACCAGCCGTAATGAAGTCGTTTATAGTGCTTGGAAGGAACAACTGGCCAAGAGCTTCACGTCTTAGGTTGGTGTAAGCAGTATGAAACTCTTCCTGTGGCGGAAATGCCGGGAATTCGGTGTAAAGGGAAGGATATTTCATGACCAAGACCAAAGTTGAGCCTTTCGAACGTCGGAGATTTTTGCGCGGCATGACCCTGGCAGCTGGAGCCGCACGCTTCTCGCCCGAGTTTTTTGGATCTACCGCGAAGGCGAATGCGATCCCGGCAAAAGTAGAAGCGGCGGCAAGTGAAACCGGCCAAACGACGCGACTTGCGGAATACGCGGTCGGCCTTCGCTATGAGGAGATCCCGGCAGAGGTCTTGCAGCGTGCCAAGGATTGCATTGCGGATACGGTTGGTACGATCCTGTTTGGCTCACAATTTCCGTGGAGCAAGATGATCATTGCCCAGGCCCGGCGAATGGGCACGGGCGGGACTTGCGCCATTCTCGGCACCGGGCCAAGAGTATGTGCGCCCGCCGCCGCGCTGGCGCATGGCGCCATGGCCCATGCGTTCGAGCAGGACAATTTGACGTTTCCCGATTCAGGCGCGCACCCGGGCGCGTCATTGGTCTCCTCCGGGCTGGCCGTAGCGCAGGAACGCGGCATGAACGGTCGCGACCTGCTCACAGCCTTCGTCGCTGGGGCTGAAGTGATGATTCGCATTGGACGCGCGACCAAGCGGACAAACGAAGCGCGTGGGTTTCACGCGCCGGGCACCTTGGGGCCGTTCGGTGCGGCTGTGGCGAGCGGAAAGCTGATGCGCTTCGATGTGCCCAAGATGACCAATGCATTGGGAATTGCCGGTTCGACCTCTGGCGGCCTTTTGGAATTTGCGCATAGTGGAAACGGCGCCATGGTGAAACGGCTCCATCTGGGTCGCGCTGCCGAAGGCGGGGTTCTGGCCGCAAGCCTCGCCGCCGACGGCTTTACCGGACCAAGCACGGTCCTCGAAGGCGGGGCGGGATTTCTCAAGGCGTTCTGCAACGAAAGCGACATCGCGGAATTGACGCGAGGGCTCGGAGAAACCTTCCTGAGCTTGACAATTATGATGAAACGCTTCGCCTGCCACATTACCGCCCACACTGCCGTGGAGGCGATTCTTGACCTTCGAAACCAATACGGGATTTCTGGTAGTGATGTCGCCTCAATCCAGATCGCGGGCAGCAAGCGCATGGCAACGACCAACAATATTCCTTCTCCGCCCGATATCCTCATCGCGCAGTTTAGTATTCCATTCTGTGCGGCGCTGGCAATGTATCGTAATCCGATAGATCCCTACTCTTTCGATGAAGCTGCGGTGAACGATCCAGCGATCCAGGCTCTGGCGTCGCAGGTCAAGGTGACGGCCGCGCCGGGTCAGGATGCCGACGACATTTCCAGTACGGTGACTGTTTCGCTCAAAGACGGGCGTGTTCTTACGCAGCGGGTAACAGAGTTCCTCGGAACACCCTCTCGTCAATTGACGGGCCGCGATATGCGGGAGAAGTTTCTGCTGCTGACTCAGAAATACCCCGCTAAGCAAATGGAGCGCCTGTTCGACCGGATCCAAAACATTGAGGCAGAAGCCAATCTGGATTGGCTCCGCGTGTGAGGTTCGATCGCGCCTCCGAGGAAACGCAGAGTGTCAACCCTGAAAGATCCAACATCTCCAGCCAAGCCAGTCACGATTTCCGCGCGTCTCGACCGTCTCCCGCCATCCGGATACCTCCGCGGCTTGGTCGCGCTCATCTCCCTTGGTTGCTGGTTCGAATTCTATAATCTCTTTGTGACGGGTTACCTTTCGCTTGGTTTTATCAAGGCGGGCATATTCACTGCCACTACGAAAGGTTTGTTCGACTGGACCGGTTTTGCGAGTTTCATCGCGTCCGGTTTTGCAGGCATGTTCATTGGAACATTGCTGTTCAGCGGGATCTCGGATCGTTACGGCAGAAAGAAGACCTTTCTCTACTCGCTGTTCTGTCACTCCGTCGCCACGTTTGTGATGGCCTTCCAAAGTTCTCCCGTGGCTATCGATCTGTGGAGGTTCATCGCCGGCCTCGGGATCGGGGTCCAGGTGATAACCAGTCACGCTTTCATTTCAGAGATAACACCGAAGCAAAGCCGCGGCCACTACATCGCGCTTAGCCAATTCATTTCCTATTGCTCCGTTCCGGTTGCCGCGTTCGCCGCTTATATTCTGATTCCCAGGACCATCCTCGGCCTCGATGGCTGGCGTTGGCTGGTCATGATCGGTGCTATCGGCGGGCCGATTATCCTACTTATCCAGTCGAAGTTGCCGGAATCCCCGCGCTGGTACGCCGCTCATGGCAGAGCGGGGGAGGCCGAAGTTGCTGCGGTCCGGATGGAAGAGGCGGCTCGGGCCAGCCTAGGCCGAGATTTGCCCCCACCGGAGGCCGGAGAGAACCAAATCCTTGTAGATAGTAGGTGGAGTGAGATTTGGACTCACGGCTATGCTACGCGGACAATCATGTTGATACTTTTTAATATCTTCCAGACTGTTGCGGTATATGGATTTGCCTCCTGGGTGCCTGTGCTCCTGACCGAGCAAGGTGTCCCGATTGTCCATTCGCTCGAGTACACATTCTGGATCGCAATCCTGAACCCTTTTGGTCCATTGATCGCGATGAAGTACGCCGATGTCCTGGAGCGGAAGTGGCAAATTGTGGCGTTAGCGATGGCTATCGCCGTCTTCGGGACCACCTTCGCCCAGATGCGCAATCCGTTGTTCATAATCCTGTTCGGCTCCCTGATCACGGTGGCAAACAACTGGTTCGGGAGCCTCTTCCACACCTATCAAGCCGAACTTTATCCAACACGCATCCGTGGCAAGGCTGTGGGCTTTGTTTACAGCTGGAGCAGGCTCAGCGGGATTTTTGTAGGATTCGTAATCGCAGCACTGTTGAAAGACTTCGGAACCGTAGGCGTCTTTGCATTCATCGCCGGTTCGATGGCCATTGTGGCGTTGGCGATCGCGATCCTGGGACCAAAGACTTCTGCGATATCTCTCGAAGTTCTCTCTCACTGAACAACGCACAAGACCTTCTCATCTAGTCCACATTTCTCTCAAGAATTCTGCGAGGCCCAGTTGCACAGTCCCGCGAGGGCGGGATTGTGTGGTTTTGATTTGCGCTTGGCGTGGAGAAAAGCGCACAGACAAAAGACTGTGCTACTACAACCGACCTCGATATTTACATCGTGCGATACGCGTGTTATTGACGTACGCAGAGGTTGGTAGCTGACGTCAGCCCCTTGTTAGAAGCATTTGAGCTGCCGGGCGTATAGGATCGAAAGTCTGTGTCCGAGGCGGAGAAACCTAAGGCGGTGGAATCACCATGGTCAAATCAGATGAAAATTCGGTTGATCGTCGCAATTTTCTGAAGATCGCCGCTGGCAGCGCGGCTGCGCTGGTTGCGAGCACGCCAAGAGCTGGCGCACAAGAGAATAGCGCTCGCCCCCCTCAGGTGCAAACGTCCAAGGAGGCGAAGAAGGTTGATGCTCCGCCTACGGAGCGCACTATTGACACCCCTGCTGACAATCCATATACGCAAGGGATGGCCTCGTTCGTATCAAGCCTTCGTTACGAGCAAATCCCCGCGGAGGTTATTGATCGAATCAAACTGTTGATGCTGGACTCGTTTGGTTGCGCGATCTATTCCGTCGACTTGGAATGGAGTCGCATCCTGATGCGCACTCTCCAACAGCTCGACAGCTCAAAATCCTGCGGCGTTTGGGGCACGTCGTTGAGGCTCTCTGCGCCTCACGCCGCGCTGGTCAATGGCACACTTGTGCACGGATTCGAACTTGATGATATACACCGGTTGGGCGTGATGCACGTGGGGGCTGTTACGCTGCCGTCGCTCCTGGCCGTGACGGAAATCAAGCCGGGGATGAGCGGACGCGACTTTCTCACTGCCGCGGTTGCGGGTTACGAGATCGGGCCGCGGGTGGGAAAGTGTATGGGGGAGGAACACATTGGCCAGGGTTGGCACTCCGCAGCGACCGTTGGAGTGTTCTCATCGGCGGCAGCAGCGGCAGCCGCATTGCGGCTTTCGAAGGAACAGACGGTCCATGCGTTAGGAATCGCCGGCACGCAGTCTGCGGGCCTCATGGCTGCGCAATATGGTTCCATGGTTTTGCGGATGCACACGGGCCGGTCAGCCCAAAGCGGCCTGTATGGCGGTTTGCTCGCCGCAAACGGTTTCACGGGAATCGTGAATGTTTTCGAAAGTGATTATGGCGGCTTCTGCACCACGTTCTCCCGCTCGCACGACCGCTTCAACCTGGCCGAGCTAACCTCTGGACTCGGGGCGAGCTTTGAGACGATGCAGGTATCACTCAAGTTTTACTCATGCGTGAGCAGCAATCACACGACGCTTGACGCGATTCGCGCGATTCGAGCACGACGGCCGTTCTCTGTCGAGGAGGTTGACCACATCGTTGTCCATGGCTCTCAGGTAACCGTCGATCATGTGGGCTGGAAGTATCGTCCGGCGGGGATCTCCGCAGCACAACTGAATCTGCCATTCTGCGTGGCCACTCTCCTCCTCGACGGAAATGTTTTTGTCGATCAGTTCACCGCAGCGAAGATCGTTGATCCGGCCCGGATAGCGCTTGCCGACAAGGTCAAAGTCGTGGCTGATCCGGATATCATGGCGCGAGGCTCGGAATTCCGGCAGATGGTTAGAGCTGATGTATTCTTGAAAGATGGAACAGTATTGACGGAAACATTTGAGACGCCGCGCGGAAGCGAGCGGAGCTTCGCGAGCAAAGCTGACGTGGTTGAGAAGTTTGAAAATCTGGCAGGCCACATCCTTCCGGCCGGCCAAGTCGCGGCAATCCGGGAGGCTGTTCTAAACTTGGAAACGCTGCCGGATTCGAGCACGCTGGCGCATTTATTGGCGAAACAATGAGCCCTGGTTTTTAGCCTCCCGCCATTTGAATGCAGGATCGTCCTCGCACAATCGGTGTGCTAGATACTTAAGTATTATGCGATCGAGGAAATAGAGCAACAACAGAGGCAAGTCAGGAAATTTCTGAGAGTCAGAAAATGCACGCAACGGAAAGGGGGCTTGGGAATAAGCGGAATTCTGATTGGACTAGCAGTCATTCTTGTCGCCAGATTCTTGCGACAGCAAAATGTAAACTCCACCGCCGCGCCCGAAGCCACAGTTGGCGACTTGAAGAAAAACCATCGCCGATCTCAAATCGGAGCTTGGCTGTTTGGCCATGTCCGATATTTACGGCCCGTCAGACGACACCGAGAGCATGGCGACGATTCATCCCGCAGCTTACTCCGAGGATTCTGCCGCTAACACGGGATTCCACATTCCAAAAGAGGATCTGCCTAAAACAGTTCGGGAAAGTGAAAGGTAAGAACTGCGTTCAACCGTTTATCCGAGACCATCATGTTCTTATTCCTGACATCCAGCGCAATACCGCGTGGCATCCGCAGTACGCCTTTAGGTCCGCCTATGGTCCACTTCGGTGGAACATCGCCATTGTCGTTGATGTTCCAAACTCCTACGTAGGCTTCGTCCGAAGAAAGTTCGGCGTAGGGACCCGTGCCCCGGACGCTGACAATGATTTCACCTTTTGGCGGATAGACGGCAATGGGCCCCCCAAAGTCGTTCAGATGACTGGCGGGTCCACCGATGACGGCCTTTGGTTTCACGTTACCTGAATCGGTGCTATTAAAAATGAGTAATCTAGCTTGTCCCTTCCCCACGGATGTGCCGACCAGTAGCAGGCTGTGAACCGAATCTACCGCGATAACATTGTCGCCCGTCAGCAGCGTGTCGGGCCCCTGGAGCATACGGACCGGAGCGACGTCGCCCTCTCCGTCGCGTGGAAAAACCAGTATGCTTCCGTGGCGGGTGGGCACGAAGATCTCGTTGTGAACAGGGTCGACTTCCAGATGCTCGGGTGCGTCGAGCTGGCTGTGCGGTCCTTGAATGATTCGGACCGGACGTTCCTCTCCGTTGGCCGACCCTCGATACGTCAGAATCGCTTGCGCAAACTGCTGGGGTACGGTGAATTCGTCGTGAAGCCCGTCATAGACAATCCCGTGCATGGTCCTGCCCAGCAGGCTACCTTGACCTTCAATCCTCCGAAGCGGCTTCGCTCCTCCTTCCGCCATTCTGGCGAAAATCGCAATTTGAGGATGGGCCACGCAATTCGGGACCAGGATCTGTTCCCGTTTCGTGTCGTAGGCGATGGGATGCGGATTACCCATGCCCGGCACGCTGTCGGATGCTTTCGCGCTGCGAATTACGCGGAGCGGAGGCGTGTCGCCACTGGCCGCAGGTTTGTAAACCGTTGAAGTGTGATTGCCAAAATTCGCTACCCAGAGCTCTTCGTTCTTCTTGTCGAGATACACTCCCGTTGGATTGCTGACCAAGCTTTTGGGTCCCCTCAGAACTCGAAGAGGCGCAACGTCTCCACTGGCCGAGGCGTCGAACACCAGAATAGAGTTTCCGCCGTCGTTGGCCACGAACAGCTCATTTCGCTGGGGGTCGAGCGAAAGAGCCGTCGGCCAGTCCATCTGCGTGTGCGGGCCCTGAATCACGCGCACCGGAGGCGCATCGCCTTTAACGCTGCTGGCGTAAACGGTGATCGAAGGCGGCAGCAATTTCCCAGAGCCGGGCACGGCGTCTTCACGGTTGAGAGGGAATCCTGGGTATACAGTTTCACGCCGCTTCTCGCCAGGGAGGGCCGCCTTTACTTCATGGTAAGAACCATGATTGGCGACGAAGAGTAACTTATTCTTGGCATCGAGAACCATGCCATGCGGATCGGCGAGTCCAGTATGGCTGCCCTGAACCACGCGGATCGGAGCTTCGTATCCCTTTTCCATCTTGTTGTAAACCACGAGAGCATTGTCATGCTGAACGCTGAGGAACAGTTCCTTGGCTTCCTCGTCGACCGCGATGCCAAAGGTGCCGTGGGGAGTATGAAGCTCTCGGTCAGGAGTCACATCACCGACAGCCTTGCGTGAGAAAATAACCAGGCTGTCCACCGTATCATTGTTGACTGCATAGATGTCGCCCGTGACCGGATCGATGTAGAGTCCGCACTGGAATTCGATCTTTGTATTCAGGCCCCCAATGACGCGCTGGGGATCGGAAATGGAAGTAGGCGGCGTGTTGGTCTGGCGGTCGTAGGTTATGATGTTGAACAAATTTTCGTCGGTCAATACAACTTCATTGCGCACTGTGTCGACCGCTACGGCGCTATAAGCGGAATTCGGGTCGCGGATCATTCGCACCGGCTGCCGGGAAGTGATTTCCGAACCGCCAGAACCCTGCTCGAGGGTTTGTTGCAACAATCCAGATCGTAAGGCCATCCCGCCCGTTAAGTTTGGCAGCTCCGCGGCGGAAGAATCATAGTCGCAATCCGCGTTATCAGGCGGCAACTGATCGTAAGAAATCAGGCGAGGTGAATTGATCCCGTTGGCCGTGAAATAGAACGTGCTCATCAATGCAGTAGCAAGGACGAGCGCGACCAGCGGCTGGTTCAAGGACTGCGATCGGAACCTCGACGGTATCATTATTTCGTGATTATCCGGGGTTATGCCGCAGTGTCAAGCGCCGTTGTGTCTGGAGATAGAAATCGCTCGGATGCAGAGATCAGGGGGTGGCTTCGGCAGGTGCGGCGCCTTTGATCTGCCGCCCGGCGCGCACATCTTCGACGTAAGCTGCCATGGCATCGAAGACGATGTTGGCGACATTGGCGTAGTTCTCGATGTGAGAATCCAGGTTGCTCGCGGCGTATCCCACTGCGGCGTGAGCCATCCGCATCCGCCCATCCAGCCACGGGCCGCCTCCGAACCCTCCGATCACCGGAATTGAGACAGCGGCCGCGACCGCAGCGCCCGCTACTGGGCCGGAATTGGTGAAGTCGAGCAGAGAGGCGCCAGCATCTTCCAAGAGTTTCGCCTCTTCAACTAGCTTCGTCGTCAAATCCGCGGGCACATGCGCGCCGGGCTTTGAAGCAGCGCCGTAGGGAATACCATAATGCAGTGCGGTCTGTGGAGTAATGCCAAACTGCGCAAAAACTGGGATGCCAGCACGGCTAATGGCGCGTACCGCGTCGGGAAATTGAGCGGCGCCATCCAGCTTGACCATATCCGCGCCCGCCTCTTTGACCATCAGGATGGCCGCTCTCAGCGCGGCATCAGTTCCCTCTTGGAGAGGACCGAAAGGAAAATCGCAGCTGACAAGAGCCCGTTTAACACCGCGGCGCACCGCCTTGCAGACCACGAGCATCTCGTCCATCGTGATTTCCAAGGGAGTGGAATGACCCCATAAATTAATACCGACCGTGTCTCCCACGGAGACGATATCAACTCCGACGCGATCCACAATCTGCGCGATCTGGTAGTCCCAGGCCACCACTCCAACAATTTTCCTCCCATCACGCTTCATTTTCTGAAGTATAGGAATGGTGATGGCCGAGTCCGGTGACTCCATAGAGCTCCTTTTTTTCTCGCAAATGGCAGGTTTCTACGCTTCAGGCCAATTCAACATTTCCGCTAACGTTCTCCGCAATGATTTCCTCGGCGCTGAAACCATTGGGCCGATGAGGAGGGCGCTGCAGTCCTTTCATCCAAGGGCGGTCAGGTCGGTTAATCTCCCAAAGGTGAATTTGGACATCCGTGATGAGCATGGCTATCTGAGAACTTGACAATGCTAGCCCCCGCAGAATCGCGGCGCAATCCTGTTTTTTGTCCTTGTCACTCAATCAGGTTGAAAGTACTCTGTCTTTGATTTCCTACGGAATCGATCGAGTGCGTCCCCTCACAATCGCTATCGGAAGCACCGGACTCACGAAGCCTATTATCGACGGAACTGTGCGGCCTGACGGCCTGGAGTTGCAGTACGTTCAAGTTGATCCGATCACATCCGCGTTCCGACGCATGGTGCGGAATCTCGAATATGATATTTGTGAAATGGCCCTCAGCACTTATCTCTGCGCGAAGGCTTACGGCAAATCAATCACCGCAATTCCTGTTTTCCTCAAGAGGAGTTTCCACCACGGATCCATTGTGTGCAATGTGAACTCGGGAATTAAGACGCCGATGGATCTGGAAGGCCGCACAGTCGGTGTCAACCGCGGCTACACGGTCACGACGGGTCTGTGGGCCAGGGGAATTCTTCAGACCGAATACGGAGTCGATCTGAAGTCGATCACGTGGGCTGCTACCGATGACGAGCACGTCGCGGAGTACCAAGCTCCGGCGAACGTCGATTATTCGCGGCGCGGCAAGTCTGTCACTGATTTGTTGCGCTCCGGAATCGGAGCAGCCGTCGGAGACATACGGCCGGATCCCCCAGACATCCAGTCCCTAATTCCAGACGCTCGCGACGCGGGTTTTGCATACTTTAGGAAAACTGGTGTCTACCCAATCAATCATGCGCTGGTGATTAAGGATTCCTTGCCGACAGAGGAACCTCAATTGGCGCAAGTGCTCTTCAGGGCTTTCCAGAAAGCCAAGAAACTTTACCTGGCTCATTTAGACGCCGGCCAAAACCTTGCCGCCGCTGATGAAACAATCATTGCAAACATGCAAGTAGTTGGCGATCCACTTTCATTCGGCGTCAGCGCCAACCGGAAAGCAATTGAGACCATCGTCCAATTTGCAGTTGATCAGCAGATCATTCCAAAAGCATTCAGACCTGAAGACCTCTTCCCTCCGAACACGCTGGACTTGGAGTAGCGGCAACTAAAAGCGGTCACTGGCTTAGTCTATATCAGAGGAAATGCCATGGCGGAAAAAGTACTTGCGGCAGTAAGAGTGGCACCAAGCAAAACGGAGATCCGCGAATTCCCAATGCCGGAGATCCTGGAGGACAGCGCCCTACTGAAGATGGAGGTCGCCGGCATTTGCGGGACTGACGTCAAGTTGTACGAAACGCCGCCGTCAAACGATACTCCGGTGATCATGGGTCACGAGAATATCGGCTACATCGCCAAGGCAGGCCGGGAGTTCACCAGGCGCAAGGGCTTTAAGGAAGGCGATTTGGTGTTCGTGGAGCACTACGTCATGTGCGGCAAATGCGAGTGGTGCCATCTGGGACAATACCGCCACTGTGAGAACACCGATTGGCGCTTCAACCCCGACGCAATCCGCTATGGCTACACCTCGGCCGAGAGGCCGCCCCATTTGTGGGGCGGATTTGCCCAATACATGTATCTTCCGTGGAACGCCGTTTTGCACTGTGTTCCAAAGGGTGTTACACCGGAATTGGCGGGACTTGTAACCCCCATGGCGAACGGCGTCGAGTGGTCTCTGTTCGACGGTGGCGTCGGCTATAACTCCACCGTGCTCATTCAGGGACCGGGCCAGCAGGGGTTGTCGCAGACGGTGACCTGCAAGCAGGCGGGAGCCTCGCTCATCATCGTCACCGGCACGACGAAGGACGGCGTGCGAATGCAAGTCGCCAAAATTCTGGGAGCTGACCATGTGATTGACGTGCAGAAGGAGGATCCTCTCGCTCGCATCATGAAACTCACCGATGGCAGGGGCGTGGACGTGGTGCTCGATTGCACAGCGGGCGCGGGAACCCTTCCAGTGCTGCTCGGAGTCGACGCGCTCAAGCGCAAGGGTGGAACGATCGTGATTCAGGGAGAAATGGCGGAATTTCCGAACTTCCCGATCGCCAAGGTCACGGTGAAGTTCATAACCATCAAGAGCGCGCGTGGGCACAGCTACAGAGCGTGTGAACTCGCCCTGCAACAGCTTGCATCCCATCGGTTCCCGCTGGAAAAGGTGACGACCCACACGTTTGGGTTGCGAGACGTGGACCTTGCAATCAGGTCAGTGGGTGGCAAGGGAGTGCCAGACGTGATTCATGCTTCCCTCCTGCCATGGAAGTAGGGCGGAGGGTGGTGCAGGATCAGCGAGCACGTCCCCACGACGTTGCTGGCGGCTGTCTTGGCGTCGGCCAGATCACTCTTTTTATTGCTTGCTCTCCCGGCTCAAAATTCTCTCGACATCGGTACAAGCCATGTGGAAAGACTTAAGTCTGGTCCCGTACTTGGTAAGCCCCAGTTTCCCCGGCACGATTTGGTGGCATGTGGTGCAACCAAACTCCCGGAACTTGACGGCCTTTGCTTTCTCCTCGGGTGTCCTGTTAGCAGGTTCCACCTGAGCGATCAGGTTCATGGAAGTCAGCAGGTTGACGCATCCTAGAAAACCTTTGCTGACCTGTTTGCCGCGCTCCGTATAGCCGAGCTTGCCATTCGCCCCCATGGTGTGGCAGGAGCCACAGCCGTGATGTTCGAAGATATACTTCGCCAACTCGTTAGAACTCATGTGCGACATTTCGGCTGCGGAGAGTTCTTTCGTGGGCGAAGTCGTCGGCGCAGGCCCGGTCGATGCGTTCGTCCGGAGCAATAGCGGCAACGAGCAAACCACCAAAGCGCAACTGAGGGTCAAACATGCTAAAACGGCCTTCGTACCAGCAGTCCAATTTGGCAAATTCATGGCATTACCGTCCTTTTCCAAAGATCCACGTTGACTTATTTCGGTGTCCGATCTGAAGGAAATCCGCCCTCTCGAAAGAATTGCGGCAACAAGAAACTGAAAACGCCGTTTCGCACACTATCGGAGACGTAGATCTCTCCGTCTTTGGGGTTGAGTGCCAGCCCCACGGGGTGGAGAAGCCCGCTGAACGGGCCTTTGATTTTGGCAAGAGGAGGCACATCGCCGTTGTCAGTTATCTTCCAGACTCCCACGAAACCCAGATTCGGATTCAGCCAGGGGTCTGCCGGCACCTGCTTTGCATCGCTCTTTAGCGTGACATCTGTGTACAAATTCTGGTGCAGGTGGTTCGACGCAGCAACAAAGATCTTCCCTTCGTAAAGCTCCATTTGCCAGGGTTCATCCTCGATGCCGGTCTGCGGTCCCATAATCCGGCCGCGCGGCGCGACATTTCCGCAATCGGTCCGATTAAAGACGAGAATGTCTCTCGAGTTGGCGACCGCGACCAAATTCGTGGCGCTGTCGACCGCAACGCCGACAGTGTGTCCAAGACTAGTCTTCGGTCCTTCAATCACCCGGAGCGGAGTGGCGTCGCCGTTCGCGTTCCAGGCAAATACATTCACCCGTTTTCCTGTGAGGCTGGCGACATACATCTCCCCATGCGCCTGGTCCAGGCTCACGGAATGCGGAGTCACCAGATGCGTGTGCGGCCCTTGAATCACGCGGACTGGATGCTCCGGCCCTTCGGCACTCCCTCGAAACACGAGGACAGCATCGGCCAGCGCATTCGGAACTACGATCTCGTCATGAACTGCGTCATACACGAGACCATGGACGGTACGTCCGAGCATCGACCCTTGTCCGGTAATCATTCGTTTCGGGGCCGCTTCTCCATTTGCCAACCTGGCAAATGCCGCCACGCGCGGTTGGGTTACACAATTCGGGACAAGAATCTCGTCTCGTTTTGAGTCGTAGGCAAGAGCCATGGGATTGCCGAATCCTGGCGTGGGAGTGCCGGCCGGAGCGCTCCGAATCTCGCGCTTCGGAATCGTATTGCCACTCGCTCCGCTGTCGAAGGCCAGGGCCGAATGGTCACCCCAATTCGAGACCCAAATCTCGCCCTTCTGCGGGTCCACCGCCACACCCATTGGATGATTGATTCCCGTTTTGTCGCCGTGAATCACTCTGACGGGTGCGACGTTACCATCGGCATTGCGGTCAAAAATTCGGATCGAACTGTCGCCGTTGTTCGCGACGACGATGGTATCGTGAACGGGATCATAGGCCATGCCCATAGGCCAATCCAGTCCCGTCTGCGGTCCTTGAAATGTGCGCAGCGGCTTTACATCGCCTTTCGCGCTCGCGGAGTAAAGCGTAACGGACGGTGGTCGAAACTCTCCCGCTTCGGCGGGAATATCCGCGTCCAGCGAGGGGTAACATCCGCCGCCCGTGTTCTTGACCACTCCCCTGAAGTTGCCGTGGTTGGCTACACCAATTTCATCGTGTGCTTCGTCCCAATAAATTCCGTGGGGATCCGCCAAACCTGTATTCGCGCCGCGAATCAGCCGCATGGGAGCTTCGACCCCCTTCACCTCACGGCGATAGAAAACAATGGTGTTCTGAACCTCAACCGTCACGGCAAGCTCATCGCTTTTGTGGCCCAGAGCCAAACCCCAGGATTGGTGCGGGACCGAGAATACTCGCGCCGGTTCGGCGTCGCCCATCGCTTCGTAGGGCATCACGACAACTGTGTCCTCAATGTCATTATTTGCCGCATAGATTTCGTGATGCTGCCCATCCAGGACGATTCCGGCGATCATTCCGAGGAAGGTGCTTGGCCCGGTAATTTGATGGAGTGGAATGTTGGCCGCACCGTGATTTGAACCTTGCCTGCTATCGTAGGACATCAGACTTTTGCGATTCGGGTCGGTCATTGCAACGATATTGTTAGAAGGATCGACCGCGATTCCATTGAAGGCAGGATAGGGATCCGCAATCATTCGCACGGGCTGGATGTCAGCACGAACAGGCTTGCTGTCGTTATCCTGCACCTGTTGTCCGGCGCGCGTTCCGTGGAAGGCCATCACAACTGCCAGGATAACGATGCCGATTAGGCCTCCAATTATTTTTTTCTTCATTTGCCCCCGGCCTATTAGACGCCTTAGAAATTCGTGGCCATCGCCACTTCGGCGCTCTTCAGCCGTTCGTAATCTCTCATCATTTAGCTTTGAACTCGAATCTATCGGGATGGAGGGAGTCAAGTCAAGTTGAAGGGCACTGTGCATCGTGAGAACGAGAATTTTGATTCTCCCGTGATAGTATCCAGCCGCCCGCAGGCACCTGGCCTGACTGACAATCGCGGCGTTCAGCACTACGGATCGCAATGAGGTGATTTCCTGGGCGCGACGAAACAACTCGATGGCTCGGCATCGGCATTGCCCTCAGCGCGAATGCTGATTGGCGGCGTTCTCTCCGTAGGCTTGCCCTGCGCTCTCTGGTTTGCGCCGCTCCGCATGGACTTGACAGAAAAACATGCGCTGGCCATCGCCAGCTTTATGATCGTCGCCTGGATCACCGAAGTGCTTCCGCACGCTGTGACGGGGATCATCGGATGTTATTTGTTTTGGGTTCTGAAGGTCGTCGGATTTGAGGCCGCGTTCAGCGGTTTTGCGGACCAAACGCCGTGGTTTCTTTTTGGCGCGGGCCTCATCGGAATGATGGCCACAAAGTCAGGCTTGGCACGTCGCCTGGCGTACATGGTCACGGCGAAAGTAGGCGCCGGTTATTCACGCCTGCTGCTTGGCTTTATTTTGTCGTCCTTCCTCTTGACCTTCCTTGTACCTTCGGGGATCGCGTGCGTCATCATCATGGCCGCGGTAGCCGTCGGTGTGATGGACGTCTTTGGGCTCGGCCGCGGCAGCAATGTCGGGCGCGGCATCTTTGTGACGTTAACTTGCACGGCTGGCATTTTCGACAAGATGGTTATCGCCGGCGCTACGTCGATTCTCGCGCGCGGCATGATCGAAAAAATCACGGGTATTCAAGTGTACTGGAGCCAGTGGGTCCTGGCTTTCTTTCCCTGTGCTGTAGTCACGATTTTCTTTACCTGGCGCTTAGTTGTATGGATGTACCCACCCGAAAAGGAGGCGCTCGAGGGCGGGGCAAAGTATCTGCAGGAAGCGCTCGCGAAGATGGGGCCTTGGAGTTGGGACGAAAAAAAATCGATGCTGCTTATGCTGATAGCCATCGGGTTGTGGTCCACGGATTTGATCACCCACATTTCTCCGGCAGTCATTGGGATCGGAATCGGTTTGCTGGCAACCGTGCCGGGATTGGGAGTCTTGGACCGGGAGGATTTGAAGCGCCTGAACTATCTCCCGGTGTTCTTCACCGCCGCCGCGATCGGAATGGGCAACGTCCTGGTTCAGACCAAGGCCCTCAACGCAATGACTGCAATCATGTTCGATTGGATGCGGCCGTGGGTTGCCAATGTTTATTTAGTCGCTGTGGTCCCGTACTGGACTGCATTTGGCTACCACATTTTTTTGGGCAATGAAATCTCCATGCTCGCCACCTCGATGCCTCCGTTGCTGAACTTTGCCCAATCCAGCGGCCTTCATCCCCTGCCGATCGCTATGGTTTGGGCATTCGCCTCTGGTGGCAAGATATTCGTATATCAGTCGGGTGTGATGGTAGCTGGCTACTCCTACGGTTACTTCAAAGCATGGGATCTGCTACGAGTGGGAATTTGTCTAACAGTGGTCGAATCGCTGGTGCTTCTCCTAATTGTTCCATTTTATTGGCCGCTCTTAGGGATTCGTTAACGTATCGGGATGGACCGCTGTGTGCTAGCTGCGGGCATCACCGCAACCGACTTGAGCCCGGCATGCCAAGTATCGAGATAGTACGGCAGACACATGCGATGACCTTGCAGTTCTTGGACCGCGCGTTCGATGTTATCTTTGTCGTGGCTGGCGACAACAAGGCCAGCATCGGACATGAATTTTTCAAAGTCCATAAACGCCGTTTCAAATATCCCGTCGAGATTGTTCAACCAAAGGGCCGAAACGTTCCTTGACTGCGCGATGATCTCGCCGAAGCTCACCATCAACCAAAACTCTTCAGCGAAATTCAGCAATGCTGGAAAAGAGGGAGTTTCAGCGATTCGTCAAAATTGATCGGTTGAAAATCATACTCATGGACGTTCTCAAAAACCTTTTCGAGCAGCATTTCCACTCCCCGGCCGGGCGTGTGCAGCCGCTGAAGGGCGAGCTCAGCGGTTCGGGGCGCAAGATCATGCGGCTTGCCACCGAAAAAGCCAGCGCGATCGGCGTTCTGTATGACGTACGCGAGGAGAACGTCGCTTTCCTTGAATTTTCCAAGCACTTTCGCCGGCATGGCTTGCCGGTACCGGAAATTTACGCCGAAGATTTGAGCCGCGGGGCTTATCTCGAAGAAGACTTGGGAGACACGACTCTTTTCGAGTTTCTCTCGACAAATCGCGCGGGCGAGAACATTGCTCCGCAAGCGGTAGAAGTGTATCGCAAAGTTGTGGGCGTCTTGCCACGCTTTCAGATCGAAGCCGGCCGCAGTCTGAATTACAAAGTTTGTTATCCGCGCGCCAGCTTCGATCGCCAGTCCATCGCCTGGGATTTGAATTATTTCAAGTATTACTTCCTCAAGCTCGCGGACATTCCTTTCAACGAGCAGGCACTGGAAGACGATTTCAACCGCTTGATAGAGTTCCTCTTGAAAGCCGAGCGCGATTATTTTCTCTATCGCGATTTCCAATCACGCAATGTGATGTTGCGCGACGGCAATCCATCTTTCCTGGACTATCAAGGTGGCCGCAAAGGCGCGCTGCAATATGATATCGCTTCCCTTTTGTACGATTCCAAGGCGGATCTGCCACCGGAGCTCCGCCAGGAATTGCTCGATCACTATATCGATAGGCTCGGTGATTTCATCGAGCTTAAGCGCCAAGTGTTCATGGAACACTACTATGCCTATGTTTACGTGCGCATGATGCAGGCGATGGGCGCCTATGGCTTTCGCGGCTTTTATGAGCGCAAAACTCATTTTCTGCAAAGCGTCCCGTACGCGCTGAAAAACTTGCGGTGGCTGCTTCACAACGTCGAACTACCGATCGCGCTGCCCACTCTGATGCACGCGTTCAAGAGCATGGTGGCCTCGGAGAAATTGGCGAGCCTGACTGCAGAAATAGAAAACCTGGTCGTGCGGATTTTCAGCTTTTCATTTCACCGGGCTCTGCCGGACGATGAGACCGGGCATGGCGGCGGCTTCGTTTTCGATTGCCGCGGCATCCCGAACCCTGGACGCGAAGAGCGCTTCAAAACTTTAACCGGAAAAGATGCGGCAGTGATCGAGTATCTCAATCAGCAGAAGAGCGTGCATCAGTTTCTCGCCAGTGTAATGTCGCTGGTGGATGCCAGCGTGAGCAATTATCAGCGCCGTGGCTTCAAGAACCTGATGGTGTCGTTCGGCTGCACCGGCGGCCAGCATCGGTCGGTGTATCTGGCAGACCAATTGGCGAAATATTTGGGTGGCAGAAACGGAGTGGACGTCGTGGTGCGGCATCTTGAGCTGGAGAACTTGGGCAAATGAAAGCGATGATTTTGGCCGCCGGCCTCGGTACGCGCCTGCTGCCACTCACTGCCGGTCGTCCCAAAGCGCTGGTGGAAATCGCGGGCCGAACGCTACTCGAGATCACGCTTTCTCGCCTGCGCGCCTTTGGGATTCGCGAGGTGATCATCAACGTGCATCACTTCGCTGACATGATTCTTGAGTATCTCAAAACGAGCGACAATTTCGGCATGCGTATTGAAGTCTCTCGCGAGGAGGTCTTGCTTGACACGGGCGGTGGCCTTAAAGAGGCCGCTTATTTTTTCCTTGAGGATTCCAACTGTTTTGACGAGCCGTTTATTTTGCACAATGTCGATGTCATCAGCACGATTGACCTCCTACGCATGGTGCAGGTTCATACTGAGAGCCGCGCTCTCGCCACGCTGGCGGTGCAAGACCGGGAGACCTCTCGATATCTGCTCTTCGACGAGCAACATCAACTTTGCGGCCGCGGATCCGGGCGTGATCAGAAAACTGAATTTGCTCAAACTTCACAACAAGTGCAGGCACTGGCTTTTTGCGGCATCCACGTCATTTCTCCTCGCCTTTTTGCGATGATGATGGAAGAAGGCGCATTCTCCATCATCGACTCCTATCTGCAGCTCGCTTCCCGCGGAGACAAAATCCTCGCTTTTCGAGCTGATGAATATTTTTGGCGTGACCTCGGCAGGCTCGACAATTTGATGCGAGCCGAGCAGGATTTAAAGCAAAAGGTTCTTCCATGATGAGTTCAGCGGCTCCATGGTCTGGCGACCTATCGACGATATCTGCACCGAGACTGCTTGCGTTGGAAGGTCCCTGTGAATTGGACAGAAAGACGGGCTGTTCGTGGAAGCGCTCCTCATCTCATCGGTAACTCGCGCGTTGCTCGAATTTTATACCGGGGAAGGACCGCTCGCCGGCGGCCAGAAGTTTCGGTCTCAAGTACCGAGGTGATAATCCTGCAGCATTTGCCAGCGCTCCTGATCCAAGCTGCCACGCAACGCAGAATCTACTGCCTCTCTAGCCCGGAGAACCTTGGCCTTTGCTTTCGATGACATAACAGGCAATTTCGTAATGGAAGCCGCGCGTAACATCGTTTCCGCAACTTTCTCCAACCTGTGCGTCGTCACGCAGACGCTTGCGATGTCCGTACCCGCCACGATGCTGCCATGATTCTTCAGCAGTAAGGCTCCCATCTTACCCAGAGCGCGGGCAACCTCATCTCCCAACTCTGGCGTGGAAATACTCACCGTCCCGTTGTCGAGCACCGGGAGCTTGCCAACAAATGCCGCGCAGTCCTGATCCAGCGGCTCTATTTCAATTTTCAACGTGGCCATGAGGGTGGAAGCCACAGGGTGGGCGTGAAAGATACACCCGACATCCGGCCGCGCCCGATAGATTTGCGCATGAATCGGCCATTCGCGAACCGCGGTACGCTCGCTTGCGGGTCCGTCCACACGCCTACCGTTGAAGTCGATGACGATCAAGTCCTCGGGCTTCAGTCGCCACCAACTGACCGGCCGTGGTTTGATGAGAATGTGTTGCTCGTCGAGCCGGGCGCTCAGATGACCACCCAAACCGTCTCCCACGGCTTTGACAACGTAAAGAACTTTGCACGCCTTCACCAGTCCTTCACGAAGTGCCGATTCCGCGTTCAACTAAACCTCGGCCTTCATCAGATCCCGCGCGCCTTTGTCGAATTCGACATCCCTCTTCAAAAGCAGGGAGGCGGAACGAACCCAGTAGACGTCCCCATGCTGGGCTGCGAAAGGTTCATGGGCTTGGGCGAGCTCGCGGATCTCCTGGAGGAGCAGGCGGCGCATGGCGATAATTGCGGTGTCGCTCGTGCCCAAGCGCTCTCGCGTCCGGTCGACGATTGGCGACATGCTTTCCTGAATCGCTTGATCCTGGGAAGCAAATCCGTGGATGCCGGTCATCGTGGAGGTGCGCTGCTGCTCGCGGTCTACGAGGTAGTTATTTTCCTTACTGCGGACCGGCTTGAAAGTGACGGGATCGACCCGCGCATGCACGAAGGTCTCATCGCGGATTGTCTTCCAGTCTTCATCGGAAAGCGGCGCATCGGGATTCCAGCTCACCGTCCAGACCCAGCAAGTCTGGTCGTCGCGCGGCACCCAGCAGTGCCCGTGAATCGACTGGCCCGCTTGATACGGAATGATGGTGTGACTGGGGACAAGGAACTGCGTCAACCGCCAATAGTAGCGGTCCTCTTCGGCTTTTCGGCGCACGGCAATAACCAATCCGTAGTCCGTCTTCTTTACTGTGAACATTGGGGCCCTGTCCAACAGATGATATTTCGCCCGCAGATTGCTGCTGTTTTTCACTTTCTCGACGTAGGAATCGGTCAGGCGGAACGCATCCAGGCTGGCGTGAAGAAAATTGGAATGGCTGGAGTCAATCCCCCCCTCAATGGCTTGCAGGTAATTTGTTTCTTGCACGCGTTTGGAAATGTGGCGGTGGGTTTCCGGAACGCGCGCCCATTCCAGCTTGGGCAATTCGGGCTGGTGTTCCGGAGGACCCATATTGGCCCAGACCAGCCCCCCGTACTCGCAAGTGGGATACGCCCTAGTGCGCACTCTATTTTCGAATCGGTATTCCCGCGGTTCATTTGGCATGTCCACGCAGATGCCGTTCACGTCGTATTTCCAGCCGTGATACACGCACCTCAAGCCACACTCTTCGTTTCGTCCCCAAAAAAGGCTGGCCCGCCGGTGCGCGCAGGTCTCTTCAAGCAACCCTACCTGACCATTCGTGTCGCGGAATGCGATCAGGTCTTCCCCGAGCAACTTGACCCGAACCGGGGGACAATCGGGAGTCGGGACCTCCGACGGCAACAACGCAGGCAGCCAAAATCGGCGGAAGTAATCCCCAGCGGGAGTCCCCGAATCGGTCTGAGTCAGCACCTCATTCTCCTCTTTTGAAAGCATGACTCCACCATCCAGTTCGGAATTAGAGAAAGCTTCGCAGAACCATGGCCGCTTCCGCTGGGCGGCGATCTGCTACGAGGTCATGCGCCTTATGAGCGCCTGCGTGCAGTCGTCTCACCGCTTCGCGCTGGTTGGAATGCGGTTCGTTCACCAGAAAGAATCCGGTGATGGACCAAATGGCATCCAGTTCGGCCTCACGGTAAACCAGATGCTCAAAATCAGTGGAGACCTCCATGTGCGCGATGATGCTCCATAGAGTATCCGCCGAAAAGTTCGTCACGGGCACAATGTGAGCCGGGTTCACTTCACTTTGAGAAGCTCCACTCTGAGTCTTCAGTTCCATGGCATGACCGTAACCTGAACGGTTCCTCACGCGTCCTGCCCGTCGACTGACCGCTCTTTTCGTCGAAAGCTTGCGAAATCAAACGCGCGAATCGGAACGAACGCTAGTCGAGCGGCTCGACCTTAACAATTGATGCACCGTGGTTGCTGCCGATCCATAGCGTGCCAGGGTTCTTCGAATCGTCGACATAGACGCGCCGGATATTAGTCGGTCGCGGCAGCATGTATTCCGTATACTGGCCGCTCTTGATATCCAGACGTGCCACATGGTCGGTTAGCATGGACCCGGTCCAGGCCTCACCGTTGCGGTCGGCCACGGCGTCATACGGCGCACTCCATGCCGTTGGCACCTTCCACTCGGTCATGCGTTCGGTCTTGGGATCGAACATGCCGATCGCGTTGCCCTGATATTCGGCAAACCACAATCGGCCTTCGCGATCGACGCGACCGCGCCGAGGGCGGGAGTCCGGCGTCGGAGTCTGGTAAACGGTCGCTATCTTCGTCTTGGCATCGATCTTGACGATATTGCCGGCGGCAAAATCTAGCAGATAAGCGTTGTTCTGCGCGTCCGAGTGGATGCCGTAGGTCCCGATGCGCTTGCCTGTCCGCGGATCCTTGAAGTTGCCAAGGTTCTCCATCTTGTTGGAGATCAGATCGAGGCGGTAGATGTTGCCGACATCGGAGTTCTTGATCCACACCTTATTGTCGATAGGAGTGCCTTCGATTGCGAGATGGCCAAGCTGGCCGCCGTCGGTGTCCCATTCCTTGGGAGTCGTCCACATCTGAAACTTCTCCGTCTTCTTGTCGAACTTCGCTATGGCATTCTGGTACATCACGCCTACCCAGGGATTGTCGTCAGTGTCGAATTCCAGATCGAGCGTGCCTTCCGGCCATCCCGGCTTAACAACCGGGATCGGGTATTGCGTCACTTTGCCGGTCTTCGGATCCATCTTGCCGAGGAACATCTGACCGAAGTCGGAGTACCAGACGTTGCCCGCGCGATCGAGCATCACGTCGTGCGGCTGAATCAAGGGATTTGGCAAATCGTATTCGGTGATGATCACACGCGTTGACCTGCCCGTGAGTCGCGGTTGGGTCTTTAGAGGAAAAGTCCAGGTCGGCTCCTCGCTCAGGTTGACGCTGGCGAGCCATTCCGCGGTCTTCCTGCCGTTGCCGCCGCGTTCAACATCGCGACTTGCACTGCCAGCGAGCCGCTGCGGTTTAAGGGGAGTGCTGCCGGGATAATAGAGGCTCATGCGCTGGAAAACTTGCATAAATTCGTCGGCGTCATGCGTCGACCTCATGATGCGCTCGAGCGTATGGCAGGTGGTACAGTTGAGCAGGAACCGCTTTTGCTCGTCCGTGCCCGGCACGCTGATCAACCATTCGGCATTCGTCAGATGGGCGGGCAAGTTCTTCACTTTTTTGAGCTTGATCTCAGCCTTGGCTTCCTGGCCTAAGGCGACATCCGCGGCCCTGTCTTCGTCCACCTCATAGCCGGCTGCGCGCGCTTTCAATGCGTAGTGTCCGGGCTCTAGTCTCGCGGACGGGAAAGCAAAGCGGCCTGCGGCGTTGGTAACAACGCTGATGCTGATTGTCGAGCCGTCCTTTTTCGCGCTGACCACTACGCCTTCCATCGGACCTTCCTGAGCGGAGGTGACCTGCCCGCTCAACGCTGATGGGGTCTGAGCCTCCGCGTGAAGTCGAGCCGAGGCGGTTTGAAGAAGGATGGCGGCAAGAGCGCCGCCTGCGATAAGCAAGACTCGCCTGGTTTCCATCAGCATCTCCTCGCCTGGGAATAAGTAATTTGGAATTATTCTAAAATTTCCTTCTTGTCTTCCTAGCTGCCAAACAGCCTACACCCAATCGCATCCGCTCGTACTTTTTTTCGCCGTTTCCATCCCGAGTCAAGCGACCAAAGGAGAAGCACCGCACTTGGGACGGTCAGACAAAACAGTTTCACGTCGTCGTCGATCCCGCTAGAAACGTTCCGATCCTCTCCAGATGATTGATAGGGGACCGGGCTACATTTCGAGAAGCTCGGTTCTGCCATACCTATTTCGCAAAATATTTCTCAAAGAGCTCCTGCGACCGCTTCGCACCTGCCTCAGTCAATACGACTGATTTTGCTTTCGTGGCTGGATCGGAGATGTAATCCTTCTGATGTAGACGTCCTAGGGCATCCCAATCGTGACCCTTCCATGCCCTCAACCTTGGCTTGTCCTCGAATGTTGTGAGATAAAGCAGGGCCAATACCATGTCGTCGACCTTTTCTTCATTTACCCCCATGAGGCACCCCCATACCCCACAGGATGCCATAACCTGAACACTGGGAATAACCGCGAAAGAGAAATTCTCATCGAGGTTGTCGGCTTCACTCCGGGCCACATTCCGATAAACTTTCTCCGGCTTTGGTATCAAAACTCTGCAATCTCCGTTGAGGCTTGGTCAGATGGCGGATTTATTGTGTCGAGTGCGGAAGAAGCGTATCCTGTTGCAAATACAAATCAGAATTGGAAATTCCGGTTGCAGTGCGAGCGGGAGGTTTCGAGTCATGCGGGAACGGTCCAAGGCCTCAGTGATTGTTCTGGTTGCGGCAGTGACTTTCTCGGTGCCTGCGTTTGCCCAGAACGCTCGGCCCCAGCACCCTGGGCCATCCAAGGTTCAGAAAGCAGCCGCCGCCCCATTCCACGACATTTCTGGAACCTGGGAGCCGGCCAACGGGCCGGGGGATGGAATCCAGCCTTTCGGCGCGAAGTCCATGCCGAACGACGGGAAACCGGAGCATCAGCTGCCCTATACTCCATACGGATTGGAAGCCTACAAGTCGCATAGAGCGCTTATTGGGCCCAACTCGGTTCAACTGACGGCACACAACGATCCGCGGGACACATGCGAACCTCTGGGATTCCCGCGAGCCAATTTCTATAATCTGAGAGAGACCCAGATCGTGCAGAGCCAGTACAAGGTCGCCGTCTTGTACGAATATGGTCAGGCATGGCGGGTGATCTGGACGGATGGGCGAGAGCTCCCAAAATTGGTGGATGGAGGCGTGCTTGTGGGAAAGGAAGTTCGAGAGCCACGCTTTTATGGCTACTCGGTTGGCAAATGGATGGACGACAGCACGCTCGTCGTCCAAACGGTCGGAATGATGCCAGAAGACAGGGTGTGGCTGGATGGTACCGGCCGTCCGATCAGCGACGAACTGCGCGTGGAGGAGCGCTTCCACCGGGTGAACCATGACCGCATGGAACTGACGGTGACCATTGACGACCCGAAGATGTATACCAGGCCCTGGATCGCCATGGACAAGTTTCCATTGCGGTTGCAGGATCCCCACTTCGATGTGACCGAAATGTATTGCTCTCCGTCTGAGATGGAGAAATACAATAAACTATTCGGCAGCCCCGCGAGTGAAGAAGCCGACAAACCGCATGGGCAATAGATGGCGTTGAAGTGCGCCATCGTCTGGAAGGATCGCTCGTCCGAGCCGTTGAGTGCTTGACTCGCTGATTCTGCGAAGGATATTTTTGGAATGGAGGCGATTGCCATGAGGAAGAGTACAATTCGAGTGTTCGCCGTAGCAGCTGGTCTCCTAAGCGCGTCATTGCCACTGTTCGCGCACCATGGAACTGCGGTGCTCGACACCAACAAAACACTCACGATGAAGGGTACTGTCACGGAATGGGACTGGTCCAATCCCCATTGCCTTCTTCAATTTGACATCAAGAATGAAGGCGGCCAGGTCGTGCATTGGATTGCGGAAACTCAAAATCCTGCAGAAATGTTCAGCCTTGGTTGGGGGAAGGCGTCCTTCAAGCCTGGGGATGAAGTTACCGTCAGTCTAATGCCGGTCAAGAATGGTCACCCTTACGGGCGAATCAAGCAGGTCGTGCTCCCCGAGGGCAAGACGTTCATCACCACCAAAGAAGGCCTGACCCCGAAAGAATCCGGCGACCCGTCGGGCAACTCCAAAGCCGAAAATTATCCCAAGCAGTGACCAGGGGTTTGTACAAAGGGTCCCTGTTCAGCCCGTCATACACGTAATTGATAGATTGGTTCTTGAGGTCTGTCTTGCTGGTCAGATTGGTGTCGACCTCGTACGCGCAGAATTCGGGCAGCGTCTAGGGGAATGTGGTTTTCGTGACCCTGCCGAAGGCGTCGTAGGTGAATGTCGTCACATGAATGTTGGCGTCCGTGATTCTGATGAGATTGCTTTCCGTGCCGTACGCGTACGTGGTGGTCTTCTCATTCTGGTCGGTCACCGACGTGCGCCGCCCGCGCGAATCGTAGGTAAAGCTGGACGTGGTGGAATCGGGAAAGGTGATCCTCGTCAGCCGGGACATGACGGCGATGCAAAACTTGAGAACTAAATCAAAAACCCCGCCCTTCAAAAGGCGAAGGACGGGGCACCCCAAGTTCAACTGCAAAGGCCGGGCCACCCGCCGGGCATCATTGCCTTCCTGTATTCCCTGGCATCTGCGGCGGAATTCGGAGCCACGCAATCTGTCGAACGGATAAATGAGCGGGGAGGAAAGGCGTAAGCAAAATTCCACCACGGCACGCCTGATCGGCGTTTCAATTCTCAGCGTGGTGATGGCTGTTACGGGCGTTCTAATCGTTCTTGCGGGCCCTGCCCGCGTTGGCCATCAAAAGCAGGACTGGCTTAAAAAACGTGATCGAAGCGTGGTCCCTCTGCTAAGACCCGCAAGACACGCGTCAGAGCTATTGGGCCCCAATGCTGAATACAAAAAAACCGGAGTCAGCTTGCAGGCTAACTCCGGTCTTATCAATTAGAAATTGGTTGCGGGGGTTCGCAACCATCCGAATTTGTTAGTGCTGCCCTTCAGTTTTGAACTCGTTCGCCCGCTGCCTAGTCAACAGGAGAGGTCAAAGCTTCACGATTACTTCCGGGTGGCCGGCAAATCGGACGCCGAACGTTTTGGGCTTGTTGACGAGTCGCCCCTCAGCACGGCGAGGCTAAGGCTCTTATCTAGGTCGAGGGACCATCTGGCTTGATATTCTGGTTGAGCCGCAGCACGTTATTTGGGTCGTATTTTTTCTTGATCTCCACGAGGCGAGCATAGTTCGGCCCATAACCCGCGCGGACAAGCTGATCACTCGTGTCGCCTAGCTGGTTGACGTACACTCCACGTGCAAAGGGCTGCAAATCATCGCGAGTGGCTTGGACCCATCGCACGACCTCCGCCTTTTCTGCTGGAGCGTTCCAAACCCCCGCCACGTCTACCTCGTAACCGGGCTGCCGCAGAGCAAACGCCGTATCAGTCAAAGCAACGCGGCTGACGGCTCCGCGCAACGGCACAATGATCAACTTGCACGTTGCTGGTGCGTTGTTGAGTGCCGTCGCGATTGCCTCAGTTGCACCGCCGCCGAGTTCCCGAAAAATCAGGTTCGTTTGGAAGTGTGCAACCGGCGTTAGTAGAAATCCGCCTGCCGCTTGAGCTTCCAAATAGGACATGACTTTGACGCTGTCATCCTGCGGTTTGAGCGCGCGCAGCGGTCTGACCAAGTCATTCCCCATTCTTGGATCGCCACAATAGCAAACATCGATTTTGAGTCTCGGCCCTTGTTCGGATGGCCACAACTGGGCCAACGCATCCATTTCATCCGGGGCCCCCGCGAGAAATTTGACAAAACCCTGGAGAAGCTCGGGAATGCGTCCCCCCGGATAGGACAGAGTTCCTGACACTACCTCGCCCACTGGATGGAGTTGGTAGTCCAGTGAGGTCACCACGCCGAAGTTGCCGCCTCCCCCGCGAAGCGCCCAAAAAAGATCGGGATTGGACTTCTGGCTCGCCTCGACCTGTTTCCCGTCCACGGTCACCACTTGCGCCGACAGCAGGTTGTCACACGCGGTGCCGAACTTCTCCATCAAACGGCCTTCTCCCCCTCCGAGCGTCAGGCCGGCAATTCCTACTGTTGGGCAGCCGCCTGATGTTGTCGCAAGCCCAAAGCGCTGCGTCGCTGTGTCTAGGTCGCGCACAAGGGCGCCTGCCTCCGCGCGGGCCACGCGTTTGCCGGTGTCAACTTCAACTCGTTTCATTGCGGAGAGATCGATCACCATGCCGCCATCGCACATCCCGAACCCGACCCGGCTGTGGCCTCCGCCGTGCACCGCCAGTGGCAAATTGTTGGCCCTGGCAAACTCTAGAGAACGCGCGACGTCAGAGGGGCGAGCGCAACGCACGATCACGGCCGGACGCCGATCGAATGCGCGGTTGAACACCAGCCGTGCCGATTCGTATTCCGCCGCCTCAGGTGTGATCACGGGGCCGTGAACTCCGGAGACGAGCTTCCGAAGGGACGCAGCGTCGACCGGAGCCGGATTTTGGCTTGGTCCTTCAGCAGTGTCTTTCAGAAGGGCCGGAAGTGGGCGTGAAAGGGCAACCGCCGCCAATGCTGTCTGCTGGACGAATTGTCTTCGAGTGATGAGCGCCATGATTCACGTGAGCATACGATGCGAGGCTACCAACGTCAATTCCATCTCGGTTATGCGCACCGGATTACGCGAACGCCGATGTCTCATCTAATGGTTACCGGCGAGTCGTACGGCATGACTAGCTCAGCAGACGTGTCGTGAGGTCGAACGCAGAAATAGAGGCCTTGACTCTCGCGGGTCTACACGACCAGAACTACAAATTCGGATGGTTGCAGGGTTTGCGGAACTTGCTGAAAGGAAAGAAAATTTTGGTTGCGGGGGTTGGATTTGAACCAACGACCTTCGGGTTATGAGAACGTACTAAAATATGCGACCCGTTGATTCTGCGCGGCTTAACGGGGATTCACACGACTGGACTTCTTTCCCAAATCTTTCCCAAGTCACGGGAAGGCTGTATTAGATGCCTTCGCGCGCGGGCTATAGATTTCTTTGCGGCAGTTTGCCGTGCATCGATTTCCTAAGTGGGTCTTCGGTTTACTGAATCCGGGTTGGTTCTAACCGTTTGCCGCCCTCCGTGCAGAGGTATCGTTGAGGTTTTCGCCTTGTGAACGTCCTGATTCGCTTGACCGTTTGCCTTGATCGTCGCCCGGATGGTTCGTACCTGAGAAGCCAGACGGGCGATCTGTGCCCGCTGTTCCTTGATTTGTTTCTGTTGGTCGGCGATGAGAGCCTGCTGCTCCTTCGTGGCTTCGATCAGCAGCGCGGTCAGGCGGCCGTAATCGACGCCCTCGGCATCTTTTCCGTTCTTGTCCCACGTAACAACTTCCGGGACCACTGCGCCCACTTCCTCCGCTATGACACCGACTTCGTGCTTGCCGCTCGCCTTCAGGTCGTAGGAAACGCCGCGAAGCTGTTCAATCTTGCCCAGCGCTCCGTACAGCGTTTGAATGTTGTCCTTCCACCGCCGCGAACTGTACGTCGACCATCCATCGGCCATAGCTGAACCTGCGCCCGACGCGATGGTGAAAACGTTCGTCGGCGCCGTCGTGCCAATTCCGACATTGACGCTCGCGCAGTTACTTGCAGCGGTGCAGCCGTTGACGTTGGTAATGCCGCCCAGTATCAGGGAATTGCTCTGGGTTACGTCCGCATAGGCCCCGATAGCGGTGGCGTTGGTAAGATTGGGCGTGGTGAAATCATTGCCGGCGAAACTGCCCAAAGCAGTGTTGTTGAGGCCGCTAACGTTGTTGTAGAGCGCGCTCACTCCGACCGCGGTGTTGTTGTTGCCCGTTGTGGTGTCGTAGAGAGCGGATTCACCCGTGGCTGTATTGCCGCCCCCCTGGAACGGTGTGGAATTCCCTGTCAAATTGCGAAGCGCGAACACGCCCGTAGCGGTGTTGTTATATGTCGTGAAGTCGGCGGCGTTCCCCGCGTTCTGCCCCAGGAATAAAGTTCCGTTCGAGATCGAGGACGTTAAAATGGCCGCGCCTCCGAGAGCGTAATCGGTACTAGCGCTAACCGTCCCGCCGCTCAGCGTTGCCCCGGACACCGTTCCGGTCGCTAAAACGCCGCCGCTGATGTTCTGGTCGCCCGTGAAGGAATTCGCGCCGAGAGAGGCAAACCCCGAGCACGTGAACGGAAGCGCGCTCAAGGCCTGGCCCGCCGGGCATATGTTGCTCGCGAGGTTCAGGGTTACGACGCCGCTGGTGCCTCCACCGCTCAGCCCCGTCCCTGCCGTGACTCCCGTAATGGTGCCGCCACCACCCACTCCTCCACCGGTCGCCGCTGTCGTTTGCACGGATCCATCAGGGAATTTAAAGCCGCCGGCCGCGGAACGAATAGTTCCATTCACGTCGAGTGGATATGCGGGCGCGGTCGTGCCGATGCCGACGTTGACGCTGGCGCAGTTGAGCGCCGCAGTACACCCGTTCACATTTGTTATGCCGCCCAGCACCATGGCATTGCTTTCGCCCACGAACGCGAATGCCCCGATGGCTGTCGCATTGTTTACACTTCCCGCGCTTCCAAAAACATCTGCGCTATTACCCAAGGCAGTATCGGAACTTCCTGTGGTGTTCGATTGAAGCGATTGGGCTCCGACGCCTGTGTTATAAGCGCCCGAAGTGCTTTTGCCCAAAGAGCCATAACCGAGAGCGGTGTTACCAAACGCGTTGGGACCATTGCTGAAAGCGAGGGCGCTGCTACCTACTGCCGTATTGGCATCCGCAACGCTTTCGGCCAGCGCAAACACACCAACGGCCGTGTTGTATGTCCCAATGCCGCTTAGTGAAGGGGGAAACGCCCCAGAGCCGATTGAGACGCTATTGGGATTTGCCCAGGCAAACACCGAACCGTTGATGTTGAAAGTAGTCGCGGTATTGATGGCCCCGTTGACATCGAGCGTGGCTGATGGCGTCGCCGTGCCGATGCCGACGTTTCCCGTAGCGCTCTGAAACAAATTCGAGTTGCCGACTGCGGTCGCGCTAGTGAAAAGCGGCAGATAGTTCGCCGTGCCGGAGACTGTTCCCGACCCAGGAGGTCCTTGCGGACCGGCCGCGCCCGTTGGTCCGGCGGGACCCTGCGGACCTGCGGGTCCCGTGGCGCCGGTTGCTCCCGCCACCCCTGCCGGACCTGCTGCGCCCGTCGCTCCGGTAAGGCCGATGGGGCCTTGCGGACCGACTGTCCCCGCGGCACACACCCACGCTGTGCCATTCCATTGCATGACCTGGCCCGATGCGCACGAGGTCGCAAGGCCTACGTTCACACCCGTCGTCAGGTCCGTGTACGCCGAAGCCACCACGTTCCCCGCGAGGTAGGTGGCCGTGTGCGTTCCCGGGGCGCCGATGCGAATGATCCCCGATTCGCCGATAGTTCCCGAGTTGAAGATATCGATGTTGTTGCTTTCCGTCGTCGTGAACGCTCCTCCGGCATTCGGGCCGATCGCGATGTTGTTACTTCCTGCCGCTAGATTGGAGAGAGCGTTCAGGCCAACGCCGGTGTTGAAATTTCCCGTCCTGTTCGCGGTGAGCACGCTGTAGCCGAAAGCGGAGTTGTTTTGGCCTGTCATGTTGATCTGGAGCGCCCTGGAGCCAAAGGCGCTGTTTTGAAGGCCCGTCGTGTTGGAAGAAAGCGCTTGGAAGCCGAAGGCTGAGTTGGAAACGCCCGTCGCGTAAATGCTTCCAGCTGAAATCCCTGCGTAAGTGTTGCCACCACCGGGGCTAAAGAGGAAGGGCGCGCCACCCAGATTGAAGCTGGTCGCGGCATTAACTGTCCCACCCGACACCGCGCCGGTCGCCGTCACGCTGGTCGCCGAAACGGCTGCGAAGGTGTTGGAGCCCGTGAAATTATTGGCGGCACCGAGCAGCGGCACCTTGGTGGTGTCCAGATTCAAAGTGACGGTACCGATGTTGCCGCCGCCGGTCAGGTCGGTGCCCGCCGTCACGCCTGTGATTGTGCCGATCCCGCCACCGCTGCCCGTAGCAGCCGTCGTCTGCTTGGAGCCATCGGGGAAAATCAACCCATTGCCCGTGCCGCTCAAAGTCACGTTGCCGGTCAGGTAGGTGGCGGTTTGGGAGGTTGGGTCGCCGATGCGGATCGCATTTGATTCACCTGCAACCCCTAGGTTGCCGACGTAGATGTCGTTCGCTTCATTTGCGGTGAGGTTGTAGCCAGCGTTGGAACCGATCGCAATGTTGTTAGACCCTCCTTTGAGGTTAAAGAGCGCAGCCTCGCCAAATGCATCGTTGAAAGCGCCGTTTGCATTTCCGGAAAGGGAATACGAGCCAAACGCGTTGTTGTGAACGCCCGTCGTGTTAAACTGCAGCGCGGAGCTGCCAAAGGCGGAGTTGAAGAGCCCGCTCGAGTTGCTGGTGAGGGCATACGCGCCAAAGGCGGCGTTTTCAATGCCCGTTGTGTTCTGCTCGAGCGCGGCGTCGCCAAAGGCGGAGTTCACTATGCCAGTCGTATTTGAGGCCAGAGCTCTATAACCTACCGCCGCGTTTTCACCTATCCCCGTCATTGTCATGTTCCCAGCCGACGACCCTAGGAAGATATTCGAGCTGCCGTAGTTGTGAAGGATCGGCGTGCCCCCCATCGTCAGCACGCCCACGGAACTCGACGTCGTGTTCGGCAGATTGATGTCACCATTGACATCGAGCGTGGCCGAGGGCGTCGCCGTGCCGATGCCGACGTTTCCCGTAGCGCTCTGAAACAAATTCGAGTTGCCGACTGCGGTCGCACTCGTGAACAACGGCAGATAACTCGACGTGCCGGTGCTGGAGAATGAGGCTGTCCCAGGAGGCCCCTGTGGCCCCTGCTGTCCTTGCGGTCCTTGTGGTCCTAGCGGTCCTTGCAGGCCTTGGGCACCCTGCAGGCCGGGGACACCTGGGGGCCCTTGCGGACCCGCTGATACGAGCGCAACGTCGATCTCCGGAGCGTGACTCGTCGTAGTGGATTCCTTGCTGTCAAATGACACGTTGATCTTGCTGCTGGGGGTGGGAACCAATGCCAGACCGAAATTGGTAGCGGGTGTGGTCAGCCAAGCCTGCACCGCCGAGGTCACGTTCACGAGCAAGTAATCGCTCGCAAGGGCGAGCGGGACCGAAACTGTGGTCAGTTTCGTCGTAGCTAAGGGAGGCGCCCCTGGAGCGGTTGCTGTTTTTCCGTAGCTGATTGTTCCCTCGGCCCATGGACCAGCTACCTCGTACACGTCGAACGTCCCTGCCGTCGTGACGTTGTTCACGAAAAGCTTCAATTGAGCGATGGAGATATTTGCAGCCGTCATTCCAGAGGGAAGAGTCGCCAGACTGAACTGAATATATGTGTTGTGGTCCGCCGTTGTGGAGCCATGCACTATCAAGACTTCGGCGCCACCATTGTTCGCGCCCGGCACACCCTGCTGCGTGTAGGAATCGCCTGCATCAGGCAATTGCGCCCAGGTGCGCGATGGCGCGAACATCAAAACAGCGATCACCGCACAACTGGAAAGCAACCACGATGAAAACCGAGGGCTGGGGCCGGTTGTCATGACGAGTCTCCTCAAATGGTCAGATTTGGACTGTCGTTTCGACGGAAAAATTCGCAGGAAGCGGTTGACCGCGCTCCGACAATCGCCAACATGGGGGACGATACGGCGCGCATTGTGCAATCGTTATTCGGGGAGTGCAATAGACGGAGCAAAACTTAATTGTCTACTAAATCTCGACAGATAATTGCCGGAGAACATACGGTTTAGCTCGTTTGCGCAAACATAACAGCACCATGCCAGCTTTGTGATAAACTGTGCGCCGTCCTCAGAAGGGTTTCTCATGGAGCCGGCCACCCGCCCGCCGACGATTAGGTTTGGTCCTTACCTAGTCGATTTCCGCGCGGGCGAACTGCGCAAGAACGGCAGTCGAATCCGTTTGCAGGAAAAACCACTGCGCGTGCTAGCCCTTTTGACCGAACGGCAGGGCCAAGTCGTTACCCGCGAGGAACTCAAGCAGCACCTCTGGCCCGAGGACACCTTCGTGGAATTTGAGGCTGGGCTGAACACGGCCGTCAGCAAGCTGCGCGACGCTCTTTCCGACCACGCCGGCAAACCCCGCTACATTGAGACTGTTCCCCGCCGCGGCTATCGTTTTCTCGCTCTCGTGACGTTCAGCGAGAAGGCCAGCGACGGTCGCCCGACGCACGGCTCTGCGCTAGCTGAAAATAGCGGCGTACATTCCGTCGCCGTTCTGCCATTCGAAAACCTGTCGGGCGATGCGAGCCAGGACTACCTTGCGGACGGAATGACCGACACGTTGATCACCGCGCTTTCCAAGACGAACACTCTCCGCGTCATTTCGCGCACTTCCGTAATGCAATACCAGAATGCACGGAAGCCGCTCCCGGAAATTGCGCGCGAGCTGGGAGTAGATTTCATTGTCGAGGGATCGGTACTGCCGATTGGGACCAACGTGCGAATCACAGCTCAACTGATCGACGGCGTGCGCGATCAGCATCTGTGGTCGGATAGGTTCGAGGGAGACTTAAGCGAAATACTGTCGTTGATGGACCGTGCCGCCATGACCGCCGCATCGACTGTGGCCAGGAAAATGGGGCAACCAACTGGAACTCCCTCCGGATCAACACCAAGGATTGCTCCCGACGCCAGCCAAGCCTATCTGAAGGGACGCCATGAATTTTATAAGTTCACGGAGGCGGGACTCCTGGCGTCGATAGACTGGTATGAGAAGGCTATTCATGCTGATCCGAATTTCTCACTGGCTTATTCGGCTATGGCCCATGCCTATTGCGCCATGGTCGCGCCCCTCGCTGCTCTTGCACCGCGAGTCCTATTTGGAAAAGCGGAAGCTGCAGCACAGAAGGCGCTCTCGATTGACGACACGAATTGTGAAGCTCGCTGGGTCCTCGGATTAACTGAAATCATGTTTCATTGGAATTGGAAAGCTGGTGAGCGGCAGACACGAATGGCCCTCGCCGTGGACCCAAACGATGCCACCGCCCGGTTTGTCTTAGCGATGTGCCACCAAATGGTAGGAGAGGACAACCGTGCCATGGATGAGGCCGAACGGGCTTGCCTGTTGGATCCCCTTTCGCCTTTTATGCAATCATCTTATCTTGCCGTCGTGTACCATTCGCGGCGGTTTGTCGAACTCAAAGAACGGCTGCGAGCGGATCGGCCGAGACTGGCAGGCTTCTTCAAGTATCACCTGATTCTGGGCATGTCCGAGATCCACGAGCGGAGGTGGGAGATTGCGATCGAAGAACTGCGCGTCGCGCTGAAAACCTCCGGCGGCTCATCATTCATGAAAGCGTGTTTGGGGTACGCCCTAGCCTCAAGCGGCCGAGAAACGGAAGCTCGTGCCCTTTTTGGCGAACTGCTCGCGCACTCGGAGTCGCAATACGTTCCCGCTACCGATTTCGCCATCCTTGCCGTCGGGCTAGGCGACACCGAGGAGGCGCTCAATTGGCTCGACAAGGCCTATGACGAGCGTTCGACTTTCCTGATCTATATAGCCCACGATGCGTTGTTCGATCCGCTGCGAACCGAGCCCCGCTTTCAGAATCTAGTTCATCGCATCGGTCTGCCGAGCGTAGGCACGCCGCGGTATATCAATCCATTATCTTGAATTCTCTTTATTCCTATAGAAATGAAAAGGGCCCATTCCACTTTAGGCGAAACAGGCCCATGGTTGCGGGGGTTGGATTTGAACCAACGACCTTCGGGTTATGAGCCCGACGAGCTACCAGGCTGCTCCACCCCGCGCCATCGATAATACGCGAGTTGCAGTTTTTCTGCAATATTAGCCCGACGAGCGGTGATCTCCGCCACGCCCCAGGTAATAGGCGACTTGCGGCACCTCTGCAATCGCACCAAAATATTAGCCCGACGAGCAACCGGGCCGCTCCCCTCGCCTTAGCTACTACGCGACTTGCGACCCTTGTGCCGTGGATCTGACAATTTACTCACAAGGTAAATTATCATAATTTATTACTACCTCTGCCTCCCAAGCAAATGACCACAATTGAGAAGAGCGCATGCCTCGTGAGTATGCGCGCTGCCTAGAGCTGGAGATTTCTGACCGGCGATCCCGTGCAGTGCGGGTTGCCTCAAAAGTTCTCCCACATCCATGTAATGCCCCTGGTGGTCGAACTATGAAATTCCAGAGGCGCCTATCGGGAGACGGATGTGCCGGCGTTCCTTCGCGAACTCGGAGCAATCGTTTCTCTCGATCTCAATCAAGAATCCTGTGGCGGCGGGAATGGGGTAGTATTGCGACTGCATCCGTAGGTCGTAACGCCCGTGGAAAGATCTGCTTGCAATCGCGGATACGCTTCGACGAGATGGAAGCTCCCGATCCAGCTCATGGTTATCCTTTCCCTCGCCGTGTGTTCTATCCAGGACTCACGCGCCCAAACAACCACTTCTGGTGGATTGACAGGCGTGGTGAGTGATCCGAGCCATGCGGTCGTGCCCGATGCGGGTGTGGAACTCCGGGACAACAATAAAGGAGCGATCCAATCTGCCAAAACCGACAGTTACGGTGTGTACCGTTTCTACTTCCTGGCGCCGGGGAGATACACGCTGACCGTGTCTCATGATGGATTTCGAACAGAGAGTCGTGAGTTGAATGTTCTGCTCGGGCCTCCAGGTACGATGAACTTCTCGCTTGAAATCGCGAAAGAAAATACCGCCGTAAAAGTGACGGCGGAAGCGCCGCTGATCCAGGCGGAAAATGGCGACGTTTCCACAACCATGAACCAGAACCAAGTTTCCGAGGTTCCCAATCCGGGAAACGATCTCTCCTACATTGCCCAAACCGCTCCCGGCGCGATCATGAATACGGACGGGATCGGCTTTGGTGGCGCGGGTAATTTTTCCATCCTCGGGATGCCGGGCTCCTCCAATTTGTTCACCTTGAATGGAATGAACGATAACAACGCAATCGAACACCATGTAAACGGTGACCTAATTATCTCGAATACAAACAACAGCGGGGTCCTGGGGATGATGCTGGGCCAGAACGAAATTCAGGAGGCAACTATCGTCAGCAACGGCTATTCCGGCCAGTTCGGTGGCGCCGCGGGATCGAGCGTCAACTACCTGACCAAATCCGGCAGCAATACGTTTCATGGTAATGCGCAGTACTACTGGAATGGAACGGCGTTGAATGCCAACGACTGGATCGACAACGCGTTAGCAAGTCCGCGCCCGTCCAATATCGCCCATCAGTGGGCAGGGTCCCTGGGTGGCCCTATTAAAAGGGATAAACTATTCTTCTTTTTTGATACCGAGGGAGTGCGTATCTTACTTCCATACAGTTTTCAAGTTGTTCTGCCCAGCGCGCAATTTGAATCCGCAACTCTGGCCAATATCGATAACATCTTTGGTTCCAATTCCGCGTCCGACAGGTTTTACCGGCGGATGTTCAACTTGTGGAACACCACGCCGGGGGCGAGCGCGGCGACGCCGGGCGACTTCACTACGGCCTTGGGCTGCTATGGTTGGAAGGATCCGACAAATTCCAACAATCCGAACAGGCTCGGAACAACCGAAGCGTGTGCGGTGCACTTTCCGCAGAACGTGAATGCGCCATCCAACGATTCGATCGTGTCGGGCCGAGTGGATTGGAACCTGAAGGCCAACGACCGCGTGTTCCTGCTCGTTCAATACGGGGACGGGAAAACTCCCGTGCACGTCGACGAAGTCAGCTCGTTCTTTAATGCCTATTGCAATCAATCGACCTGGCAAGGCCAACTCAACGAGACGCACACGATCGGCCCCACAGCGGCGAACCAGCTTCTGCTTGCGGGAACGTTTGTCAACAGGACTTGCGGTGTTGCGAACTCCGCGCAAACCCTGGCTACTTTTCCGACAGAAGTGAGCTGGTTTAATGCGAGCATTCCTTTGGGCGGGTTAGGAGGCTTCGACATCCACTACGCGTTGCCTATCGGTTCGAGAACCACGGGGTACCAAATCTCCAACGATTTGGTGAAAACGCGGGGCCAGCATAGATTTGCCCTTGGAGTGAACCTCCTGCGCACAGATGCCACACTGGGTGGCTACAATCGTTACGGCATAGGGCTATTGCTCCCTCTATCAATGAGCGCATTTTTCTGCGGTGGAGTAGCTCCGTCCCAGGATCCTAACAAAATATCGCCCACCCAGCCCTGTTTCGTGGACCAGTCCCATCCAGCGACGGATTTCACCCTGCTTCAGCAATCCTACCCCCTCACAACTTGGAATCGTTTCGCTTTTTATAGTCTTGGCCTTTACGGCCAGGAAGAGTGGCACGCCCGTTCCAACATGACGCTGACGCTGGCTCTGCGTGCCGATCACCAGTCCAATCCGGTTTGCGAAAATAGCTGTTTTGCCCGGCTTTCTGGGCCACTGGATTCCCTCAGCCATGACCCGAATCAACCGTACGATAGAGGGATCCTGACTCATCAGAAACAGGGTTTCCCGAACACGGACCCCATCGTATGGTCGCCGAGGTTCAGTTTTGCGTGGCAACCTCTCGGCGTCTCCCACGACTCGGTCATACGCGGTGGCGTTGGTTTCTTTTACGACCCGGTCTCAGCTAGCCTCGCAGCGAATTTGGCTTACAATCCGCCGTCCAACACTTTTTTCAACGTTAGCGGCCACAGCCTCGCTCCCGGCGAGACGAACAGCCTGTCCCGGAATGCCATGAACTCGAATGCAGGATTTGCGAACGGCTTTGCCACTGGTCAAACCCTGGCTCAGATCACGGCAGCCGACAAATATTTCACTCCCCCAAGCTTTCAGAATCCGGCAAATAAGATGCATTCGGCGCAATATCAAAAATGGAGCTTGCAGGCGCAGCAAAGTTTCGGGGCCTCAACGTCCTTGACCGTCAGCTATTTCGGCAACCACGGTATTCATGAGCTCGCCCAAAATCCAAACGCGAATGCTTTTGGATTCGGATCATTCCCTGCTTTGAAATGCACGACTCCGTATGCTCCTCCCTGCGCGGATCCTCGATTTGGCGGGGTGACAGAGTTTCAAACCAATGCAATTTCCAACTACAACGGCATGGTCGTTTCCTTCGAACAAAGGTTCGCCCGGTGGGGCGGCGGATTATTTGAGGTTAACTACACCTACGGACACGCGTTGGACGAAGTCTCGAACGGCGGGGTGTCATTTTTTTCGGGTGCCGATTCGATTTTCCCCCAAGATGCCAACAATCTTCGCGGGAGCTACGGCGCAGCGGAGTACGACGCTCGCCATTCCCTCACCGGAAATTACGTTTGGCAAGTTCCGCTCAAAGAGGCGCTCAGTGGGCACGGTCCGGATTCCCTGGTAAAGGGTTGGCAAGTCTCGGGAACAATATTGGCCCGCACAGGTAATCCCTACACGGCACTGGACGGTGCGGGTGCCGGTAATCTATCCGGTAACAATTTCTTTGGACCAATTTATTCGGTGCCCGTAGCGCCTCTTGGTCCTGCGGGACCCTGCGGAAAGGGCGCAGCAGTTCCAGCGTCACCAGTTCTATGCCAGCAGGCGGCACATTTTGTGCAAAGCGGCTGCGAAACTGGGTTCAATGCGGGACATTTGGGTGTCTCAGGAGTATGCGACGGTCCGCTGGTAACTCTTGCTCAGGGCCGTAATCGCTTTCGTGGACCGAGCTTCGTCAATCTGGACTTCGCAGTAATGAAATCCACGAAAATTCCTCGCTGGGAAAATGCAACTCTGGCGATCGGCGCGCAATTTTTCAATTTTCTTAACCATGCCAATTTTGGATTTCCAGACAACTATAGCTCTGACAGCTCGTTTGGTCAGATCAGCTATCTCGAGCAGTCCCCGACCAGCATTCTCGGTTCAACAATCCAGGCGAACGTGGCGCGCCGCATGATCCAGATAAAGGCCCAGCTTCAGTTCTAGAAGTTCAAGGCAAGTTGTCGTGCGATCGAATATTGCAAGGGCCGGCGTCCGCCCAATCTTCAAAAGTTTTCCATCAACCACATGTTTTGTTCGACGTTCCAGCCGCGCATCGCCAAATGCCGGCCGTCAGGGGAAGGCACGCCGTAGATATCAATTCCGCCCGGATGTTCCCACACAAGTCGAGTGTTGCCCTGGAAATCCATTCGCAGCATGTCAGCCCCTCGCGCCGTATAGCTCGAAACGAAAAGCCCGTTCCCGTCCGCCGTCCAAAACACGCTCGACAAGGTGTTCCATCCTTGTGACGTGATCAGCCGCGATGCGACGCCGTTCAGAGAAAGAATCTGCACTCTTGCGTCCCGGTTCTTGAGGAGAGCGATTCGGGCGCCATCGGGAGAAAGATCCCAATGATATCCCTTCATTGCTTCGGTATTGGATCTGGCGAGTTCGCGCCCGCGGCCTTTCACAGGGTCGAAGGCCGTGAAGACAATCTGTTTTCGATCCGGAGTGCGTTCGGCGATCGCACACAAAGATGCCGGGGTCCGCGCGCATCGCGGCCACTCTTCGATGCTGGCCGTCAACACCAATTGCGGATCCCCTCCCTGGATCGAAACCCGCATGAGTTTGCTCGTTTGCGTGGGAAGTATCTCCGTCACGTTGTTTCGCATGATTTTGTGTGATTCCGGTGGACCTTCATCGTAGGGCTTCATAGTGTAGTAAACCCAGGAGCCTTCCGGGCTGAGGCAAGCGCCGGCCAGGGCCTGGCTCTTGCTTAAGGCAATCAAGGGTGCAGCGGCGTCCTGGCCGAGAGTCTGTTTGAAAATTGCATCCACCCCTGTACGGCTGGAACTAAATAGAACGGTCTTGCCATCCGCTGTCCATGCCAGAGGATGATTCCAACTTTCGTCAAGGGTGATGCGAATGGGATTGGCCGATAGCTGCCCGCCAGCTTGTACGTCCGCTACATAGACGCTGCTATGGGGTCTCCATTCCGATATCGCTAGCCGCTTGCCGTCCGACGTCATGCTTGAGGGGTTCGCGCATAGTTCGGCGAAGTTGGTGAGGCGTTGAGGCTTCCCGATGAATTCAGTGAGTCGGTCGTTCATTTTCATCTGCCACAGGTTGCAGGTTTTCACTTTGAAGCCCGGTTCATCCAGCCTGTAAATGAACTGGCCATTGGGAAACCAATTAAAAAAGCCCACCATTTTCGTGTCAAACGGTGGAACGACCTTCGTGAGAGGTCCCCCGTTCAGATCGCCACTCACGAAGTAGAAGTTGGTGATATCGGCCCCGCCCTGCCTGACGTAGATAACGCGTCGTCCATCCGGGGACCAGGTCAGCCCGCCAATCGAGCCGTTCTCACCGGCGTCGAAGACTTTTCGCGCTTGTTTCCCATCGGGCTGCATCACCCAGATTTCACGATCTCCGTCATGGCCGGTGTTGGTCTCAAAAGAGAGGAGAGAGCCGTCCGGAGAAACGGACTCGCTGGTCGACTCATCCCGAATCTTATGGGGAGGCCCCCCAGCAAGGGAGACAATCCAAATGCTGCAACCATGGGAAGTCCCATAACTGGTATCACCCCCCACAGGACAGGCATTGGCAAGAAAGCTTTTGCTATCGGGAAGCCAGGCTCCAGCCCCAAAAACCAGCGCATTGCTTTGGACACCCTCCGCCGGAGGAATCAGTTGCGTTTCGTTGGTCTCGATGAGTTGTAGATGCAGCCCGATCCGATCCCCGTAAGCCAGGTATTTTCCGTCGGGCGAGATGGTACCGCCCGCCGGGCCATTCTCGCTGGAGACGCTGGTGAGTTGCTTGAATTTGATCTCCGGCAAGGCCGCGGGAGACGATGGCTGCCGTGTGGCAAACCGGAAAACTACCGTAAAAAAAATAAGCAGGACCACGGCCGCCGCAACCCATTTCGGCAATTGGGCACGACGCTTCGGCCCGCAATCGTGTCGCAAGGCTTCCAGCTCGGCACGCATCGCGGAGGCGGTCTGGTATCTGACTTCACGATCTTTTTCGAGCGCCCTGTCAATGATCTGTTCCAATTTGGCAGGAAGCACAGAATTCAATTCACGCACAGGAGTAATTGCTTGCTCAAGAATCGCCCTCTGAAGCTCTGGCCCGGTGCTACCCGCGAACGCGCGTTTCCCTGTCGCCATTTCGTAGAGGACCAAACCAAAAGAAAACAGATCCGTCCGTGCGTCCAATTTTTCGCCGCGCACCTGCTCGGGAGACATGTAGCCCGCGGTACCCATGGCCACCCCCGTTCGACTGAGGAAGGGACTCGACGCCGTGAGCGACTCAGCTTCGTCTCTTGCTTCGTGCGGACTGACGTTTCCACCAAGACTCGTGGTCCTTGAACCGTCCGAGGTAAGTCCCGCAAATGAGAATTTGGCTAGACCAAAATCGAGAATCTTGGCCTGACCTTGGCTCGTGACAAATATATTCGCAGGTTTGATGTCACGATGAATGACGCGCTGTTGGTGAGCCGCTTCCAGTCCCGCCGCAATCTGAACGGCGAGGTCCAGCAACTTCGGGAGGTCCAGCCCCGGCTTCTCTGGCGGCATGCCCGCGATCAGATCGCGCAGCGTCTGGCCGTCCAAAAGTTCCATGACCAGGAATGGTTGCCCTTCGTGTTCTTCTACCCCGTAAATGGTGCAGATTTTGGGATGGTTCAGAGCGGAGGCAGAGCGTGCTTCGGACTCGAAGCGTTGCAGTGCCGCGGGGTCAGTTGCCAATTCTTCGGGCAAAAATTTCAGAGCGACCCGGCGGCCAAGCTTCAGGTCCTCTGCTTTGTACACGACGCCCATTCCGCCGCCACCCAGAACTTCAAGAACCCGGTAGTGGGACACTCTCTTGCCAATCAAGTTGCTGTCGGAGACGGAAGGAGATCGTGCAACGAGCGCTAGGTTCGGAGACTGCTGAATTGCTTCCCGAGCCTCCACCGACACGGCGGGCCCGATCCAGCGATACCCTCGCCGCGGCAAAGTTTCGATGTATTGAGGTTTCTCCGCCGAGTCCCCAAGAGCCAGTCGCAGCCTGCCGATCGCTGTGTTGATGCTGTGATCAAACTCGACCACCGTGTCGTTGGGCCAAAGTTTAGTGCGGATTTCCTCGCGCAACACTACCTCGCCCGGACGCTCCAGCAGCATGGCCAGCACGGTGATGGACTGCTCAGGCAGTCCAGTGCTTCGGCCATCCTTTCGCAGTTCCCTGGCCCGGAGATCGAGTTCGAAGGTGGCAAAGCGAATGAGAGCCGGTGGTTGAGGCGGGTTCATGCGATGGTCCAGCGGGGAATTTATCACTGCGTAGCAATGTAATCAATAATTCTTGGCGGATGGGGCTTCTCCTATGGGGCTCGTAACAAGGCTATATTCAAGAAGTTAACTGTGTGACAGTTTTGTTAGAAGTATGTGATACCCGCTGCATTGTGTGTTTCTGCCCGCTGCGCCAGAGTGCGGCCTGCCACGACGCAAACATCACTGAAATAGCAGGAGCGATAGTGTCTGAATCGATCCCGTGCAGAAAAAATACGAACTTGGGGAGGCGTCATGAAAAAATCTGTATTGCGCTTAATCTACATGTGCAGTTTGTGTCCGCTCACAGGGTGCGGTACTGGGGTTCTCACTCAACCGCCTCCGCCCGCGTCCGCGTCCGCGGTGCCCTTCATTAACCAGCCCTTGAGTCCCGACGCCGTGGTCCCGGGTGGAGCAGCCTTCACGCTAACGCTGAGCGGCACTGGATTTGTGTCTGGGTCGACAGTTAAGTGGAACGGCGCGGCCCTCGCGACCACTTTCGTCAGCGATTCGAAACTGATGGCAAATGTCCTGGCATCCGACATTGCCAACGCCAGCACTGCTTCGGTGACCGTCGTCAATCCCACCCCGGGCGGCGGCAGGTCCAATGTCGCCTTCTTGGTGATTACCAACCCAATTGCGGCGGTTTCTCTGAGCGCACCATCAAGCTTCGCCGCCGGTACCGAGCCGTTTTCCGTGAAAACCGCCGATTTTAATGGCGACGGTAAGTTGGATTTGGTCGTCACGAACGAGGCCAGCGATAACGTGAGCGTGCTCATAGGCAAGGGAGACGGAACGTTCGAACCGGCCGTGAATTACAGCGTGGGGTCTGTCCCAGATTCAGTCGTGGTAGGAGATTTCAATCGCGATGGCAAGCTGGACCTGGCCGTATCAAACTTCAGCGGTGGCACCGTGAGCGTGCTCTTCGGCAACGGGGACGGCACCTTCCAGACCGCCGTCAGCTACGGCGTTGGGTCAAACCCTCAAGGAGGAGCGGTGGGTGATTTCAAAGGCGACGGCAAGTTGGACTTGGTCGTTACCAACGGCGGTAGCAGTACCGTGAGCGTCCTCTTGGGCAAAGGTGATGGCACATTCGAAACCGCCGTGGACTACAGCGTTGGGACAGATCCGATCTCGGTCGGTGTGGGCGATTTCAACGGCGATGGCAAGCTGGACCTGGTTGTGGCCAACGAGGGCAGCGGCAACGTCAGCGTGCTCCTGGGCAATGGCGACGGCACGTTTCAAGCTGCCGTGAACTATCCGGCAGTTGGCCTGGAGTCCGTGGTGGTGGGAGATTTCAATGGCGACGGAAAGTTGGACTTCGCCGTGGGGGTTGGAACATGCAGCAAAACCTCTTGCCCGAGTCATCTGGAAACATTTTTGGGCAAGGGAGATGGGACGTTCCAACCGGGCCAGTTGTCGCTCGGCACCCCGTTTGTCACGGGCCACTTGATCGAACTGGGAGATTTCAATGGCGACGGCAAGCTGGATCTGATCACAGCGAACTCCTCTAGCGCCAGCATCAGCATGTTCCTGGGTGAGGGCACTGGTTACTTCCAGGCCGCCGTGAACTACCCCATCGGAACGAATCCATTCTCGTTAGCCGTGGGAGATTTCAACGGTGACGGCAAGCTAGACATCGCCGTTGTCTCAGGTGGCGTCACCGTCGTGTTGCAACACTAATGGATTTCACGACCGCCCGCGAATTCGCCAGTGCGGGAGCAAGAATCCTGTACGTGAAGAACAAGTGCAAACCTGGTGAGGCGTCATGAAAAAATCTTTGTTACTCTTAATTTCAATCTGCTGTTTTTGCCTCCTCCACGGATGTAGCAGTGGCGGCGCTTCCACGACGCCCGCGCCCCTTGTGGCCACTCACCTTTCCGTCACCGCGGCCAACTCCACACCGACCGCCCGGACGGCTTTCAACATCACCGTCACCGTGCTTGATGCGTCGAACGGCGTCGCTAGCAACATTAATTCCGCGAGGCGCGTGCAACTGCCTCTGCGTTCGTTCGGGAGCGAATCTTTTGCAGCCGGTTACGAAGGTTTCCTGGATCGATTCCCGCCGAGAAACATACGGTTCGATAATCGTTGTCGTCATGAAACAAAAATTGTTCGGCTTCACGCTGCCGGCGAAGCGGGCCGCGGATCCAATCCTGGACAGTGCCGGCGATCACGGCGCGCCAAAGTTTTTGCTCGGCGATTTCATGTTCCTCGCTTCTATGAACTGAAGTTTCCGGCATCTTGCCCCCTCAGGGTGGCCACACTCTATTCTTCCTGGCCGCGCATGATGAAGAGGCAAGCGTCGTGCCATTCTGCGGGGCGCTCTCAAAAATGCCGGGCGGCAAACCGATCTAATGCTTGAGGTTAAGAGGGCGACAAATTTTTGCAATTTATTCGTTTTCGAGGGTGGTTCATTCGCGGACAAACGAGGGCCTGTTGTACCGGGACGCCACACTTGGCAGAGCGAGAGCGCACATTTCCTCGCGCATCTTAGGGTGCGGTCCCGCACACGGCATAAAGCCCGACGGAATCGGACGCCGACTCTGCTCTTACACTTAACGCTCCAAGTGAAGCATGGAGCCCACGGAAAAAACAGCAGCTACTGATTTTTCTGTGCGAGAGAGGTTCAGGAATTCAGAAATGTAGGATTTTGAAGTAGCGGGCGGTTTTACAATGAGCCGCGCGACGCTCGTGCTTCAGCCCGCCACCCAGCCGTCAGGCCGCTGGTACTTGCGGCGGTACACGATCCGGCTCTTCTTCCCGCGAGAGATGAAATTGAAAATAATTTCCTTGCTGCCATCCAGCCGGGCTCGGCCGTGCCTCTTGGAGGAAGAGAGAATCAACCAATGCCCCGCTACGATTTCATATGTGCCGGTCTCGCTCAGCATCTTGTAACTGCCGTCCGATTTGAGGACCAGCGAAGGCGCCTTACAAGGAACAATTCTCCCGGCCACCTCCACCGTGTTACACCGGTAGGTTCCGGAAAGGTAACTCTCGGCGCGAACCGGTAGGACGGTGAAAAGTACTCCTGCCGCGAGGAGTAAGAGCATTCGAAAAGAGATCTGAGTCGTCCTGGGGTTTAGCCGCATTTTCATCTCTTGGGGCCCTCGGCGAGCGGTCCGTGTGCCCCTCCCTCAGCATGGTTGCAAGCTCAGTGCCAGACCAGAGACCTAGAAACACACTGAATTATAAGGATTTATGGAGAGGATTGCTGAAATCGTGTGCAACCGCGGGGGACAGTCAGTTGACAGTTTGCATAGGATGGGAAGTGATTTTCCCTCGATCCTGCCTGGCAGCCAGACCCCCGAGCAATGCTTGGGTAACCGCCCACGCCCCTATAACTTGGACCGGACCAGATCCGCGCCGTCAACCATGGCTTTCATTTTTGCGAAGGCCACGTTTCCGGGCAAATACTTCAGACCGCAATCCGGAGCCACAATGAGTCGGTCCGGAGTGACGAACGGCAGGGCGCGCCGAATTCGCCTGGCCACGATCTCCGGGGTCTCGATTTCGTGAGTCGAGAGGTCCAGCACCCCCAGGATAATCGTCTTCCCCGGTAGACTCGAGAGAACCGAACAATCGAGCGACGATTGCGCCGTCTCGATGGATATTTGCTTCACCCGGCACTCATCCAATTCCGCCAAAAACGAATATCCTGACGGACGATCTTTGACCACAGCCGCGTATCCGAAACACAAGTGAATCGCGGTTGTGCTCAGGACTCCTTCGAGCGCACGGTTCACCGCCTTTATCCCGAACTGGCGAGCCTTTTCAGGTCGCGCCTGCATGTAGGGTTCGTCGATTTGAACGTAATCGGCGCCGGCCGCAAACAGATCCTTGACTTCTTCGTTTACGGCCACGGCGTAGGCCATGGCCAGCGCTTCCTCCGAATCGTAGTGATCGTTTTGCGCTTGCTGGGACATGGTGAATGGACCGGGAACAGTCATCTTGATCGGGCGGTCTGTGTTCGCACGCAGAAATTGCACGTCGCGAACCTGCACCGGATATTTTCGACGAACCGGCCCCACAACGCGGGGAACCAAATTCTTGCGCCCGGTGCGGCTCAACACGGTCCCGGGATTTTCCAGGTCGATGCCCTCCAACGCAGTTGCAAAGCGGTTTGAATAGCTCTCCCGGCGCATCTCACCGTCGGTGAGAATATCGAGCCCCGCGCGCTCCTGATCCCGAATCGCAAGAATCGTGGCATCGTCCTGCGCTTGCTCAAGCAATTCCGGAGCGACGCGCCACAATTCCTGAGCGCGGATGCGCGCCGGCATTTGCATTGCCAGTTTCTGACGATCGATCAGCCAATCTGGCTGAGGATAGGACCCCACAAGAGACGTTGGAAATAATTTCGCTGGCATCATGCTCCTGTATGACGATTCAATTTTCCACTTATCCGATCGTGTAAAATCACAAAATCATATCGCCCGCAAAGCCTGATGCCTAGCGATTCCCGTAGTCAGTTGGAGGTTGATACTTGAAGGCCAGCAAAGCAAGGGGTACTATCCCGGACATAGAAACGGGCGGCTCCGGGTGCGGGTTCTGTTTGGGCCCGCCGGTTGTAACCATGGCAAATTCAATCTGCGGGAGTGTCGCATGCCTTCAAAACTGGTAACGTCCTTTTTCTTGATTGTGAGCATTCTAGTGTTTTGCGGCCCGATGCTGGCGCACCACGGAAATGTGGCTTACGACGAAATTCACACGATTACCATTTCGGGGACGGTGACGGAAATTGTGTGGGCCAATCCTCATGTCCAGATTTTTCTGGACGTCAAGGACGACAAGGGCAAAGCCGTAAATTGGGGTGTCGAATCTCAAAGCCCGGGCATTCTGCACCGGAATGGCTGGAACAAAAGTTCAATCAAGCCGGGAGACCAAGTCACGATTACCCTCGCCCCATCCAAGAATGGGGCGCCGGTCGGGTTTTCCGGTGGGAATACGGGGAAGATCGTATTCTCCGATGGCCGGGTGTTGAGGATGAACGAGAGATAAGAACGGCTTTGTAGCGTCGGCCTTCAGGCCGACACTGTGGATTCAATGACCTGCCCGCCTGAAGGCGGGCGCTACAGAAACGAAGCCAGGGTTGCCGCCGGCCCTCTGGAGGGTCACAATGCGAATTCGCTTGAGCTGTTCGAAGTTGGCGTGGGCGGCAATACTGACCTTCTCGCCCGCCGTCTTCGCTCAATCCAGTCAGCAGCAGACTGCGGCGAAAGCCCCTGCGGCCGCACCAAAACATGACTTGTCCGGAGTGTGGCAATATCAAGGCAAAGGAGGCGCCGAAAGCTTCGCAGCAGAGAAGGATATCCCTCCCATGACGCCCTCGGCGAAGGCGAAGTTCGACGAAGAGATTCCTGGGTACGGATCCAGGGCACGCGCCGGCGGGAACGACCCGATTTTGCAATGCGATCCAATCGGTTTTCCCCGCGTCATGTTTATGCCGACGCCGACTGAGTTCGTGAATGCTCCTGGCCGAGTGTTGCAGTTCTTCGAGCGCGAACACGAATGGCGCCCAATCTGGACCGACGGGCGGTCCCTGCCTGAAGATGTTGATCCTGCGTGGTACGGACACGCGATTGGCCATTGGGAGGGAGACTACACATTGGTAGTTGAATCATCGGGCTTCAACGACAAGACCTGGCTTACCCCCGCTGGCTATCCACACACCGAGGACATGCGGACGACGGAGCGTTTCCAGCGCGTCGACCATGACACCATCCTCTATTACGTTACCGTCGTTGACCCAAAGGCATATACAAAGCCAATTGAGGGGCGCCACGTAACCCTGAAGCTCCGGCCAAAACTCGAGATTGAAGAGCTCCCCTGCGTATGGTCGGAAGAGAACGCTTTCACCAAACGAATCAGGGACCCCGCTGCCGCCAAGCCCACGAAGTAACCAGGCCGCAATGGAGCAACCTGGATTAATTAGCCTTTTTTGTTCTTGGCTCGAGGGTGTTCAGCACAAAAATGGGCTGCAAAATCCTTATCGCGCTGCTGCTCGTAGTTCTGCTTCATTTCATTTAGCGAATCGCCGGTGGGCGGTCCCGAAGGATTGAACACCCACGCGCATTCGGAGCAACCCCAGCCACTAAAACGCTGTTCTTCGACCCATACCAGTTTGCGGCGCATGGCCTCCCTAGCACGCCTCGCGATTTGATGCGGTTATGCTGGTGTGAAAGACGGCATAGCATTGGTCTTTTCGAGCGCAACCGCGGCGACAAAAAACACTTTTGCCCTGGGCGAAATTCTGCGCGAGCCGCCACTCTTTGAGCGAACTTCAAAACAGAACTGAATACTAAAGGCGTGGAGATTACCGATAGCTAGGGGTTGTTGTCTGTAGGGCATCCAACACTGTCAAGAATTGCTATCTCAATCCGAGTTCATCCTCGAACTTTTGAATGACGTCGTAGCACTCACACGCGGATTTTTCGAGTTTTCTGCGGTTTACAATCTTCACCGCGCCCCGCACGTATTCTATGATTCCCTTCTTTTGCAGTGCTGACGCAGCCAAGCTAACGGTGGATCGGTCGGTACCCATCATGGTCGCAATGAAATCGTGGGTAATCGGAATGTCCCCGGAATCCACCCTATCCTGAGTCATCAGCAGCCACCTCGATAGACGCTGCTGTATGTCGTGCAGCCGATTGCACGCCGCAGTCTGCGCGACTTGCATTCCTTGAAGCCCCGTATGCCTGTTCAATATCACCTGTAACTGCGGGGCCGACCGCAGAATGCGTTCTAGGGCATTCCCCGTTATTCGGAAACCATCGCCGGCGATTTGGATTATTTCACGCACTGAACTTCTGCTCAAGCCGGCTGCCAATCCTGCCCCAACGTAGCCCTCCTTTCCCACTACACCCACTTCCACGGTTCGACCGTCTTTGGTCACCACAACTTGAGAAACCATTCCTCGGTTCGGGAAATAGACAAACTCGATTTTTTGGGTCGACTCATGAAGGCTGAGATGATGCGGCAGGTCGATATACGTCAAGTCAGGACGCATCAACTCGTATTCATTTTTGGGCATCGCCAACAGTACTTTATTGCTTACCGCTTTTCCGTCAATGTTGGTCCGTTCACCTGCCCGTACGACTCGAGAGTTTTTCCCGTTCATGTCACTCCTTAACGGCACCAGAGTCCTTAGCATTCGTTGGGTGGAACTTCTTGGGGTCTTAAATGGCACTCGAAGCTTGTTGCCCTGCTGAGATTCCATGTCAATTAGAACAAAAGAGGAGTTCAAAAATCTGTACATAAGGAGACAGCTCTCCAGGTTGAGGCAGTTGAGTACACCGTGATTCGGTCACAAAAACCCAGGCAGTACAGCTACAATCATCGAATGGACCACCATACATTGGCGACCGTCAGCATTGCGGGCAGCTGGCTTGATGTCTTGGGCAGTCTCTATCTGGCTTACGACCTTTTGGGGGGACAACACGGCCCGCTGCGGCTGCTTACGCGGGCGGTGACTTACTCCATCGTTTTCGGTATCGGCTACGGACTTGGTCTTGGTCTCTTCTTTGGCTTTGCCGCTGGTATTGCGACCGGCACCACTGTCTCAGTTGAATTTAGTCGAGCCGCTCGTGGCCTGGATCACTATTCCCTGCCCTGGGAAGCACTGTTCGCCGCCATCCGCGGCGTCGCTTTCGGAGCGGGACTTTACAGAATCGTGGGTCTTGGATTCGCAATCGCATTCGCAATTCTCATCACAGTCGGCCAGGTATTCGCCTATTCTCGCGGCATGCGTCCTGCCATGGAGTATGAGGCCGCTCGCCGTCCGCGTCTTACGCGCCGTCAGTTTTGGGGAACTGTCGTTCGTACCCTCGGTTACATTGCCACAGCTCTTATCTGTAGCGCACTCGTCCATCGTGTCGATCATGTCTGGTCTTTTGCAATCCGGGTAGGGCTGGTCACGGGGATTGTCACGGGTGTCGGAGCGACAATCAATCCTTACATCGAATACTATGCGGACAACCTTCCGGAGCGTTGGCTCGGCGTCTTCGGCATTGGACTTATCCTGTGCGGCTTCGCTCTGCAATCCGTTCAGTATTGGCTGGCTCTATTCGACGTGCGCCTGGCGTAGCTAGTATTTGCCTTCCCGTTTTGGCTCAATCCGGGCGTGTGGAGCAAGTGTGCGAATCATGGACCGAGAAACTCCAACCATTGTTTGTATCCGCACGCCGCGAGTGGTATTGTTGCCGAAACGAGGACCCCATGGAGAAAAAACTAGACAGAATACAGGGACAATCCCGGCGATCAGTTTTGGCCGGCTCGGTCGCGGGACTGAGTACGATCTGGTTGGCGACACACTGGCCTGGAATTCTTGCCGCCCAGGAGCATGCTCATACCGTTGCCAAATCGGGGCGCGCGGCAGCGCTCGGATTTTTCTCTCCCGAACAGGCCGCTGAAATCGAGTCAGTGGCGGCGCAAATTATTCCGAAGGATGATACGCCAGGAGCGCGAGAAGCCGGAACGATTTACTTCATCGATCGAGCCCTCACGACTTTCGACCAGGACAAGCAAGCGGCATACACGCAAGGGCTCCATGATCTGTGGGCAAAGACGCATGAGTTATTTCCCAATGCCGACAAATTTTCCGCGTTGAACTCGGCCCAACAGGTTCAGGTTCTGACGGCAATTGAGAAAACCGCCTTCTTTGGGCTGGTCCGCCTGCATACGATCGTAGGATTTTTCGCGAACCCGGAATATGGCGGGAACCAGGAAAAGATCGGCTGGAATCTGATTGGCTTTGAAGATAAGTTTGCTTGGGAACCGCCTTTCGGACACTACGACCGCGAGTACAAACAGAGCTGAAAACGCGGCAGGAGGTCGAGAAGCAATGAAGAAATTCACTCCGGCAACGCAAGTGGACTTCGTGATCATAGGATCCGGTGCCGCGGGCGGCGCCATGGCGAAGGAGTTGTCGGCGTCCGGCTTCGAGGTCGTGGTGCTAGAGCAGGGCCCCCGATTGGAGGACAAGGATTTCAAGCACGACGAACTCAGAATACGGAATACTCCGGCGCTGGTGAACGATCACGCTCTGCAGCCGAACACGTTTCGCAAGACAGAACAAGAGAAGGCCAAGCTGGCCCAGGTAATCAGTTATGGACAATGCGTGGGCGGCGGGACGGTGCATTACACAGGATCGCAATGGCGCTTTCACGAAATTGACTTCGTAGAGCGTAGCCGCTGGGGAGCGATCGATGGCACGGGGTTCGCTGATTGGCCGATCACCTACGCGGAACTCGAACCTTACTACGTGAAAGCCGAGTATGAATTCGGAGTTTCGGGAGTAGGCGGAGCAAGTCCGTTCGAGTCGCCGCGCTCGAAACCTTATCCGTTGCCCGCATTGCCCATCAAATCCGCGGGAGTTCTTTTCGATCGTGGCTGCAAGAAATTGGAACTGCATCCTGTTCCAGTGCCTTCGGCGATCCTTTCTCAGCCGTACCAGGGGCGGCAAGCGTGCAACCACTGCGGTTTCTGTGAGTGGTACGGTTGCGAGCGGGGGGCCAAGTCCAGCAGCTTGGCGAGCGTAATCCCCGCCGCGGAGAAGACCGGCCGATGCGAGATTCGGACCGGCTCCTATGTACGAGAAATTTCAGTCGATAAGAGCGGCCGTGTTACCGGCGTGATCTATTTCGACAGCCGCAAGCAGGAAGTCTTTCAAAAAGCGAAAGCCGTGGTGCTATGCGCGAACGGCAGCGAATCACCGCGATTGCTGCTGCTTTCAAAATCGACCCTTTTTCCAGACGGCCTCGCGAATTCGAGCGGTCTGGTTGGGAAGTATCTCATGTTGGGAGGGACCGCCAGCGCGTCAGGGATTTTCGATGAGCCTCTCAACGAATTCAAGAGCGTGATGGCCACGCGCGCCATTGAAGACTTTTACGATTCCGATGCCAAGCGCGGTTTTTACGGTGGCGGCAGAATTGACGGCCGCTGGGGCTTCATGGGGCCGATTGGGTATGCGCTCGGCGGACTGCCCCCGGACGCCCCCACCTGGGGAACCGGGTACAAGAACTTCGTCAAGGAAAATTTCAACCGCACAATGACGTGCCAGTCTTACGTGACCTCCTTGCCGATCGAAACCAATAACATCACGCTTGACCCGGATGTTAAAGATGCCTGGGGATTGCCCGCCATGCGCGTTACTTACAAGGACCATCCGGATGGCATGAAAACGAAGCAATACTTTCTGGAACGCTCGCTGGAGATTCTGGAAGCCGCCGGCGCGAAGAAAAAATGGGGCAACCCCGTCCGGGAGACAACTACCGGAGGACATCTGATGGGCACTTGCCGCATGGGGGACGATCCGAAGACCTCGGTCGTCGATAAGTTCAACCGTGCCCATGATGTTCCCAACTTATTTATCGTGGACGGCAGCAGCTTTGTTACCAGCGGACGCAATCATCCGACATGCACGATCGAAGCTCTGGCGTTCAGGGCGGCGGACCATATTGTGAAGGCCGCGAAGAATGGGAGCCTCAAGTCGCTCGCTTAATTGCTGCTGAAAAACTGGCGCCCGCTACAGCGACCGATTCCCGCAATTCGCAACGCATATCCTGGTCAAATCAGAGTAAGCCGGTCCAGGCCTTCGAGTGAGGACTGAATCGAGGAGTTCCCCTGCGTATGGCCGGAAGAGAACGCCTTCACCAATAGAACCAGGAAGCCCGCTGGGGCGTACCCAACTGGGCTAAACGTCGTGAACCACTCTTTCCGTTCGGAGTATGTCCGTGTCCTGAGGCGTCAGTGTGGGCACGCCGGCTTTCAGGATCTGAACGGTAAACATGGATGCCACTTGCGTTGCCGCTTTCGGATCCAGAGCGCGGACCGCAGCCGTGTATATCGCGGTTCCCAGTGGTAGCAGAGCAGAGCCTACCGCGAAAACTTTCAGACTGCTGTTGAAGTCCTCCGAAAGTTTTTGCCCGAACTTCGCCATATCCCTCCGAGCCTGTTCAGGATTCGAAAAATTGTTCTTACAGAACGAGGCCATCTGGAGACCTGCTCCTCGTGCCTGCTGGACGAGATTGGCTTCTACGGGAAAGATGAAGTCAAGAAGCCTCCCATGGAGCGCCGCTGCCAAAATCTGCCCAGCCGACTGGGGCGTGTAGAAGGAGAGCACTCGGTCGGGATCGCCGGCCTCCTGAATTCGCGTTCGCGCCACACCCAGCTTCTGCTGAAGATTTGCCTGCGTTTCTGGATGGAACAGAACCTTCTCCCGTAAATCTACCGAGAAAATATTCACGCCCCGATCGCGGTAATCCCAATAGATTGTCTTGCCATCGGCATTTTCATCCAGGAACTTAACGTCACCGCCTTGATTAATTAGTTCAGCGTCCGAGCAAGGGGGAATGGAACAGAACGCCAGCATCGCCCGGGCGTCGGTGTCGCCGGACACGTTCTTATAGTGGTGCACGTCGCTGAAGAAGGTATCGTGCAAAACCTGTTTGAACTGGTGTTGCAAAGCGATCGACATCAGCTTGTAAACCTTATCCCTGTCGCTGGCGGGAGCCTTCTTCCAGGCAAGCGCCGCTGATTGCGGCAGTGAAAGGCTGAGCGAAAGCAGCGTATTGCCGAGCTTTCCTCCCACTGGCGTGATCTGTGTGACCCAATCCGCGAACGTGCCGGGAGGCGCGCTCTTAAATTCGCCGGAAAGGTATGCGTCGGCGTAAGGAGCAAACTGCACGCTAAGGCTCCGCCCCGTGAGGTTGGGTACGCCCATCTTGAGGTCATAGCGGTAGGACGCCGTGTCCTCCGAATGAAAGTTCACGGCGTTCTGCCTGCTTTCACGAGAGGAAAGCGCAATTGTTAGTCCGCTCGAAAAGTCGTTTTTGGCGGTATACAGATCGGTCGCCCCGAGCGAGAAGATCAGTCCACCAGCGTCCTCGCTCACGGTTTGCAACTGGGCGACCGCATCGTTCACGTGCATCGAGTCCGTGGAGAAGTACGGAAGCGAAATCGAGACATGGGTCTCCTTGTGGATGCCGAAGGCTAACACGCCATCATTAATCTTCACGCCGTTAAGCGGATCCGCCAGGAGTTGATCGAACTTCCCTTTAAGCGCCAGCTTAAGTCCGTCGCCGGCTTGCGATCCAGGTGCGCCAAAATCAAATACGACGTCCAACAAGGCCGACTTCGTGGTTGTCTTCTGGTACGTCGCATGAATTGAAAATTCGTAGTCACGCTTGATTGCGGCGAGCGCCTTTGCGTACAACTCGTCCTTCCTGGCCAGAATGGCCTGCAATCCCGCCTCCAGCTTCTTCAATTCGGCCACGCCTTGCGCGCCCACCAACTTCTGCTCCAGGAAGTTCTCCAACCTTGCTTTGAGCCACGTGTCGAGGGAATCAAAAGTAGTCTGGTCCACGACCGTTTCCAGCTTCTTCAGATCCAGCCGGGTATTCACTGCATCCTGCAATTTGGTGAGCAGGCTCTGGAGCGCGCTGCCGTCCAGAATCTGGCCCACCTGTCCCGCTGCCTTCTGAATATCCTTTAAGGCTGTCGTGTCTTGCAGCGCCGCGAACAGGTCGTTCGACGCCAGTGCCTCCAGCGCCAGGCCTTCGGTCGTGTTTAGGAACGGTACGTTAGCAAGGGAAGTCCGCAACAATTCCGTCAGGCTGGCCTCTGTGAGTCCGGACACCTTGTTTGCGATTCCCAAAATAGAGGAAATCGCTGTGGGATCTGGTAGTTTCGACCAGATCAGTTGGGTGGCGCTTTTCGGCAAACTATCCCATAGTAGAAAGAGGTTTTGGATCCGGTTTTTTACATCAATGAAGGCGGCAGAGAGGTCCGTCACCCCCGTAATAGTCTGAATCAGTTTCTGCGCCTCGGTGTCCGCCAAATTAACGAACGGTCCGAAAACCGGCTTGTTCGGGTCCGTCCAATCTTGTACTCTGCCAAGGAGCTTCATGACCTGCTGCCAATGCGTGCCAGTGACTGCCTTCAGCAAGTCATCGAAATTCTCCGAAAGCGGCGGCGCGACGGGTGTCGCCTTCAGTGAGGCGTCAAAACCGAAATTCCAATTGTTGACGCGAACTTTGTACAGCCGCAGGCGTATCTCCTGCGCAGCGCTTTCGCGGCTCAGGACAACCGCGTACTTGCCCGACAAGCCGAAGCCAATGGAAGCGCTTAGGCCCGCCTGTAATTTCAGTCCGACATCCCCTTTCAGTCCCAAACCGTCTACCGCTCGTAGCCAGTTGAAGTCGTAGCCAAACGTCACCTTGGCGCCAATGCCGAAAGAGCCGTCCACCTCGGAAATGAGAGTGGTCGAGACAGGAAGGTCCTTAATGTCTCCCACTTGAGACGGTAGTCTCCAGGAGCTGACCAGATTGGCAAGGCTCGCTCCCGCCTTCGCATCAGCCGCGACCGTCTGAACAATGGCGTAGTACCCTTTCCTGTCCGCGTTGGCGGAAAAAGCAAGGTTCGCCGAAGGTCCCAGTGCGAGGGTGCCTGCTGCAGTGCCTGAAATGTCGTAGCCCCAGCGGAGCATGAGAAACCTTGCTCCTGGTTGACCAGAAAACGCGAGAGTATTCGCGATCTCGGAAACCAGGTCCACGTTTTTGAGAACGGCATCGCGAACGCTTCCCGGAGTGGAGAAGATTCCTACTGACGCGTTGACATCGGCCGAAAACCCGACCTTCGCCGGCCCGACGGTGATATCTCTGCCAGGCGCCACGGACAAGTCTCCGCCGAAAAGAATGAGGTCGCCGGCTGGCAAGGTTGCATTCGGGTCTATCAGCGCTGCCAACAATTCCGGATGCGAATTGGGATCGATCTCGATCGCTCCTTGGGCAAAATTGTTGTCCAGCGAAAAAGTGAACTTCTGCGAACTTAGCGTGGGCTTGGGGCTGGTGGCCATGATCTGCCTCCTTTGGGGGACTAAGATTGTGGCGGAGTGTAACACACACTTAGGTAGACTATTGCTAAATATCTGGAATGCTATTGGCCTGCGGTTGGGGACAGTCTGGCTGCCGAACCAATTCCACTTTCCGTACCAATGTTTGCCGGTGACGAGCCAACGACCGATTCCCGCTATCCGCAGCGCATATCCTGTTAGAATTGAGGCTACCCGGTTCAGCCCTTCATTTGAGGATTCAGTTGAGCACTGCAAAAACATCGCCGAACGAGCCGCCTGTTGCCCCAAAGAAACCGGTAAGCGAGGTCGAGCTTCTTTCGCGCGCGGAACATCCCGACCCGTTCCATATTCTCGGCCCGCACATTACCGGCGAGGGCGACGCGAAGCGGCTTGTCGTGCGGGCGTTTCTTCCAAAGGCGAGCGAAGCGTCCGTAATTCTCGAAGGCCACTCAAATCCGATTCCTGCCTGGCGGAGTTCTCCCGAAGGACTCTTCGAAGCTGCCCTCCCGTTAGCCCCGGTACTTCCGATTTCTCCCTCGAGCTATCGCTGGCGTGTAAGTGAGGCGGGCACTGTGGTCCACGAGTATTACGATTCCTACGCGTTTCCCGCGTTGTTGTCCGATTACGATCTCCATTTGATGGGAGAAGGCACTCATTACTTGAAATACGAAAAGATGGGGGCGCATCCCACAACGGTTTTGGGGATCGCCGGAGTGCAATTCGCCGTCTGGGCGCCGAACGCCATGCGCGTGAGTGTGGTCGGAGACTTCAATCAGTGGGACGGCCGCGCGAACGCGATGCGCAATCGCGGCCCGTCTGGTGTGTGGGAACTTTTCGTGCCGGAACTCGCCGAAGGGGCCATCTACAAGTACGAGATTCGCCCAATGTCCGCGGATCTGCCGGTGCTCAAGAGCGATCCCTACGGTTTTTATTCCGAGCTGAGGCCAAAAACCGGGTCAATTGTAGCGCGCCTCGATCATCATAGCTGGGAAGACGCGGATTGGATGAACAACCGTGCGAGGCGCGACTGGCTCTCCGCTCCAATTTCGGTGTACGAGGTCCATTTGGGTTCCTGGCGGCGTGTTGTCGAAGAAGGCGCGCGCTGGCTCACTTATGCTGAACTTGCCGACCGCTTGATTCCCTACTTAAAACAGTTGGGGTACACGCACATCGAGCTCATGCCCGTAATGGAGTATCCGCTCGATGCCTCCTGGGGCTATCAGACTCTCGGTTATTTCGCGGCCACCAGCCGCTACGGCACGCCGCAGGATTTCATGTACTTCGTGGACAGGTTCCACCAGGCTGGCCTCGGTGTCCTTCTGGACTGGACGCCCGCGCACTTCCCAAGGGACGGACACGGGCTTGCTCAATTCGATGGCACGCATCTCTATGAACATGCCGACCCGCGCCAGGGACAACATCCCGACTGGGGCACTCTGGTTTTCAACTACGGCCGCAACGAAGTGCAGAACTTTTTGATCTCGAACGCGGTCTTCTGGCTCGACAAGTATCACATTGACGGGCTGCGCGTGGACGCCGTAGCCTCCATGCTCTATCTCGACTACTCCAGACATGAAGGTGAATGGATTCCCAATGAATTCGGCGGCCGTGAGAATCTTGCAGCAATCGCGTTCCTGAAGCGGTTGAACGAAGTTGTCTACGCGCGCTATCCCGGTGCGCTAACCATCGCCGAGGAATCAACCTCCTGGCCCATGGTGAGCAGGCCGACTTATCTTGGCGGACTGGGCTTCAGCTTAAAGTGGAACATGGGTTGGATGAATGACACGCTCAGCTACTTTTCGCTGGATCCGATCCACAGGAAGTACAACCACAACCGCATGACTTTCTCCATGCTGTATGCCTTCACGGAAAATTTCATGTTGCCATTTTCTCACGATGAGGTGGTCCACGGCAAATCTTCTCTGCTGAACAAAATGCCCGGCGACCTGTGGCAGACTTTCGCGAACCTTCGCCTGCTCTACGCATACATGTTCGCGCACCCCGGCAAGAAGCTGATGTTCATGGGGGATGAAATCGGCCAACGTTCCGAATGGGATCATGAGACGAGCCTCGAATGGCACTGGCTCGAATACGATTCCCATCGAGGCATTCAAACTCTGGTGACGGATTTGAACGCGCTCTATGCCCATGAAGCGGCCCTACATGAAGTGGACTTCGATTGGCACGGGTTCGAGTGGCTGGATTGCAATGATGCGGATGCCAGCGTTTTTTCGTTCATTCGGCGCGCGAAGCACACCGAAAATTTCATCGTCGTGGTCGCCAACGCCACGCCCGTGATGCGGGAAAACTATCGCGTAGGCGTTCCCGAGCTAGGTTTCTACCGGGAAGCAATGAATACCGACTCGGAACGCTACGGTGGGACGAATGTGGGAAATCTCGGAGGCGTGCAGGCCGAAGCCGTGCCTTGGGGCAGCCACCCGTATTCGCTGAACCTGCGTCTGCCACCGCTCGCTGCCGTATATTTCAAGCGCGAATGGCGATAACCAGTCGCGCGCCCTAATGAGTAACGGCCACTTCCTTGCCAGGGATGAAGAACGCCTCTTCCTTCACGGTCCCTTGTTCCCACCCGCGGCGCTTCAGAATGCCTTTTGAATTTTCGATCATTGAGGGATGACCACACAGATACGCCCTGGTGTTCTCCGGAGTAAGCCCCCACGAATCCGAGTATTTGCGGACTAAATCGTCCACGCGGCCAGTTTCCCCTTTCCAGGAACTATCCTCCCACGGACGGCTAACGGTGGGAACGTAGGTCAGCCAGGGAACTTCGGCGGCAAAGCGTTCGAGTTCCTTGCGATACCCCAACTCCCAGGAACGGCTGCCACCGTCAAGCAAGAAGAGTTTATGCTCTCCCTTAAATTTCCCTTCCTTCCACTGGCGGTGGAGAGAGCGCACAAAGCTGACGTAGGGTGCGACCCCGGTCACCGTGGCGAGCAGAAGGTGATTCGTGCGGTCACTCGAGGTATCGAGGGTGAATCGCCCTTTGGCAATCTTTCGCAATGTGAATTCGTCGCCGACCCGGTCCAGGTAAAGCCGCGGCGTCAAGTCACCCTGTGGAACCAGCTCGACGAAGAATTCCAAGCCTTTTTCGTGGGGAGCGGAAACAATCGAATACGCACGTTCGTAGTGTTTTTCGGGAGCCACGACGCCCAGCGTCGCATATTGGCCCGGCAAGTAATTGTATTCGCCGCCGGGATCGACCCGAATCACCCACAAATCATCCGAAATATCCCGCCTTTCAACAATGCGGGCACAGTAATACTTGTCACCGGAAGGGGTCATAAGCATACCTCGTCTTGATTATATTACAGAGAGAACTCAAGGAGTGATCTTGAAGAGAAATTGCGAAGCGGCGAAACAATCACCTCATGCAAGGTGAGTCGCCAGTCAAACGGGCAACTCAGCCGTTAACCAGAATGGACGAAAATCTCTCAGGCGATCCTTGAGTGCGAGCGGTTGCGGGCACTACTAGCTTGCTTCTTCGGTTTAGTCCTGGACGTGCCTGCCAAAAGCTCGTATTCAGCCAGATCGAACCCCACAATAATTTTGTCGGCCACCACGAATGTCGGCGTCGTCCGGCTATCGAGATCGTCGGTCAGAATCCGCAGGTAATCAGGATTGGCGCGAATGTCGCGTTCTTCAAAGGGAATCCCGCGCGAAATCAGGAAATTTTTCGCTTCGACGCACGCAGCGCAGCCGGGTTCCGTATAGAAATAATTCGGCATGCTCAATTGTCCCGCTGACGACCGCCCCGGTCCCCTCTTGTATCAGATTTGTTTCCGGCGATGCAATCGGATTCGCTGATTTCGATCCGAATCTGACAAGGAGGGGTGATCGTCGCAGGTAAGCCGAGTGCGGGCAACTCTGGTAGCCCGCCGGCAAGAAATCTCACTTCACTCATACGCCAGTGCGTCGACTGGATCGCTTTGTGCCGCGCGTAGCGCGGGATACATGGCGCCGGCAATCGCGCCACCGATCGTCAGTACGATGGCCCGCACGATCCAAGCCCCTTCGATCTCAACCTGAAGCGTTGGAGAAGTTCGATGCAGGACGGCAACCACGCTGTAGGTGCAGAGCAATCCGAAGGCCACGCCCAGCGCAACCATTACTAACGTCTCGCCGACAATCATCCCGCAGATCTCGAGGCGCGAAGATCCTAACGCCTTCAGAATGCCGATATCGCGCGTACGTTCCAAGACCATGGTATGCATGGTGAGCAGCACGACCAGGAAGCTGACCACCACGCCAAGAATCAGGAAGGATCGAATAAACGGTTTCAACTCCGGAAGGTTCGACGAAGTCATCAGCGTGCTGAACTCCGCCATCGAGCGAATCTTATAGGTGGGAAGCAACTTGACCAGCTCATTGCGAACGGCTTCCGTATCGCCTTTGCTGCGAACAAAAAACATGGAGACGCGTTTGTCGGCGCCGGCAACGTCCTGCGCAGTCTTCAAAGGGATGAAGAATCGCGCGCCCTTGCCATGCAAGACGATGCCGGAAATCGTGAAATCATGGCCGATTATAGTCGTTGTCGCGCCGACTTGAAGTTTTCGCGAATGCGCGGCAAGGTCATCCGCCATGGCCTCGGCGGGCTGCTGGAACGGGCCGCCGGAGAGAAATGAAAAGCCGCTGCTGAGGCCGGCAAACCTGTCGTAATCAATTCCGTACACCACGCCCAGGTTGCGCTGATCCACGACGATCAGAACCGGGGCCACTTCATCCACGCCGGGAAGGCTTGCGATTTTGTCCACCAGCGTTTCGGGCATCACGGCGCTTGAGAACGCAAAGAAAATGGACGAGTTGGGGGGCTGAACGATGATGTCGGCGCCAATTCCTTCCGCCCGCGTGCGCCAGTCGGACAAGGCTCCGGTCGTCAAGCCGACAATCAACAGAACGAGAAACACTTGCAGGGAAAGCGCGAGCACGCTCAACGCGGAGCGCAGCGGGTGGACGCCCAGGTTGCTCCACAGAAGATCCCAGACCACAAATCCTTTGTATGGTTTCGCGTCCATCGCAATTTCTCACGAAACAATTTCCGGGGCGCTAATCTAACATTCCGCATACATGCGGTCAAAGGCAGACAGAAAGCATCCGGGCATCACGATTTCAACAGTTGTGTTGAAAAGTTTGTGGAAAAGGACCATCGCAGAATCCCTACCGCACGCGAAACAAAGCGTTTGATCCTGTTTGCACAAAGATGAAGCAATTGCTCCGGGAAAGGAGCCAGCGCACAAATTACTGAAATCATTTTGGATTCCAAAGCGGCCCAAAAAAGAAAAACACGACCATAGTTTGAAATCAACGGCAAAGCAGCGCTGACTGCTCGCCGCATTTCATCCTCAATACCACTTGGGAGGGCGCGCCAGCTCGATATTGATGGTCTGTTCCGCCTGATCCACTTCGTAGTACTCGCCGAAAGTCTTCCACCCCGGCGCGATCACTTGAACCAGGAACCTCCCGCGGGGGATTTCGGGAACGTGCACCACTCCCGAGAGGTTGGTCTTGAGATTCATCTCGATCTTCTTGTCTTTGCCCAGCAAGCGTCCCTGGACATATTTCACGTACACACTTGCGCTATCCACTGGTTTCTTGTCTTCCGCACTGGTTACAACGATTGTCAAATGAACTGAGCTGGGCGCCGAATCCGCCTTGCCCTTGGAATTGGCACCCTTGTCCTGCCCTGGCAAGGCCAAGGGAAAAAGCAACGCCAGAGAAGATAGGATAACGAGAATATTTTTCATGCGATTCCTGGCGTTCATCAAAGGACGCCTTCTCCGAGTATAGAACTGTATTGCCGATCCTCAAATTCATCTAGCGCCGCGCAGAATCTTCACTCTCATAGGAGGGCCGGGCTTCAGCCCGGCCGTGACAAGATTCTTTGGAAGCGGTTTTAACCGCTGAAGCTAAGTCTGGTTGCGGCACCGCCACGCTGCGAACTCTCTACCACGCATTCTTGTCCTTTTTCCCACACCGCGCAAGGGCAGATCAAGCGAAAACACAGACGCGGGCTATACTTATACCCCGTCAAGAACAGATGCGGGTTGCGCGCTCGGTCGCCATAGCGCCTTCTTTGGCGCGACGGCGACTTTGGGCCCGCCAAGAAATCGTAGCCAAGGAGCTTCCCCATGGGATTCGCAACCGATGCCATCCACGTCGGACAAGAGCCTGATCCAGCCACAGGAGCGATTGTCGCGCCGATCTATCAAACCTCAACCTACGTTCAGGAGGAGCTCGGAAAAAACAAAGGCTACGACTACGCAAGGACTGCGCATCCGAACCGCCGCGCGCTCGAACGGACCGTGGCCAAGCTCGAAGGCGGCAGCGCAGCGTTCGTATTTACCTCGGGGATGGCTGCCATCGATTCGGTGTTCCGTCTCCTACGCCCCGGCGACCACGCCATCATCTCCGAAGCGGTCTATGGCGGAGTGATCCGCCTGACCACTCAGTTCCTGGTGCAGTGGGGCCTGGAGTTCAGCTTTGTGGACACCTCTTCTCTCGCCCACGTGGAACAGGCTATCAAGCCCAATACCAAAATGATTTACGTGGAGACGCCAACCAATCCGACCATGCGCGTCACTGACATTGCGGCCGTGGCAAAGATTTCCGCGGCCCAAGGAGCCACTCTGGTTGCGGACAACACGTTTCTGAGCCCCTACCTGCAATCCCCGATCGCGCTCGGTGCGCGGATCGTCGTCCACTCGATGACCAAATACCTGAACGGGCACAGCGATTCACTCGGCGGCGCGGTCGTCCTTACACACCCTTCCGACGCCGAGAAAATCTATTTCCTGCAACGCTCCACAGGCGCAGGCCTCGCGCCGATGGACTGCTTCCTGGTGTCACGCGGAATCAAGACGCTGGCCGTGCGCATGAAACAGCACGATGCGAATGGACGCGTGATCGCGCGCTTCCTGGAAGACCATCCGCGCGTGCAGCAAGTTCATTACCCCGGACTGCCGTCGCATCCGCACCACGGCGTCGCGCTCCGTCAGCAACGCGGCTTCGGAGCAATGATCTCGTTCGATGTGGTCACGCTTGAAAATGCCAGAAAAATGCTCAACCACGTAAGGCTGTGTGCCCTCGCCGAAAGTCTCGGCGGCGTCGAGACGCTGATCTCCCACCCGGCCACGATGACGCACGCTTCCGTCCCAGCTCAAGTTCGCGAGCGCATCGGCATCACCGATGGACTCATCCGCATCTCCGTTGGCATCGAAGACGTCGAAGACCTAATCACGGATCTCGATCAAGCTCTCAGTAGGATTTGACCCCAGGCGGAAAACGATAGCATCTTGTCTCCATACTTGGGATCGGTAAGAGGACTGTTGTTCAACACGCCGGGAACACCAACGCTGGTGACCCGAGCGATGCGAAAGCACGAAGGAGATTAACTTTCACCTATTTCTAGAGGAAAGAACCACCGGGCCTCCCGGCGGAAAACGCCGGGAGACCCGGTAGCACAGGCTTCAGCCTGTGTGGTTTTGATTTGCCCCGCGGGATTCGAAAACCTCACAGACTGAAGTCTGTGCTACTACAGGCGACACCGCGCTGGCCCTCAATTCTCCACAGAAAGCTGCCATGCTAGAGCCTACCCCCGGCGTGAGAGTGAGACTCACTGCTCGAAGTCCGGTAAACCTGGCAACTTGGTTTCATAGACATTCCTCAACCCAGGCAAGATACGCGGGCGAACCCGCTGCAATTGGGAGAGCGATGAACTCGGGCACGTCGTAGGAGTGCATGCATTCCACGGCCGCCTGCAGCTTCGCCAGACGTTTGCGCGAAGTCTTAATCAGCAGCAGACGTTCGCGGGAGGACTCCACCTTCCCTTTCCACCGATAAATGGATTGGACAGCTCCCGGAAGTATATTCACGCAAGCGGCCAGATTCGCGTCCACCACGGCGCGCGCGATTCGCCGCGCTTCGGCGGCTGTGGAACACGTCACCAAAACCACAAATTTGTCGGTCAAGAGTTCCTCCAACCCCGTTACTCTTTCTCGATTCCCTCGTATCCGAAGTGGTCGCCTCTTGCATGCCACGCTACAATACTTCGCCGGAGACCAAAAATTCTATTCGCAATCGGGAGCAGTCCCGCACGCTGGATTGTAGCCCGCAACTAAATGACGACGCCGATCAAATTCGGGACCTCGGGCTGGCGCGCGATTGTCGCGGAGGACTTCACGTTCGCGAACGTGCGCCTGGCCGTGGCGGCCATCGCGGACCATGTGCGCAGCCGCAAAGCGAAGCCTACGGTAATCGTCGCGCACGACACGCGATTTTTCGGCGAGGAATTTTCACTAACTGCGGCCCAGATTCTGCGCGAGCATGGCGTCCGCGTGCTGCTTTGCGAAGGCGCGACTCCAACCCCAGTCATCGCGCACGAAATAATCCGAGTCAAAGCCGATGGGGCGATCAACTTCACCGCCAGCCACAATCCCGCGGAATATCAGGGCCTGAAATTTTCCGGCCCCGACGGTGGCCCGGCGCTCCCCGAGGTAACGCGCGACGTAGAAGCGCGGGCAGCAAAGATGGGATCGCGCGCCCCCGCGAAGCCGAACAACAACACTTTTGAAAAAATTGATCCGCGGGACTCCTACCTCGAGCGCCTCGACCAGCTTGTAAACTTCAAAGCCATGCGCGACGCGAAACTAAGCGTCGTCACCGATGCGCTGCACGGGTGCGGCGCGGGATATCTGGATCGCGCGCTTGCTGCCCACGACGTCACCGTGCAGGCGATGCGGATAGACCGCGATGTCCTCTTCGAAGGCTCGGGGCCGGATCCCTCCGAAGAGAACCTCCGTCCGATGCGCGACGCCGTGCTTGCGAAAAAAGCCGCTGCCGGTCTCGCCACCGATGGAGACGCCGACCGCTTCGGCATCCTGGATTCCGACGGCTCATGGATGCAGCCGAATCACATCCTTGCGTTGGTGTACGACTACATTGTCGAGACACGAGGATGGAAAATGCCCGCCGCGCGCAGCGTGGCCACCACGCATTTGATGGATGCTGTGGCGGAACATTATGGCGCCACGATTTATCAGACTCCCGTGGGCTTCAAATACATCGGCGAGTTGATCCAACAAGACAAGATCGCGCTCGGCGGCGAAGAAAGCGCTGGCCTCTCGATTCGCGGCCACGTCCCTGAAAAAGACGGTATCCTTGCATGCCTGCTCGTCGCGGAAATGGTGGCGGTCCGCGGCGCCTCGCTCGCGAAGCAGTTGCGTGCGCTGTTCAATCGCGTTGGACGCGAGTTCTGGCCGTTGCGGACCAATCTTCATTTGCCGGAGGATGTAAAATTGAGGACGATTGCGCGGCTGAAAACCGAATTCAGGACTTTTCTTGGGCGGCACGTCTCCAATCTCGACCGCACCGACGGACTAAAGATCGCTTTCGACGAAGGTTCGTGGGTGTTGCTGCGATTTTCCGGCACCGAGCCGCTCCTGCGGGTCTACACCGAAGCGGCGACTCCTCCAGCTGCTTCACAACTGGCGAGTGAAACGTGCTCATGGGTTACAGATACTGCGCAAGGAGCCCAGGCGTGAGGCAACTTCCAAAGATTGCTCCAACCGATGTGACCGCGTACTTGCGGAAACATGTAAGGCAAATCCTGGGCCTGGCACTGTTTGCCCTCCTGGTGCATGACATCTTTGGGGCGCATGGCTTCATCGCCATGCGCAAGACGCAGAAGGAAATCGAACAGATTCGCGAACAAATCGGAAAGCTCAACAGCGACAATAAGTCCCTTTCCAGCCAGGTCAATTCACTCAAAACCGATCCCAAAGCGATTGAACGCATCGCGCGGGAAGACATGGGCCTGGCGCGGCCCGGAGAAATCATCTACAAACTCCCCGATTCAGCAAAGCCCGGCGATCCGCAAAAACCAGATTCGCCGAAGTGATTCTGCGGGTAGACGCCCGCTCACGATGGATGTTACAGCTTCCGTCGGTTGTTATAGCCGGGGTCCCCGACCGAGTCGGGATGCATAGATCGCACTTCAGACCCGGGGATTTGCTCGCGCGTGGAAGGATCGTTCTCCCGGCTTTGCTGGACTCTCTAGCGCAATTCCCAGAAATCAAGCTATCGTCCAACCACGTTCACCAGCTAGGCGCGCACCGTGCGGCGAAAAAAGCCCAGGATTTCCGCCGCCCGCCCCTGGAATTTGCCACGAAAGACCGCGAGCATCGTCATGGCAACGAAGATCGCCAGCAAGCCGCCCGTGGCCGCGGCGATCCCCACGCCACGTTTAGGCAGAATCGAAAGCCCGCCGTAAACGAACTCGATGTGCACCCAGTAAACGAGCAACGAAGATTTGCCCAGTTCAATCAGAGGACTGAAACCCCACTGTCCCGCCCCCCAACGGCACCAGGCATAGCCCGCAAACAAAATCACCATCACGATACCGGTACGCACCAGGAAGAAGTTCGGACTCGCATGCCAAAAATCATGCACCGCATAGAGTTGCAATGGACGGGCGTCGAGCCAGATTCCCAGGGCTATCAGCCCAACGCCGCCAACTCCCGCTAAAATCATGGCGAGAGTTTCCTTCCGGCGCGCCCAGTCAGAGTGCAACAGAAAGCCGCCAGCCAATCCCGCAAACGCGAACGCAGACCACGGAAACAGCGGGAATAGCCACGGTTGCGGCGTGCCAAACGTGTGCACTCCGTTGATATAGGACTCCAGCCACCACGCGCGCCAGTGCGGCTGCCAGGTCGTCCAAAGCTGCGGGGTGACCACCGCGATGCCCGCCGCCACAGCGACAGCTATTCCGATGCTCTTCTTTCGCAGACGCCGAACGTCGTGCGTGCCGCCCACGGCGGCGATTCGGCATGCCAGCCCCGTCATCACCAGTGATAGCCCAATGACGTTTAGAATATCCACGCGAAGCAGATCGGTCCACGGAGCATGAGGCAGTCCGAGCAGAAACTCCTGCACGCGGAAGAGCAGAGCCAGCAAGAACACTTGGACGCCGCGCAAAATCGTCTTGCGCGCGATTTCGTCGGCTCCCACTCCCTTCAGCCGGAGCTTATCGGTCACCAATGCGCATGAAACACCCGCGAGAAATAGAAACAGCGGCGCAGGGAGTGTGCCGCCGAGTTGAGACAACTTGATGAATCGCCCTTCGCGCGCCCCCCCGCCAAGCCACGAATCGTAGCAATGCGTTTGGAACATCGCCACGCAGGCGAATCCCCGCACCCAGTCTATGTACGCGATCCGCTTTGTCGCATTTTCGGCCATCAGTGCCCTTGACGAGATGCGCTACATTATCGCGCCATGCCACGTATGCGCCAGCGATGCGTATGGGTAGCTCTCGGCTTGTGGGCCGCAGTCGTAACCGGCGCCACAATTTACGGCGCATGGCTAGGTTACGCCGGACGCGCCCTGGTGGACACGGCGTGGCACATGCTGTTCCGAACGCTCTAGCAGGCGTGTGGAGATCCGCTTCGCGTGTCATTCCGAGGAGCGATTTGTCCCGACCGTGGCGATGGGAGAAACGAGGAATCTCTCTTCTACTTGTCCTTTTTATTTATCCGAGAATCTGCTAGCGGACAACGCCCGATAGAGGGCTCGATGCGGAAGCATAGAGTTTCTTTTGCATGCGCCCCGCCAGAAATGCCTTGCGGCCGGCTCCAACAGCGTCGCGCATCGCCTCTGCCATCAGGACAGCGTCCTGAGCTTCAGCAATTGCCGTATTCATCAGGACGCCGTCCGCTCCGAGCTCCATGGCCACAGCCGCATCCGAAGCGGTCCCCACCCCGGCGTCGACAATCATCGGCACTTCGGTGATACGTTCGCGCAGGATGCGCAGATTCGCGTGATTCTGAATGCCCATGCCGGAACCAATCGGCGCTCCAAGCGGCATCACGGCAGCCGCGCCCGCGTCAATCAGTTTGCGCGCCACAACCAGGTCATCATTCGTATACGGCAAAACAACAAAGCCCTCTTTCACCAGGATCTGCGTCGCGCGAATGAGTTCCTCGGTGTCGGGAAACAAAGTTTGCTGATCGCCGATCACTTCGAGCTTCACCCAATTTGAAAGCCCGGCCTCACGCCCGAGGCGCGCCGCGCGAACCGCTTCGTCGGCGTTGTAGCATCCCGCCGTATTCGGCAAAATAAATATTTTGTCGCGGTCAATGTAGTCGAGCAGCGATTCTTTAGTCCGATCCGTCAGATTGACACGGCGCACCGCGACGGTAACCATGTCAGCACCAGAAGCCGCGTGCGCCCGCGCCATTTCCTGCAAACTGCGATATTTCCCTGTACCAACAATCAATCGCGAACGAAACCCGCGCCCCGCAATCACTAGTTGGTCGCTCATTTCACATCTCCTTCGCCCATTGTATCGTGCCCGCGCCTGCCAGCACAGACCTCCTCGAGTTCGGTACGACCAAAGTCCCCGGAGCCTCTAATGCGACGGCACGATGGTTTCAGTAGCGGCGGCGTCCCACCGGCTCTTCGGTTTTTTCCGGAACAGCAACACCGTCGGCAAGATGCCGGCGGTACTTTTAAAACGCGGCACACTCACGTCCCCGCGTAAAGCCCCTCAATGATTTTCGCGTACCGCTCCTCAATCACGCGCCTCTTGAGTTTGAGAGTATAAGTCAGCTGCCCTCCATCAAACGTGAAATCATGATCGAGCAGCCCAAACCGCTTGATCGTTTCGTACTGCGCGAGACTCAAATTAATCCGCTCGACCTCTTTGCCGATGAGGTCATGAACCCAGAGGTCCGCGGCAAGCTGTTCGTGCGACGCAAACGCGCGTCCCTGCTCGCGCGCCGCGGCTTCGACATTCGCGAAATTGGGCACGATGAGAGCCGCGATGAATTTTCGCTTGTCGCCGACCAGGACCGCGTTCAGCACCAACGGGCTCGACTTCAATTGATTTTCGATTGGCTGTGGCGCGACAAATTTCCCCGCCGCCGTTTTGAACAAATCCTTCTTGCGATCCGTGACATACAAGTAGCCGTCGCCATCCACCTGCCCAATATCGCCGGTGGCCAGCCAGCCATCTCGCGAAATCACCGCGCGCGTCTCTTCCGGCTTCTCGTAATAACCTTGCATCACGCACGGGCCGTGTACAAAAATTTCACCGTCCTTTGCGATGCGCACGTCCACTTGCCGAATCGGCTTCCCGACGCTCCCTACTCTATTTGCACTCGGAGAATTCGCGCTGACCACCGGAGAAGTCTCCGTCAAACCGTATCCCTGATAGACCGGCACGCCGACGGCCCAGAAAAATTCAGCCAGCTCGCGAGAGAGCGGCCCGCCCCCGGAGATAAATGCGCGTATGCGCCCTCCCACGCCCTCGCGAATCTTGGAATACACCACGCGGTCAGCGATGTCCCAGCAGATTCGCAGCACGAGTGGCGCGTGCTCCCCGTAAGCGCGCCACTTGACAGAGCGACGCGCAATGCCCATGGCCCGATCGAACAGCCGTCTCTTTAAGCCAGTATTCGCATGGCCCTTCTGCATGATATTGGCGTACAGCTTTTCGAACACGCGCGGGACGGCCGCGGCAAGCGTCGGGTGAACCTCCACCAGGGCCTGCGGGAGGTCATCCATGCGCTCCACATAGGCGACGGACACGCCGCGAAACAAATAGGAATAGGCGATGACGCGTTCGTAGACATGCGAGAGTGGAAGAAAGCTCAATGCTGTGTCGGCGGGCGACATCCCGTACGACTCGGCGGAAGCCTCCTCATTCGAACTTAAATTATTGTGCGTGAGCACGACGCCTTTGGGCTCTCCCGTCGTGCCGGACGTATAGATAATCGTCGCCACCTGATCGGAGGCCACCCGCGCCGCGCGCAGACGGTATTCGGCGATGGCCTCATCACCAGACGACGCAGCGAGCGTCTCATAGCGAAGCACATCCTCACCCAAATCCGCGGGCGCGGCGGCGCATATGATGTGCTTTACCGCGGTGAGCCGGCTGCGGCATTCGAGCAAGCGGCGCGTTTGCATTTCCCCCGCAACGAAAACAATCTCTGCCCCAGAATGATTCAGTATGTAGACGATTCTGTCGGGCGATTCGTTGAAATAAATCGGCACATCGATGGCCCCCAACCCCAGCACGGCGAAATCGGCGATGTGCCATTCGGGCCGGTTCGGCGAAAATAAGCCGACCCGATCTCCCGCCTTCACGCCGAGCTGTTCGAGCGCGTTTGAAACCCCGGCGATCCGTCGCAGAAATTCCCCGGACGACATCGGTTCCCAACGCCCATTAACTCTGAGCATTCCCGCCCGGTCGCTAGGCACGCGGTCCATCGCGCCAAGCATTTTTTCCGTGAGTGTCGCGTAGGCCATGAGGTAGACCAAGAACAGTACCGCACGAATCTCCGCGCGTGCAATCAAACTTCGTCGCGCGACCAGTAGAACAGGCACTCTTGCCTGTTCGCCTTTTGCAACGGAAGGGACAGGCAAGAGTGCCTGTCCTACGCGGGCACTGTGTAATAAGATGACCGCAATGGCAGACCCGACCATAGAAACTCCCACGACCCGCGGCACAATCCGCGCCCCCCGCGGCTCCACGCTTTCCTGCAAGGGCTGGCAGCAGGAAGCCGCGCTGCGCATGCTCATGAATAATCTCGACCCCGAAGTGGCCGAGCGCCCCGCTGACTTGATCGTCTATGGCGGCAGCGGCAAAGCGGCCCGAAACTGGGCCTGCTATGACGCGATCGTCGCATCACTGCGCGCGCTCGAAAATGACGAAACGCTTCTGGTGCAGTCCGGCAAGCCCGTCGGCATATTCCGCACGCACGAACATGCGCCGCGAGTGCTGATCGCCAACGCAAATCTGGTCGGCCACTGGAACAACTGGGAAAAATTCGGCGAGCTCGATCGCGCCGGCCTGACGATGTACGGCCAGATGACGGCCGGAAGCTGGATTTACATCGGCACTCAGGGAATCCTGCAAGGCACGTACGAAACATTCGCCGCGGCGGCGCGAAAACATTTCGCAGGCGACCTGGCGGGGAAACTCGTGGTCTCGGGCGGCATGGGCGGGATGGGCGGCGCGCAACCTCTCGCCGCGACGCTCAACGGCGGCGCGTTTCTCGGAATCGACGTGGATCCGGAACGCATCAAGCGCCGCGTCAAGTCCGGCTACTGCGACGTGATGGTCAACGACCTCGACGAATCGCTGCGGATCCTGAAAAACGCGGTGCGAAAGCGGGAGCCGGCCTCCGTGGGACTGGTTGGCAACTGCGCGGACCTGATCCCCACGCTCGCCAAACGCGGCGTCGTTCCCGATCTCCTCACCGACCAGACCTCCGCGCACGACCCGTTGAACGGCTACATCCCGCAGGGTCTCGACGTCGCCGCCGCGGCCGAATTGCGCCAGCGCAATCCTGATGAATGCCGCCGCCGCGCGCTCGATTCGATTGCCGCGCACGTTCGCGGCATGCTCGACCTGCAGAAACTCGGCGCGGTGACGTTCGATTACGGCAACAACATCCGCACGTTCGCCTTCGAGCACGGGGTAATAGACGCCTACGACTTCCCGGGTTTCGTGCCAGCGTACATTCGTCCTTTGTTCTGTGAAGGCCGCGGCCCCTTCCGCTGGGTCGCGCTTTCCGGCGAGCCCTCCGACATCTACCGCACCGATCAGCTCGTCCTCGAAATGTTTCCGCAGAACGAAATGCTGACGCGCTGGATTCACCTGGCACAGAAGCGCGTACGCTTCCAGGGGCTGCCTGCGCGAATCTGCTGGCTCGGCTACGGCGAACGCGCGAAATTCGGCCTGGCGCTCAACGACCTCGTCGCGCGCGGCGAACTAAAAGCCCCCATCGTGATTGGACGTGACCACCTGGATTGCGGCTCGGTCGCCTCTCCCTACCGCGAAACCGAAGCGATGCGCGACGGCTCGGACGCTGTAGCCGACTGGCCTTTCCTGAACGCCATGCTCAACACCGCCAGCGGCGCGTCCTGGGTTTCCATCCACAACGGAGGCGGCGTCGGCCTCGGCTATTCACAACATGCAGGGCAAGTGATCGTCGCCGACGGCACGCCGGAGATGGCCGCGCGCATCGAACGCGTCCTCACCAACGATCCCGGCATTGGCGTCGCGCGCCACGCAGACGCAGGCTATCCCGAAGCCATCGCCTTCGCCCGCAAATCCGGCGTGAAGATTCCGACGGAGTAGAAGAAACCGATTCTCATTAACTCAATTCGGGCCTGACTGGCTTGCATACCCAGGAATCCGCATCAGCCCACCGCGAAGAATAGCGTTAGCCGGCCAATCACCGATAATGCGCTTCTCAGGCGGAATATTCTTCAATTGGATGCCGGCTCAACCGGTCGATGCAACACCAGATAACCAGTTGATCTCACAATACTTCCCATCGAGAATCAATCTGTAAGGCAATACCCCATCAGAACCTAACCAGAGCTTTTGTTTTGGTTGAATTGA
>Ga0210410_10000238_pt1 | contig 75090 bp, 61 predicted proteins | sample IncBWC4MmetaG_FD_161058 | JGI IMG/M metagenome (GOLD analysis project Ga0210410, IMG submission 161058) | Forest soil microbial communities from Barre Woods Harvard Forest LTER site, Petersham, Massachusetts, United States - Inc-BW-C-4-M | ecosystem: Environmental > Terrestrial > Soil >... | reverse complement strand
CGTTGGTAGGGCTCTCCGGTCGCCCTCCGGGCTCCCTACGAGCCCTACCAACGTGCAAAATCAAAGGCACGGAGTGTAACGGATGTCCTGACACACGATGTAACGAATGTCTTGACACCCAACAGCAGTGCCGTGCCCCTACAACAAATTACAACGCTGCAAAATGAAGGAATTCGTAGCACGGCAAGAAAGCCTTGTCTTTACCTTACCGGCGAAATCGGACGGAACTAATGAGGCTCTGGAACGTCGCGTCGTAGGAATCAAAATCGTTTTCCGGCGCGACGCAAATGAAAAACAGCAACCCCTCTGGACGCTCAATCGTGACAAGCCAATCTCTTTCGTTTCCGCCCACGGGCGAGCCATTCGTGAAATAAGATGACACGGCGTCCACGCCATCGACCTGCAAGCGCCTTCGATTTCCAATCTCGCGCAGGTTGGGATTGGACTGCCGGAGACTCGCGACGAGTTGGTCGGTAGCATCCTCGATCGGCACCCGAGTGGAGTTGTCGGCGCGGGGCTGGAATTCATTGAACATCACGCCGTAGGCCAAGGCAGACTGCCCCTTGTTGTCCTGCACCACGCCTCCAGACGGTATCAGCGTGAAGGTGTTGCCCGAGGCACTTGATTTCCAATTATCCGGGTAACGCAGCTCGAGGATGTCATTCTGAAATCCGTTCCAGTGGGCTGATGGGGGCTCGGGCTTTCCGGCGTTTGCAGTGGCGGCGCCTGCGGGCGGGGACTTGGGCGGCTGAGGCAATCTTCGGACGTATCGCCTGATTTCCTGGAATTCCGGTGAATCCGACTGGTAGTTGGCCGGCGGCCCGCCGAGCAAATCCACCTCCTGGTCCACGCGTTCGACTCGGTTGCCGGGATTCGGGTGATCCGAAAAAAATTGCGCGGGCTGCTTTCCTTTTGTCTCGGCGTTCAACTTTTCAAAAAACTGAGCCATCGCGCGCGGGTCGTATCCGGTGTCGTAAAGGATCTGCGTCCCCATAATGTCGGCCTGGGACTCGTCGGTGCGTGAATACTTGAGCAGAATGGAATTGAGTGAGAAGCCGCTGACCAGTTGCGCCAACAAGCCTCCCGCCGAGTTCCCTCCGACCATCCCTCCCAGGATCGCAAATGGGACGGAAGTAAGTTGCGCCTTGGTCGCCTGATTGGTGCCGTGGCGCAGCGCAACATGAGAAGTTTCATGCGCCATCACTCCCGAAAGCTGCGCTTCGGTGTCCGCCGCCTCGATAGCGCCGCGATTAATGTAAATGTAGCCCCCCGGCAATGCGAACGCGTTGACCGCCGTGTCGTTCACGCACTTGTATTGGTACGGATACTTGTATCCCGGCGCATGCGCGGCCAGCTTCTTGCCGAGATTGTTCAAGTAATCGTCGACTCGCCGGTCGTTCAACATCCGAAGCTGCTTCTCGGCCTGCGCCGCGTTCTGCTTGCCCAATGTGATGTCCTGCTCCGGAGTAAACACGTTGACGCCGGGCTTGAGCGCAGTACGGTCGGCCCAAACGGGCAAAGCCGCAAGGGCAAACACGAGAGCGGTGATTCCAAGAAAGGTGAGAATGTATTTCCGGGCCGGAAAGCAAGCATCTCCTGTGCGGTGTGGAATGTTTTCGGATGGAGATTCGCGGCCAGGAAATCTCATACAGCCTCCAAACTTAGTGCGCTGCGCAAGGCTGCCCTAAACGCAGTATACGGAATTCTGCGACAAAAAGAAGCAGCCGCGCCTCCTCGCCGGGTCACTCGCCGTTTTTCCCTGATGACGATGAAAATGGAAATCCTGGGTTACACTCTTTCGCGTTGAGAGGGAGCTTGAGCTCATGTGCCGTCGTATGCGGCAGGAATTCTGCGGCGATTGTGAGATCTGGTGAGAAGGTTTACATTGCGGCGCTCTGTGGTTGGTCCACCGGCACGGGATTCTGCATCGATACCCTGAATCGAGAAAACGCATCATGTCGAAATTAGCTTTATTCGTGTTAGTTTTAGTTATGAGCGTGCCCCTTCCGTTGGCGGCTCAGGCGGATCCAGGTCCAGCGACAGCTCTCTCAGGCCGAGTGAGTTCGGAAATTGAAGGACCGATGAAGGGGGTCCTCGTCCGGGCAAAGGCCGAAGGCAGCAACATAAGCGTCACGGTTGTGACCAACCACAACGGAGAGTATTGGTTCCCGGCCACTCGGCTCAGGCCGCGAACGTACAATCTCGACGTTCGCGCTGTCGGCTACGAACTTGCCAACCAAGTCTCCGTCAAGGTTGAGCCCCGCAAGACCGCTCGCGCCGACCTCAAACTCGCGAAAACAAATAACCTTGCTGCGCAACTCACAAGCGCCGAGTGGCTGCTTAGCATTCCAGGAACGGAAGAACGGAAGAGCCAGTTATTTCGATGTGCTGCCTGCCATTCCCTGGCCCCAATCGTTCAGAGCACCTATGACAGGCAGGGATGGCTGACGACCTTCACCCGAATGCGCGGTTATTCGGAGCAGTCCACCGTTACGCATCCCGTTGAATTGCCCTACAAAGTGACCGTGAAACCCGATCCGGATTTCGCGGAATATCTGACCGCGATCAATTTGAGTTCAAAAACAAAATGGGACTATGAACTCAAGACCCTTCCCCGTCCGGCTGGCCGAGCGACGCGCGTCATCATCACTGAATACGATCTGCCCGATCCGGGCCGCCTTCCACACGACGCCGACCTCGACGATAAGGGGATGGTTTGGTACAACGATTTCCGCGAGCCGATCATCGGCAGGCTGGACCCACGCACGGGTGAGATTAAGGAATGGAGTTTCCCTCCGCTGAAACCGACTTTTCCACCTGGGACACTTTCAATTGAACTCGGCGTGGATGGCTTCCTCTGGATTCCGCGTTTTCGCCAAGCAGCAATTACGCGGTTCGATCCGCGAACGGAAAAGTTTCAGACGTGGCCGGACTTGCCTGAATACAACAATGATAGCGCCATCGACGCGCAGATTGCTCCCGCGCCGGACGGCACGGTGTGGTATCCAAACCTCGATAACCGGAACCTCTACAGACTCGATCCGAAAACGGGTCACATTGCTGTGTACCCGATGTACCCCGATTACCACCCGGAACAAGGAGCATCCGGGATCATCCAGTTCAGCTATAACAAAAAGCCCGAAGGCCACTTTACCTACGGAGTCGCCGCTGATTCCAAATCGAACGCCTATTTTTGCGACATTGTGGGCGGCAACATAGGGAGAGTTGACGCGAAGACAGGTAAAGTGACTTTGTTCAAGACTCCGACTCTAAATTCCGGACCGCGGCGAATCTCTATTGATTCCGAGGACCGGGCTTGGTTTGGGGAGTATTACGCGAACAGTGTAGGGATGTTCGATCCAAAGACAGAGCAGTTCAAGGAGTGGAAAGCGCCAACACCCTGGGTCGGCCCCTACCCTGCCAAAAAAGATAAGCACGGCGACGTCTGGTCCGCCGGAATGTCGACGGACCTGATCCTGCGGCTCAATCCCAGGACTGGCCAATTCGTCGAATACCTATTGCCGACGGTGGACGCAAATATCCGCCACATCGACGTGGACAACTCTTCAAATCCAATTGCGGTGTGGGTCGCGGAAGTTCACCAGGGCAAGATCGCCAGGATTGAACCGCTGGAGTGAGGGCGAGTAACACAACCTCCCGTCTATGCCATCTGAACTTTCGGGGAATTTAACCAAAAGCAAACAGACTGAAGTCTGTTCTACAGACCCCTATTGCGGGTCGATCTTCCGCCGGCCAGCGGCCACCGGAGGCGGAGCGCCTGATGGCAACGCTGCGGGAGCTTTCGCTTCACGCACGATGACTGCCGCGGGAGCTTCGGTGACCTTACCACCGGTCGCCCTGGCTGCCTGCGCCGCTGCGCCTCGCGCCAATCTTGACGGCACGGGAACGACAGCGCCTTCGCCTTCCTTGTGAAACGTGAGAGACGTTGCCTTGCCGTCCCAATCCACGACCAGCATGTCACCGAAACGCACTTGTTCGGTCGCCAGCAGATTTGCCAGCGGATACACCACGTATTTCTCGATCGCTCGCTTCAGGTGGCGGGCTCCGTACTTGAAGTCCGTCCCCTCCTGCAGCAGGAATTTCCTCGCCGCCGGCGTCGCCCGGAACAAAAACTGCCCGCGTCCCGTGTCCAATACTCTCTGTTGGACCATCCCCAACTCGATTTCCAAGATCTCTTCCAATTGCTCCTGCCGAAGCGGGTGAAACACCACGACCTTGTCCAGACGGTTCATGAACTCCGGCGAAAACTTCTTCTTGGCCGCTCCCTGCGCCGTCTTCTCCACCTTCAGATCCAACTTGTCTTCCGTCTTGTCCGACGGTTGCACGAATCCCATACCACCCGTCATCAGCTCCGTGATCTCTCCTCCGCCCAGGTTTGACGTTAGGAATATCATCGTCTGTGACAGGTCCACCCGCCGGTTGTCTCCCAGCGTCAGCGTCGCTTTATCCAGGATGCCCAGCAGCAATTGCCAGAGAGCGTCCGAGGCCTTCTCGATTTCATCGAACAGCAGGAAGCTCAGCTTCAGTTTGTCGGTGTGATACTTCGCCAATTCTTCCTGGGTGATCAACGGATGTGTTTCCCGGTGTCCCAGATATCCCGGAGGGGATCCGATCAGCTTGGCGATCTCGTGCGAATGCTGGAACTCCGCGCAGTCCACCTTGATCACCGCGCGCGGATCACCGAACAAGATCTCCGCTGCCGCTTCCACAATGCGTGTCTTCCCCGATCCCGTTGGCCCCAGGAACAGCAGATTCCCGACGGGACGCCCCGTCGAGCTCATCCCCGCGCAGTATACCTGGTACAGGTCTACGAGCGCGCGGACTCCTTCTTCCTGGCCGACAACCTTGCTCTTGAGCGCGGCCTGAAATTCTTGCGACTCCACGCTCCTGAGCGTGGGGTCCAGTGTTTGTTGCGATGCCCGATTGCTGGTCATGGCCTATCTCCTACCGGAACTTCCGGACGGCAAGCACGCCCCGGTGCGGGGCGCGATCGAATTGATCGAGTTTCACTCCAACAGTGGAGTGTAGAAGACGTAGCTGGGTGATGATCTCCTGGCCTGCTTCCGGAGCGTGCGAAACATCAAGCAACGGAGGGAAAAGGTCGGCTAGATCGAGATTCAAGGTGCGCAGAGTGGATACTAGCTTTTGGACTTGAATGGAATTCGGGTCAAACAGCTCGACCCGGTTGTTAACTTCTTCGCGGAGCTGGCTCCAATTCACATCCACGAACGGGTGCGAGCGGGATACCTGCCGGACAACGTCATCGGTAATCCTGGGGCGTTCGCCGAGTTTGGCCAGGTGCAGTTGCTTGACCCTGCCCCCCTCGCGGACGTTATGAACCAAGTAGAACGCGTTGCCTTTGCGCCGAAGAAAAGCCATAGTTCGCTCCTGGCACCAACATCTACGTGTAGTGTACTGCCCATCCACTACGTCTGTCAATTTAGATGTTGCCTACGCGCCACGGTTGCCTCGTATGAGTAACTCCCCTTTGCCTTCGCGCCGGGGCCGGGATCAGGGGCGAACGGTATCTTGTTCTGCATCTCTCCTGTTCGAATTTGTGGAGGCCAGTTCACAGCTGATATAACCTCCCTGCTTATTTAGATGCAGAATTCCCCGTTTGTGATTTCCATCGTGCTCTGACGGAATGACCGGCACTATAGATCGAAAGTATCAAGCCACTAGTCCCAGCGGGCTAGTACGGCTACAATGCTCCAACGATTAGGCGAATCTGATGAATTGGAATTCCGTATACAAGCTGGTGAAAAAAATCCCCCGTGGACGCGTGACTACCTACGGCGCGATTGCGCGCTCTCTCAAATTGCGCGGCGGCGCGCGCGCCGCTGGGCATGCTATGGCCGCCTGCCCAAACGGACGAGGAATTCCGTGGCATCGCGTCGCGGGCGCGGGAGGCAGATTACTCCTGCGCGAGCCGCACGTTTCCCTTCAGCGGAAGCTGCTCGAAAGCGAGGGCTTACATGTGGTGGAGAGGCGCATCGAGAATTTTGCCGCGCGACAGTGGCTGCCCGGCAAGAAGAAACGCCGCATTTAATTTGAAAAGACAATGAGATAGCAACCGTCCCGGCGTGCGGTTCGCTCGGGTCGAACCGAATATGCTATAGATAAGAGTTCCCGTGCGCGGGCTCTACTTTCGCCTAAGCGCTTCACGTGAAGCGTGAACCCCGCCGGAATCAAAATGAACACTTCCGTCATCGAAGTCGAGAACCTGACCAAGCGCTATGGCGACGTGGAAGCCCTGCGCGGGGTGAGTTTTTCGGTTAGCGAAGGCGAAGTCTTTGGTCTCTTGGGACCGAACGGCGCGGGCAAGACCAGCACGGTCGAAATCCTGGAAGGGCTGCGCACTCCGGATGGAGGACGCGTGAGCGTTTGCGGGCTTGATCCGCAGTGCGCCGGCGCGGACTACAAACACGTCATCGGCGCAGCCTTGCAGTCCACTGCTCTGCCCGACAAGATGCGCGTGCGCGAAGCCCTGGATTTATTCGGAAGTTTTTATCCCCGGCGCCGTGGCACAGCCGAATTGCTCAAGCGTTTCGGTCTTGAAGAGAAGCGCAACGCGTTCTATGCGCAGCTCTCGGGGGGGCAAAAGCAGCGCCTGGCGCTGGCGATGGCGCTGGTGAACGATCCGCGCGTTGTTTTCCTGGACGAACCTACCGCCGGACTCGACCCGCAAGTGCGCCGCGAAATTTACGACATCATCGAGGAACTCAAGAAAGACAAAAAGACGATCCTACTGACCACGCATTACATCGAAGAAGCCGAACGTCTCTGCGACCACGTCGCGATCGTGGACCACGGCAAGGTGATCGCCATGGGTACGCCCCGCGAGCTGAAGGAGCGATCCGGCGCCGTCACACGGATCACCGTGCGAATGGCCCGGCCGGAAACCAATGGCGCGCTGGGTTCACTCGAGGGTGTGACCGAATGCCGCATCGAGGCGGATGATACGCTGCTTTACTCCACGCGAGTCCCGCGCACGATCGTGGCCTTGGTGAAGCACCTGGAAGACCAGAACAACGAACTGATTAGTCTGGAAATTGCCGCCCCTTCGCTGGAGGACGTATTTCTCGAATTGACAGGGAGGAGGTTGCGGGATTGAAGCATACCTGGGCACTTACGGTTAGCCGCATGCGCTTGGCGATGCGCAACCGGGCATTTTTGTTTTTCAGTGTGGTTATGCCGCTCGTGTTTCTTTTCATCTACGCGGGGCTCCTCGGGCGGGGTAACCGCGATGCCGTCCCTTACCTCCTCGCTGACGTACTGGCACTCACGGTCATGGGCAGCTTCTGGGGGCTCAGCGTCCAACTGGTGACCTTCCGCGAGCAAGGAATCCTGCGCCGGTTCCGAGTCGCGCCCATTAGCGCCAGCGCGATGCTCGCCTCCAGCATTCTTTCGAACTATGTGCTGACGATTCCCACGATCGTCATTGAGTTTTACCTTTCAAGGAAGGTTTTCCATATGTCCGGGATGGGCAACCTGGTTGGAGTTGCTGTCCTGCTGACTCTAGGCATCATTACCTTCGCGACGCTGGGCCTGGTCATCGCCAGTGTAACGAACACCATGCAGGAGACCCAGATCATCAATCAGATTTTGTGGTTTGCTTTCTTGTTCCTTTCCGGCGCGACCGTTCCTTTTCCAAGCCTGCCCGCGGCCATTCAAAGAGTGGCGTATTTCCTGCCCGCAACCTATCTGGTCAGCGGCCTGCAGCAATCCATGTCCGCGACCAACCCTGTGGGACTCTCGGATCTTGGTATGGATTTGGCTTCGATGATTGGCTGCACCGTAATCGCCTTCGTGGTCGCCGCACAATTGTTTCGCTGGGAGCCGGAAGCTAAAGCGCCGCGCCGCGCCAAGCTCTGGGCCGCTGCAGCAATAATCCCCTTCCTTCTCCTTGGCATCTGGGAAAATAACTCTAAGCACGTGCTCGCCCGCTCGATTACGGATTATCAGCCTATCGAGCGAACGTCGCCTCCGGACATGCCAGCGCACTGACCCTGCGCGCCAGCGCTACACGCAAGATCATCACGCCCCGCCCACCCTGCATTTTTCACAGACTGGTGATCGATATCCGTTCTCATTCGCTAAGTTAACCTGTTGGATGGCGTTTCGATGGGGAGCGGGTTTTGGTAGCACAGACTTCAGTCTGTGTGTTTTTCCGCGAGGACGAAAACCAAAACCACACAGGCTGAAGCCTGTGCTACTTGGCCGCACTGGACCTTTACTTGGGAACAGCCTGACGGCGTTCGCAAAATTCCTGGGAAAAATTCCCAGAAGACGATAAAGAATGATGCTTGCAAAATATGAAGTCCCGCGCTCGTCCAAACCAGAACGCGGGACTTTTTTCGTGGAAATCCGCGCTTACGTCAGTCGCCAGATTTTCCAATTGCCTTTAGCAAGTCAGACCACTGCGCAACGTTGCCGTGCAGTGGCGCGATTGTGGTGACCTCAATCTTCTTTCGTTGCAGGTTGTCGTACAGATTGTTGCTGAAGGCCAGCGCCACGGGCACCATGGGCGGCGCGCCGGGAGCTGGAGGCGTGAAGTCATCCCCTTCGATGAGGATCTTCTCCTTCGGCAGATACATGAAGGATATATATTGGTTGTGGTTGTCGTTCTCGACGCGGTAGATCTCGAGCGTACGGTTTTCGTCCGTCAGTGTGTACTTGTCCTTGTACGTGATAAAGGTGGCTTTCTTCGGATTCTGCGAAAGCTTGTCGGGCATGAGTGTGCGCGGCGCACTCCAGGCCTTCTCATAAAATGACTTGTTTGCTTCGTTGGTGATGATCGTGACACCCTCTGCCACATACGTGCGCAGACCGCCGGAGTGATCAAAGTGGTGGTGCGAGTTGATCAAGTACTTGATCGGCTTGTTGGGCACCAGGTTCTTCACTTCCGCGATCACGGCATTGGAGCGGTTCTCATCCAGCGGAGCCTCGACAACCACTACGTAGTCCTTGAACTCGATGAGGTCGCTGTTATGCGTCCCGCCGCCCAGGAACCACACGCCGTCTGCCAGTTTTTGAGAAACGACACGAACCGGAGGAGGAGTGAATGAGCGCACGTTCTCAGGCACTTGCAACGCGGCCATCTCCGCGTTTCCCTTCGCATCTGTCACGTTGAGGTCCTGAGTAATCCAGCCTCCCTGCTTCTGGACGATGTGCGAAGGGAACTTGATCCCGCCGAAGTCCTTGTAATCGGAGTAGGTGATTTCTATCAGCATGTCGCCAAGCACCGTGCTGGGAATCCAGGTTTCGACTTTTGTAACCAAGCCCTGATCGTCAACGTCTCCCACGACTTTGTTTTTTCCAGCCATGAAAGTAAGCACGGTGACTTTCTTCGACCCGTCTTTCCCGGCTTTGGCGGTGGCGTTGTTGTCTGCCGCGGCCTTCAGGAAACCATGCGGCGTCAGCCAGATTTGAAGCTGCCGTTCATCAGCGGTAGCAGCGGCGGGTTGCGGATTGGGGCCCGGCTGATTCCAGGCGTACTGGCCGTTTACGATGTTCACTTGTTTCTGCTCGCCCCCAAACGGCGCCTCTCCGCCATGGTCGGGCGGATCGAGCTGTGTGCGGGTGAGTTCCTCTTTTGCGGATTTATTTGCGTAGTCAATCGTTTTGGTGTAGCTGATGATATTCGTGACGTGCCAAGGCACGTTCGGGTTCCAGTTCTGTCCGTATCCTCCGGCCTTACCGCTCCCGGAATATTGGATCGAGTTCACATCGCCGATGGCCTTTTGCGCCTTCTGAATCACGGTTTTGGCATCTTGCGCGGAAGCCGTTACGGCTCCAAGCGCCAGCAACAGCACGAGCATGGTCCACTTTCTTCGTGGCATATTTTTCCCTCCTGAAATCCCTTAACAGAATCGCAGCCCCCCAGTGAGGCGTTGCGCGGATTATACGCCAGTTGAGTGGTTACCGCATGCGGCCAGTTAGACCAGGAACTTGCCAAGCCTGCCGCGAATGTCAGTTCGCGATCCGTCCAATTTGGTTTGGCGCTGTGAAGGGCCATTCCTCTGAACCAGAAGCGTGAACATTCGCGTGTGATATACTTTTCGCAGACGCGGCTCGCAGTTTCTGGGGCGCGCGTGGAGATCGCCGATGGGCATGAAGCCGACCGAAAAAATATGGCATAACGGTAGACTAATTAAGTGGGAAGACGCCACGATTCACGTCCTTTCCCACGTCGTCAGCTATGCCTCGGCCGTATTTGAAGGCATCCGCTGCTACGAGACCAAGAACGGCCCGGCAATCTTCCGCGTGCGCGAACACTTCGAGCGCATGTTCAATTCCGGCAAGATCTATCGCATCGAGTGGCCCTATTCGGTGGAAGACCTCTCGAACGCCGCCGCTGAACTTGTACGCGTCAACAAGATAACTTCGTGTTACATCCGCCCAATCGCCCTGCGCGGCTACGGCGATATCGGCGTGCACGGGTTGGGAGCCCCGACCGAAATATTCATGGCGTGTTGGGAATGGGGACGCTATCTGGGCCCCGATGCGATTGAAAACGGCGTGGATGTCTGCGTTAGTTCGTGGAACCGCATGGCGCCCAATACGCTGCCGAGCATGGCCAAGGCAGCCGCCAACTACATGAATTCCCAGTTAATTCACATGGAAGCGGCGACCAACGGGTACACCGAAGGAATCGCGCTCGATACAAATGGATTTGTCAGCGAAGGATCGGGTGAAAACATCTTCGTGGCCATGAACGGCGGATTGATTACTCCTCCGATTGGGTCAAGCGTCCTGCCAGGCATCACGCGGAATTCCGTGATGACACTCTGCGAGGACCTGAAAATCCCCGTGCGCGAGCAGATGATCCCTCGCGAAATGTTGTATATCGCGGACGAAGTTTTCTTCACCGGCACGGCCGCTGAAATCACGCCGTTGCGCTCGGTCGATCGCATCAAGGTCGGCAAGGGCTCGCGCGGCCCCATCACCAAGGCGCTGCAGGAAGAATTCTTCGCCATCCTCACCGGTGCGCGCCCTGACCGTCACAACTGGCTCACGCCGGTCAGCGTGCCGTTGGGCGCCGCGACTCGCTGAGAAGTAATGTGGCTCAGTTTGAATCCGCGATCATGCTCAGCCGACCAGTCTCGGTGGGCAATCAGATGACCTTGATCGTACAATTCCTCTTTGTCATTTTGCTTCACCTCTCACGCTGACCGGTTTGTTCGTCTGATGCCCTGCTCTTTCCCATGAGGTATTGATCGAACCAAGCGATCGTGCGCCGGATGGAGTCAATCTGGTTCTCACGTTTGACGAAGCCATGACCTTCATTCGGGTAATAGTGAATATCCACGATCCGGTCTTCTTTCTTCAGGATCTCGACTACCTGTTGTGCCTCCTCCTTCGGCACGCGTGGATCATTGTCCCCCTGTAGCACGAGCAACGGTGCTTTCTCGTTCCGAATATAGGTGATGGGCGAATCCTCTTCGTAGACCTTGCGATTCGTGTCCGGATTCCCAAGCAGGCTTTTCAAGTACTCGTTCAACGATGGATCCGAGTTCTTCAGCATGGAAAACCAGTTGATGATCCCAAAATCTTCCACGGCAGCGGCCCAAATATCGGGAGTCTTCCCTATGGCCATGAGCGTCATAAAGCCGCCGTAGGACCCGCCTGTGATTCCAATCTTTTTAGGATCGACGTAACCGGTCGCTTTGAGAAAGTCCAAAGCGGCTACTTCATCCTTAAGGTCGCCCCCGCCCAGATCCTGAAAGTTCGCCTTTTGGAAGTCTAGGCCGTAACCGGTGGACCCGCGTGGGTTCGGAGCGATGCAGATGTATCCGCGCGAGGTCAGCGCCGCCACTTCGGTATTCCAATAGTCGACCATCTGGCCGGTGGGCCCCCCATGCGGAATTACCAGCGCGGGGTTACTCCCATTGCGTTTCAAATTGAATGGCACCCAAAGTAGTGCAGTGATGATCTTGCCGTCGAAGCTCTTGTAATGGACGAGTTGGGAGGGCGGAAGCGGTGTCGTTCGCAAGCTGGCGATCGCTGAAAAAGTCAGCTGGTTAACGCGCCGGCTCGCGAGATTGTAGACCCAAAGGTCCCCCGGCTGATTTGAGGCCTCATGGGAAACGATCATTCGGTCGTTTTGGGGCGCGAATGTGCTTGGATTACCGGAGAAATAATTCAGGCCGTGCGGCAGGTCAACCTTTTCAGCCCGGTTGGTCGTGCGGTCTGCGAGGTAGGCGTCAGTCACCCCGTCCTCATTCACCGTGTAGGTATAGTTTTTTCCGTTTGGCGAAAATTCCCCTGCGAATGCTTCCCATTTCAGGTCGGTGGCCCAAGTGATCTTCCTGCTCGAGATATCAAGGAGGGCGATGTTCATGTAACCGCTCTTGGCATCCGAGCTGACCAAAATTGTCCCACCGTCGGGCGAAAGCGATGAGGCGAGATAGCGAATCGTGCCTTGGTGGGACGTGAGATTCTCTAGTTTTCCAGTCGCCACGTCGATCCGGTAAACGTCAGCGTCCGTGAAGGGAGGATTCATGCGGCTGGCATAGATAGTTTTGTCGTCGGTGCTCCACGCGACCATATTCCATCGGTAACCGGGTTGCTGCTCATTCGTCAACTTATGGACTTTGCGCGTGCTCCAGTCGACCAAAGCAATGTCGTACTGAGAGCCGTCCCTGGTCTTGTAGGCGAAGGCGATGGTATTCCCGTCGTGAGACCAGTGCGGACCCTGCTCGCGAATGGCGGGCGTGTTGGTCAGGTTGATCGCCTCCCCACCATCACTCGGTATGGCGTAAAGGTCCCAAAGCTCGTCGCCCGCGTGGTCTTGCTGGTAGACGATCCATTTGCCGTCAGGCGACCAGACTGCGTTGTACTGACGATCGTCGGACTGTGTGAGCTGGATCGGCCATCCCCCTGAGGCTCGCACCTTCCAAAGATTGAAACGACCCGAAATGTTTGTAGTGAAGACAATTTGCTGCCCGTCCGGCGACCAAGCGGCGCCAAACACGCTTCGCGTGAAGTAGAGGTCGTCGACTGGCACTGGCCGGGCGGCCGAGTTTGACACCGAGACTACCGACTTCGGATCCGTTAGTGGGCGATCGTCTGGCCCCGTTGATCCCGCCAAATGTTCACACAGGCTAAGACAAATGACGATAAACACTGCTAGCAATCGCTCGATTCGCATGCCGACCTTCTTTCATCAAAATCCTGACCCTGCGGGCTGCGCACATGGCTAATGTGGTTTCGCACTTTCGAAATCGAGAATGAGTCAAGACCTGATACCGGTTGGTATATCACGGTTTCCCCAACCTGAAAATCTCTTGATTCAGAATGGTGGCACGCAGCCGGTATGCCGAACCTGGGCGGATTGTCGCCCACCTGAATGTTGCAGGCCGCAACGCAGAGCGGCGTTCACGAACTGCCTCGGTCGTTCCATGGAGCCAAACTGAGTCACTTCTCGATTTCCAAAGTCTTTGACGCCTGCACACCGCTTCCCATAGAATCACACTTTCCCGATCGCGATTCAGCATCCTGGGTTATTGTTCCCCGTAATCTCCGGAGGCGCTTCCATGTACAACAGGCCGCAAAAGCTTGTCGCTGAATTTGTGGGCACGTTCATGTTGATCTTCTGTGGCGCTGGGTCGATCTGCGCCGATCAATTTCTGCACTCGAGTGGGCAAGGAGGCCTCGGATTGCTGGGCATCGCGCTCGCGCATGGCCTGGCGATCGGCATCATGGTGACCTCGCTCGGCCACATCTCGGGGGGGCATTTCAACCCCGCAGTCACGATCGGCTTCTGGGTCACGCGCAAGCTTTCAACGATGGACACGCTCGCTTTTTGGGTGGCTCAGCTGGCGGGCGCGGCGGCTGCGGCTTATCTCCTGCGTCTGCTTCCATTCGATGTTTGGAGCGCAGTGCAAATCGGAACGCCGGCACTGGCCAGCGGCGTCTCGCGCGCGAGCGGTATGATCTTCGAAGGCGTCATGACCTTCTTCCTCGTCTTTGTGGTCTTCGCCACTGCGGTCGACCCTCGCGGCGCCTTCGACAAAGTGGCAGGCTTTGCCATTGGTTTGACAATCACAGCGGGGGCGCTGTTCGGAGGGCCATTCACGGGGGCGGCACTTAATCCTGCACGGGCGTTTGGTCCAGCGCTGGCCGCAAATCACTGGTCGAATCATGGCGTTTACTGGATCGGCCCGCTGGCGGGCGGTGTGGCCGCTGGCTGGTTATACGACACGTTCTTCCTGAAGAAAGAATGACGGACATTTTTTCGCGCAGCCCAGGCACAGGCAGATTCGTTTTAGGTTTTATGCCTTAACGGCGCGCCCACAACAATGAGCGTGACGCGTATCCCACTTTTCCCGCTCGGGATTGTCCTCTTCCCCGGGCAGGCGATCCCTCTCCACATCTTCGAGCCGCGCTACCGCCTGATGACGCGGCAATGCATCGAAACAAAATCCCCTTTTGGGATTGTGTATGTCCAAGCCGGAAATGTTGCCCAAACCGGTTGCTCAGCCCTGATCGTCAAGACCCTCAAGGAATACGAGGACGGCCGTTCCGACATCCTCACGCTCGGGCAGAAGGCTTTTCATTTGGTCCGCACCCACAACGAGCAAGCCTATTTCGAAGCCGACGTTGAATATCTCGAGGAAGATTTTGGCGGGATCGATGCCGGCGTTTCTGAACGGCTCGAAAAGCTCTACGACCAATGTCACGGTGTACTTTACGACGAGGAGCCGCCGCCCTTTGAAGCCGAGGGCAGTCTCTCCCTTGCCTATCACGTCGCGAGCGAGTTGCCGCTCGATGTGGCGTTCCGCCAAACACTCCTGGAACTGCGCTCGGAAGCCGACCGGCAGCGGCGCCTGGTCGTGCGTCTCACAGAGTGGTACCCGCAGCTGCAAAAACGCGATCACGTTCGCGGGAAAGCAGCGGGCAACGGTCACGGCAATTTGTAAGAGAGGCCGAGACGTTTGCATACATTCACCCAAAACAGTCATCCATGAATCCTGCAGCAATTCGCTGGGTGGCATATAATGGGACTGCGAATTGAATCAGGGGACCCCGATGACCACGAAACCCGCAACGCTCGGCGAATTGCGGAAGCTGCCGGCCTACGCACCCGGCGCCGCGCGCCGCACTGTTAAAGAAGAACTCCGCGCAAACCTTTTGAAGAAGCTTGACGCCGGTGAGCCGCTTTTCGCCGGCATTCACGGATACGAGGAGACCGTTCTGCCGCAGATCGCCAACGCGATTCTGGCGCGCCATAATTTCATCCTCCTCGGTTTGCGCGGCCAGGCCAAGAGCCGCATTCTGCGCGGCCTGGTCGACTTCCTGGATCCGGAAATTCCGTACATCGCCGGATGCCAGATTCATGACAATCCGCAAGCGCCGCTTTGCCGCTCCTGCCGGGATCTGGTTGGCGAGCGGGATGGCGACACACCGATCGCGTGGTGGCCGCGAGACGCGCGCTTCGTGGAAAAACTGGCCACGCCGGACGTCACGATTGCCGATATCCTCGGCGACGTGGATCCCATCAAAGCGGCGCGCTCGGGGCGCGATTTGGGCGACGAACTTACCATTCACTACGGCCTGCTGCCGCGCGCCAACCGCGGCATCTTCGCTGTGAATGAGCTTCCCGATCTCGCGGGAAAAATTCAAGTGGGCTTGTTCAACATCATGCAGGAGGGTGACATTCAGATTAAGGGCTATCCGGTGCGCATGCCGCTCGATGTCCTGCTGGTCTTCACGGCCAACCCCGAGGATTACACGGCGCGTGGCAAGATCATTACGCCGCTCAAGGACCGCATCGGCTCCGAAATTCGCACGCACTATCCTGCGACGGTCGAGGAAGGCGTCGCCATTACGGCGCAAGAAGCCTGGGTGACACGCGATGGCGGCCGGACCGCCGTCGAAGTCCCTCGCTACATCCGGGAAGTGGTCGAGCAAGCGGCATTTCTGGCGCGCGAGGATAAGCGCATCGACCGCCGCTCTGGAGTCAGCCAGCGCCTTCCGATCGCATGTCTCGAAAGTGTGGTCAGCAGCGCGGAACAGCGCGCGGTTCGCAATCATGAGGCGCGGGCAACGTCGCGTATTGCCGATGTCTATGCGGCGCTTCCGGCCATCACGGGAAAAATGGAACTCGAATACGAAGGCGAGCTGCGCGGCGCGGAAAATATCGCACGAGAGTTGATTCGTGGCGCCGTGGGAAAAGTCTTCACCCAGTATTTGGAGGGCGCGAATCTTCAGCCGGTCGTGCAGTGGTTTGAGCTGGGCGGCGAACTGAAAGTTCCGGAAAGCGCTCCCGCCTCGGACGCGCTCACGCAACTCAAGCGGATTCAGGGATTGATGGAGCATGTGGAACGCCTCGGCGCCGACGGCCGCGGCGGCCCCGCCGGGATGGCCGCGGCTGCGGAGTTCATCCTGGAAGGACTCTGGGCGCACAAGCGCATCAGCCGAAACGAGGAGCGCGGGTTCCATGCCGAGCGGCCGAAGGCGCCGGAACCTCGCGAGCAATCCGCGCGTCCGCCGAGACGGCAGTTCAATTGAGAAGGCCACCCGGCTTGCCGGAGGGTTTCTCTGTGGCCCTCTGTGAACCTCTGCGTACTCTGTGTTGAGCTTTTCGGATTTCACCACAGAGGGCACAGAGAAAGAATAAAGCTAAAGCGAAGATGAGGCAGAAGAAATCGTGAAATACATCCGCTACACAAAATATACGGGCGAGCCGGGCGGCGGCGTGGACCTGCAGGAACTCGTCAAGCGTCTTTCCGATTTTTTCCTGCAGAGCGGCTTTGAGTCCCAATTCTACGGCATCTCTGAAATGGATCCCGAAAAATCGATGGAGGCGCTGCGCCAGGCCATCCAGCGCGCACTGGAAGAAGGCGACTTGCTCCCTGACCAGGAAATGCAGGACCTGCTGGACGGCACTCCGGAAGAGCAAGAAGTCAAGATGAATGAATTAATCAATCAGTTAATGGACCGCCTGATGGAGGAAGGCTACGTCACCGGCCAGCCACAGGTGACCGCCCCGCCGGAAAAAACGCCGCGCGGGCAAGTGGGCCAGGGCCGCGACCGTGACGCAGAGGCACGATTTGAAATCACCGACAAGACGATCGATTTTCTGGGCTTCAAGACGCTGAAGGACCTGATGGCGTCGCTCGGCAAGAGCAGCTTTGGCCGCCACGACACGCGCGACCTCTCCACCGGCGTCGAATCCGGCGGCGTCTCGCGCGCCTACGAATTTGGCGACACGCTGAATCTCGACATCAGCGCGACGCTCTTCAACGCTGTGCGCCGCGACGGCGCGCGCGTTCCCATCGAGCTCGACTATCCCGACCTGATGGTGCATCAGACCGAATACCAGAGTTCCTGCGCCACCGTGCTGATGCTCGACTGCAGCCACAGCATGATTCTGTATGGCGAAGACCGCTTCACACCCGCGAAAAAAGTGGCCTTGGCGCTCTCGCACCTGATCCGCACGCAGTTCCCCGGCGACTCGCTTCATCTGGTCCTGTTCCACGATTCGGCGGAAGAGGTGCCTCTCGGCGAACTGGCCCGTGTGCAGGTGGGGCCGTACTACACGAATACGCGCGAGGGCCTGCGGCTCGCGCGGCGCATCCTTTCTCGCCAAAAAAAAGACATGCGCCAGATCGTCATGATCACGGACGGAAAACCTTCCGCACTGACGCTGGAAGACGGGCGAATTTACAAGAACGCCTTCGGCCTCGATCCCTTGGTGGTGACGCAGACGCTCGAAGAAGTCGGCCGCTGCCGCCGCTCGGGAATCCTGATCAATACTTTCATGCTCGCCAGCGATCACAGCCTAATCCATTTCGTGCAGAAGGTGACGGAGCTGTGCCGCGGCAAGGCTTACTTCACCACGCCCTACACCCTCGGCCAATACCTGCTGATGGATTATATGCAGAAAAAGACCCGCCATATTCACTGATCAATTCAGGAGCCAGAATAGGTCCGCCCTACTGATCGTTGCTTTCCAAAAGGTCTTTCTTGTGTTTGGGTGGCTTGATGCGTTTGTCGGGAATGACGCGCTGCACAGGCGGCGGGCCGGCCACTTCGCGAGCGCGACGCCTGGCCTCGCGCCCAGCCGTAAATTTCGATGACTTCCTCTTACCCCTAGCCATGTTCTTTCTATTCTGTGACCTCCAAACCAAGGAGAGTGTAGCACCGTTTCTCGCAGAGCCTGCCACGTCTATGCGCGGACTCACCAGGACCCTAACGGATGTTGGCTCTACTTCACGCTGAACGCCCCGGCCTGGCCGGCGTGTGCAGCCCCCCAGAAATGCAAAATTTGATCGACTCGAGCTCGTCCTTATATTATAGGCACGGACAACGCAGTTGCCTTCGGCTTCGTCGAGATGCAGATTGGCAGCAACTTCCAAACATCGTCGATTCCCGGGTCATTTTTCCTTGGCGGTGATGCACCTACAACGGGAGTGTCATACAACAGTGGCACAGCCAACTTCAACAAGCCCGCCAATGGCACCAGTAGCGTAAATGGCAAAAGCTATGATTCCGGGCCAAACGGATTGAAGACGGAGAACATTAGCGGCGGGTACTCCTTTTCTGTTGCGTCTAGCCCCGTGGGAAAGGGCACGGTAGGTCCGAACTCGATTGCTTACGCCATCTCCGTGACAAAGTTAGTTTTCATGAGTACGGGCGCGGATCCAGAAATATTTGTCGGTCAGAAGTAGTATTCAGGCCGCAGGCTCCGAAGAGCCAGTCCAGAATATCGGACGGGCCCTTCTACATTTGTAGCTGCTGACTTTGTCATGGGAAATGGCCAGAAATGGAAGCCGCGGCGGGCCTACTTGGATCAGCTGTGACGGGCAGAGGTGGTGGCCATCGCATTGAGATACTCAACCAATTCAAACACTTTGGGGCTGGTGCAGACTTCGTAATATGCGCGCGCGGCTGCGGAGCCGATTCTGCCGTCAGGAAGCAACTGGCGCACGTAGCCGCGGCGGATCAAGATGGGCTCCAGGCCTTCGCCGACCGGTGTTTCCCCGGCGTAAAACGTGACGCGCTCCTTGCCCCAGGGCATCACGCAATCCGCCTCTACCACCGTCAGCGCGATTTCCTCTTCCAGCTTCAGAAAGCCTTCCTCGTTCAATTCCACGCCGTTCAGGTTGAAGCGAATCAGGAATTCGTCCGCTTCATCTTCCGCCACGCCCTCCATCATGGTTTGGAACAGGAAGAGGCGGAACAGCGAGGCGTTCTGCGAGAGCAGGCGCTTCGCGGCCTTCGAACAACTGGAAAGGCGGTCGGACAAGTTCAATGCCCGGGAGATCATGATGCGCGAGTCGGTATCCATCCAATAAGTCGGCGCGGAGCCCTGGTAGGCGATGCCGATTCCCAGCTCCAGCCGCGGCAGCTCGTTGGATTCGGCTCGTTCATTGTGGGCGGAAGAGACAGCCAGAATCTGCCGGGCCAGCGCGCAGGCCTTGGAGACGGCGCGTTGCTGTGCGCGGTTCGATTCCGTTTCAAAAATCGCCAGCACCAGCGCGTCGCCCTCGATGAAAACTTTCGCCGCGCCGTAACGGTCGAGAATCCGCTTCACCGGCTCATAAAAATTCAGGCTGAACAGCGACGCAGGGTTCAGTCCGCGCTCCAGCAAATCGTGAGTAATCTTCGTCGATCCGCGCACATCGGCCTTGATGATCGTGTGGGAGAGAACTTTTTCTTCCGAGGGCCGCGCTTCCTCCGGCAGGATGAATTCATACAAGCTGTTATTCATGTCCGACAGTTCGCGCGTGCGCTCGTTGCGCACCAGGTTCACGCGTTCCATCGCGGCTGTCAGCCGCTCGTAATTGCGCATGTCGCGATGCAGGCGCATGAAATCCTCGGCAAAGCGCAGCGCGACGGTGCGCACTTCCTCTCGTGGCATGCGGCGGATTTTCTTGGCGATTTCGTCGATGCGCTGCGTCGAAAACTGGCGCGCGGGAAATTGTTTGAGAATGTCCTCGACGCGCTTGTATTCCTCGCGCGAGACTATGGCCTTTTTCAATTGCTGCAAGTGGATCGGCGGGCAGAAGTCGTGGCAGATATTCCGCAACTGATAGCTGGCCAGAACGTGAATGAGCAAATCGCGCTGTTCGAGCCGCGCGATCCATTCCTCCAGCAAACGTGCGCGCGTCTCCGCTGCGCCGCCGCGTTCCCCTCCTGATGCGCCGGCATCGAAGAGACGCCGCGCGTTTTCCGGCTCATTCAGGTAGTCGCCCAGACGATTCTGATACTGCTCGGCGAGATAATCCGCCTGGCCTCGCGCTGCTTCGACGCGCGGTCCGGTGGACTCGAGTTTGTTCCTCAAATGGCGAAGCCTTTTGTCCACGTCGGTAATCGCGGCGCGAAGAGCGGCGGGATCGGAGCCGAGACCCACGCGCGCAATCAGACCGTCGGTGCGCTCCAACCGGCGCGACAGCATGGCGTGTTCTTGCTCGAGGCGCGCGATTTCCGCGCGGCTGGCCATCGTGGCGTCCACCAATTCCTGATGCGCCCGCCACGCCTCGCTCAGTTCGCCTCCCTGGTCGCCGGCCAGGACTGATTCTCTTAAGAAATCGAGCAGCAGAGCATCGAAAGTTTCGAACCGGTCCTGATCGCGCAAATAGGTTCCCAACAGCACGTATTGCTCGAGGAAGAGTGTGTCGTCCTTTCCGCCCTCGACGAAGGCAAGACGATTGGTCAAAATTTCGTAGGCCGAAGCCATTTCATCCCCGAACAGTGCTTTACGCGCCCTCGCCAGACCATTTTCTTCAATCTCAACCATCACTTGAAAAACATGCTGGCCCGTTTGGCGAAAAACATTCCGCCGGTCCGCTTGGAGCTCAGCCAGCCTGGCTTTCATCACGTGCGCCTGCTCGGTGTGGTCGAAATGCGCGCCGCGGCCGCGGATCCATTCCTTGCCTTCCAGCATGAGATTTGCGAATTGCGCGCTGATCTCCTGGGTGAGGAATTTCAACAGCGCGACGCGCAGAAGGAGATCGATCTCAATATTTTGGCCGTATTTGGCGCGCTGGATTCCGGCATGCAGCAGGTCCGAAAGATGCCGCTTCCAGGCGCCGGCCTCTGGTGGCCGCGCCGCTTTGCGGTCTGGCTGCTTTCGATCGCTCTGTGCAAGGAATACAAGATTGGCGTTTTGGCGGATGAACTCGAGAAGGTACGCACCTGTCAATTCGACGAACTTGGGGCTAAGGAAAACATCGTGGTGGATATTGTCAACTCCGACCGCCAGAGTGCCCAGAGGCAGCTCGGCCACATAGGGCTTAAGGTTGATCCGCGCAGGGCTACCTGCGGCGGGCATGGATGTGCGCTCGGCCATATCGTGGTCGTGACAGACTACAATCCAGAGTAACAAGGCAGCTGAGGTCGAACAAGATGGCGAATCCAACCCGTTAACAGCAAAGCGAGCGCTTTCGCGAGTGACGGCGCTGCCAGATGAGCGACGTGGATACTAACAGGGGAGATGACGTGGGGCGCCCTCGCATCCCGTCGTCCCAGTGGATTGCGACAGGGGTATCCTCTCACCGACAGACGCCATCGACCGGAATCATCAACACGGAGCCCGGGCCGCCAGTTGACCCTTCGTATTGCCGCGCAACGCTTAACCAAGGAATTTCTCGAGCGGCTCCCAATAATTGGCTTTCCATCCCGCCGCCAGGTGTTCCGCCTGTCCCGTGGGAAAACCGGTGTGATCAAAAACAATCTTGGTTCCCGTGCCTTGTTCCGCGAGCTCGAACTTCGCAATCGAGTACACGCCCGGGTCCCAGTTACCGACTCGCCAGGCTTGGACGATTCGCTCGTTCGGCACAAGTTCGATATGCCGCCCCGTGATATAGCCGCCGAAGAGCGTGAAGGCGCCTCCTACTTCGCGGCTGATTTCCGTCGGCGCTGTCCCGAGTGGCATTCCGGACTTCATGGCGCCACTGAGCTCCGTCACCTTGTTGAACTGTTTGCCGTCCGTGAGCGCTTCATAGACGCGCTTCCGGCTCGCTTTGAACGCAACTTCTTGATGAATGGATTCCTCGTTGCGGGAAATCTTCTCCACGGTTTCCGCCCAAGCTTCAGTTGAGCCCAGGGCCAGGCCACCAAACGCGACAGCAACCCCCGCGATCAATTGCCGCCGTGTCGGCGCATTCACCATTGAAATCTGATTCTCTAGCTCACTCATCGTTGTCCTCCAGAGTTCTGTCTTCGACTGTCATGCATAAGACCACCTTGGGAAAATATCTTCAAGATAAATTTCTTTCGGGGGAAATCAAACCAAGAACCCACCCTTGAAAGGGCGTCAAGGGTGGGGCACCCGCAAACTCGGTGTTGCAATTCCATAGGGAGATCCACAGGAGTGGTAATATGCGAAGTGAAGATCTGTCGCAAAGTAAACGAAAGTGCGTGCCTCTCGCCTATATACAACCTTGCTGTAGCTCTTATAAGTCCTACCTACCGTGGTCGTAGAAGGGAAATAGATGATCAATGTCTCCAATCCGCCGTCGGACGTGTTGAATAGTGCCCCGACCATTTTGTTAGGCTCTTTCTCAAAATCGCCAGTTTTAGTCCTTCCGTCAAATAAGCTCTTGGTCATCCAAACACGTTCGCCGTTAGCCTCCACTCTGTCCGGCTTTCCAAGAGCCCGCTCAAGATCTGCATCTGTTGGATACGGCGTCTTCAATAAAAGCGGCAGGAGGTCGGGATAGCTCGATTGATATTGGTCGGTGACGATATGAGAGGAGTTGGAATCACGTTTTGTCAACGAGAGGAGGTATTGCATATGGGCGTAGTCCGCAGCCGATTGAGATTTAAGGAGTGCCGCCCGTCTAGCCTCATCCTTCTTTTCATGAACCCAAGAGAAAGCAATCACTGAGGCGCACGTCAAGAACGTTACAACGAAGATCTTGAATGGCCGAGGGCGTTGGGGACGAAGTTCCGCAGGAACGGAGGGCTGGAACTGGATCATTCGCAGTGTGCCCTTTCTCCGGGCTTCGGTTTTCCTTGGAATTCCGGGTAAAGTTATTGTAGCAAAGTTGATCCGGAGGGACCACGCATTTCCGTATTCGCCCGCGAAGCTCACTATTAAAATCAATGCACTATAAGTTTGGTACAGCTGAGGGTCACATTTCAGGAGCCGATTGATGATCAAGCCGAGCATAAAACGATATGAAGCTCCTCGTGTGCTTTAGTCGCGAAGGTAATCACCTTACCGGATGCGCCAGGTTTTGAAAGATTTTGAACTTCGGGGTGCCTCACTCTTTGGTTTTCAGGGGTGCGTTCTCCGATCACACCTGGTTTTCCAAGCTGAGACCCGAGACTGCAATGCGGCGGGAATCGCCGCCGGCGTGTTCGAGGCGGATATCCACGCGAGGCCAATCCGTGCGGAAGGTGAATCGCTCCGGCCATTCGATCATGACGACGGCTTGCTCTCCGAGCGCGTCTTCGAGTCCGAGCGACTCAAGGTCCTGGAAGGTTTCCACGCGATACAGGTCCACGTGATAGACCTTGCACGGGTGCGGGCTCTGCTTGGAGCCCGCAAAACTGTCGTTGTGAAAGACGTGGACGAGTGTGAATGTGGGGCTGGTGACGTCCTCTTCGCGTGCGGCGCCCAGGCCGCTGATAATTCCCTTCGTGAGCGTCGTTTTCCCGCTGCCGAGTTCCCCGCTCAACATTACGATTACGGGCGGACGCAGATTCGCCGCGATTTCACGGCCTTTGGCAATAGTTTCTTCGCTGGAGTGAGAGATAAATTCTTGTGGTTTCCAAGTCGCCGGCGCGCCTGAGTCGCCCGGCGCGGCGGGACGGCGCGTGGAACCCGCACTTGCTTCCCTATCGGCCACGTTCCCACTCCGCAAGAACCCGGGAATACGCCTCGGGGATCGCATCAATCAAATCCGAAGCGATCAGAGGGGCCTCACCCACGCGCGACGCTGCAACATCTCCCGCCAGGCCGTGCAAATAGACTCCCAGTCCGAGAACGCGCGGCCACTCCCCTGTCCCGAATTGCGCGGTGAGACCCGCAAGGATTCCGGTGAGCGCGTCGCCGGTTCCCCCGGTCGCCATCCCTGGATTCCCTGTCGTATTGAAGTAGGCGTTGCCCGAAGGCGTGGCCAGGACGGTGTGGAAGCCCTTCAGGATGACGTGCGCGCGCCATCGCCCAGCGGCTTCGAGGGCAACATCCAACCTGCGAGCCTGCACGTCATTCGTCGTGACGCCCAACAAGCGAGCCATTTCGCCGGGATGCGGCGTCAGGGCCAACACCGGCGCCTGTCGCTGGTTGAGGTGATCGGCCATGCCTGCGTAAGCGTTGAGCCCGTCCGCATCCAAAATAATTGGGAGTTCCGTTCCCGCAACGATCGTGCGAATAAATTGCTGCGTTTCATTGTGGGTCGAAAGTCCCGGACCGATAGCGACGACTGATTTATCGCGCGCCATGTCCGCAAAGCGGGCGTAGTCAAGATTGCGAAGGCTGGCCGTGCCTGCATCCGTTGCGGCAAGTGGCACAGTCATCATTTCCGGCGCGCCTGCCGCCACGGTAGGAAGTACTTCGAGTGGCGTCGCCACGGTCACCAGGCCCGCGCCCGACCGCAACGCGCCGCGCCCTGCCAATACCGCCGCCCCCGATTTCCCCAGCGACCCGGCGACGATCAGCGCGTGTCCGTAGGAACCCTTGTGGGCGGCAGGATCGCGCAAGAGCGGCAATCCGCGAAATTCTCCCGGCTCCAGCCAGTGCATTTTCAGGTGGGGGTCGGATTCGAGCAATTCGGGCGGCGTTCCGATGTTCCGGACTACGAGCGCACCGCAGCTGGATGCCCGCGGCGAAACCATCTGGCCGAGTTTCGGAGCGGTCAGAGTCACCGTGAAGTCCGCCCGAACCACGGGGCCGCCAAAATCCTGAGCATCAGAGGACAGGCCGGAGGGCATGTCCACGGAGACCACGAAAGTTTTGGAGTCCTTGCCCCTGACTCCGTTCGATGTCCGGGCCGCGTTCACATCTTCTATGACAGAGCCAAGCAGGCCCTCCACGGGGCCGCGCAGTCCCGTCCCCAGCAGCGCGTCCACAATCAAATCCGCGGTGCCAAGCTCCTCTCGAACCGGGTCCCACTCCGCGCCGCTGGTCACGACGCGCAGCTTGCCCAAACTTTGTTGCCAACGCTTCAGGTTGACGGCCGCGTCGCCTTCCGTGGCGCCAGGGTCTGCAAACAGGACCACCTCCGGCGAGCATCTGGACTCTTTCAGCAACCGCGCGACCACTAGGCCGTCGCCGCCGTTGTTTCCCTTTCCGCACAGCACGATGATCTTTCGCTGCGCGAGGCGGTCAAATTTTTCGTGTAGGAATTCAACGATTGCCGCGCCCGCATTTTCCATCAATTGCAGACTGGAAATGCCGTAGCGCTCGGTGGTCAGCCGGTCGGCCTCCCGCATTTGACCGGCGGTCAAGACTTTCATGCCTTCGGCTCCCGCGGGACAGGAAAGCGCGCAACAATCACCGTCATGTCGTCGGCCTGCTCAGGAGAACCGGACCACTCTTCCGCGGCGCGCATCATGGCATCGGCGATCAGTTGGGGCGACGCGTTCAGATCGTGCCTGGCCACCTCAATCAGCCGTTCGGTCCCAAACTCTTCGCCGTACACGTTCTCGGGCTCAATCAGGCCGTCGCTATAAGCGGTCAACAGGGCTCCCGGATCGATTTGGATCGTCCCTTGCGCGAACGGCACGTCATCAAAGAGTCCAACAACCATGCCGCCGGTTTCGAGCCGTTCCACCCGGTTGCCGGAAATATAAATTGGAGGCGGGTGCCCCGCGTTCGTATAGCTGAGGCAACGCCGCTCGGTGTCGTAAACGGCGAAGAACATAGTCGCGTAGCGCTCATTTGAAGTGTTGCGGAATAGGTGCCGGTTCAGGTGCGAAACAATTTCGGCGGTATTGATTTGCGAGGAATTATATCCGGGCTGCCCATTTCTGTAGCGCAGCACGTCGCTGCGCAACACCGCCTGCAAGTTCGCCATCAGCAATGCCGCGGAAATGCCCTTGCCGCTGATATCCGCCAGCGCAATCCCTAAATGCGTCGGTGTGATGCGGATGAAATCGTAGTAATCACCGCTGACAACCCTTGCCGGCTTGCAGACCGCTTCCAGTTCCACGCCCGGCAATTTCGGCAGCGAATGGGGGAAAAGTTGTTGCTGGACTTCGTGGGCGATGGTGAGTTCGTTTTCGAGGCGCTGGCGCTGGCGCTGCTCTTCGATCAGGCTGGACACCGATTGCATCATCGAGTTGAACGAATCGCCGAGCGCGGCCAATTGATCCCGGTGAGGCACGCGGACGCGAAAGGAGAGGTCGCCTGCCTGCACGTGTTGCGTCGCGCGGTAAAGGTCGTCGACAGCGGTCGTGATCGTGCGCGTCAGAACGATACCGGTCAGCAACGACGCAAATTCGATAACCAGGAAAACAGCGCCGATCACGAGCAGCGCGGTCGCGGCGGCCCCGCCAAGCTCACCCAGCGGACTGAACAGCCTGCGGTTCAGCAGCGATGGCCGCGTGTTGAAAGACGCGAACAAACGGGAGGGCTCCGCATCAGCCGACTGCCTTTCCGGATCTAACATGTCTAGGACCACGATCCCGGTAATGAGTTTATCGAAAGGATTGACCGCCGGCGGAATGGACCGCTGCCGTGTGGCGATCCTCTGTACGCGGGAATACGCCTGCCGGTTGATTACGACCGAAACTTCCTGCGTCGTGCCTCCCCCCTTGGGGCGCAATACATCGACCTGGATGGGGCCGACCTCCGGCGCAAGGGTTTCGATGAACTCGGGCGTGACCGGCACGGAGGCGGAAACGAATAATGGTCCGGAGGGAGTTGTCCGGACGACAACGGCGCGCAAATTGAGAATGTCACGCCTCAAAACCAGCCCTGAGAAACCCTTCTGGGCGGACACGCCTGCATCTCGCAGCAGGTTCTCTCCCTTGCCGGTTTCAATCTTCAATCCTGGCAGCTCCGTCATGGCCGCCTTCAGATAGGTCGGCTGGTCCTCAGGCAGAGCGAGGGCGGCGGCTCGCTGTCCCGAGGCAGCCTCGATTGCATAGGACGTGGCCAACGTCGCCGCCACCTCCGAAAGCCTCTCGATCCGCTCTTGCATATCGGTGTACAGGACGTACGACCCGAGCTGCCAATACAGCAAGTACGCGCCGAGCCCCGCCATGGTGAGCAGCAGAAGCACTGGAACAACGGCAATGAAAATATACGCAATCACCAACCGGTTGCGCAGGCTCCAGAGCAGGTGCTCTCGCGCCCAAATGAACGCGCGAACCGAAAGGTATCCGAATGCCAGCACAGCAAGGAAAAGAAAGAAACTGCTTTGGGGCGCCTGCGGGAAAAACAATCGCGAGGTCGACATTGCTGCGTAGGCCACGAGAATTACCAGAGCTGCGACGTCCACAAATGTCATGCGGAGCCACAGAGCGTGAAGGCGGCTTAGGGGAATGAATTTCATGCCTGTGAAGAGCAATTAATCCCAGCCCGAAAAGAGCAGGCAAAGATCCGAGCGGGCAAAGGCGCCCCTCATGTTACCGCGTGATCCGGCGGCTTGCGCATCTTATCACCGCGCAGGGCCGGTCTTGTCATCGCAGGCAGGCAATAGGGTGGAAGTATGGGAGCTAAGGCTTCGCTCCGGGATTTCCCAGGCGGCTGTGACGACGGCCATAGGTGAAGTAAATCGTCAAGCCGATCGCCAGCCAAATAAAGAGGCGCAGCCAGTTTTCGGCCGGTAGGGAAAACATCAGCATCAGGCAGCACAAGATTCCGAGTATTGGCACGATCGAACCAAACGGCGCGCGAAATGGCCGATGTACCTCGGGATGGGTGCGCCGCATGATCAAGACCGCGCCGCAGACGATCACGAATGCCAGCAACGTACCTATATTAACTAATTCAGCAAGTATTCGTAGAGGTAAAAACGCGCCCATCGTGGCGACGCAAACACCGGTCAGGATCGTGGATTTCCATGGCGTCCGGAAGCGCTCGTGCACCGCGGCGAAGAATCCGGGTGGCAGCAAACCGTCCCGCGCCATAGCCAGGAAGATTCTTGGCTGGCTCAACATCATCACCAGAAGCACCGATGTGATCCCCGCGATGGCGCCTACCGATATCAACAACTGCGCCCAGGGCAGGCCCGCTTGCCTGAAAGCATCTGAGACTGGAGCGTCGATATTGATCTGGTTGTAGGGCACCATTCCAGTGAGGACGGCGGCTACGGCGATGTACAGAAATGTGCAGAGAACAAGCGACGTTATGATTCCAATGGGCACGTCGCGCGAAGGATTGCGGGCTTCCTCGGCATGGGTGGACACTGAATCGAAGCCGATATAGGCAAAGAAAACGTACGCGGCGCCCGCCAGCATGCCCAGCGGTTCGCCGCCCTTCCCCGTCTGGCCCAATATGGTGTGTCCAAAAAAGCTAAAACCTGTATACCCAAACGGCGCGAAGGGCCTCCAGTTGGCCGGATTCACGTACCGGGCGCCGACGAAGATAACGAAGAAGACGATCGCAATTTTCAAGATGACGATCCCGGCATTCAGGCTGGCGCTTTCGCTGATTCCCTTTACAAGAACAATGGTCACGAGGAGGGCAATCACGATGGCAGGCAAGTCGAACCAGGTTCCAGTCAGCGTGAGATGTCCTGTTGCTGGGAGGTAATCGAAAGGCGCGTTCGTAAAGGGGTGCGGCAATCCAATATGGAAAAAGGAAAGAAAATCCTGGAAGTAATGAGACCAACCATGCGCCACTGTGGCCGAGGCTACGGCATATTCGAGAATCAAATCCCATCCGATGATCCAGGCGAAGAGTTCGCCCAAGGTCGCGTAGGCGTAGGTGTACGCCGATCCAGCCACCGGCACCATGGACGCAAACTCCGCGTAGCAAAGTGCCGCGAAAACACAGGTGATTCCCGCTACGACGAACGAGAGCATCAATGCGGGTCCGGTGCGATCGTGGGCGGCAACTCCTGTTAGCACAAAGATGCCTGTGCCGATGATTGCGCCCACTCCCAGGCTCGCGAGTTGAACTGGACCAAGCACGCGGCGCAAGCGGTTTTCACTGCGAAGCTCTTCCAGCAAAACTGCGTGCGACTTGGTTAGGAATAATTGGTTTTCCATAGCCACCTTTGTCCCGAGCGATTCAGAGGGTTCGGGAAGGATGCCCCATCTAAGAGCTTGCCATCAGGCGCCCCATTCATGCACTGGCACCGGAGCGCCTTGACCACAAAAGATACACAGGGACGCCCAGAATCACGATTACGAGCCCGGGCCAGGTGTCCTGCGTCTGGTACAGGATCAGGATCAGCATGATCAGCGTGGCCGTAATGATGTAAAGCACTGGCACCATCGGATACCCCCAAGCACGATAGGGCCGCTCCGCGCCGGGGCGCTTACGCCGCAACACAAGAACGCCGCCGATCGTCAAGGCATAAAACATCAGGGCCGCGAAGACTACGTAGTCGAGCAATACACCGTAAAGGTTTCCATAAGTCACTGCTCCAGTGACCGAATCTACCAGCCGGGTCCGGAGCAGAACTAGAAACGCGGCCCAGATTCCTTGCATCACCAGGCCCATCGCAGGGACATGATTCGCGTTGAGCCGTCCGATGCTGCGGAAAAATAATCCATCCTGCGCCATGGCGTAATAGACGCGCGCTCCGGCGAGAATGAGGCCATTTGCACATCCGAAGGTGGAAACCATGATCGCCAGCGCCATCAGCGTCGCTCCGCTAGGCCCGAAAATTACGGCCAGCGTAGCGGTCGCTACGCGGTCATCGGGCGCCGTCTGAATCTGATGGAGCGGCAGCGCGGACAAGTACGCCACGTTCGCCAGAATATACAGCGTAATGACGATGGCGGTGCCCGCGGCGAGCGAAATCGGAACGTCGCGCCGTGGATTCTTCACTTCCCCGGCCGTGAATGTAATGTTGTTCCACGCATCCGCAGAAAATAGCGATCCCACTTGCGAGACGCCGAACGCGATCAGCAGTCCGAACGCGCCCGAGGCCGCCGTAACCGATGGGATAAGCGATTTCAGCCAATCCGCGCCCGGCTCGATCGTCTGCGGATCGTGAATCGCCCAGAGGCTGCCGAAGTTGGCGTGTATCGCCGCCGCATTCCGCCCCACGAACACGCCGGCGAGGATCAGCGCAGCAAGCGCAAGAGTTTTTGCCGACGTGAATACATTCTGGATCAGCTTCCCGAGTTTCAATCCGCGTGTGTTGAGCAGAGTCAGAAAAAGAATCAGAAGCAGTGCGACCAGTTGTTGCACAGAAATGCTGATCGCATACTTGGCGGAGAGCTTGATTGGCGGAACGATCCAGGTATTCGGGGATATCGCCGGCCACACGACGCCGAGATAGCGCGCAAAACCAACCGCCACCGCCGCAATCGTCCCCGTCTGAATAACAAGGAATAACGTCCAGCCGTACAGAAAACCCCACAGCGGAGAATACGCCTCACGCAGGTAGATATATTGCCCACCCGCCTTGGGCATCATCGCCGCCAGTTCGCCGTAGGACAGAGCGGCTGCAACCGTCAGCACACCACTAATGACCCACGCTGCCAGCAGCCCGCCCGTCGATCCCGTGTGGCGCGCGATGTCCGCGGATACGATGAAAATCCCGGACCCGATCATCGACCCGACCACAATCATCGTGGAATCGAACAGGCCCAGGCCGCGGACAAATCCCGATGGCTCCGTCTGCGGCGCTGGTTCGGTGATTACGGAGGACCTCAGACCAGACATTGGGCGCTCCTTATTTCGTCGGGCTCTAAGTAGAGCCCGCACTCATCCTGGGGGTAGTAGCACAGGCTTCTGCCTGTGTGCTCTTCCGAACAGACGAGAATCAAAACCATACAGTCCCGCCCTTGCGGGACTGTGCTACTAGGCCCGGTTCCAACTAGACTCCGTACCCGGTTCCGCCTTCCGCGACTTCGCGGAGGCCGCCACTTCAATGTATTTGCGGGCGCGATCGCCAGGACTTGTTACGCATATCAAATCGCGCACAACAGCCAGCGAGTCGGCCCCCGCGCCGTAGACTTCCGCCGCTCGTTCAAGCGTAATTCCGCCGATCGCCACGAGCGGCTTGCGCGTCATTTGGCGCGCGCGCCGCAGGAGTTCCGTCCCGACCACAGCGTCAGGATTCTGCTTGGTAGTCGTGGGGAAAATCGGTCCGAAGGCCACATAGTCCGCGGAGGTGCGATCCGCCCTCGCCACCTGCTCGAGCGTGTGCGTCGAAACCCCGACCCAGCGCTGGGAGCCACAGATCGCGCGGGCTTCTTCGACGCCCAGATCCTCCTGCCCGACGTGCACGCCCCCGGCCCCGGCAAGAAGCGCTATGTCCGGCCGGTCATTTACGATAAAGCGCACACCGCGTTGCGCCAATGCGGTGGAAAGCCGCAGGGAGGTTTCAAACAGCTCGCGAGAGGAAGCGTTCTTGTTGCGATATTGAATCAGCTCGACGCCGGATTCTGCCAGCGTTTCGGCCAAAATCAGCTCGGATGTGGTGAGCAAACTGGGGTCGAGTATGGCATAGAGGGGGGGGATGACAAGGTTCATTTCGAGTTATCCGGCCAAGACTGTGGCGAATCGGTCAAGGAAGTGGGTATCGAGCCGGCCCGCGGCAAAGTCCGCGTCCGCCAGTATTTTACGATGCAAGGGGATGGATGTCTTAATGCCCTCAACGACAAACATCTCCAGCGCCCGGCGCATTCGCGCGATCGCTTCTCCACGCGTGTCGCCGTAGGCAATCAATTTTGCGACCAGCGAATCGTAATAGGGGGGGACAATCGCGTCGGCATATGCCGCGGTGTCCACCCGGATACCTGGTCCGCCGGGAACGCGGAACACGGTGATGCGCCCCGGCGAAGGGACGAATGTTTCAGGGTCTTCAGCATTGACCCGGCATTCGATGGCATGTCCCCGCGAGACGGGCTGTCCGACGACATCTTCCAACTTTTCACCGAAGGCCAGGCGTATCTGCGATTTCACCAGGTCCACGCCGGTAACCATTTCGGTGACCGGGTGCTCCACCTGGATCCGGGCGTTCATCTCGATAAAGTAGATGGAACCATCTTCGTCCATCAGGAATTCCATCGTGCCGGCGCTGCTGTACCCCACTTGTTCGAGCGCCGCCGTGACGCGGGCGCCCAACTCGGCGCGTTTCTTTTCATCCAGCGCCGGGGATGGTGATTCTTCGACCAGCTTCTGGTGCCTGCGTTGGATGCTGCACTCTCGCTCGCCCAGGTGCATTACGCGGCCATGCTTGTCGCCCAGAACTTGAAATTCAATATGCCGGGGCCGCTCGATGAATTTCTCAAGATAGACATCCGGTACACCAAAGGCCTGCTGCGCCTCGTTCCGTGCGGTTCCAAACGCGGCCGGCAGCTCTTCCTCGTTCCGAACCACGCGCATTCCGCGTCCACCGCCCCCCGCTGAAGCTTTTACAATCACGGGATACTTGATTCGCGCCGCCTCCGCCAGCGCAACGGCTTCGTCTGGGACAATGCCTAACGAGCCTGGCACGACCGGCACGCCCGCAGCCGCCATTTCACGCCGCGCCTGGTCCTTCTCGCCCATCATCCGGAGCAAGTCCGGCGACGGGCCGATGAAAGTGATGTGCGAGGCCTCGCACACCTCGGCAAAGTTTGCATTTTCGGAGAGAAACCCGTAGCCGGGATGTATCGCGTCAACGTTTGTAATTTCGGCCGCGCTGATCACTTGCGGGATGTTCAGGTAACTTTCGCTGGAGCGCGGCGGGCCGATGCACACGGCTTCGTCGGCGAAGCGCACGTGCAACGCATTTCTGTCCGCTTCGGAGTAGACCGCCACCGTGGCGATGCCTAGCTCTTTGCACGCGTCGATCACGCGCAAGGCGATTTCACCACGGTTGGCAATGAGGATTTTTCGAAACATTTGCGGCCGGTGATGCCCCGTGACGATCCGGCTATTTTTTCTTGCCCGTGGGGCGCAGCGCGAAAAGCGGTTCGCCATACTCCACTGGCTGGCCGTTTTCGACCAGCGTGCGCACCACTTCCCCGCTGATATCCGCTTCAATTTCGTTCATCAATTTCATGGCTTCGATAATGCACACGGTTTGGCCCGCCTCTACCGTATCTCCCACCTTTACGAACGGTCCAGCCTCCGGATTCGGGGCCGCGTAGAACGTCCCCACGATCGGCGACTTTATGACGTGCAGGTCATCAGCAGCGGATGCGGGTGGCGCGGAAGCCGAAGACTCAGATGCCGCTGGGGGTGCCGACTCCGAAGGGGCGGCCAGCGAAGGGACAGGCGTCCCCGGCAGTGCCATTTCCCGGGCAGCAGGCAGTGTCCGGGTTGGAGCCGCGAGCGGAGGCGCGATCGCCTTTTTCAGCCGGATGCGCAAGTCTCCGTGCGCGTATTCGAATTCCTCAAGTCCATGTTCCGACATAAAGGAGAGCAGACGCTCTAATTGCGCGAGGTCTATCCCCGGAACAGAAAATTCAGACCCTTGGGATTGTTTTTTCGATCCCTTCATAATTGTTCAGATTTCGAGGAGTTCCCGCGAGGCTGTCGTCAGAATTTCGGCGCCGCGCGGAGTCACAACGGCATCATCTTCGATCCGGATTCCCCCGACGCCTTCGATGTACACGCCAGGTTCCAGGGTTATCACGTTTCCATTCTCCAGGAGCCCCTTTTGACCCCGAGCCAGCCTGGGATCCTCGTGGATTTCCAAGCCGATCCCGTGCCCAGTGCTATGGACAAAGTAACGCCCCAACCCCTTTTTCTGCAGGACACCCCTTGCGGCGGCGTCCACAGCGCCTGTGGTCACCCCGGCCTTCACAGCGTCCCGTGCGGCAGTCTGAGCCTCGAACACGGCCTGATACCACCTGCGTACGCGAGCGGGCGCCCTGCCAACGTACACGGTGCGTGTGAGATCGCTGCAATAGCGGCGCAGTATAGCACCCAGGTCCAACACGACCAACTCATTTCTCCCGATTTGGCGCTTTGTGGGGCGTGCATGGGGCAGCGCGGAGCGAGGCCCTGCGGCTACGATTGCTTCGAATGACTCCCCGGAAGCCCCCTTGCGGCGCATCCTGTAACCGATCTCCGCAGCCAAGTCAAGTTCCACCACGCCGGGCTGTACCAGACGGATTGTCTCCTCCATGACTTCGGAGCCGACTCGGGCTGCGCCCCTGATTCGCTCGATTTCCGATGCATCCTTTACCGCGCGGAGCTTGTCCACGAGACCGTCCAGAGCCAGCCAACGGACACCTCTACCTCCAGCCTTCTTGAGAACAGTCCAATTCGCTAGACTCAGCCGTGATGGAGAAATAACGGCCCGGATACGACTCTTTCGGTGCAGATATGCGCCAATATTGGCGACCAGCGAGCCTCCGCGGTGAATATGCGTCCGCACACCCGGTGCTTCCCCTTTAGCCTGAATGGTGAACCGGCCGTCTGTGAACAACGTCACGGAGGAGGGCTCCACAAGCAACATGCCCGAGTCACCTGTAAAACCACTCAGATAATAGACATTCGCTGGATGGCCCTCCAGGAGCGTATTCGCGCCTGCAGCCTCGAGAGCGTTGCGGACGCGCTTCAACCGGTTGGCAATGATTGCTTCCATGAAAGGGTTTCCATATAAAGAAGGGAGGAGACCGAAGCCTCCTCCCGAGTCAATCGAAATGGCGCCGCCCCGGAAGAACCTAGCCCGGCAGAATCCTGGGCGTCACAAAGAAGAGCAGTTCCTGGGACGACACGTTCACATTAGTGCGTTTGAACAGGTTGCCGATCAGCGGCACGCTACCTAGAAGTGGTACCTGATCGACGTTTGTAGACTGGCTGCTGACCACCACTCCGCCTATGACTACCGTGCCGCCGTCATTGATCAACACCTTGGTTTCAGTCGATTGAGTAGAGAGCGCCGGAGTTCCATTAATGCGCGCGACGCCATTGTCGATCTGAGTATTTTCGACGCTCACGTCCATGAATACGGTTCCCTCGGCGGTAATCTGGGGGGTTACTTCCAGCTTGAGCACGGCGTCGATCAGCTGGACAGAAACGGTGTTGTTGACAGTCGTCTGAATCGGAATCTTTTCACCCTGTTTGACGGTCAGCTTTTCGTTGTTCTGTGTCACGCCCCGGGGTTCTGACAGCAACTTGAGGATTCCCCTGCTTTCTAAGGCAGACAACTGGAAGTCGAGGGCAAAATTTGGACTCGTGAACAGGTAACTGACTCCGCTGGTTGGCGCCCCCGCTGCCAAGTTTGTCGCTAGAGGCATCTGAACAGCCACTGGAGTTCCTGGAGTCAGCGCCGCAGTGCTGGTTACAAGTGCCGGCGAACTAAACGGAGGGGTCACCGTTCGAGAGATCGGGCTGGTTCCCACTGCCGAATTCCCGCCGAACACGTTGCCGCCAGATGCCGTCGAGAAAGCAAATAGCGTGCCGATCTCCCGCGCGAAGGAACGGGTAGCTTGAACGACCCGTGCGTCAATTTCCACCTGCCGCGATTTGCGGTCCAGTTGACGAATCAAATCATCGATCTTGGGGATCGAAGAGGGAATGTCCCGAATGATCAGGGTGTTCGAACGCACATCCGGATAGATGTCACCGCGAGCCGTTAGAAACCTTTTCAGCGTATTGGCCATGGCCAGATCAGCCTTGGCATAGCTGAGAACGCGCGTGGCGGTTACCGTCTCAATCGCATCCGACTGGGCCTTGAGAAGGTCGCGCCGCTGGTCGGCTTCACGCTTCAGCGTGTCCTGTGTCGCGATCCGCAGAACGTTGCCCTCGATTTCCTGCGATAGGCCGTTGTTGCGCAACACGATGTCCAGACCCTGATCCCACGGCACTTCATCCAAAACCAGCGTCACCGACCCTTTGACCGTGGGGTCCAGCACAACGTTCAGTCCGCTGATTTCGTGGATAAGGCGGAAGAAGTCCTTTAGATCCACATCTTTCAGGTTCACCGAGATCGGGTCTCCCGTGTATTTCTTGGCCGCCGCAGGGGCGCCCGCAGGAGCCTGTGGCGCCTCCACCGTGGGATTCTGCGGTTCAGGGGCAACCGGTTCCCGGGCGGGCCGCGCAAATGCCAACTCCTTTCCAGTGAGCCAAGCCGGTAGCGGCATCTGTGGAACTTTGGCCGAGGCAAGGATCTGTTTCACGGGTTTCCTGGCCGGCCTGAGCGCCACGGGACTGGTTGTCTCGGCAGACGATGCAAAGGAAATCGTCAGGCCCGAACCATCCTCTCGTACACTGAAGGGGACGAATTCAGCAAGGTCGACCACGACACGCGATAGTCCAGGCTTCGATTGCCCCAATCGCACGCTGCGTACCGGGACATACGCGCTCCGCACCGTATACCTGGACACTGCAAGGTCTGTGTCCGCAAAATCCAGGACCAGGCGCGCAGGATCATTCAAGCGGGAAGTCTGGTATTGGAGGTTCCCGGTCCCAGTTACGTGCACGGTGGTACGCTGCATCGTATGGGCAACTTCAACAGCCGAGATCGACGACGATGGCCTTGCCGCACCCGTCGCAGCCTCCTGAGCCACTTGCGCGCTCGCAGGGGATGCCGTCAGGGCGGCGCCCATCAGCAGCAGGCAGCCGAACCGGAAGGCTGGCCATTTGGTCTTCATTGCTGTTCTCCTGGACTTGGATAAAGTCGCTTGGTCACCTGCCGTTCAAGAGGCTTGCCAAAGGCGTCTTTGCCGACCTCTTGGAACGACACGGCTTCGATTGTGATGTGTTGGACGGAACCGTCGTAGAGCTTGTCCCCTTCCCGCAGGAAATAAACTCGCTGTTGCGGGTTCGAAACGATCGCGATCATTCCTTTGGTGCCACCCACGATCCCATCAACACGCAGTGTTCCAACCACCAGCCCGGCTTTCCCGGGGGGAAGGTTTACTGGTGCACCAGTACCCTGACTGGGCTTGTTCAACAGCGCCTCGAAAGGATCCCGCTTCGCCGCGGAAATTTTTTCTTCAGCCGGTTTTTCAACGGGTGGCTTCTCGGGTTTCTTTTCCGCTGTTTTTGCGGGAGCTTTGGCTTGTGATTTAACGGAGGCTTTTGCCGGAGTCTTGGCCGGAGCTTGCGGCTTCGCGGGAGCCGGTGTCTTCGTCGAAGTCGGAGCAGCCGCAGCCTTCGCGGGTGGATTCGCTTTGGACGGCGCTTTAGACGGCGCCTTCGCCGGGACTTTGGGTTGTTGCGCGGACGCCGGAGCCTTCGCAGCAGCCGGAGCGGGCTGCGATTTTGCGGGAGGACTGCTCAATTGGTCGCGGATGCTCGAAGGCTGCACATTGGGGTGGTCCTGCGCTGCCGCGCAGGTCACAAATATTGCCGGCAGGGCCAGCAGCAACACAGATCGCGATAAAATTGCCAGTCGCATAGTCAGTTGGCTCGATTCCGCCTAACGGCGGGCGGGTTGATTCTTTCCAGCCGGGGCGGGTGGCCCTTCCCCTGGCTTGCTAAAGAATGTAGTAACCAGGCACCTGCCTGTGACGGTAGTCCCTGGACGCAAGGGAAATGCCGCCGCTTTGGCGTCGGAGATTCCATTAAACGTCAGGTCGCCCACGTTGATAATCCGCGACAGCCGGCTCAGCCGCGAAAAGAAATCATCAATATTGAAATACGGCCCATCCACCGTAATTTCGAATGGCAACTCATAGTGAAATTCTTTCGCCACGACGGCGCCGGCCGACAGACTGCGGATCTGTACGCCGGAAGCGGACGCCGCGCCCTGTATCAGGCGCATGAACTCGTCCAGCTCTTTTTCTTCCGGGACAATCGTCTTCAAGGTGTCCAACTGCTTTTCAAGCGCCGCCATCTCCAGTTTGAATTCGGCATAACGCCGTTCGTACACCTGCAATTGGGAAACTTGCTGGTTCAAGTCGGCATCCTGCGTGTGATGTTGTTGGAGCGAGTTTCGCATTGCCGCCACGGGTGAAATCGGAAGGTATTCGCCGGCCACGAAAATCAGCACCGCCAGCAAACAGAAGACCAGCGCCTGGATAAACCATGGATATTCGCGAAACGAGACCGCCATCGCTACTCCTACAGATTCCCCGTCGAGCGCTTCGCTGGAGCAGGGGGCGCGCCGACAGTATTTGGGTTGGAATTGGTGTTGGAAGGGGCCGTGGTAGTGGAGACGCTAGTCAGGCCCTGCGGAGCGAATTGCGCCGTGAGGCTGAATACGAATAGCTGCACGGCCTTGTTGGTGGCGTCCTGATGTGCTTCTTTAATCTCCACCTGTTGAAAATATCCGGACCTTTTCAATTGCGTGATGTAATTCGCGACTGCGTCGATCGAGCCGGCGGAACCGTTGATCGACAAGGAATCCCCTTTGCGATCCACCGAAGTCAGCCACAGAGTATCCGTGCGCCCCACCGTGTTCGCAATGGCGTCCAAAAGCTGCTGTCCGCCCGTGCGGTTCCGTTGCAATTCCTCGATCACCGCAATTCTTTGCTGGAGTACGGCTTTCTGTTTTTCAAAGTTGTCCACTTGCTGCTTGAGCTGTTCGAGGCGGGCCTTTTCGCCTCTCTGCTTCTGGATGTGCGCCAACACCTGTTTGTCCTCTTTATCCATTTGCCAAAAGTGGATGGTGAGGAATCCAAAACTGAAAACCAGGACCACCAGGAGAAACACCACTTGTAATGTTGCCTCCAGCGGCACCGCTTGGCGCACCGCTTTCGGTCGTGCTCTCCCGAGAAGGTTGATACGGATCATGGTTAGTCGAAGCTCCTGAGCGCCAGGCCTACCGCGATCGCCAGACGCGGGGCCAGTTCCCGGATCTGTTCCTCATTGTGCCGCGCCGGATTGATCACGATCTTCCGAAACGGATACATTTCCTCGACGGGAACCGCGAATTCTTCCCGCAGCACGTCCATCAAACCGGGAACGCGTGAGCTTCCGCCCGCAACCACGATTTTCTGGATGCTCTCGCCCGTGGCGGTCGCCCGGAAAAAGTCAAAGGTCTTCTGGATTTCGAGCACTAGAATGTCGGTCACGGACCGCAGAATGGTTCCGCGGTGCTCCTCGGCGACGCCGGCGATGTTCTCTCCTTTTTTCAATCGCTCCGCGTCTTCGTAGCTCAGATCGAGCTCTTTTTGCAGCGCATCGGTGTACTGGTTGCCTCCCACGGAGACGTCACGCGTGAACAACGGGATTCCGCCGCGCACGATGTTGATATTCATTACGCTGGCCCCGATGTTCAGCAGCGCAACCGTCTGCCCCGGGTCGGGGTCGTAGTTCACTTCATAGCTGTTTTGCAGCGCGAAAGCATCGATGTCCACAACGGAAGAATTTTTTCCCGACTGAGCCAGAACGTTCGTGTGGTTCAGGATCTTGTCTTTCTTTACGGCCACCAGCAGCACGTCCATCTGCGAGTCCACCGACTCCAGAAGCTGGTGGTCAAGATTCACATCCGCGATGTCAAAGGGAATATGCTGGCTCGCTTCGGACTGGATGCGGTCGTACAGCTCTTCCTCGGACATCATCGGAAGGGTGACCCTTTTGACAATCACGGAGTGGCCTGATACCGCGGTCGCCACGTTCCTGGTCTTGATCTTTTGGGTCTCAAAAATGTTGCTGATAGCGCCCGCCACCAGCGGGGCGTCCATGATGGCGCCGTCCACGACGGTGTCCTGCGCCAAGGCTTCCAGGCCAAAACTCACCAGCTCGTAGCCCTGTTTGGTGCCCTTCAGTTCGACCGCCTTGATCGAACTCGAGCCGATGTCCAAGCCCACCAGCGCCTTTTTTTGTCCGCCGCCAAACATGTCGAGACCCCTCTAGGAATCCCCGCCACTCCCTGAAACTCGAGCCGGCTTAATCTAAGCGAAGGAACCTATTCCTTTTCCTCGCAAGCAGAAACCGAACGGGCCAACTCCCGGCTTCGCCATCTCATCGCCACCGTTTGCATGCCGCATGATTCGGGGGCTGCAAACAAACTGCGGCTTGATACAAGCTGCCCTTTTTTGTCATTCGATCTGAATACCCCGGCCGGAGCCCATCGCGCCGGCAGCCACATGGTGCGGCATCCCCTTTCGTTGCCCCAGGGGGGAAACCGCCTGCATGCGAATTTGGCATCCGAAAGGAAGAGTGTCAAGCAAACCGATTCGGATGTTGTTGTGAATAATACGGGTTACCACATCGTGCGCGCAGACACCAAAACACCAGAAACCACCATTCATTGGGTATCATGAATACTAGGACCACTGGTAATTGTATAGCGTGTGCTGTCATTTCCTGAGCTGTTTTTCCACTTATCCTTTCAGGCCGAGAGAGCGCCAAATTGCGTCCACGCGCGATTTTGTACCTGCGTCCATCACGATTTCGTCCGGCCACGGACGGCGGAATCCTTCGCTCTCCCACTTGCGCGTCGCGTCAATTCCCATTTTTGAGCCGTAATCCTGAATGCGCGAGGCGTGGTCCAGCGTATCGGCCGGACCCATCACAAATTCCACATCGCGTTGCGGATCGATGGCGCACAGAGTTTTCCATGCGACTTCGCGGAAATTCTGCACGTTCACATCGTGGTCCACGATCACCACTACCTTGGTGAACATCGCCTGCCCCAGCGACCAAATCGCGTGCATGATTTTCCGAGCATGTCCGGGATAGGACTTGCGAATAGAAACGATCATCAAGTTATGGAAGACGCCTTCGGCCGGCATGGCCACGTCCACAATTTCCGGGTATTGCATTTTCATCACCGGAAGGAACACGCGCTCCACAGCGTGTCCCATGAAAAAATCTTCCTGCGGAGGAGGTCCCACGATGGTCGTCAAATAGATAGGATCGCGACGGTGCGTAACGCAGGTCACGTGGAATACGGGGAACTCGCCCTCGAGTGAGTAAAACCCGGTGTGATCGCCAAACGGCCCTTCCGTGCGCATTTCCGCCAAGTCGACGTAGCCTTCGAGCACGATTTCGGCGTTGGCCGGGACCTCCAGGTCGCAGGTTTCGCAGGCGACCATTTCCACGGGCTCCCGACGCAAGAATCCCGCGAACATCATTTCATCGAGATCCGGCGGGATGGGCAGGATGCCTGACAAACAGGTGATGGGGTCCGACCCGATGGCCACGGCAACATCAATGCGGCCGTCTGGTCTTGCAGCGCGCGCGCGGCGGAAGTGTTCGGCACCGTGCTTCTGCGTTTGCCAGTGCATCCCCGTCGTCCGCTCATCGTAGACTTGCATGCGGTACACGCCGACGTTGCGCTTCCCTGTTTCCGGATTGCGCGTGATTACCAGGGGCCAGGTAATGAAACGCCCAGCATCTTTGGGCCAGCATTGTAAGATCGGAAATTCGAGGAGAGAAAAGTTTTCGCGCCGGATCACTTCCTTGCACGGACCTGTTTTCGCGGATTTCGGAAAAAAGGAGCCCAACTCAGCCAGCTTCGGCAACATCTTGATCTTATCGAGCAAACCCTGCGGCGACTGCATTTCCAGGAACCCGCGGATTCGTGCCGCCACTTCGTCCACGTGTGAAACTTCGAGCGCCATATTCATCCGCCGCTCGCTGCCGAGCATATTGATCAGCAACGGCATGCGCGAACCCTTAGGCCGCTCAAACAGCAGCGCCGGTCCTCCGGCTCGCGTCACGCGATCCGTAATCTCCGTAATTTCCAGGACAGGATCGACTTCGGCTGTAATGCGCTGCAGTTCACCTTCTTTTTCCAGCTTCGCGATGAATTCGCGCAAGTCTCTGTAGGCCAAACCATCCTCCGCAACGCGACACTCTAACACGAAAAGATGGATGAAGAATTCTTGCAAGAGTCAGACAGGCCTACTTCTGCTGAGTGCAGAGCGGGAGTAACGATCGGAGGCGATTACCAAACCTTTGAGAGATTTTGTAGACTTTGTAGATAGTCCTCTTTCGCGATCCTGCTTTCTACGCCGAACTCCGTTAGGATCGTCATCATCCGCCCGACTGGGAGTCCGGCAAGCTCCGCAGCTTTGCCCAGAGAAATCTCTTCTTTTTTGTATCGCTCGACGGCAAGCAGGATTCTGCCACGCGCAACCAGTTCCCTGACTGCCTTCGACAGGTCGCTCCGCTCTTCCTTGCTTATCCGATTGAGAAACTCATAGTTGTCGCGGTCCATGCGAATACTCATCGTCTTTGTCATCGCCGCGCCTCCAACCTTAGCCGGGCATCCTCGATAATTGAATCCTTATATCGTCCGTATCGAGCCAATGCAGAGAGTTTCGCCAGCGCCCCGCTGCGATCCAGCAGTCTCTTCTCGTAGCTCCGAACCAAAATGCCCACCGCGGTAGTGAACCCAATACCTAGCAGCTTGCAAGCATTAATGCCATTCTTGTCATCGATCCCCACGAGGCGGGCTTTCTCTTTAATCGCCAAGGCGATTGTCTCCGCTTCTCCCCTACCCAAGCTGAAATCTTTGGACAATTTGGAAACCAGGTTCCTGTTCTTCACAACGACGACTCGCAATTTCGACTGATCCAGGACTTTTTGAATCATGAGCGCGTCCAGCGCCTTCTTGGCGCCGCAACACTCCCTTGCAACCTCCTCGGGAATCGCGGCCTCCAGTTTAGAGCTAGCTAGAAATGCGTCGAGTAGCTCGATCTTCGTAATCAGGATCAGCGTCGATGCATCAAAGACAAGCATTATGACAGAATATTACAACCGCAATTCTGACAGAATTCCGCACAGAATGCAAAGGCAAACGGATGCACTCGAAATGACAAATGAAGAATTCTTGCAACCATCACGCAGGTTTGCTAGCGTAAGGTTCAGAGCGGGCGTCGTACAATGGCAGTATAGAAGCTTCCCAAGCTTCGGACGTGGGTTCGATTCCCATCGCCCGCTCCAGAATTCCTAGCCAATCCGAAAGATCCGCATATTGTGCCAGTGATTCAAACCCGTCTAGATCTTGTTCACTCTGAACTGCTGCTGATCGACCGTAGGCACGCTTGCCCCGGCGTCCGTCGCGTTGACAGACTGTGGGCCTGTTCCCGAGTCGTCAACCTCGAAAACATACTTGCGGTGGACGAACACTGCGGTACAGGAAGCAAGAAAGCAACCAGCAAAGCTCACCGGCAGGAAAACATCAGTCGGTTTGAATGCCGACGAAGCGAGGAGCTTAGTTAACAAGGGCTCGAGCTTGGACAACAGAAATCCACTGACGAACAGACTGAGACCTTTCAATATTTTTTCGAAGTCTCCTTGTTCTTGTTTTGTATAGGGCGTAAGAAGTAAGCCAACAGCATAGCCGGCCACAACCGCAAGAAGCATGAGGGAGTAGGCAAGCAATCTCAAATCCCGCGTGTCAAAAAGGAAGTAGGCCATCCCCATGAAGGAAATTATCACCGTTAAGGTGATCAACTTCGTTTCGCGCCCAGTGTACGGTTTAGCTTTGGGTCGATTCATTGGACCTCCCCTGTGTTTGAGAATCCATTGGCGGAACCTCTCAACGGAGTAAAGCAGAACGGCGAGGGCGGAGATGGTTAATGGGACAACGACACAAAGGGCCACGAGAAGATTGGAGCAATACCAAAGGATGCCGAATAGGAGGGGAAGCGTAACCCAACCGAAAACATAGAAGCAGATGAAAAAGCAACCAAACACATACCCGAATAGCTTGGCGAGGAGTCTTTTGTACCAAGGCGTAAGCGCCCACGCTCGAGCTTGCTGCTCGTAAGCCATCATTTCCAGCCAGCGTCCCGCCGCGTGGCGAAGCTGACGTCGATCCGGATTCCAATTCCGAGGAGCGCCCGGGGTTGGTTTCTCCGCGACATCGCCCTGTCGTGCAGCTTGGTCCGGCTCTTTTTCCATCGTCAACCCACTCAAAGTGTACTGAGTTTATCACAGTACCCGGTCGGCCTAGTCCCTAGCAAAAAGTGCGTACACATTGAAATCGTTGCATTTTCAAAGTCGCGCTCAGGCCGGTACGCGACCAAGGCTTGCCGCGCGAGAATTTTGACGCATCTTATTTCGGCCCCGCGCAACTAAGAGATGGTTAGTAGAACGCTGCTGTTTTCCATCTATTTTCCAATTAAGAGCTCCTCGAAATTCGCTAATTGCCCCCCGTTCAAGCGTCTATGGATTTCTGTTGCAAACTTCCCAAGCTTCGGACGTGGGTTCGATTCCCATCGCCCGCTCCATCTTGGGCAAACTCTTACGGTTCGCCTGGCAGGGGTCCAAACTCAGGCGGAGGGACGCGGCGTTTGGAAGCCGCTTCGTAGGCCGAGGCTATCTTCAAGATGGTATCTTCCTTTCCGGGCTCCGCCCGAAATACGAGGGAGAAGGGCAGGCCGGGCGGCGGCAGAATAGTGGGTATGTTGTTGGTGGTCGGAATATATCTCCTTTTATCAGGGCTCAAAACAAAGACGGGATCGTAGACCGTTCGCACAAACCCGGCTGGAATAAGGACTTCTGTGACACCAGCGAAGGGTCCCATGCGGAGCTCGCCGCGGATGTCATTGGGAGGCTCCGGCTGTCCGGCCAAGCCAATTTTCCCGGGCGGAAGTGAATAGTGGAGACGCACGACGGCGTCCAGATGGTTCTCGTAAATAGCTTTCATCTCCACGCGTCGCAATAGCTCTCGCATCATAATGTGCTCGTCGATCCCCTGCCGTTGCCCGAGCGCGTTGCGCATGTCCTCCATCTCTTCCCAATTTTTGAATGCAGCCCGCTGATCGTCGCCCCAGAACTTCGACCGCGCATTGAGTGCGGGGAAATCGATCAAGGTTTCAGTGAATCCGCGTTCTTTCCAATCTGCCGCTCGCCGCGAGGCGTATTGATTGAAGTGAAAGGTGAACGCGTTGGGCTCAATCTCCTCCTCGATGGCGCGAACGTTCAAGTTTTTGGGGATGGGCACGCGTCCTTCAGCCAAATCGAGCAAGTAATCAATGGGTTTCATCGTGCCGGATCCAAGCGTCTTCCCCGGCGCAAACTCTGTCGGTTTGATCTTCGCGGCGAATTCGGGGAATTGAGGCTGGCCGTCGCGCGTGAGGCGATAAAGAATATCGGGGAAAAATACGGGAACAAGTTGTGCCAGAGCTTGCGTATAGGACGGCTTCATTTTTTCAACGCTGGGATCATCCGGCCAGAGAGGATCGAGGGATTCGACCAAAGTAGCTCCCAGGTAGTCGCCCAGAATCGCCTTAATTTCTTTAGCCGCTGCTTGAGAAATCGGCTCGTCAGCCTTTATGCCCGGGAAAGTCAGCATCGATTCGCGAATAATCCCGATGCGCACTCCGCGCAGCGAGCCGCGAGTGCCCGGCGAAACCGCGCTGGCGGCGTAGGGCTTATCCAATACACTCGATCTCGGAACCGTGGTGAAGATGTCGCGCGAATCGTAGTATCCGTTGGCCGGATCCTTAAGCGCATCCAATACCTTTGCTGAGTCTTTAACCGTGCGGCACATAATGCCTGCGCGATCGAGGTAGATGTCCGCACCGATAGAGCCGCCCAGAAATGAAATGAGCGACTTGTGAGGCAAGATCAGCGCCACCGCATTGTGATTGGAAGGACCTCGGCAGGACATGCTGGTCTCTTCACAAAGACTACACGTCGCAAGATTCGCGCTCACGGAAACGCCCGAGCCGGAGCTTGAACCTAATGAAGCGGCGCGTGTGGTGTCATAGACATCGCTCGGATTTCCCGCCCAGCTGCTGCGCTGATAACCTTAGGTCGATACAAATACCTTCACGGGCCTGTTCGTGCCTCGCTCCCCGCCGGCACCGCCGCGAATGGCGGGAACGGGACGCCCGTTGTACTCCGTGTTCGCTGTCTTGGCATATATGATGGCGCCTTTTTCCCGAAGCTGTGCCACGAGTGTCTGATCCCGCGCAGGGAAATCAATATCGTAGTTGGCATCCGCGCCGCCCGTGCTGCGCATGTCTTTGGCGTCATATGAGTCCTTGAATGAGAAAACGACGCAGTACATGGGCAGTTTCGCCAGGTCTGGATTCCTGCCGTATTGCGCATCGAGCTCGGCCGCGCGCTCGAGCGCATCAGGTTGCTTCCGGAATTCCTCGCACACCGCGGGGGAGCCCGGCGGCAGCGGCCCGTCGGACGGACGCCGATCGCGATCGCCCTTGCACGTCACCGACCGCTCGCCGCGGATATTGAGCGTGCCGAGTGCGTTGAGCTGACCAGCGTTGGGAATGCCGATGGTCATGCCGTACTGTTGTTGCACAGCCGGATCGGACGCGGTTGGTTCCATCCTGCCAAATTCAATCGGCAGTCCGACATACTGATCGAAATTGGGCAGCAGAGTGGAAATGGCTACCGTCTGGGTGGGAAACTTGAGGGGCGAACCTGCACGAACTACCCCAGGAGCCGGCGGGATCGGCGCGCCGTCTTTTGTGACCAACACGTCGCTTACCCCGTTATAGGCTTTGGCTCGATTGATATACAGCTCGACTACTCCTCGGCACGTGATCTGACCATTCCGGATGGCTCGATGGAGGTCGTCGATCGTCGCTTCCTGAAGGTGAAAGCGAGACTGCTGCGAAAACGCGGCTGGAGCTGTCGCTAGTATCGCGGCAAGCTGGAAAAATGCTCTCTTAGCCATGTGCATAGAGCCTCCGGAACTTCCGTCGTGTTCGATTTGCTAATCAAGGCGACTTTACGGCTGCGATCAAAAGGTGACAGCCCCAGCGCCATCGATTTTTAAAGCGCGCAATGGTGTGCGGAGGCTAATTTCAGATCCAGCAATCTACGCCCCGGCTACTGCATGTTACGTCTATCGTAAAATCACAATTCTGGCGCTCATTCATAGGACTTCGCAAGTCCTGATAGCCAGTATGATAGGAATATAGCCCAAACCGACGGGAGTAAAAAAGCCACATTCCGAAAGAACTTATTAGGTCTTGGTCGGGAGAATCCAAGTGGTCAGGCGAACGAAATCTATTTGGATGGTCAACTTCGGGTGTAGATCTCAGACCACGGCTCTATAACCTGAAAACCATTGAGACGAGACTGCGCCGCTCTGTCACTTGAGCCGATGAAAGAGAAAACGAGGCGGATCTACTCGATACGGTAGCGGGAAACCGCATCATTATTCCAGGTCACGCCTGTCCCGGGGCGATTGGGAGGCGTCACTTTGCCCTCCACTACAACAAGTGGTTCTGCGAGAATTGGAGACGCCCAGTCCACGTATTCCAACCAATGGCACGTCGGACTGAGCGCCAAGAGATGAACACTGAATTCAGGGAAAAGATGAGACGAGAGCTTGATGCCTCTGATCGCGGCGAGAGATGCCGCTTGTTGCCAGCCCGTGATTCCACCGATCCGGGCGAGATCCGGCATCACGTAGTCGGAGGCATCCAAGGTGACAGCTTCCATCATGGCCCGTGGGCCCGAAAAGTTTTCCCCTATCTGGATAGGAGTCGCAAGCTCTCGAGCTATCTTGGCGCAGCCAGTGTAGTCGTCATGCCGAATCGGCTCCTCGATCCAGGCGAGCCCCTCGTTGTCGAGCGCGCGGCCACGGCGGACTGCCTCGTCCAGAGCAAGCACCTGGTTGTAATCGGTCATAAGCTCGACGTCGCCGGGTAAGCGCTTGCGCACGGCACGTACGGCGGCGAGATCTTCTGCGATCGTCGGATACCCGAGCCGAAGTTTTACTCCTCGAAAACCTCCTTCGAGCAACTCTTCAGCCTCATCCGCGCATGCCCCCGCGGACATCAACCCGAGACCGTTGCTGTTATAGGCCGGGACAGTCCGCTGGATGCCGCCCAAGAAATTGACGAGCGGCATGCCAGCCCCCACGGCAAGCGCGTCCCAGCAGGCGATGTCGAGAGCCGCAAGCGCCATCGAGATGATTCCAGTGGGTCCAATCAACCGAAACCGCTGCGCGGCTTTGGCTCCGATCTCGAGCGGAGCAACGCGATCTCCCTTGACCAAGCCAAGTAAATCGTCGAGCACATGCGCGATCATCCCCGCAGCGATCGGGATGTAGCAGAACAGGTAGGCCCGGCCGGTAACTCCTTCCTCGGTCTCGAGGTCCACGAGCAACAGCGGAGCAGAACGAATCGTCTGCACACTGGTACCGAGCGGCCGCGCCATCGGAACAGACACGGCCCTGCTGCGTAGCGATCGGATCGTTAGATTTGGCATTTGCATTTCAATATGCTTACTTCCCCCGAATGTGGTCTCGGGCAGTGGCCGAATGCAAAAAAAATGTCGCATTCCGAATATCGGTAAGTGGCAGTTTGGTTGGCGGGGAAGTCAAAATCGAAATCCCTGAGTCATAGATAGCCGGAGATGAAACTCCTAGGTCAGATGAAGGAGTCTCATCGCGTTCCCTTTCAAGATGCGGTCGCGGTCGGCAGCCGGGAGGTTAAACTGGTCGAGGACCGCGGTGGGATACTCGATGTCCTTGGCGGCGAAGTTATCCGTGCCGACCACGATGCGGTCGGATCCGACCATGCCCATGAGAAAACGGAACGCTTCCGGATAATAAATCAAATAGTCGTAATGGAATCGACGCAGGTAGTCCCGGACCGGGTGTTGGATCGACGTGCTTCGGTCGGTCATGTGATAGAGGAAATGCTCGAGGCGTCCTGCAAGGTAAGGAAAGGCGCCGCCGGCATGCGGCAGGACGAGCTGCAGGTTGGGATACTTGTCGAGCGTGCCGGTATAGATGAATTTGCTCGCCAAGAAGGTGTGTTCGATGGGAGCGTCGATCCCAGCGGCGAGCGGGGGTGGCCCGGCCGTCCTGCTGCCGCCGAAAGCGTTGACCGCGCCATCCATTTGATGAAAGATGATCGGGTAGTTCAGTTCCTGAATGCGTGCAAGAACTGGCGCAAAGTCTGGTTCGAATATGTAATCGCGCCTTTCGATAGAATCCGGCAGGTGGACGGCCCGCACGCCGGGGGCCCCGGCGACGCGGTTCAGCTCCTTCAAGGCGAGTTCGGGGTCGCGAATCGGCAGCTCGACTCCGATGACAAAGCGGTCGGGATATTTCTGGTGGACTTGAATGCCAGTGTCATTGATGACTTGCGCGAGATGCGCGCCGTCTTGCGGTGAAGTCCTTTGCCATGGCATTGCACCGGAGAGAGTCAGGCAATGCATTAGGTCGCCATGGTCGTCCATCCACTGACGCCTCTTGTCGAGATCGTAATCGAGCGGATAGGGATTGGCGATGGGCTGATTGAGGTCAGCCAATACTTTGTTGTAGGGTTCCGGAGACCAGTGCGAGTGCATGTCAATCGCCGCTGGCTTACCCACTCCCCCCTTCCCGGGTCGCGCCGCCCACCACGGCACCCCTTGCGAAGATGGACGATCCTGTGCCGAAGCCGAGACAACATTCAGCATGCCGATCATGGCAGCGGCCCCAGCACCTACCTTGAAGAAATCACGGCGTCCGATCATGGAGCGTCGGGTCGGCAATTCTGACTCTTTCATGGTAATCCTCCTCAAGAGTTGGGCGGCCTATGAAAGGCTTCTATCCTTGACGGCCGCATCTGTCAAGCGGTGGAAAGGCGGAAATGCAACAGCATTCGACTCCCGACTGGTGTCTCATTAAGGCCAGCGTTGTGCATCATGTGGGGGGCACACCACGGCGCGTCGGCACAACGGAGCCCCCCGCTGTGGTGGCCCAGGAGACCTCATCGCCCGTATCACCATCACGGTAACATTTTCATTGTCGCCATGGCCCTGTTAGGGCGTATAGTCGCCTTCTAACGGGCTGATTATCGTACGCGGCGAGGGTCGTCAAGTGAAGGTCAGTTGGAAATTCCGGGGCACCTGAAGGAGGGTTACGTGATGCAATGTAGATTTGTGTTGAGAGTAGCGCTTGGGATTGTCGGAGTTTTGATTGTTGCCCCTGCGCCTTGGGCGCAGGTTTCAAATGCCGGCCATGCACCAGAAACGCCGGCTCCTCAGGTCAAGCCGGGTACTTGGAGAGGCGTGGGCCCCGTTGCGCCATGTGTGCTTCCCTGGGGCGGAATATATTCATGCCCACCGGCTCCGACAACTGTCGCGATTCGCGCGGGCAGAATGTTCGACAGCCTTAGCGGCAAGATGTTGACCAAGCAGGTTGTCCTTATTCAAGGTCAGCGAATCACGGACGTCGGACCGGAAGGCTCCGTCACAATTCCCGCGGGGACTCGAGTCATTGATCTCAGTCAGGCGACGATCCTGCCCGGATTGATTGACTCGCATAACCACTTCATGACTTCGCGCGGAAAGATGACCGCCGACCAGGCCCTGCTCGTTGCCACCAAGAGATTGCGAGACGCCCTTGTGAATGGATTTACTTCATTGAAGGAAATGACTTCTCACGGCAACGGATACCAGGACGTCACTCTGCGCGACATGATTAACATGGGTGTCGTTATCGGCCCCAGGACACAAGTGTCCGGCAGGGGAATTGTTTGGGGAGGACCCACGCCACGCCCGAACGAAAAGCCGGATCCCGGTTTACTGGACGCGATTGTTATTCATTCGGCTGAAGAAGGACGAGCAGCCGTACGCTTCGAAGTTGAACACGGCGTAGACCATATCAAGTTGTATCCGGCGGGCGGCTACAAATTCTCACCGACCGGTGAACTGCAAGTCGAAGAGATGTATCCGTTGGAAGTTATGAAGGCAATGGATGACGAGGCGGACCACCTCGGTGTAAAGACAGGCTCACACGCCTATGGCGGCGCGGGACTCCAGAACGCCATCACTGCTGGCCATGCCGGCGATTCCATCGAGCACGGACAGGGTTTGACTCAAGAAATGTGTAACACAATGGCCCAGAAAAAGTTGTTCTACAGTCCGACGATTCTCGAATATGTCCAACCATCCATCGAGGACGCCGATGCCAAGAACACCGGCGGCAAGTATGGGATAGTTCCCATTTTCAAGAAGAATGCTCGGATGTGTATCGCTACCAAGGGAATCGTAACAGTGTTCGGAAGTGGATCCCAAGGCGCCGCATGGCGCGAGGGCAGTAACGCCCTCGAGTTTTCGGCTCTGGTTAACATTGGGGGTATGACTCCGGCAGCTGCCCTGCAGGCTGGAACCATCAATGCCGCAACGGAAATGCGATGGCAGAACGATATTGGGTCCATTACGAAGGGTAAGTTCGCCGACATCGTCGCCGTTTCCGGCGATCCGCTCGCCGATATCAGCGAGACTGAGCGAGTGAAATTTGTGATGAAGGGCGGAGAGGTCTTCAGGAACGATCTTGCCCCTGGTACGATCGGTTCCATAACGCTATCTGGTGAAATCCGCTAAGGAGCGCGTCGGAGCACTGCCCCACATCGAGGTCAACCTTCGGACGCGGGTTCGATTCCCATCGCCCGCTCCAAAAGCGCTGAGCGTCTGAAGAAATGAACGCCGCCGATCGTCTATAGAAATGCGATCGCACGGCCAGCGAGAGCCACTCCCAACCAGCACATCAGCGACAGAGAGGCGGCCAGCTTGTCTAAGCCGGAACTTTGTCCCCTGCTGGAGGCGATCGCTTTCGTGTGAAGCGTAAAATGCAGCGCGACAGCGCAAAATAGAAAAGTCATTTTGAAGAGGAAGGGAGAGCTCCCGCTGAGGTGCACGGCCTCCGACATGAACAAAGGAACCCCAGTAAGGATCATCGATGCAATCCCGAGCAGCGTCCATGGCCTGAGATATTTGGCAAGCTGCGCAGCGGATTGCCGCCGCATCCCGAAACCCAGCAATCGCAAATCGACGATCACCAGAGTTCCGATCAGCATGCCCAGCGCCATGATATGGAATGTCTCGTCAATCGCAAACAGCCACTGGGAATGCTTGAACCAGCTGCCGGGCCAGGTGCTTTCGCACAGCGTAAAAAACCAGGACGGCAGGATTTTTCCGAATGTCACGTCAAGTTCCTCTTATAATTCGTCGGCGGCGAATGTCACCCGAATCCAAGCTTCGGTCAGAAATACGCGGTCCATCGCCCCGCGATCACGATCCCCAGCCACAATACCAACGACAAAGCGGCCACCATCTTTGCGCGCCAAGGCATGTCGCGGTCCCATTGATCCATGTTGTGAATCACTCTCCTGTGAAAGTATAGGACATTCAGACCCGCCAGAATCAGCAACCCAACCTTAATGCGGAAGGCCACGGTGTTGTAGCACTTCAACGGCTCCGCCAGGACTAAAAGTATTCCACTGATAAACATCACTACGAAGCCGCGAATTGCCCACGGCTCAAGTTGCTCGACCACGTCGGCAACGGGCGCCTCACGCATGGCAATTTTCAGCAGACGCAAATCCAGCCACATTACTGTTCCGACAGAGAAACCGAGTCCCAGGATATGGACTGTTTCAATGATAGGAAAAGGCCAATCGCTTTCCCGGAGGTACACGCTTATGGGGGTGTCATTGAGCCATTGCACGAACCTAAGAAGAGGAAACATGGGGGTGTGCGGATAGTGCCTCTCCGGCTGGTCTGACCAGACCCTCACACATCGATAACAAATCGCACTTCTTCATTGCTTCCTTTCCTAACCTACATAGGGGATCATCACGGCCGCCGTGGCCACACAAAACCATAGCAACAGTTCCGCAAAACACGCAACTTTAGCCACCCGGGGAATTTCCGATGCTTTTCCCCACATGGGAGTTTTTCGTTGGATCACGATGTGCAGAACCAATCCCAAAGGGATGAGCAGGCCAAGTTTAGTTAGAAAGGCAATGTTGGTGAGATAGGTTTCTGCGGAGACCGAGAAGAGCAGAAATCCGCCCGTGACGGCTATGCAAAATCCGATCCAGTTCCATATGAACAATGTTTCAGAGAGCTGCAACGGCGTTGGCGATTTTTTGCCTACTCCAAGAAGACTGAGGTCGACAGCGACGATGGTCCCAATCCACAGCGACAATCCAGTGAAATGGGTCGCTTGAACGATAGGATATGCCCAATCCGACCCCGCAATGGACAAAGCATACGGTCTATTTTGCAGCCAGTGTCCGAAGCTAACCAATAGACCATCCATTCGAATCGGCCTCCCATCGCTGACCTTCTACTTTGTTGCGATTCCCCACTGCATTGTCGCCTGCGCTGCGTCTTAACAAAACACGACCCGGCGATCCATGCCCCGCCATCTACCCCAGGCCCGTAAGAGCGGGGACCTCGACTCCAGCTATGATTGCTCCGATCCATAGGCCAATCGACACGAAGGCAACCAATTTCCCCCACGCGGGCATGGCGGGCAATTCATCCCACTTGCGAACTTTTTGCTGGACGATGACGCTCGCCACAATTGCCAGGGCGATTACTATACCTTTATCGTAAAATATGTCGTTGTCATAATAAGACGCCGCGGAGCCCGCGAACATCAGGAATCCTGACAGAAAATTCAATGCCAGCGAAGCCCACATCCAGGGGTACAGTTGGTTCGCGAGTTGCCCTGCCTCCCGGCGGCGCCCCAGAAGGCCAAGAACGTGCAAATCCACGACGACCATCGTCCCGACTAAAATAAACATGCTGAAGTAATGAACGATCTCCATGGCCGCGGCTGTCCACGGCGTGCCGTTAATCGCAACGATAAATGAATTATTTTGCAGCCACCTGCAAAGATGAAGAAGCATATTTCAAACGTCTCCCACCTGAATTGTACACACCGCCACACGCTTCCCCATTTTGGCATTAACGGGGCGGGCTAGTGCGCGGCCGCCTTCTTAACATTTTCGGGGACCGGAAAGACTAGATACGGATTGTTGGCGTCCCACATCTTCACTTGGATATCCAGCACCGGGTGGCCGCCCTGTTTCCGGATGATGTGACCGGGGGACTTAACGTCGGTCGCGATCTCTCCATGATCCGCATAATCGGAATATTCTGTCTCGGTAAGCATGTCGGTGAGCGCCGTGTTCTCACTGCGGCTCTCGACCTTCGCGACTTCATTGTTGGCGTCAAGCGTTGCCTTTACCGTCACGCCCGCAAGTTGTCCGCTCAAAGGAAACGTGAGTACAGCGGTTCCGTTCTCAGTCGAGAGCTTGGTTTTGTCGCCGGCGGCCAGGGCGGCCTTGATCACACCGTAGGGAAGAATCCAAAGCTCGAGAAGCCGATAGTTAGCCGCTGTCATGGAGGGAGAGGCAGTGCCCTTTCCTGGCACCAGTCCCGCGCCAATCTCGGACTCATCCCAGGCGTATTTCTCGCGCACCACTTGAATCGTATGCTGTGGCGCAGCGCCGGCATTGGTGCAAGTCATCTCCAGGCGCATAGCGGGCGGATTGTACGCGAGGGCGGCGTGAAATTCGGTCTTGAAAGCTGCCCATGGTTCGCTGGGTTTGTACGGTTGACCGAGGCCGTATGTGGTGCCAGTGGCCCAAATCTCCATGGTGTTGATCACATCAACTTCGGGGAGACGTTGGCCTCCAACGCCCGACCATCGAGCGAGGCCCACAGCTTCAGCCGCTGCCTGGAGGGTCTTGGCAAGGTCGGGAGTGTTTGGTCCGGCTGCGGTGCCCGCGGTTCCAGCGGTCTTGTTTTTTGCGCTGCCACTCGCTTTGGCGTAGTTACCTTGGGCGGCGGCGGTTTGGAAAGTAAGTGCAGCAAGCGCTGCGATCATCAACACCGTAGGCGCCGACACTTTTGTCAAGTTTGCTCTCGTTGGCATGCCGCCTCCTCGTGCGAATTGCCGCGACCGCGCCTTCCGCAGTTTGTCTAGTGATGTTCTTTGGTGACCACGTGAGCCAAATCCCTTTCACTGCAAGGCAGCGATTCCGGCAGCACCGCCTTGGGATCAGGATTGAGGAGAGCTACGCGCGGGGTCGTCGTCCATGGCTCCAACAGCACGTCAGGATCTTCAACGGTCGCTGTCCAGGTGAGCGTGTTTCCGTCACGATGCAAACGTTCGACGACGTGCATATTTTCACTGTGAAAATAGCCCCCGAGCTGGTCAAACCAACTGGTGCTGTTGAAACCGATGGTGTCGACGACCATCGTGTCGCCTTCCCAGTGGCCAATCGCTTCTCCGTTCCACGTCCCATCGAGTTGCTCCAGGTCCGTATGCTTGCGGCCATCGGTGGGAATCATGCGATAGCTCGTTTGAGTCGCAATCAAGCCGCCCTGGCCCGGGTAGATGAAAATCAAATACGTGGGAGTTTGCGCGATATAGGAGGGCACGCCTACGCGCGGAACTCCCGCGGGCATGCATTGATTCGACGGATCTTCTTCATTCGAATTCGCGTCGAAATCCTTCACTCTCTGCCAGTATTGGGGCTTGTAAATCGGCCTGTTGGATCCCATTCTCCGAAGGAGCGTGGCGGCTCGTTCGTTCTGCTCATTATTCTGCCGTTGGCGGTTCTGCAGCGGCCAAGTCGCAATCTGCAGGCCGCTGTTGATATCGCGAGTAGAGTCAGGTCCAACTTCGATGCCCACGTTGTGCATTTGATTCGGGACACCCAATAAGTTATCCGCCAGGCCATTCCACAGCCCAGTCAGGTCGGGATGTCCATCCGGCGTGTGCGGTGTGGGACCAGTCGGCGTCGGCGGCAATGTGTTTTCATGATCCATGCGCGGACCACCGTTGTTCTGCGCAAAAACCGCTGTTGGAAGCAAGCACAGCAGTGCAGCCGTAACAATGATCGCGCTAGTTCGAGCGTGACGCGTCATGCGGAAGCTCCTTTCACTGCTCAGTTGCCGTTGGGGTCCACGGCGAACTTAAACACACGGCCATCCCCAAGCTTCAATTCCTGGAGGAACCCGGAATTCGAACCATCCTTGGCAGCCAATCCCGAGGCGGTTACTTCGTCGCCGGGTTTCAAGCCGCCACGGTCTTCCCTGCTCATGCCGGCCCTGCGAAGGGCCCCAGGCCCCCCGAGTTCGAAAGCCCACTTTTGAACTTTCCCGTCGGCATCCTTAACATTTATGGTCAGGTAGGAATGGGGATTAATCCACTCCACCTTGGACACCGTCCCACTGACCGTGAACGTTTTATGAATATCGAATTGCGCCTGCACGGAATGGTGAGCAAATGTAGGCACGGCCAAAAGCAAGCCCAGGATCAACCAGGCGCTACTGACGAATGGAGTGCTGTTTTTATGACGCATCATACCTGCCTCCCCGGGTTTCTTGACGCGCGGATTGCTGTTTTCGTTGCAAGAAAATGGCTTGTTCTCATTGTAACTCTTTGCCTGGACTCCGTTCAACGAATTATGCCCCAACATCATTTGTGGATCGAGATCGTATCGGAGAACGACTGAATGTAGCGTCCCAAAGTAATAACTGCAAACCACAGGAAGAGTGAGGTCGCGGCGATGAATTTCGCGAGAGGCGGCGCGTCCTCTCCAGGCCCCAGATGCTCGACAGACTCGAATGCGTCGGTCAAATAAAACGCCGCCACATTCAGTCCAAGAAGCATGATCGCCAGCATCTTCAGCCAAAAAGCCCAGTCGTAAGTGTAATACTGGTCCATCCCGGTAAAAGCCATGACGCCCGTTACGAGATTGATCCCGAACCCAGCCATCGCCCACGGTAGTAACCGGTGCAAGGCACCAATCGGAATTTGCTTCACAAATCCCAGCATGCGCAAATCGAGAACACCCACCGTCCCTATCAGCAGGACCAGCCCAACGAAATGCAGGTCCATCATGAATGCCCACCACCACTTGCTGGCGGTCATAAGTTCGGCAACTCTTGCGGGAGCGGGCTCAAACGCATGCACCATCTTCGAAATCATCGATCCTTCAGTTACCGCTTCCTGGCCGGAACCAATTTCGGGATGGCGGATGTCCCCGCCCGTGGTCCCGACTCTTGCCATGAGTCCCACGGTCACAATCGAAAAAAGCAGCACCGCTGACAAACTCCAGTTCCACCGTGCCGGAGGTGACTTCTGCTGAGATTTCCATAGCCCGACCAGGGAGAGGGCTCCGGTGATCTCCATAAAAAGCAGGGCCAGCATCGCCGCGCCTTGGTGCCTTACGATTAACGCTTCCGAGACGCCGGGAAGTCTCTTGATCGCGCCTTGCGCGCCCGTGCCGCTAAAAAAGGTGAGGATCGCCAGGAGAGCCATGCCCGGAAAAATGATCAGGCTCGCTCGTCTGAGGTCTCCGTTTTTTCCACCCAGGGAAATAAGAAACAAGCCGAGCCCAACCATAGTGCCGATGATCGGAAAATGATTCAGTAAAAGATGCAAATGCGCAAAATTCATCGGCCGACCCCTTAACGATCCTACTTACGACGGATATGTTAGATACTTGTATGTATATGCCAGCAAGCGGCCCGCTGCAATCGCTCCGAACCACAAAAAGATTGAAAACTTCGCCAACGTCGCCCCTTTTGCAATCATTTCTGCTTCATTCAGGCTCGAGTCCTGAAACACCTGCCTGTTAAGCTTCTGCATGACCCAGATGGCCAATCCGATGAGCGCCAATTTTATATAGAAGTCCGGGTTCGTGAGCGCTTTGGTCGGGTAAGCGAAGACAAGCAATAGGCCTGTTATGGCGTTCATTCCAAAGCCGATCCACATGATGCGGAACAATCGCTTCAGGGGCGCGATCGGTATCGCCCGCGCAACGCCGAGCAGCCGCAAATCAACCACCGCATTCGCGCCCACTAACAGCGCCAGGCCAAACGTGTGAAAGAGAAGAATGAAATAAAATGCAAAGGGCGATTCTGATTCGCGTAACCACGTGCTGAAGCCGGTGTTTTCAATGCCCTGCAAAAACGCGGGTGGGCCCAAGATCAACTCCTGGCGGTCCTGAAGCGAATCACGATGGTGGGCCTATCGCTTGAGGGGAACATTTTTCCCGCATGGCGCGGTTTGCAGGAGCTCCTGCGCCTAATCACGAGAGCTCCTGCAATCCTGCAAGTCTTAAAATTCAATTCTCAACGCAAACTGGATCTCGCGTTGGTTATCTTGTACCTGTTGATGGATCGTTCCATTGGTCGGCGCTTCCGAGAAGGGGCCGGTCTCAGTTGGGCAAGGCAGGGGGGAGCAAGCACCGTTGAAAATTTGGGTGCTGAAATGCTGACCGCTAAAGTTTGGATGGTTGATGACGTTGAAGAATTCGGCGCGGAACTCCAGCATGCCGGCCTCTCCCAGAAATCCCAGCTTGGTGTCCTTTACGAGCGAAAAGTCCCAATTCCTTTCGGCCGGCCCGACTAGGCTGTTGCGTAGAACAGTGCCCAACTGGCCGATGACGTTCGGAGAACAAGGGTTGTTGGGATCGTTGAAGCAAGCAGGCTGCACCGCGCTAAGGGTTATGGGCGGCAGCGAGAACATGGCCCCGTTGACCCAGTTGTTAGGATCACCGGTGAGGACTTTGTTGGGGTCGTAAGGAATCGGCGTATAGAGGCAGGGAGAGGAGCCGAATGGGCCATTAGGGTTATCGCCCGGCATCCATGTGCATAAACCGTCCACGCCGTTGTTCGTGGTGCGCTTGAAATATTTGGCAATAAGAGCCGGCGTGTTGATGTTGGGCCGGTCACCCTGACCACCCTGCAACACGCCTGAATTCGAGCGATTGGTAGCGATAAGTGGTGAGAATGGTTGGCCGCTTTGGATGCTCACAATGCTGCTCACGAACCAGCCGTTCGCTGCCTTGGAGAGAAACCCGTTACCCTTAACGGGGTTTGGGAAATGATAAAGAGCGTTAATTTCCCAGTTGTTGAGGATATTAAAGCAGGCCGGACCCTTGTCGACGCTCGTATTTAGCGGATAAGTACCCAGCAGCCCTCCTGAAGTAATGCAATCCTGTACGTTGGATTGGCCCTGGGTTTCATCCGTTAGGCGGCTGCGCGTGTAGGCGGCTTCGAGTTCCAGGCCGTGGCTAGTCCGTTTTTGTAGTACCACTTGCAAGGCATTGTAACGAGAAGTTGCGGCCGTGGCGACATTGATGTCGCTGCCGAAGTGCGAGTTGTAATTCGTGTAGTTTGGCGCAGAGCTATCCCAGATGGGCACTTGACCCCCGACGCACACGCTTGCGGGATCACCGCAGGTACCAAAAGACGTAGGCGGAATCGGATTTCCATCCCGAACCATGGGCAGGTGAACTCCGTGGTTGCCCACATAGGCCACTCCCAGCGCCATGTTCCAGGGCAACTGCTGCTGAACGCTGGCGTTGTACTGGATCATATAGGGGCTTTTCCAGTTATAGTCAATAAACGTAGGGGTGAAGACGCCTTGGGTATCTATTTTGTACGCGCTCCGTACTTGATTTTGGATGGGTAACGGAAACCCGGCGCCCGCCGGGAACATTGCAGGGTTGGTGGTTGTTAGGAAGGTCTCCCAATCCGATATCGTCGGGACGCAATTGCTACCGTTGATGTCGCCATTGAATGGTGGCGTGCAGGGTTTAGGGGACGTCCCAGCCGGGTTAACATCGACCAATCCTGCAAACGGCAGAGATCCGTTCGCTGTTTGTCCCAGGGCCGTTCCGATGTTCCCCATATCATAATAGATTCCGGCGCCTCCACGGACGGCAGTCTTTCCGTTTCCAAAAAGGTCGTAGGCCAGCCCCACGCGCGGGCTGAAGTTCCGGAAGGAGTTGTTTTGGATGACGGGGCCGAGAGTAAACGCGTCGGTGAAGTCGTTGATTTGCCTGGATTGCCGGCCATTCAACTCGTGGGGTGTGTTCATAAATTCATACCGCAAGCCCAGGTTCAGGGTCAGCCGTTGCGTCACGCGCCAGTCATCCTGGCCATACAGGCCATAGGTGTTGAATATGAAATCCCGGTTTTCAGTAGCAAAGGTGGGCGGAAACTCTACCTGGAGCGGGTTGGCCTGCAAGAAATCAGAGACTGTCTTGTAAATGATCTGCCCATTAAAGGAGTTGGTTGCCTGACTAGCTTCATTGAACCGGTTGAGCAGTACGCCGAACTTGAATGCATGTTTGCCCTTGGACCAAACAACGTCGTCGCTGAGAGTGTAGATGTTCTGTCTATTGTACGTTACGGGGGCCGCATTCACGGAACCGAACTCGGCATAGTTTCCGCCGCCGGGCCCGTTCAAGTCGACCACGCCAGTGGCAAAGGTAGGCACGAGTTGAGGACCGGTACCGCCGGGCAGCCCGACATTAGCCAATGTGATGTTGGCATTGGTACGGCTGAAAGAGAATCGCACGGCATTCAGCACCGTGGGCGAGAAAATGTGATTTTCAGCCAGCGTGATCCACTGATTTCGCGCGATTGGCGCCTCGCGGAAATAAGAGAAATCGCCTACCGTTTCATTCTGAATTGCGTTGTCAATGGTATACCGGGCAAAGAAGGAGTCTTTGTCGGAAAAATTTTGGTCAAAACGCATCTGCCCGTAATTTTCTCCGAGAGAGTTATGGTCGTTAAACGTCTGAACGGGCGGATTGCCGGAATTCGGGTCGAACACTGACCCTGGGTTGGGCAGAGGTATGAGCGCCAACAAAGGAGCAGTGTACTGACTAAGCGTCACGTCACTCGGAATATCCGGACATGCCGCCGCCGTGATCACCGTGCCGGCGCCAAAATTGGGCGCGGATGCGGGCGGGTGACATCCCGCGCTCGGCACCGGGTTGTTGATGGGGACTCCTTGGGTTTCCCGAACACCTTCGTAGACGGTGTAGAAGAACGTCTTGTCTTTTTTGATGGGGCCGCCAAAGGCTCCCCCAAACTGGTTCTTTCGAAGTGGCGCCTTCGGTGCGCCATTTTGGTTATTGAAGAACGTATTGGCATCGAAGGCGTCATTCCGGATGTACTCAAACACGTCGCCGTGGAACTGGTTCGTTCCGCTCTTACTGACGGCCACCATCTGACTGCCCATGGCCAATCCATATTCAGCCTGGAAAGTGCCGGCCACGATCTGAAACTCCTTGATGCCATCCAAACCCAGGGCATCGCCGGACGCACCGGCCACAGGACTGCGGCCCAGCATGTTTTGCAGGATGGCGCCGTCCAACGTAAAATTATTGGATCGCGGCGGAGCCCCGTTAACGCTAAATGAGGTGCCCCCCTGGTTACTTTGGTTTTTGTCCTTGTCGACGCCGGGCTGAAGGAGAGCGAGGTCAATATAATTCCGGCCATTCAGCGGCAGTTCCGTCATCTTCGTCTCGTTGACTGTGCCCCCGAGCGTGGCGTCCTGGGTATTGATCAGCGGCGCTTCTCCGGTCACAATTACCTGCTGCACTTCGGATCCAACTTCAAAAGTCAAATTGATCACCGCCTGCTGAGTTACTTCGAGAGTGATCCCCTTTCGAGTATCCGTCTTGAAACCGGCATGCTCGCCTCTCACTTCATAGTTGCCGACGGCCAGTTCCGGTGCTCGGTAGAAGCCGTCATCACCCGTCGTGACAACCCGCTTCACGCCCGTATCCACGTTCGTAATCGTCACCGTGGTATTCGGCAATACTCCGCCCGAGGAGTCTTTGGCCGTGCCCAGGATCGTCCCCGTAGGCATCTGGGCGACAGCCGGAATCGCCAGCAAAATCAGCACAGCAATCGAAACCGCACCCAAACACCACCCTTTTCGATACGCACCCATGTCGCCTCCTCTGGCAAAAACGCCCATCAATTCCCCACCCTCACCGATTGCCCCACGGCGGAATTCGGCCCAAAAAAATCGCTTGGGTCGAACCCCACTCGTAGGTTCTTGCGATTTGCGTTTGCTTTTCATTTCACAGAACGATAAGAACAGAAGCCCACCCTCTGTTGCGAGGAGCCTATGACTATGACTCACTTGGTGTCAAGGAAAAAAACTGGGAGCGAACAGCGAAACCCCGCGCGAAGGCCAGTTTGAGCGGGAGTTCGAGAAATAAAACAAGTGGGAGAACTATCCGCGCCGCGTCCTGACAGTCTTGGCGCGTGTCACGATTGAGGACACATTAGGCGACGAATGCGCCTTCCCTGATCTGCCCGGTTGGGAGGCGCGCGCGTTTCAGCTGCAACGCCCCTGCAATTCTGCAATCCTCAGAATTCAACTCTTAGTGCAAACTGGATTTGCCGTGGTTTTCCCTGCGTCGTGCTGATCTGCCCCGCACCTCCGTCCGGCGCTTGCGAGAACGGACCGAGGCCGCTTGTACCGCCCTGTTTTGTCCCGGTTACACCACCCGAGAATATCCCGGCGGACGGCGGGCCGAAATTTGGATGGTTCAAAATGTTGAAGAATTCGACGCGGAACTGCACCAGGCCGGCCTCTCCCAGGAATCCCAACTTCGTTTCCTTCATCAGCGAAAAATCCCAATTCCTAAAAGGCGGCCCGGGCAGGTAGTTGCGCCCTGAGGTCCCCAGCTGGCCAATCGTGTTCGGAGTGCAGGGGTTGGCCGCATCAGGGGGCGCCAAGTAGCAAGCGGCCTGGTTGGTGTCTGAGCTAAGTGTGACCGGCGTGTTTGAAAACATGGCCGAGTTGTACCACTGGTTGGGATTGCCCGTAATGACCGTGTTTGGGTCGTAAGGAATCGGAGTGTAGACGCACGGATTGTTGCCGGCAGCTTGCTGCCCTGGCATTGAGGTGCACACAGTCGAATTGAAGTACTTCGCAATCAACGCCGGAGTGTTTATGTTGACCCGGTCGCCTTGGCCACCCTGCAGGACGCCAGAGTTGGACCGATTGGCCCCAGTTATCAGAGAGAATGGTTCGCCGCTCTCGATAGTCACGATGCTGCTCAATTCCCAGCCGCTTGCAATCTTCGATAGGACGGCGTTGCCTTTCATGAGGTCCGGAAGGTGATACGTGGTGCTGATCTCCCAGTTATTCTTAATGTTGAAGCAAGCCGGTCCGGTATCCACCGTTTGAGGGGCCAGCGGGTAGATGCCAAGGAGGCCGCCCGAAACCACGCAATCGCGGACGTTCTCCTGGCCTTGCGTATCGTCTGTCACCCGGCTGCGCGTGTAGGCGGCTTGGAATTCCAGGCCGTGACCGGCCCTTTTGTTCACGACTATCTGGAGGCCGTTGTACCGGGACTCCGCAAAGGTGCCGATGTTAATGCTGCTGCCAATGTTCGGGTTCACTGTGTGGTAGTTGGCGGCGTCGCCGTTGTCCCAGAACGGCACAACTCCATTGACGCAACGACTTGCTGGGTCACCGCACGGAAGTGTGAGCGTCGGGAAGATCGGGTTCCCCTCGCGGATCGTGGCCAGGTGGACTCCGTGGTTCCCGACGTAGGCCACCCCCACCGCCATGTCCCAGGGAAGCTGCTGCTGGACGCTCACGGTGTACTGGACCATGTATGGGCTCTTATAATTGTAGTCCATGTACGAAGGGGTAACTCCAGCGGCAGTCTGTGGAGTATAATAGTTTATTACTGCGGCAGGAATAGGAAATGGCCAATGTCCGTTGGTCCCCAAGCTTGGGAAGGGAGAGCTTGGAGGTGTCGTGAAGCAGCTTGGCGTTGTACCAAAGGTTGCCTCCCAATCCGCTATCGTGGGGCACGAGGAATTTGTGATATCGATCAATCCGGAAAACGGCGGAGCTCCGGTGGTGTTTTCTCCCAGGACGGACCCGATATTCCCTAAGTCGTAGTAGACTCCTCCACCAGCGTGCAGCGCCGTCTTCCCGTTTCCAAATAAGTCATAGGCCAGTCCGACTCGCGGACTGAAGTCGTGCAAGGTATTGTTTTTAATGATGGGCCCTAGGGTAAAGGCGTCAGTAAAATCGTTGATAACCCTGGACACCCTGCCGTTCAACTCCCTCGGCGTGGTCATAAATTCATAGCGCAAGCCTAGGTTCAGCGTCAGTCGCTGCGTTGCCCGCCAGTCATCCTGCCCATAAAACCCGGCCGTATCGAAGATGTAGAATCGGTTTTCATTGGCAAACGTGGGCTGAAACTCCACCAGGTAGGGCTGGCTCTGCAAGAAGTCAGCAAGGGTGTTGAATTGGATCTGCCCATTTGCCGAATTACTAGCCTGATGTCCGCTATTGAACCGGTTGAGCAGCACCCCGAACTTGAACGCGTGTTTTCCCCGCGTCACCAAGATGTCGTCGCTCAGGGTGTAGATGTTCTGGAGATCAAAGTTTATGGGGTAGTTGTTGGAGGAACCGAACTCGCTATACGTGCCGCCAGCCGATCCGTTCATGTCGACAACGCCGGTGGGGAAGCCGGTAACGATAGCTGGACCCAAACCATTGTTGGGCAGGCCGACGTTATTCGTGGAAGTATTTGTCCGGGTGCGGCTGAAGGAGAACCGCGCGGTATTGAGCACCGAGGGCGAGAAAATGTGGTTCTCGGCCAGAGTAATCCACTGATTTCGCGCACTGCCGAGTGACCGGAAGTATGAATAGTCCCCTACGGTTTGGTCCAGGATGGCGTTGTCAATGGTGTAGCGGCCAAAAAGAGTGTCCGCGGTAGAAAAATTCTGGTCCACGCGCATCTGTCCGTAGTTTTCTCGCGTGCCGTTATGGTCCCCGAACACCCTAGTGGCAAGTTGGTAGCTGCCGTCTGGGTTCACGGCAAATAGTGTAGAGGGGAGGGGTACGAGCGCCAAAAAAGGAGCGGTGTAGGGGCTAATCGTCGCCGACGGGGTGCCGTCGATGATGAAGTCCGGACAAGCCGCCTGGTTGATTACGTCGCCTGCATTTCCGTGGCAACCGGCGGAAGGAACCAGGTTGTTGTTGGTGGTTCCGAGATTTTCCCGCAAACCCTCGTAAACTCCGAAGAAGAACGACTTCTCCTTTTTGATGGGTCCGCCAAACGCGCCCCCGAACTGGTTCCTTTGAAACTCAGGGATTTTCGCATTGGGGTCGTCGAAGAAGTTCTTCGCGTCGAGTCTGGAGTTCCGCAAGTATTCGAATACGTCACCGTGGAACTGGTTCGTTCCGCCCTTGCTGACGGCCACCATCTGGCTGCCCATGGCCAGTCCATACTCAGCCTGGAAGATGCCGGTGACGATTCTATACTCCCTGATCCCGTCCACTCCGAGGGAGTCGCCGGAGTCCCCGGCGGCAGGGTTGCGGCCTGTTGTGTTCTGCAGGATGGCGCCGTCCAGCGTGAAATTGTTGGACCGCGGTGGAGCTCCGTTGACACTGAACGATGTGCCGGCATCGCGAATGTTCCTGTCGGGGCTGACGCCCGGTTGCAACAAACTCAAATCCACATAGTTCCGGCCGTTCAGCGGCAGGTTTTCGATGTTCGTTTCAGTGACCAGACCACCCAGCGTGGCGTTCTGGGTGTTGACGGCGGATGCTTCTCCAGTCACGATCACCTGCTGCGCCTCAGAACCCACTTCCAGAGTCAAGTTGACCACTGCCTGGTCCGTCACATCGAGCGTGATGCCCTTTCGAGTCTCCGTCTTGAACCCGGTGTGCTCGCCTCTCACTTCATAGTGCCCCACGGGCAGTTCCACCACTCGATAGGAGCCATCGTCGCCTGTCATCACGGTGCGCTTGAAGCCTGTATCCACGTTCGTGATCGTCACGGTGGTATTCGGCAAGACTCCGCCGGATGAGTCTTTGGCCGTGCCTAGGATCGTCGCAGTAGGCAATTGCGCGACAGCTGGAATCGCCAACAAAATCAACACAGCAATCGAAACCACGCCCAAGCACCACCCTTTTCGGTACGCGCCCATGTGGCCTCCTCTGCCAAAGCAGCCCATCAATTCCCTGCCGTCAGCGGTCGCTGCGGAATTCAGCCCCGACAAACGCCTCTATCGAACCCCCGTCGTAGGTTCTCGCGATTTGCGTTTGCTTTTCATTTTCACTGAAAGATAAAACCGGAATCTCACCCCGATGTTGCGAGGAGACTAGGTCCATAACTCTCTTCGTGTCAAGGAAAAAGAAACGTGTGCGCGGTTGCAACGCGAGAATGTAGGTCAGTGCAAACCGAATGGTCCACTTTTCAGGAGTGCACTGCGTGATGGTTGGTAATAGCCGAGGATTGAGACCTGCTGGCCGGGCGAGCCGGTAACGCCATTCTCCTAAATGGCGCAATGCAAAGCGCCAATCGGGAGATTGGCGTGCCCGGATTTCATTCCCAAGTTAGCAAATCAACTTTGGGATTCCGGAAGTTAACACAGAGAACGCAGAGAAAACCCACAGAGGGCACTGAGAACTCAACGTGCTTGCTAGGCGCTCGATGTTGGCAGACTGTTTATAATCAACCTGGCGTCATGCCGCGGGTCGTTCACGAGCTTCCATTCATTGTTGATGATCATTGTCGCTCGTTCTTTCGACGAATATGCAACCCATTTGGGTGTCCCCGCCACGCTGGGGTTGCCGGTGCGGGCGAACGCCGTCCATGCGCCGCTCACTTTATCCGCCAGCGGCTGCAGTTCAGGGCCGTTGCCGACCTCCTCCGGTTGCTCCGCGACGTTGTTGAACACGAACGGAAGCTCGACCGTATGCGGTGAATGCCGCCTGCCGCCCTCCACGGGCGTCTCCCAAGTGAACAAATACATATAGACCGGAGCTTTGCCCTGGGCGACCTTGCGCTCGGCTTGCGTGATCGCCGCCGTCGGGAATGCATTGATCAGGAAATAAATTTGGCTGGGCGACGCGCTGGGCATCTCTTTTCGGTACAGGTTAATGAGCTTTTCCGTGGCATCCCCAAATTTCGGCGTCAAGCGGCTCCGCATTCCCGCTTCATCCAGGGAAAAAAGAGGAGAGTCTGGCGGCGTGAAGAACGTGCCTTCCGTGTTGACCGACCCGATGATCAGCGGCACGTTCGCGGAAATTTCCGGGGCCGCGGGATCGAAGGGATCACTTGTTAGCGCTCGGCCATCCACGACCGGAGCGATGGTGAAAGGGGCGGTTCCGGGCGCCGCTCCGCGGTTATCGATGGCCGAGAGCAGGCGATCCACAGGGAGTTTTTGAAGTTCGTCAACTTGGTTTGATTGGAGATTCAGCTTCGCGAGGATTCGCTGCGTTGTCTTGGCGGCTTCCTCACGAGGGATTCCTTTCAAGGCCGACCCGCTTTCGATGATCGCCTTGTGGAACAGGCCGTTGGCCGGAGCCATCGCCAGCAGCGTGCTGATCTTCAAACCGCCGCCGGATTGGCCAAAAAGCGTCACATTGCCGGGATTGCCGCCGAAATGAGCAATGTTGTCACGTACCCATTCAAGTACTGCCACGATATCCAGCAGGCCCGCGTTACCGGAATCCGCGTATTTCTCGCCGCCCAAATCCCCGAGATACAAATATCCAAAAATATTGAGCCGGTGATTCACGGACACAACCACCACGTCCCCGGAGTGCGCCAGGAAGTTGCCGTCAAAAGAGTGCGCCGAGCCCGCGCCTCCCGCGAAGCCGCCACCGTGGAGCCAGACCATGACCGGACGATTGCGTCCGTCATTCAAACCGGGTGTGAAAAGATTGATGACCAGGCAGTCCTCTCCCTGCACGGCCGGCGCTTTATGGTTCAATATCAGCGAGTTTTCCGGGCCGCTTAGTTGTGGCGCAGTCGGCCCGTTCTGGAACGCCTCCCTCACTCCTGCCCACGGCGCCGGCTTGCGGGGTGGCATGAAACGATTACTCCCCGCGGTCGAAGCGCCGTAAGGAATTCCTCTGAAGATGTGCGCCGCGCCCTGGATGACGCCACGAACCTTTCCCGAGGTCGTTTCCACAACGGGCCCCACGTATTTCGACGAAGTGTCGGCTCCCAAGGCCACCAGCGGCATCAGGCCGCCAAACATTGCGCTTGCGGCTGCCGCGCCGCCGCCCAGCAGCGAGGACTTCAAAAGCTCCCGGCGCCCAAATTGGATATTCTGAAAATCGTTGCGGTGATTGCTGCTATTATTACGGTGCATGGTTGTGGCCCCCTTCGTTTCTTGCACTGCAATCCAAACTTTGACCGATCGCAGAAGTATTAACGTTTAGCTATCTATCATGTGCGTAAACAGCGATGCAACCTTGCTTCGCGGGCAATCCGAACATGACATTGCACGTGTCCGTGGGCGCCGCCGTGGTCGGAATCGCGATAGGAACGAAAACGTGATTGTTTCCCCGAAAGGCCGCTACGGAGTGGGACCCTGGTCCTGCCGGCAAAGTTCCAAGCAGCGCGCCACTGTCTCCATCAATAACGCTGAGCGTCGGATCGCCCCCGAATTGGCTGGGAGCGTAGAAGTTGTTATCGCCTGGGTTGTACCAAACCTCATCGGCGCCCTTGGTCCCCGCGACGTTGATGATCTCCTTGCCATCCAGGGCGTTCAGAATCAGCAACGGCTTTCCCCCGCCGCAACCTACAAGCAGATGCTGAGACGGCCCAAGCGCCAAGCCGGAACCGCAATTGCCAGTTGGATACGTTGCTTCTACGATCGGCTCCTTTGGGTCTTTGAGGTTGAACACCACGACCGAGGACGTTCCTTCCGGGCCCGGCACCGTCGCCAGCATGCGGCCTCCCTTCAGGTCAGGATCCCACACTGGCTGCTCGAAGCCTCTGGCATTCGGAAACGGAATCTTGCTTAGAACTGCGTAGGGAGCGTCCGAAGAGATCAGGCTCACGTAGGGAGGTTTTTCCGCGGGGTTCCCGACCATGATTACGTGATCCTTGGGATCAAATCCGATTTCGTCGGCACGGCACGCCGCGCCAGTGGAAATCGTCGCCGCGGGGCTCACATTATTAAAGGGCGGCTCGGCATGTGTCAGATCAAACACTTTCACCGTGCCATGCGCGTCGTCGGCCCAAAGCTGGTTATTTGCGGCCATTACCACGCCGCTGGGGCCCATTCCTTGCGTCGGGCCACAAGGGTCGTCCGGCAAACCCACGCCATGAAAACCGGTAATCCGCCCCAGGAACAAACCGTTTTCGGCATCGATAACATCCACGCTGGCATTCCCCGCTTCGCCCAAATAGTACCTGCCGGTAGGCTGATCGACCCAGCTGATATCAAACCGCAGCGGATTGCCGGGCAAATAGATCGCGCCAATCACTTTGACCGGCTTTTTCAGATTCGGTTTCAGTTTTAGATCGACGTGCGTATCCTGCCCCGGACTCGCGCCCGTAGCCGCGGCCAAGACCAGCGCAAGACCCAGGAAAAAACTTCCGCACAGTTTAGTTTTCACCGCAACACTCCTTCTTGGTGCACGCTCACATTTTTCCTACTGGAGTCCAAGTGCGTTATCACGGTCGATGGCGGGCACTGCCTCTTCAGTGTAGGAAATTACTGCTGCAGGAATCACCTGTCCGTGGTCAATCTCTGCCAATTCTCTAACTGGCGCTTAACTTACTTCTCGAAATTGCTGAAGTCCAGGTAGTCTCCCGAGCAAGAGATTTCCCCCAGCTCCCACTTTGGCCTCAACTCATAGTAGAACGTCGTCGTCCAGGGCTTCGCCAGCGCCTTGGGGTCCTGCATGGTGATGTCGAGCTCCATGTGATCCTTGTTCACGCGCCGGAAGCGTTCGGTGACGTGCAACTGATCGCTGTGCGGGTGGCCGAGCCGGTCGAGCCAGGTCTTGTCGTTAAACCCGGCCGTATCCACGACGAAGGCTGTGTCCCCATCCCAATGACCGATTGAAGTCCCCATCCAGAGCAGATCCGGATCCTCTGGAAGCGGGCGGCCATCGGTATAAATGCGGCGCACCATGTGATCGTATTCGTACAGCATGAGCATATATTTCGGGGTCTGCACGAACTCAAATGGATAGGGGTGGAAATACACGCGAGGCACGCCGGGAGGATCGCATCTTGCGAGCACCGGATCGTTCGTTGTCTTAAGCGTGTACTCCCCACCATTGGAGGCTTTGGCCTGCTTGTACTTTGCCTCTGCCCAAGGCGTCAACTCCGGCGGATCCTTCGTAAAAGTGTAGTTGGTGAACCCGCGATTTGACCCCGGAGGATTGCGCATCATCCAGACGCCCGTCATATCGTGCACAGGCGCAGGCGCGGAGTCGCCTTTCACTGCTGCACTGCCCTGAGCGGCTGATTGATTCGCTGGTTGACCCGCCGTCTGAGCGTACAGAGCGCTCGAGAGGGACAGCACCACGACCATGCCGAGCATCGAATTGCCCAAGCCCTTGCGCACTTAAGCCCTCCTGTTCGCTTAAACCGTTCTCGTAAGAAAGCTTCGCGGTTCGCGGCTTTAGTAGCACAGGCACTCTTGCCTGTGCGGTTTTGGCAGCCACCATCATCAATGCACAGCCAAGAGTGGCTGTGCTACTCGACCTCTTCCGAGTTCCGGCTATTCCTCGGAGAGGCGGAGTGCCACTCCCTCGGGCCCGATGAGATTGCGGATCCACATCGTACGCCCGTCACCCTTGTCAACATAACCGCTCGCTGTGATTGAATCTCCGGGCTTCAGTGTGTGCTTGTCCCAGCCGGCTCTGGACAGCTTGTTAGGAGCAGTCAGTTCAGCCTGCCAGTGTTCGGTTTCGCCCTTGTCGTTCTTCACATCAAAATAAAGCTGCACGTGCGGATTAATAAACCGGAAATCCGTCATCGTGGCCTTTACCGTGACGGTGTTCTTGGTATCGTACGCCGCCGTACCATGATGAGCGAATGTCGCACCCGACACGCCCAGCAAGGCCACAACACCAAATATCAAAACGATTATTTTTGCTCTCATTGAGTCACCTTTGGCGCAGATTCTCTCACCGCTCCTAGCGTGTGTCAAATACCGCGAAACGTTGGCGGCCTGTTTGCTGATTGAAGTCTGAAGGTTTCAGGGTAGGAGGCGATGCTCAAATTCCGATATTACTTTCGTATCCTTTAAGAACTAGACAAACCTATTGGACTTACTGTCAGTTCGGAGCCCTTGATGTTTGTCAGTTTGAGGCAGTATAAATGGTATTGAGGAGACGATTGTGCGGTATATCTTCAGGGCGGCGCTCGCCGTTTCCGTAATCGGCCTCAGTGCAAGTCTCGTTGTACACATCCGTTCTCTACTTGGATTCGGGTTCCATCATTGGTTGGCATTCTTTGGATTGATACTCGTTCTAGTTGTTCCCTACATTCTGGCATGCGATGGAATTGCTCACGGCGGCGCGACGGGATGGCGGAAAGACCCACGGGAGTATTTTGCCTCGAGTACGAGTCTAGCGGGCTGGCTTGGCGTCGATTTATTTGAATATCAGGCGCGATGGAGGACCGCGTTTGCCCGGCGGCCACCATGGTTGAAGAGATTAGATTTACTGGTGAATGGATATTGCGTGATGACTTTCATAATCCCTTTCTTCATTAAAGGGCACCGGGGTGAGTTGTCAAATCTATTTTCGTCTACCAGCTTGCCGGCCTCAATTGTTTTTGTCATCTCAAGTGGGTTGATATTGTTTTTTTGGATTTCTTTTTCTACGTTTTGGTTAGTAATGCAAATAAACGTAGAGCCCTAGGGGCGGGCCAGCCTTTCGTTTTTTCTTGAAGGTACCACGCAATCGGATGATACCACTTCTATAGATCAACACAGAGTTACGATACCGGGTTGGCGAGCGCCCCGTCCTTGACGCTTTTCAAGGGCGGGGTTCTTGATCTGATCTCCAATTCGTAAAAGATCGAAACCCAAAAAGTGTCACTGGACTGCGGTGTGAGCGAGTGGTGGATCAATTTGCCTGCTGGGAGCTCTCAGTAGGACAGCCACTCTTGGCTGTCCGCGTGTGCCGTAGCGAAATCGCACTGGACAGCCAAGAGTGGCTGTCCTACCCGGCAAACTGAATCACCAGCAATTAGTGCAGCGCATTGACATCCCGTCGCCCCGTCAACTAGACTCCGCGCAGTTGCCTGCCAAGTCCTGGGTGCACTCTAGCTGGAGGAACATTCGATGGAGATCCGAAACAGATGGAATGACGCTTCTACACTAGCGATCCGCATTTTCTACTTCCTGGGTCTAATTATCGTCCCGGCGGCGCGAGGGCAAAATCCGCCAATTTATGAGGTCGACCCCACTTGGCCCAAGCCGTTGCCGAACAAATGGCTGATGCAAGGAATTCCCGTGATGGTCACGGACAAGGACGACCACATTTGGGTGTTCAATCGTCCGCGGGACATCAACCCCGATGAGTCGGGCGCTGCAACTACACCGCCGCGCACAGACTGTTGCAAAGCCGCGCCGGCAGTATTGGAATTCGACACCTCCGGAAACCTGATCAAGGGCTGGGGAGGCCCCGGCTACGTGCCCGGCTGGCCCGCGGAGGGAATCGAAAGGCCGGGCGCGGGCGCCGAACACGCCATCCTTGTGGATCGAGAGGGAAACGTCTGGCTGGGAGGAAGCGCCCGCGGAGACAGCATCCAAAAATTTACCGGCGACGGAAAGCTTCTCTGGGAGTTTGGTCATCGCGGAGCAAGAACGCCGCCGGGGCAGCAAGCACAACCTATTAAGCAGAACAACCAGGACACCGATACTTTTCCCGGAGGGATTTTTTTCTTTGATTTGGACGAGGACGCCAAAGAGTTATACATCGTGGACCAGAAGCGCGTCCTGGTGTACGACATGGACAGCGGCGCGTTCAAGCGCGGCTGGGGCGGCCACGGCATACCCTTGAGCGAGATCGACAACGATCCCACGCCGCCCTACGATTGGAAATCGGGACCGCCTCCCGATCAAAAGCAGTTCGCGCCCGCGCTCCACTGCGTTCACATCGCGACCGACGGGCTGGTCTACATCTGCGAACGTGGCGACGACAGAGTTCAGGTATTTACCAAGCAAGGCAAATTTGTAAGCAGTTTCTTCGTGCATCCCTCGACGCCCGCTCGCGGTCCGGAATGTGGCGGTCCCGGCAGCACAACATTTGGCATGTGCGGAACCATCTACAATCTGACTTTTTCGCATGACCCGCAGCAAAAGTACGTTCTGATCGCGGACGGCACGAACGACAAGATCTGGATCCACGACCGTAAAGAGGGCACTTTGGCCGGCTCGATCGGCGACAACGGCCGCATGGCGGGACAGTTCCATTGGATCGATGCCATCGCCATGGACTCCAAAGGAAACATCTATACCGGTGAAGTGGATACCGGCAAGCGCGCTCAAAAATTTGTCCTGAAAAATGGAGACGGAAAAGCTCGGCCGCACCCGCACGAGTAACCGCTCAGTTCCTGCTCGATTTCTCTGTGGTTCTCTGTGGTCCTCTGTGACCTCTGTGTTAAGCTTTTCGGAATTTAACACAGAGCCCACAGAGAAAAGCCACAGAGAGCACGGGGGGCTCAACGGAAAAGGAAAACATTGCCAATGGAAAGAGCAAGATGGACTAGAGCTTGCGCCGCAGCAATCGCGATTTCCTGCTTTGGAATTCTAGCCGCGCCTCCAACAACGCACGCGCAAAACGCCCCCGTATACAAGGTCGATCCCTTCTGGCCCAAGCGCCTTCCAAACAAATGGAGCATGCAACAGATCGTCGACATCTACGTGGATAAGGAAGACCACGTCTGGGTATTGAACCGCGCCACGGACGCGAGGCCCGATGAATTGGGTGCAGCGACCACGCCGCCGCGCACCGAATGCTGCGTCGTGGGACCCGAGGTCGTGGAATTCGACACCGATGGCAGCGTTCTCAGGGCCTGGGGAGGCAAGGATTACGTTCCCGGCTGGCCGGGCCGTTTGCAGACCATCGGCGTGGATCGTGATGAGAACGTCTGGATCTCAGGAACGACGCCCGGCGATAGCATCATCAAATTTACAAAAGACGGTAAATTTCTGTGGGACTTCGGTCATCGAGGACCGAAAGTACCGGCATCGGAAGTGAAACAGAATAACCAGCAAACGGAAACTTTTCCGCCGGGGATCGCCGCTTTCGAGTTCGACGAAGACGCGCGCGAACTCTACATTCCCGACGGCTTCCTGAACAAACGTGTGCTGGTCTACGACATGGATACGGGCGCATTCAAACGCGGATGGGGAGGCAAAGGCACCCCTCTCAGTGAAGTAGACAACGACCCCACGCCGCCGTATGACCCATCAGGGCCGCCTCCGGATCAGAAGATGTTCGCGCCCGCTCTTCACTGCGCCCACCCCTCGAAGGATGGATTCGTTTACGTGTGCGAGCGCGGCAGCGACAGAATCCAGGTGTTCACCAAGCAGGGCAAATTCGTAAAACAATTCTGGATTCACCCATCAACGCAGTCCCGCGGTCCGCACTGCGGAGGCATCTGGAGCATGACCGATCCCCCGTGCGGAACGATCTACAATCTGACCCTCTCAACGGACCCGCAACAGAGATACATCCTGGTCGCAGACGGCACAAACAATATGGTCTGGATCCTCAATCGCAGCGATGGCGCTCTGGTAGGCTCATTCGGAGGCAACGGCCGTTACGCGGGCCAGCTCCATTGGATCGATTCCATCGCCATGGACTCCAAAGGAAACGTCTACACCGGCGAAGTGGAAGACGGCAAACGAATTCAGAAATTTGTCCCCGCAAGGTGAGGCGGGAAGGCCTGGCCACCCGCCGCCCCTTATACCTATCTATGAGAGGCCGAGGTGTTTTCTTCTCTCGGAGAGTTCGCTTTCGAGCCGGAGTGTTGCCTGGATACTGCGTCTCTTGCAGATATTGGAGACCTGTGCATTCGTTTTTTCAAAGTTCTGCTCCGACAGTGCATCATTCAAGCGAGTCATCTCAGATTTCAGCCACACTGCAATCGCGGGAAGGCGTGCGAATTCAATTTCCCGTTCGGTGCCCTCTCCTATAATGATGGCTGTCAAAACTGCGGAAAGCTCTAACCAGCTGTTGGGAGCATGTTTTGGCGCGACATGCACGCCAACGATTCCATGGTCCCGAGTGAACATGAAGAATAAGCCTCCAACATTCAACGTAACCTTAGCCCAGTCAAAATAAGGTGGAGGTTCGCTATCATTCGGAACCAACCGCCCGCCATATTCGGTGAAGAGAAATGCCATACTTTCACGGATTTCATTCGTGAATCGCCTCTTTCCACGTTTCACTATGCGATCATCAAGCCACCACGAAAGAAACACACGATGAATACAAAGCGCGAGTCCTCCCAGAAAAACCATTGGAATCTTCGCGGGATCCTTTAGTAGGGCGACGAACACGCTTTCTCGTTCTTGTTCCATACCGTAACATTAATGTGGGGCACGTACCCTCGGCAAAGTCATCGGGTCTATCCCCATGCTCCTAAGATACTCCACTTCTATGGGGCGGGTGACCAACCCTTTCGCATTTTTCTTGGTGGCAGACGACCGCCAGTGAATGGTACCACTCCAGTACGTCTCCGCCGAGGAATTGATTTAGCTTTTCCGGGTGGCCGACCCTTTCGATTGAAGCTGTGAAAAAACCCTTCAAAATAATTTCAATCATCTCTTGAAAACAAAAAGAACTTGGGTATGCTCGGCGCATGAGCCAAGAAAATGCGACAACTAAGCAGCCTTTGATCCGTCCGATC
>Ga0210410_10000237_pt1 | contig 75681 bp, 58 predicted proteins | sample IncBWC4MmetaG_FD_161058 | JGI IMG/M metagenome (GOLD analysis project Ga0210410, IMG submission 161058) | Forest soil microbial communities from Barre Woods Harvard Forest LTER site, Petersham, Massachusetts, United States - Inc-BW-C-4-M | ecosystem: Environmental > Terrestrial > Soil >... | reverse complement strand
AATGCCGCAGCCTTCATCCGCTACTACGTGCGGGCCGCGGAGAAGAAACTGTGGAATCTTATTCCGCCCGTACTGGGATTTGTGATTTGCCTGGGGCTCTGGGTGAATCTGAGCCGCCCGGCGATGATCGTGGGCTCTTTCTGGATGATCGCCGGCATCGCTTTCGGCGTGTGGAAGACGCGAGGCTTTCGCGAGCCGCTCTCATTCGAAATCCCCACAGAGTAACGCCCCCAAGTTCCAATCCACGGTTGCAATTCGAGGGGCCTTCGCTAGATGATGATGCGCACGAAGGAGCGTTCCGGTGAGACGAGCGCGAGGCAAGGACGGCACGATCACGATGCGAGACGTCGCGAAAGCCAGCGGCTTCTCGCCCGCCACAGTTTCGATTGTGCTGAACAACGCGCCGCTTGCGCGGTACATAGCCCCGGCCACAAAAAAACGCATCGAAGAAACTGCAAAGAAACTCGGGTACCGGCCGAACGTCATGGCCCGCTTTCTGCGCAGCAACCGGAGCCACAGCGTCGGCTTGATGTTTTTCGACGTCACCGATCCTTATTGCACCCCCATTTTTCGCGGCATCGAGAACTCTCTTTACCAGGCGGGATACCTGGCGATTTTCGCGGACGCGCACAATGAAAAAAATCGCTTCGAACGGTATCTCGAAATGCTCCTCGAGCGTCACGTGGAAGCGCTCATCGTCGTCGCCAACTGGCTCTTCGTGGACATCCATTTGCTGGCCGATCTGGAAAAACGCAATATCCCCGCGGCAACCATCGGCTGGGAATTGCCTGGGGATGCGGTGAGCTCGGTAATGGTGGATAACGAAACGGGCGCACGGCTGGCCCTGGAACATCTTCACCAACTCGGGCACCGCAAAATCGCGTTTATACGCGGACCGAAAATGTTGATTGACAGCGCGCCCCGGTGGAAGGGCATTCAGAAATTCGCGCACAGCGCCGGCCTCAAGATCGATCCCGGACTCGTTCTGCAACTGCCGGAATCGTTTGATGCCAACTCCAGTTTCGATAATGGTTTTCGTCTGACGGAAGAACTGCTGCACCGGAAAAAGCCATTCACCGCATTGATGGCGTTTGACGACCTAACTGCTTTGGGCGCGATGCGAGCCCTGACGAAGGCGGGAGTGAAAGTTCCCGAGCAATGCTCCCTCACGGGATTTGACGATGTGGCCTTCTCCTCTCTGGCCTCGTCATCGCTGACGACCGTGCGGCAACCGCTCGAAGCTATGGGGAGCCTCGCGGTCAACATCATCATGGAAGGAATCAAGGCCGGGCTCGAAAAACGCGAGTGGAACGTGGTGAGGCACAAGATGCATCCGGAATTGGTGATCCGCGATTCCACGCGAGCGGTGTCCGGCGGCTAAACCGGCGGAAAGGCGCCGGCATGATGCGCCGTTTGTACGTTGCGACGGCGCTACTCCCCTGCAGGTACAAACACTTCTGACGGCGTGAGGAACTCCACCTTGGGGAGCTCGGTGACCACGCGCACGCGCTCGAAGCGGCCCTTCTTTCCGCCGTTGCTCTCAAAGGTCAGGAGATACTGATTGCGCAGGTGGTCCTGAATTTCGTCGAGGTAAGGCTTGAAGGTGACAGGAACGCCGAATCCAAGATAAAAAGACTCCGCGCCGGTTTCTTCAGAGAGCTGGCTAAGATTGGACTGGGCATTGGAGACGCGGAAAAAACCTCGCCCGCTATGTCCGCCGTCGGGGGCATAGATCGTCCAGACATTGATGTTCTGTTTTTGAGCATGCTCGATAGTGGTGTCAAGATCGGGATTCAAGAGTTGCGGGCCGCCGCGGAAATAGTCAATCCCGGAAGAAAAGAGCAGGATCGAACGGCGCTCCCCCGCGGAAGGCCACCGCTTGATCAAATCTTGCAGTGCCAGATAAGGACTGGAAAACGCGCCCAACCCGCCAAGGGGAATACGCAACGCCTTTGCAGCTAAAGCGTGATCGGGGGTGAAGTCCTGAGCCAGCATGGCCGTGCCATTGCGCGCGTAAGCCACAGCGATAGAAGTGGTCTTTGGCTGAGCCATCATGAACGCTTTCAGATCGCTAAACTGTCCGGCGACGGTGCTGTCGAGCGAATCATCAATCAGAATGGCCAATTCGAGTGTTTCGCCGTGTCTCCAGTCCGCGACCTGGAGACGTTCTTTGCCTTGGTAAAGCTGAATATCATCCTTAGAGATGGCGGGAGGAGGAACGTTCTTCTTTCCGACCGCCGTGACGGTCGTTGTGACCGCGCCTGTATTACCCGCCGTGGCGTTGGAACTCAAAATTCCCAACAGTGCGGCCGTGGCGCAAATATATAAACACAAGCGCCTAGAAAAGATTTGCAGATTCATCTGAATGCACTCCTTTGACTTCTCTTGTTGCGGCAACTGCGAAAGGGTATGAACACTGGCACGTCAGAAAAGTTTTACGATTCATCAAATAAACTTCTCTGTTCTCCACTTAGATTAGATGCAGCCCGGGGCGAAATCGGATATATCTTTACAGATTTGAAATAAAGACACTCTAAAGAGTGGGAATGTCCGGTTACGAAATCGATGAACAGCCGCTCGGAATCGATCACGAAGATCGCCGGTAACTCGTTTGACTTGTGTGTGATCGGCTGCGGCGCGACCGGCGCGGGTTGCGCTTTGGACGCGCAACTCCGGGGGCTGAAAACCGTGCTGGTCGACGCAGGCGATTTCGCTTCGGCGGCATCCAGCGCTTCGACGAAACTCATTCACGGCGGTGTACGCTACCTCGAGCAAGCGATTAAGAAACTAAGCATCGAGGAATACCGGATGGTGCGGCGGGCGCTGCACGAAAGAATTCACATGCTTGAGAACGCCCCCCACCTGACCCGTGCGACGGAGTTTCTGGTTCCGGTCTTCAGCTGGGTCGATGCGATTTACTACCGGGCGGGCATGAAGATGTACGATTGGATCGCGGGGAAAGACAATCTTCTCCCCAGCAGGTTTCTCTCGCGCGAAGAAGCTATTCGCCGCCTGCCGGCTATTCACCGAGAAGGTCTCCGGGGAGCAGTTTCTTATTCCGATGGCCAGTTTGATGATTCGCGGTACGACCTCGCGCTGGTAAAGAGCTTTGCCGAAGCGGGCGGCGACGCTCTGAATTATGCGCGTGTCGTCGGATTTTCGAAGACGGCGGAAGGGAAGCTTCTCGAAGCCAGGGTTCGAGACAGCTTTACGCAACAAGAATGGCTGTTGCATGCCCGAAGCTTCGTCAATGCGACGGGTCCGGCTTCTGATGCTATCCGCTTGATGGCCCAGCCCGAGGCTGCCAAACGCCTGCGACCGAGCAAGGGCGTCCACATCCTCTTCCCTCTTGAAAAGTTTTCCAGCTGCGATGCCCTGCTGGTCCCGAAAACGGAGGATGGCCGCGTGATTTTTGCCGTGCCCTGGCAAGGCCGCCTGTTGGTAGGCACCACCGATGACGAGGCCACGCCGGAAACCAGGATGGTCGTACTGCGTGAGGAAGCCGAGTACCTCTTGCGACAGCTGAATCCCTACCTCACCGAACCGCTCCGGATAGAACAGATCGTGAGCGGAATTGCGGGGCTGCGTCCGCTGGTGGCCGCGGGCCGAAACGTCCAGGATGGGGGCACAAAGGAGTTAATCCGTGACCATGAAGTGGAACTCGACACGAAGAGCGGTCTGGTCAGTATTCTTGGCGGCAAGTGGACAACGCATCGGTTGATGGCGGAGGACACTATTGATACCGTGCAGCGCGTTTTAACCGTGGACGTGTCGCACAGCAAGACCAGAGAATTTCGCCTTGCGGGCGGCGAGGGCTACACTCCGGATTACTGGCAAGCGCTGGTTAAAGAGTTTGCCGTGGGAGAGGAGACGGCCGGGCATCTCGCGGCAAAATTCGGCACGCGAGCCAAGGAAGTTCTCGCGCTGACGCAATCGGATACAACTCTCGGCGCACCGCTGGTGAAAGGCCTGGCGCCAATTTGCGCTGAAGTTGTCTATTGCGCGCGCGAAGAGATGGCGATGACCATTGAAGACATTCTGGCGCGGCGCATCGGCTTGCAGCTTCTTGACTGGAGAAAATCCATCGAAGCCGCGCCCAGAGTCGGGGAATTGCTGGCGCGCGAATTTCGCTGGTCCGCTGAAGAACAAAAACGGGCCGTCTTTGCGTATACGAGTAAAATCGATGAGTTTCTAAATGCTCTGGGGCTTGCCAAGGGATGAAACCGTGAAAAGTTACATCGGCGCGATCGATCAGGGAACGACGAGCACGAGGTTCTTGGTTTTTGACAAGGCGGCACGCATCGTTGCCGCCGCCCAGAAAGAGCACGAGCAGATTTTTCCGAAACCCGGATGGGTCGAGCACGACACCCTGGAAATTCTTCGGCGCACGCAGGAAGTGATTGGTGAGGCGCTCGCGCAGCGCGGGCTGAGCGCTTCGGACCTCTCCGCGATCGGCATCACCAATCAGCGCGAGACTACGGTGGTTTGGGAACGCGCCACGGGTCGGCCCATCGCAAACGCCATTGTGTGGCAGGACACGCGGGTTTCGGAAGAAGTAGCACGATTCGCGAGCAAAGGCGGTCAGGATCGTTTTCGCGCGCAAACGGGCCTGCCGCTCAGCACGTATTTCAGCAGTTTGAAACTGCGGTGGATTTTGAAGAATGTCTCCGGAGCGCGGGAAAAAGCCGCGACCGGGGAACTGCTTTTCGGAAATATTGACACCTTCCTGGTATGGAATCTTACCGGCGGGACGAAGGGCGGAGTGCATGTCACCGATGTGACGAACGCCAGCCGCACGCAGCTTCTCAATTTGAAAACGCTCGATTGGGATGCGGAACTGCTCGCGGCATTTGAAATTCCGCGTGTGATGCTTCCGGAAGTGCGCTCGAGCAGTGAAGTCTATGGCACGGCAGCCTTGCCGGCGATTTCCGGCGTTCCGGTTGCCGGGATTCTTGGGGATCAGCAAGCCGCGCTTGTGGGACAAGCCTGTTTCCGCCCCGGAGAAGTGAAGAACACTTACGGCACGGGATGCTTTCTGCTGATGAACACCGGCGAAAAGCTCGTGCCTTCGAAGTTTGGTTTGCTTACGACCGTCGCTTACAAGGTCGGAAGCGAGGCGGCGCGGTACGCGCTCGAGGGAAGCGTTGCCATTGCCGGAGCGCTCGTGCAGTGGGTGCGCGACAATCTCGGGATCATTCAAAAAAGCGCGGACATTGAGACGCTCGCGCGGACGGTCAATGACAATGGCGGGGTTTATTTCGTGCCGGCGTTTTCCGGGCTGTACGCGCCGTACTGGAAGGAAAACGCACGGGGAATTATCGCCGGCTTGACCCGTTATGCCAACAAAGGACATCTGGCACGTGCCGTGCTGGAAGCCACGGCTTTCCAAACGCGCGAAGTTGTCGAAGCCATGGAAAAAGACTCGCAAATCGCGCTGGCGAGTCTGCGAGTGGACGGCGGCATGGTCACGAACGATTTGCTCATGCAATTCCAGGCTGACATTCTGAATCGTGAGGTTGTGCGGCCCGTCATTCAGGAGACGACGGCGCTGGGCGCGGCTTATGCCGCAGGTCTCGCGGTCAAATTTTTCTCCGGAATCGACGAGTTGCGCGCGAACTGGGCAGCCGATCATACCTGGCAGCCGCATCTCGCGGAAACGCAGCGCGAGGTGCTTTACCGGCAGTGGAAGAAAGCGGTCACCCGTTCTTTCGATTGGATGGAATCCTGAAGCGGGAGGTATTGCATGACATCACCGATCCTCGGTGAATTTCTCGGCACGATGATTCTGGTTCTCTTGGGAAACGGCGTTGTCGCGGGAGTGCTGCTCAAGCGTTCGAAGGCAGAAGGCAGCGGATGGCTGGTCATCACGACGGGATGGGCGTTCGCGGTGATGGCCGGCGTTTTTACCGCCATCGCGTGCGGCAGCAGCGACGCACACTTGAATCCCGCGGTGACGATGGGATTTGCCGTGCGCGGCGGCGATTTTGCCAAGGTTGCGCCCTATGTCATAGCGCAAGTGCTCGGCGGGATCGTCGGTGGGGGGCTGGTCTGGCTGCACTATTTTCCTCATTGGAAAGAAACGCCGGACCCGGTGATGAAGCTCGGTTGCTTCTGCACGGCGCCGGCGATCCGCAGCCTCATCCCAAATTTTCTAAGCGAGGTCCTGGCGACATTTGTGCTCGTTTTCGTCGTCGGAGCAATTTTCTCGAAAAATGTTTCCGCCACGGGTCCCGCCGCGGGGCTAAGCGCCTATCTCGTCGGCAGTCTCGTCTGGGGCGTCGGCCTTTCGCTCGGTGGCACCACGGGATACGCCATCAATCCCGCGCGGGATTTTGGTCCACGCGTGGCGCACGCCATTCTGCCGGTCGCAGGCAAAGGCGGGTCGGATTGGGGTTATGCGCCGATTCCGGTTCTTGGCCCGCTTGTCGGCGGCACCCTCGCCGGGTTGCTCTTGCGCGTGCTTTCGATTTAGCAGCAGCGAGAATTTTTCACTTCAGGACCGGCAGGACAATGCTGGACGCATTTTGTTTCGAATGATAGACGCGCTCGGTCGCTTTTTGAAAATCCGACGCGATCGCGTCGGGGATGTTCATGAATTTCTGCGGATTGCGGTCCGCCAATGGAAACCAACTGCTCTGGATTTGCACCATGATGCGGTGGCCCCGGCGGAACGTGTGATTGATGTCCGGCAAGGAAAAGTTTAGTTCCGTGGCCGCTCCGGGGACGAAGGCCTCAGGCTTTTCAAAACTGTGGCGGAATTTCCCGCGGAACGGTTCACCGCGCACCAGTTGCTGATACCCTCCCATCTCCACTTCTTTCGGGTTCGGATCGGGGCTTGGAAAATCAAACGGATAGACATCGATGAGCTTTACGACAAAATCCGAATCCGTTCCTGAAGTCGATACCCACAAACGCGGAGACACCGCACCAGCAACGGTGATGTCTTCCTCGAGCGGCGGCGTCTGATACACAAGCACGTCGGGACGCTTGGCAGCGTACCGCTGGTCGGCATCCATGTACTCTTGCGGAACATCCGTGGCGGGAAAATTCACGAACGGCACAGGATGCTCGGGGTCGCTTACGTATTCGTCAAACGCAGCGCTTTTTTCTTCGGGCGCGCTGGACGACAGCCGGCCGCCGTCACGGAAGTAAAGAGTGCGCGCCTGTTCATGAGGAGGTGGCCAGGAATCGTAACGCCGCCAGACGTTCGAGCCTGTTTCGAACGTGTACGCCCGCGGGAGTTTCGCGTCGCCTCCGTCCTTCAGGTGTTCGCGGAAAAACGGCAAGAGGATGTTATCGTTAAAAAAGTCAAAATTTTTCGCGGCGAAATTGATGTCGCCGAGATGGTCGCCTTCCGTTCCCGCCCAACCGCCGTGCACCCATGGGCCGATCACCAGCTTGTTCGACGTGCCCGGGTTGAATTCAGAAACGGCGCGATAAATTTTCCCCGGCCCAACCAGGTCTTCCGCATCGAACCAGCCGCCGACGGTCAGCACCGCGCAATGCACATTTTTCATGTGCCGGGAAATGTCGCGCGTCTGCCAAAAACTGTCGTAGTTGGGATGAGCCGCCTGGTCATCCCAATAAAAATTCGTGTCCTTCAAATAGAGTTTCTTCGCGTTCGCGAGTGTTCCCATCTGCAAAAAAAAGTCGTAGCCGTCGGTCGTGCCGTAGTCGAACCGCGGCGATTCCACGGGTGGAGCGATTTCTTTGCGCGGCTTGAAGTAAACGTAGAAACCAAAGTTCGCCGCCAGCATGAAGGCGCCGTTGTGGTACGCATCGTCATTCATGTACAGATCGGTCACCGGCGCTTGTGGCGACGCCGCTTTGAGAGCGGGATGCGAATCGATGATACCGGCGGCGGCATAAAATCCCGGATAGGAAATTCCCCAGATGCCGGCCTTGCCGTTGTTGTTTGGAACATTGTGCAGGAGCCATTCGATGGTGTCGTAGGTATCCGTGCTTTCGTCGACGTCGGTGGGCGATTTCTTTACGTCTTTGTGCGGCGTCATTTCAACAAAGGTTCCTTCCGACATGTACCGGCCGCGAACATCCTGATAGACAAAAATGAACCCGTCTCGCGCAAAGTTCGGCGCGGGGCCTAACCGCTTGGGATACCTATCCGCACCGTAAGGGCGGATGCTGTACGGGGTGCGATCGATCAGGAAAGGGTAGGACTGCGAAGTATCTTTCGGCGCATAGACGGCGGTGAAAAGTTTCGCGCCGTCTCGCATGGGAATCCTAAACTCGTACTTTGTGTAATGTGCCTTAAGGTCGAACTCCGGCTGGGCGTCTTGTTTTGCCTGCGCGGGTAAGGATTTTAGCGGCTGAGAAGGCAAAACAAGTGACGAAACGAAACAAAGCGTTATGGCGAACACTCTCCTGGTTTGCTTCAACCGCGGCATTGGCAAAGTCCTCCGGAAAAAGTACAGGCAAACAAACGCGCGCAAAGATACCGTCCAAGGCGGAGCGTGTCAATTCCTCCTTCGTTTCTTCGAGACCAAACAAAAGTATATTTTCGCAGCTTTTATAATGGGGGGAAGGGAGATGGTCGGGGCGAATGGATTTGAACCATCGACCTCCTGGTCCCGAACCAGGCGCGCTAGCCAGGCTGCGCTACGCCCCGACCGACTCGCTCAGTGCTTCGCGGTAATCCTGAGCGGATTAACAGACTAACATAGCGCCACGGCATCGGCTAGACCGCTCAGCTTATGAGCTTCCATTTAGTTGCAAGCCGCATTTCCGCTCCGTTCAGATCCTACTTTGCTGTCGCCCACAAACAACAGCGAAAGCAAAGTAAAGTGGCCCCCGCGATAAAGTGCGGGGGCCACCCTCTTGTTGAACTTGATGATTTACCGCTGATTCTCTTAGTAGTAGAACTTCAGCGCAAATTGCACCAGGCGCGGGCCGCGCGTCTGTGAAATCTGGCCAAAAGTTCCACTGAATCCATTGCGAGTTCCAGAGGAAAGCTCGAATTGAGCATGGTTGAAGGCGTTGAACATTTCGCCCCGGAACTCAAACGCTTTGTTTTCCGAGAGTTTTATCTTCTTCAGGAAAGAAAGGTCCCAGTTGTTGATTCCCGGGCCACGAATGGTGTTCCGCCCCAGGTCGCCAAAAGATGCGATGGAACCAAGCGGAAGGAGCGGAAGAAAGTTCGCATCAAAGTTGTAATTACAGTCGAAGGCTGTGGGATTGAAGTAGAAGTTGCCGCTGATGTTGCCAGCAGTGTCCGTCGACTCACCCGCACAATTGGCAGCCGCACCAGAAAAGGTGCTGACCTTTCGTGGGTCAATCGTCGTAATTTTACCAATCAGGTTAACGCGATCCAGGAATTGGCCGGAAAAGCTGTTGTCATTTTCACTAAAGATGGAGAAGGGTGTGCCGGTTTGGAAGCTGGCGATCGCGTTCACCTGCCAGCCCTCGGTCACCTTTTTCATAAGAAGGTGGCTCCGGAAAGGACGATCGATCGGAAGTTCCCAGCTTCCGCTAAAAACCAGGCGGTGGGTCGAGTCAAAATCCGCAAGCCCACGGTCGATCCGGGGGTTAAAGGGATCGGTATAGCCTCCCGATCGTGCCCGGAAACCGGAGCTAAGATCGATGGTTTTGGCAAGAGTATAAGCGAAGCGGAAGGACACGCCGTGGCTGTAGCGTTTGTCCAAAGTCACCTGTAACTGGTGGCTGTCCGAAAGTCCCGTGCTCTTGTCCGTCAGCATGGTGGAAATATCTTGCAAAGTGGCATTGGGGTCCGTCGTGGGATTAGCACAGCCAGCAAAGGGCCGGGCACAAGTCTCATTTATAAAGCCGTTCGCCAGTTGCTGCTTCTCGATCGACGGTAGAGGCGCATTCAAGTCCGGAGTGCTGATCAGTTTGCGCCCCAGGCTTCCGACGTAGACCGCTTCAAGGGCCGTGTTCTTCGTCAACTGGTACTGAAAGCCATAGTTGAAGTTCTCCGAATACGGCGTGCGGAAATGCGGGTCGGTCACGAAGGCGAAAGAGATCTTTGGAACAAAGAACTCGCCGATCCGCCCCTGCGAGGCAAAAGGAAACGGATTTGCGATTCCTAAGGCGCCGAAGGGATCCGCGAACGAGTTTCCGTTGGTAACTTGGCTCTGCAATGGATTCAAATTTGAAACGTCACCGAAGGGGGCCTGTCCTCCAAATTGCAGGTTCAGCGCGCCATCCTCTATGTCATAGAAAATGCCGCCGCCGCCACGCATCACCAGTTTCGCGTTGCCGAAAATATCCCAGGCAAAACCGACGCGGGGCGCCCAGTTATTCCTGTCTGGAAAGACGAGAGCGCGATTAGGTGTGCCCGGGTCGCCGGGGTAGAGCACTCCTGGCGGCGCGTTTGGAAACACTGTGGACTGCGCACCCGCTCCGAAGAAGCCAATGATTTCGTTGTGTACGTCATACTGCGGGCTGTTGTACTCGTAGCGCACGCCGAGGTTCACAGTGAACCGGGGCCGGATTTTGAAAGTGTCTTGTGCGTAGTAGTATTGTGACGTTGTGCGAATCCCATAAACCGCGTTCGAAAACTGGAAGTAATTTCCGGGGAATCCGGCCACGAAATCCGCTGAAGCGTCACCGGTAAAAGTACGGCCGGGGAACGGCGCATTCGGATCGCCTCCAAAGGTGAAGCTGCCGTTGGTGAAGAAGTCGAAGTTGAAATTATTCTCCACTCGCCGGATGTCCGCACCGAATTTCCATTCGTGGCGCCCACGGGGAATTGTGATATGGTCTTGAAACTGAAAAGTCATGTCGTGAAGCTTAGTAGGCCCTTGGGGAGAAGGTCCCAGATTAAATCCTGGCGTGAAGATAATCGGCGGCGCTGCACCGTGCGGGTCGTCCGGGTTCACGTTTGTGAATCCCAACTGCGCGGGGGTCGTATTGTCAGACGGAATCGCCTGCACATTAGCCGTGCGGTTCGCTGACGCTCGGGCCTCGTTGATCCAGCCGCGCGCGAAGCTGTGCGTCCAGGTGAGCGTAAGCACATGATTACGATCGGTGTCAGACTCCCCGGAACCCACCGGAACGTCTCCACCTGTCGAAGCACCGTGGTTGATCTGAAAGGGGAAAGCGTCTCGATGATCGTTGACGATATAGAGGCCCGATAGCGTATCGCGTTGCGCCAAGTTGTAGTCAACCCGGAGGATTCCCTGATCCTCGTTGATTGCTGCCGACGGTGCAGAAATGAAACCATTACTCGGCTGATTGGGGAGCGGCACGTATTTGGCGATGTAATTTGCGGAAATTGGATTCACAGGGATCTTGTTGAAGGGGTACGGATTGTTCGTCGCTGGATTCATGAGTTGGGTTCCATTGGGATTGGTGCAGTTCCCGGCCCCATCAAAGGCTCCCCCGCACAACTCACCAAAGTTTCCGGTGCGCTCTGCCGGGCTGAGAACCGTAAGCTGTGGTGAAGGCTGCTCTTCCCTGCGCCGCGCGCCCTGGTATGCCCCGAAGATGAATAGCTTGTCTTTCTTAATCGGTGCGCCGACCGTGCCCCCGAAGACGTTGCGCTTGAAGGATGGCCGCTGCGTCAAGAAGAAATCCCGCGCATTCAGCACGTCGTTCCGTATAAATTCGAACGCCGTGCCATGCACCTGGTTTGTCCCGGACTTAACTACCTGGTTAACGATGCCCCCCGACGACCTGCCGAACTCCGCGTCATAATTGTTTGTCAGGATCTTGAATTCCTGGACGGCGTCCGGATTGGGGCTCACCACGATGTTGTTATCGAGAAAATCCGTGTTGTCCGCGCCATCCACCAGAAATGTCAGCGACTCCGACCGCTGCCCGCTCACGCTGAACGGGTTTCCCGAACCGTCGTCCGGGTCGAGCGCAAAAACACCGGCCTGCAGCAATCCGAGCTGAAGAGTGTCGCGGTCCACTAACGGCAAATCTTGAATTCGCCGAGTATCTTCCACCTTTCCGAGGACAGCGCCCGTGGTATCGAGCTGCGGCACGGCCGCGGAAACCTCCACTGTCTCGGTGGCTTGGCCGACGTCAAGAATCACATCCAGCCGCGCGTTCTGATTCACTTCCAGAGTGATATTGCCTTGGACGTTCTTCTTAAATCCAGGGTGCTCGACCGTCAGTCTGTAGACACCGACATCCACAAGTGCGAATAGATAGTTACCCTCTCCGTCCGTCTTCACGGCCCGGTTAACGTTGGTCGCTTGGTTTGTCAGGGTTACGGACGCCCCAGCGACGGTCCCGCCGGATTGATCCTTCACAATTCCGGTGAGTCGCGCACTCGTCTGAGCAGATGCGCAAGCGATCGCGATCATCGATACAACTAGGCAAACCAATACATCGCGCTTAATGAAAGACCACAACATAGACCGCTCCTTTTCTCGCACCATTAGCAATTTTAAAAATGACAGGAGGTACAATCCGCTAAGACAACCCACCACCCTGGCAATGGGATATGCCAGACGGTCGGACTTGCAGTCCCTCTAGACCCTCGGATGACCTCTCCCACCACTCGCCCAACATACGATGGCGAGACTTTTAAGCCAAACATAGGGAAAAGTCAAGAAATGTTCTTCGAAAGAACCGCTTGGAAGTCGCGGACAGTTTTGGGTGACCGTAGCCCAGTAGAGGAGGCTCGGCTCGCGTCAACGGCTAACATAGTTCAAGTGGGTAGACACACTCGCGCAAACGCAAAGCTCTCAAGGCTTTTGAACCTGGGTCGGCTGCAAACCTGTATCCGCCTTGCTCCAAAGTTTTTCGGCGGCGGCGAATTGTTCTTTTGCGCCGGAGGCATTCCCCTTGTGTTCCGCCACAAGCCCGAGAGCGAAAAATCCTCCCGCGTAACTCGGATCATGTTCGACCAATTTCTGGGCAGAGGATTCAGCAAGCTCCCAGTCACCTGCCTCTCGCGCAACGCGCGCAATGTATTCAAGCTGGAACACCGCCTCGCTCCAGGCATCGGGTCCTGGCACTGCAACGATGTCCTTTTCGATTCCCTCCATCAATCGGTTCCCCTGGTTCCAGTCCTTCTCGCGCAGCATAAGTTCGGCGCGCAGCAGCACTGCATCGGACAACGCCTTGAGAACCGCGGCGTGCATCTGCTCCGTTTCACGTTCCGCCAGCGATAGCTCGCTCCTTGTGTCTTCCTCGCGGTTCATCGCAAGAAGCGCCCGCCCGGCTAGCGCATGCCCCGCGTAGCGGGCCATGGGCCAAGGGCTCTTGATCAGCTCTTGCGATGCGTCGAGAGCTTCCTGAGTCCGGCCCCGGTCCAGCAGAAACTCCGGCCACGCTTTGCGGTTGTAGTCCGCCAAATCAACATGCACCGGCAGCGAAAATGCTTGACGAAACGCGGCCTCAGCGGCTTTCATTTGCCCCAGCGCCTCATAACTCATGGCCAGAAGTTGCAGGTTATGCGCGTGGTGCCAGTCGAGCTCGGGAGAAACGTTCTCAGCGCGATAATAGGCGTCCTCCAACTCTTCCGCCTTGAGAAATTCCTGTATCGCTTCCTCGGTTCGTCCGGCTCGCCGGAGACTGTGCCCGCGCATGTGGTGCGCGTGGGGAATCGCCGGCGCCAGGCGCGCATAGATCTCGCTTTCTGCCAGCGCCTCTTTCAGCGGACCCTGGTTCTCGAAGGTATGCGCGAGATAGTGATGTGCTACGAAATTGTCCGGTGAGAGCTTGAGAGCCGTCTCGTAAAACGCGATCGTGTCCTCGCCGCCGCCCTGCCCGTGGGCCGTGGGAGTGCCCTCATCGGCCAGGCCGCGCAAGATCCATAGCCACGGATCGTTGGGCCTGGCCTTCAGGGCGTCCAGGACGGCTTGGCGATAAGCGAAATATCTCTGCAGGTTTCCGCTATCCTGGAGGTACTCCAATTGCCGCGCGCGAATGGTTAAGCGAGCGCGCTCCCGGTCGCTGGTCTTTGCTGCCAGGGATTGCGCCTTCTCGAAAGCCGCCTTCGCCGCCGGTAGATCTTGTAAACCGACGTACGAATCGCTCAAGCCAACATACGCCATGGCCAGAGAAGGATCGAGCCGCAGGGCTTGGTTAAACGAGCGCGTCGCCTCAATCCAAACATAAGAATTCAGATATGCCACTCCCTGGTCGTAATAGGCCTGCGCCTCGGGCGACGAGGTAGTCACCTGATCATGGACCTTGCCGATTCCCTCCCGGAGAGGCAGCGGGCGCTCAAGCAACTCTTTGGGAACCCAGTCGGCGGCAGCTGTTGGTTCGTGGCCTTCGTGTTGCGCAGCGGCCGGTGGAGGAGCCAGCGATAGTCCCAGCGCACAAAATACAAAGAGCAGCGCTCGTGCGATACTGGCCCTGGATGGCGCGCCATAAACGTTGCTCCGATTTCGTGGCACAGCGAGCATTCTCAAATCTCCGTAATCTCGACACTCCTCATATAGTAGCCGAGGTCCAGCCGGCGCGCCGCAACGCGCGGCTCGTTCACGCGCAACCGAATCAAATATGTGCCGGTTTGTCTCGGCGACCATGCGTGGGTCCAAAAACTCCAGGGGTCGTTGGCAGTCTGCTGGAAACCGTCGACGGCGACGTAGTCCTCTTCCGGATTGAATCGGATCTCGAGAGTTTTGAGCGGGCGAGATCCCCCCCAAAGAATTCCCACAATCCTGTATTTGATTTTTTCTCCGACAACCCATTTCTCGATTCGAATCGGCATCGCCGCTTGTTCTACTGTTGCCGGCTTATACTCCCGCGCGAGGCGTGGCACGCCGGTCTGCATTGTCCTGGCAGCATATTCTTCCATCTGCGAGGTGGCTGCGGCCGTGTCATCCACGATGGTGATCTCGTTCACCCACTTGATGCAGGCGCAGCCATACCAGCCGGGAACAACCAGCCGCACCGGCGCTCCATGGTCTCTCGTGAGGGGGCTGCCGTTCATTTCCGTCGCTAGGAATGCGCGAGCTGCTTTTAAATCGTCCCACGTGAATATCCAGCTTGCTCCGGGGACGGAACTGACCGATTTCGCCGCGTAGGTGTCAAAACCCGAGATCAGCACGCGGGTCGACTCTGGTCTGCCCTTGGTACCCTCGAAGAGTTCCGTCACCGGCACTCCTGTCCAGTCCGCCACGCTCATCAATCCAAAGTGCCCGCTTCGCGCATTGCCGGCACACTCCATCAGGTGGAGGCCCATGGGCGAGGCGATTTTTTTCAACTCCTCGATGTTGAGTTCGGATGGTTTCGCCGCGAGGCCCCCCATGTCGACGCGCCAAGCCTTCTGCGAGTCCAGCAATTCCGAAGCGCCTGTTCGAACGTAGAATTTTTCGGTGGGAGTGACTGCATTCTCCGGATTCAGGGTCGAAAGATCGGTATATAGCCGCCGATCGAGTTCCGCGCCTAGGAGGGTCTCCATCGATACACTGGCTTCCTTGGAAAAAGCGACCGTACCCAGTTGCCTCCCCCCTGTAAACGGATCCAGCGTCGAACTTTGCGGAGATCTCGGCCAGGCGATTTTCTCAAAGCCAACCAGCAGCGCTCCGCCGGCAATCAGTGAGCTTTGCAGCAGTTCCCTGCGGCTCAAGTTTCTACCGAATCCTCTCGTCGTGCCGGCGCGAAACTGGGATTTTCTGTTCATATCTGGAAAGTAGAAAGCTTACACCGGCGATTTACGCCGTGCCGCAAAAAGAAAGGCCCTCGGACTTGCCGAGGGCCTTTCGGAAGGTGTGGTTTGTAATGCTTCAGAACTCGAACCGGGCCGCGAACTCCATTTCGCGTTGACCTCCGCGCGGTCCGGCCGTCGCGGATACTTGGCCGAACGTCGAGGGAGAAGTCGGGTCAAGTGAAGCAAACACGTCGCTGAAGTTGACGTTGTTAAAAACATTGAACGCTGTTACGCGGAACTGCAGGTGCTGCCTTTCACTCCAGGGCAAAGTGAAGGTCTTATAGGCGCCCATGTCCGTGACGAAGTAAGCGGGCCCGCGGAAACTGTTCCGCGCCCCATCCCCCCCGGGAAGGGTGGGAACGATCGAATTGAGAATACCTGCCGGGTCGGAAAACAAATTGGGGAAACACTGTGTTGGGCTCGGTGGATTCAAAGGCCCGCAGCGTTTCAGGCTTGTGCTGATCGTCTGCGTCAGCGACGAATTGGGTGTCTGGAAGAAGTTGGTAGGGAAATTAAAGCCGTTCGCCGCACCCAGCGGGAAACCGGTATGGAACCGCAGTGTCCCTGTCCATTGCCAGCCTCCAATCACTGCATTTTTCATCCACCCGGAATTGGCGCCGAATCTCTTGCCTTTGCCAAACGGCAGGTCAGCCACCCAGAAACCATTCACGTTATGCCGGAGGTCAAAATCCGATGCCGCCCGGTTGGCTCGCAAGTCGAAAGGATTTTGAATCAAGCCGTTAAGCGTTCCAGCCGACAGGAATGCGTTCGGTACGTTGTCCTGGTTTTCAGTGCCCGAGGTGTTGTCAATCCCCTTCGAATAGACGTAGTTAACACCGTAGACCACCGGCCCGGAGGATTTCCGGACGGAGACCTGAAGGCTGTGGTAGTTCGAGTTGCCGAAGTTTGTCCAGCCCGGCAGCGATGAGAATTGCGGGGTAAAGAGAACGAAACCGTCCCCCTGCGGGTCCACCTTGGAATTCCAAGGTGAGGGCAGCCCCGTCAAGCCGGCGATGTCCATCAAGAATATGGCGCAGGACCAACTCGGACTGCCCCCAGTGTCCTGCATAACATAGGAATAGAAGGCCTGGGTGGGAGTCAGGTTGCCGGGTCCGCCGAACGTTGCGGTCAAGGCTTGCTGCATATTCGGGAGCATATCATCAAAGAACGGAATCGATTTGATGGTCCTGAGTTGAGCCAAATTTGCCGGATCGATCTTGGGGAGGTTTACAAACAGATTTGGTCCCCCCAATTTGACGATCTGATCGTATGCCTGGAAAAGGGTCATTTTCGACTTCGGATCCGTGATGTTGAGATACTGGGCGTAATCCGTCTTGGCCAAAAGCCTCCTGCCCAGCGTTCCGACGTAGGCGACGTCCAAAACGATCTTCTTTGCCAGCTCTCGTTGGATCCCGACGTTTATGTCGATCGTATAAGGTGTGTGCAGGTGGTTGTCGATGACGAAACCGAGATTAGACGTATCCGAGGCCGGCTTGAACGGAAACTTCACCGAAGTTATCGGAGGAAAGAAGTCGCTCAAAGGCGGCAACCCCGTGCAACCGGTGAATGTGCAGCTTCCCGAAAAGCGCGGCGCCCCCGTGCCCGAACCTGAGGGACACGTTGCGCCAGACGGGAATGTTCCGAAGCAGAACTGCTGCGATCCGTCAATCAATGGCGTGAAAACACCGGGCGAGCCCTGCAGATCTGTCTCCGCTGCCATCGCTTGACCGAGGCGATCGAAGAAAAACCCCCCGCCGAGCCGAATGGAAGTCTTCCCGGGTCCGCCGAAGATGGCTTTGAGAAGTCCGTCCTGGTACCCCGGGCTCCATGCCAAGGCCATGCGGGGCGCAAAGTCCTTCTTATTTGGTTCGAACCAAGAAGATTTGCCGTTAGCGCGGCCGGCGAGATTCCAGCTCAGCAGAGGCGAGGCATCGGAGGGAATCCCATTGACTTGATTGATCTCTCGCTGCGCGAGCCATTGATGGATGTCCACACTAACGGCTGTCTGCTGGCCGTGTGTTTCCCAAGGAGGCGTGGCGTAGGCCCAGCGCAGCCCCACTGTGAACGTCAGATTACTCTTCAGGCGCCAGCTATCCTGCCCGTAAAGTTCGTAATCGTTTTCTGCGAATTCGCGATGCTCCGGAGTTCCTTGAGCAAAAACATTGCCGGAATGCGCATCCGCGGCGAACACGGTATTTACCTGCGTAATGGCACCCGTCAGCGCCATCATTGCGCGTGTCACGGCGGTCACATTGTCTTCTGCGGGGAATGCCGCTCCGGGACCCGGGGCGCCCAATGATAGGGCAGCATCCTGGCAAAGGCCCTGGCAGAACCCATTATTGATTACGAAATTCGGGAAGGATTGTGTTTCGTCCAGGCGATGATTCCGAAGATAACGCAACGCGCCACCGAACTGCACGGTGTGCCGCCCCTTGGTCCAGCTAACGTCATCCTTGATTTCGTGCACCGGGAGCTGGTGACCAAAAGCGCGGCTGAAGTTTTCGATGTCCGTAAAGCTGCGCACGTTAAACAGCGGCCCCTGCGCTCCGCTTTGCGATACCCCGAGCCGCGTGAACGTGTAGTGCAAGCTGTTCGTAATGCTATTTCGGATTTGCCCCGTGTAGCCGACGGTTGCCCCTCGGCTATTGTTGAGCAGCGTCGAGGTCGGCGCTTCGCCGGGGAAATTGGCTTCGATCAAGTTGGTGCTTAGACCGCCGAGAACGCCCCGCGCGTAAATGGCGTGACGCCCATCCCTTGTGAGATTGTAGTCCAGGCGCGCGGTGTAGACGTTATTTGAGGTGGATTCCGGGGCATTAAACACCAGCCCGTTGAAGGCTAGGGCCCTTGTGTCATCGAAGGCCTGCGCGGGATCGTTGCCGTGAGGAAGTTGTGCCATGTAGTTGATCATGGCCTGGTTGACGCCCAATCCCGCGGGATCGATCAATTGAAATTGTGCCGGCGTCAGTCCAAACGTTCCGGGTGCCATCGTGAACGATTTTCCGCCTAGTCCCTGCACGACATTTCCGCCGGGACACACTTGTGTCGCGAGTTTGGTCGCCGTTGGCGCGCACGCGTAGACCAAAACGCCCGCCCTGAGGGCGTCCGAGGGAACTTGACGCGGCGTAACCGAGAAAGAACTGGCCTCCCGGCGCTCTTCATTATCCAGGAAGAAAAAGAACCGGTCCTTCTTGATTGGGCCGCCAAGCGAGCCGCCGGCGATGTTACGCTGCAATTTTGGACGCCCGATTCGGGGTTGCGCCAGAAGATTGAAAAACGAATTCGCGGTGGCGCCGCTGGTGCGGTAATACCAGCGCACGTTTCCGTGGAATTGGTCAGTGCCGCTCTTCGTGACCAGTGCTACCTGCGCGCCGGACGCCACGCCATCGGTGGCGTTCGCATTGGCCGTCGTGACTCGGAATTCCTGCACGGAATCGAGCGTGACCGGCAGGGCGCTGGTGAACGCCGCCTGGTTTTGCCAGTCGTTCACGTCACCACCGTCAAGTGTTACGTTCGTCTGGTTGCCGCGAACTCCGTTGACAACACCTTCCCGGCCATCCAGCGTGCTGATGTCGCCCTGCGACAGCCGGTCCGTATCCGAATTCCCGGTAAACACGACTCCCGGCTGCAACGTCAGCAAATTGACCACGTTGCGCGCCAGGAACGGAAGTTCTTTCACTTCCTTTTCGTCGAACGGATTGCCGGTCGTGGCATCCTGGGTATTGATTGCAGGGGCGGCTCCGGTGACTTCGATGCTTTGTGTGACTTCGCCCAGCTCGAGTTTAATGTCGAGCCGCCTGGTGGTTGCGATTTGCAATTCCACGTTTTCTTCAACGGTGGTGCGGAAACCCTTGAGCTCCACGCGCACGGTATACACGCCGGGAGGGAGCGCCTGAAATTGGTAGTGGCCAGTGCCGTCGGTGTCGACTGACCGGCCTGTTGCCGACCCGGCAGGCGTCACTGTTACTTTGGCGCCCGCAACCGCAGCTCCTTGAGGATCTACGACGTCTCCGTTGATGGCCGTTGTGCCTGTCTGCCCCCACGTGCAAGCGATCGCGATCATCGATACAACCAAGCAAACCAATACATCGCGCTTAATAGAAGACCACAACATAGACCGCTCCTTTTCTCGCACCATTCGCAATTTTTGAAAAATGACAGGAGGTACAATCCGCTAAGACAACCCACCAGCCTGGCAATGGGATATGCCAGACGGTCGGACTTGCAGTCCTTAAGACCCTCGGATTACCACTCCCCATCCACTCTCGCCAACTTGCAGTGTCGAGATTTTTAGACCAATCTCACCGAGAAGTCAAGAAATGTTCTATGAAATCGGCGAATGGAACGCCTAGCTCCAAATATGAAGTACTAGAACTCACTCGCTTCCGAGCCGCAACAGCTTCGCTTCCGTAATCGCCCCAATCTCCCGGATGGGCCCAAGAATGGAAGCAGCCACCGGGCCATCCAGTTGCACTAGCGAAATGGCCTCGGCTCCGCGCTCCGCCGCGCGCCTTCCCAAGGCAAAAGTCGCAATATTCACCCCAAGTTTTCCGAGCGTCGTGCCCACCTTGCCGACCACCCCGGGCTCGTCCCGGTTGCGCAAATAGAGAATTGTCCCCTCGAGTTGCGCTTCCAGGGGGATGCCGTCGATTGCCAGCACGCGCGGCGATCCATCATGCAAAACCGTCCCTTCGGCCGTGAATGCCGCCGCCCCTGTTTTCTCCGGCAGCGCCGCAACTTCCAGCGTATTGGGGAATCCGTGTTCCCGCCGTCGCGTTTCCTCTTCTACTTTCAACCCCCGCGCCGCCGCCACGGCCGGTGCATTGACCACGTTCACCTTCTCGTCGAGCACCTCGTTCAGCACCCCTGCCAGCACCGCGCTCCGCAGCAAATGCGTCCCCACCTCTGCCACTTCGCCCGCATAGCGAATCCGGATTCGGGCCGGCCGCGACGCTGCCGCCTGCGACACCAGCGACCCCAGCCGCTCCGCAAGCTCTAGATATGGCTGCACTCGCCGGTATTGCTCTGCCGATAGCGCCGGCAGATTCACCGCGTTTCGAATCACGCCTTCCGCCAGATAATCCCGCACCTGCACGGCGATCTGCGTTCCCACTTCTTCCTGCGCTTCCGCCGTCGAACCCGCCACGTGCGGCGTCGCGATCACGTTCGGCAAACCGATCAGCGGAGAATTCTTCGGCGGCTCCTCGGCGAACACATCGAGCGCCGCTCCCGCCAATTTCCCGCTCTTCAGCGCATCCGCCAGCGCCGCTTCGTCGACCAACTCTCCCCGCGCCGCATTCACCAGCCGCGCGCCCTTCTTCATCTTCTCGAGCGTTTTCGCATTGATCAGATTTTGCGTCGCGGGACTCAGCGCCGCGTGCAGCGACACAAAATCGCTCTCCGCCAGCAATGTCTCGAGCGGCACCAGCTCCACCGACACTTCATGCGCCGCCGCTTCGCTGATGAACGGGTCGTACCCCAACACGCGCATGTCAAACGCTTCCGCGCGCACCGCCACCTCGCTTCCGATGCGTCCCAGCCCTATCAGCCCCAAGGTTTTCCCGCGCAATTCCGTTCCCGCCGCGCTCGATTTCTCCCAGCGCCCCTCGTGAATCGCCTTGTCCAGCCGCGGCACCTGCTTCGCCAGCGCCAGCAGCAGCGCAAACGTGTGTTCCGCCACGCTCACCGCGTTCCCGCCCGGTGTGCTCATCACCAGAACGCCGCGTTTGGTTGCTTCCGACAAATCGATATTGTCTACGCCGACGCCCGCGCGTCCCACGGCGCGCAGCTTCCTCGCCTTATCCAGCAACTCGGCCGTCACGCGCGTCGCGCTCCGCACAATCAGCGCATCGGCATCGGCAATCTCGGCGTTCAGCGTCTCCTTCGTCGTCAGCACGACGTTCCATCCCGCCTGCTGCTTCAGCAGTTCCACTCCGCGCCCGCTGATCTTGTCCGCCACAATGACTTTCATGCCGCCTCGAGTTTCTTGCAGGAATTTCAAGTGCTGAATAATTTATCTACGGTAACCAGCCCTCCTCGGCCTGTCAAATAAGTCTCCTCAAACTCTCCGTGACTTCTGTGCGCCAATCTTCGTGCGCTCTGCGTTAATTCTTTCCGTTTACTTCTCTGACGTCTTCCTCTGCTATATTCAACCATCGAGGAATCGCCCGCCATGAGTCTCGCTGAAAAAATCCAGAAAGACATGACCGACGCCATGCGCGCCAAGGACGAGCTCCGCCTCAGCGTCTTGCGCGGCATCAAGTCCGCCATCAAGCTCAAGGAAGTCGAAAAAATCCGCGCACTCGACGAGACCGAATCGATTCAGATCCTGCAAACTCTCGTAAAGCAGCGCAAGGAATCCATCGAGCAATTCACCAAGGGCAACCGTCTCGACCTCGCCGGCAAGGAAACAAAAGAGCTCGCCATCATCGAAACTTATCTTCCCGCCGGCGCCACCGACGCCGAAATGGACGCCGCCATCGCCAAAGCCATTGCCGATACCGCAGCCACTTCCATCAAACAGATGGGCGCCGTCGTCAAAGCCGCCAAAGCTGCCCTCGAAGGCAAAACCGTCGACGGCAAGGCCCTCAGCGACCGCGTCCGCTCCCGTTTATCCTGACCCTCACAGACTTGTCGTGAACCTTGAAAGTGGGTGTCATCCTGAGAGTCCGACCCGGTCGGATGCGAAGGATCCCAGCGTTTGCCGTCATCAAGACGAATTATGCGAGCGGATGTAGCCTGCTCCGGCCCTGTCACGGACCGTCGCGCGCGGACAACTGGGTTGACGAGAGGATTTCGAGACACTAGCGTTCCCGAAACCTTCACACATTTGACTCAGGGCCGACTGACCCTCTCGTCAAAAGAGGACAGCGGCGTTTGTCCATTGAACGGTGGCAACCCTCCGGGAAAGGGACGATAAAGTGGATCGCCAATATTCACCGTCATCCACTTCAACCACCGGCTGTTTCGGAGGAACGCGTCGCCTACATTGCCCCCTCTGAAGAGATGAAGAAATACGCCATCAGGGTGAGAAAGCGCCGTCAAGTACGGTTCTGAGACCGCTCCGCTGGTTATCGTGATCCCTCTTTGAATTGCATTTGCCGACCAGTTGGTTCCTCCGCGCGGGTCCATGGCCGAAAGGCTGTCCAGATGGAAACCGATCGCGCCTGTATTCCAGGTGAACGCATCGTTGTAGTGGTTCAAGCTATACCATCCCGCGTAAATCGCCGCGTTGGGACAATTCGGCGCCGGCAGTGTCCCGAACTCTTGGGAGTTCTGATCTTCCGTCACGCTGAATCCCGCTTGCGCGGCGAGGGTCGCGGCCAAATGGAGGTCCCAATCGTACGCGCCGTAGCTAGTGTCAGAAACGCTGGTGAGGGCGCCGAACTGCCGGTCAAAGCAAGCTTGGCCGGATAAACCCTCCGTCTCTGCGCTTAAGGCTTTGTCCACCATGCCGTTGGCCAGCGCCGCGGTCGCGCCATCCAGCCGCCAGACGGAATAGATGTGTAGCGCGCCCGATTGCGCGCGGTAATCCGCGAAACTCAAAAATCGCTGATATACATTCGCCTGTGCTCGATTTACAGCAAAGTAAGGATGCGTCTGTTTGGGATAGGGATTGGCATCCGTGGTGGAATACTCATCCCAAATGTCGGCCACGTACTGATCGAGCGCATACACCTTCCCGTTTTGCCCCAAAATAGAAAATGGCCGGACATAACTCAAGACGATATATAGCACTTGGTTGGGACCCATCAAATTCAAACACTTCTGGATCGGTGTCTTGATGGCCGAAACATACTGCAACCAGGTGAGCTGCGTTACCGTCTCGGGTGGAGTTACCGCGCACAGATTGCTCTTGGCAATTCCACGGCTCGCCAAGTAATGATTCGCTACGTTCAAAGAATCCTTCACGTGACGGTCGAATACGACTAACACCCGCGGGGCAAGCGGGTTTTGCGCTTGCGCCCGCAAACCGGATGCTGCCATCAGTACCATCAATAAAAAGATTTTTGTCATGAGATTCTCCCTTTGGAGGAAGGGGGGAGTTCCACATTAGCGGCGGCCGGGTGCCCAACGACGTCTTATTGTAAACCATGACCGCGAGGCCACTGTCGCCGGGTTACATCTCCCCGGAACAACGGGCAGGCCGGATTCACATCAATCACAATTCGTTGGATCCGGCGCAAGTCGAGGAGAGTTAGTGCAGGGTGCGTTCACACTGCGGAGAAGAGTGCTGTTCAGGCGAGTAGCCAGTCGACGCCGTGCGCGCCACAACCTCGCTTTCACAGTGTTTGGTGTCACGCCCAATATCCTCGCGGCCTCGGCAGTCCTGTGCTCGCGCACAATACGCAGGACGAAAACTGTGCGGAGATTTGAAGGAAGCTCTTCGATACGCTCTCTGATCATCGTTAGAATTTCCAGGCGCCCGAAGAGTTGCTCCGGGGTTGGGCCCTTGGCGACTAGCCGCTCTGTAATCGGGATTTCATTCCCCCTGAGTGGTTCGGCCACCGCTATGGTTGGACGGGCTGCCAAACTTCGGCGACGCTGGAGAGCGGCGTTTATTACGATTCGCGTGAGCCATGTTGAGATCTGTGAGCGGCCTTCAAAGCTCTTCAAATTTCGAAAGGCGGAGAGCAAACCCTCTTGTAAGGCATCTTCTGCGTCTTCGGGGTTGCCCATGATTCCTAGTGCCGAACGAAAAAGTGATTTGTGATGGCGGCGGAAGAGTATGTTGACCGCTTGGACGTCGCCCCGCTGGCCGGCTCGTATCAACTTTTCTTCACTGATCTGCGGGCTAGGCGCAAATTGAGTTGTCATCGTTTTTTATCTTCGCTTCTGAAAAACACCGCCGCGTTGTCCACCTGGTCCGCCTTGCCGCCATTCCGGATGTCCCGCTGTAGGAGAACGAACAAGCGAGAGGCCAATTGGAAGCATGCATGTTGCCAGCTCTTCAAACCTGAGGATGTCCAAAATTGAACAGACGGTGGTTGAGGAATGAACTACTAATTCAGCGACGGTCCAAGATCGTGGAATCAATGGTCGGGAGACTCAAATGTCATTGGAGGAATCCTCGGCGGGCACTTTGAGTGGTCATCGGCGAATCCTGGGTGTTTGCTGGCTCGTGTACGGGATCCTCCGCCTCGTAATGGGAATTTGTTTCGTTCTGTTTAGCGGAACCGCCACGGTCATGTTTGGCGCCCTGCTCGGTCGCGTACCTGATCCGTTTACGTTAATGAGTGATTTTCACATTATTTACGCAGGCATCGTCGTTTTAACGGTTCTGTGCGGTCTGTTCGGTCTGTTGGCTGGTTTAGCCCTCTTGGCGGATCAAAGGTCAGCACGCAAGCTGGCTCTCACTGCGGCTTTCTTATCCGTGTCGGATATTCCATTCGGTACCACTCTGGGAATTTATACTTTTATCGTTTTGCTTCCTTTGCATGGTTTTTCTCGTCCCATCCGTTCTTAGGTAGTCCCTTCTCGGAAGCGTCTGTATGCCGATTCTAAGTGACTTCCTGGGTTTTCCTCCTTAAAGTACTGAGATTTTCTCTGCCTTGCCGGTTGGTTCTCCTCTTAGTCCATCCCGCCACGCGGCGTCTCACGTGGTCTTCATATCCTCGATTTAGTGGTTCGGGACTGAGCGCGGGTCACGTGAACGCCCCAAACGAGATTCGCGGCTTTGCCTCGGTATTTCTTTCAAATCGTTCACTATCGCACAGTATTGCAGCTCATAAACCCTAATACTACAGTCTCGTAGTTTTTAGAAGGAGACTCATGTTCAAGACAGCAAGCATCACCTTGGCAGTTGTTATGACGCTTGGCGCTTCGGCGCAGGCGCAGACTCAGATGCAAGCGCCGGCAGACTCCGGCAATCCAACACCAACATTCCGCATCAATGTGGTGAGCCGTACAACCCGGGCGGTGAGCTACAAACACCGCAGCGGAGCTACAAGGATCAGTTTTCAAGGTACAGACTTGATGCCTGCCGCGGCGGGCGAAGCCAAAGTCGAGAGCAAGCGTGGGGCGCTGGAAATCGAAGTTGAATTTTCTGGACTGGACAGGCCCACGAGTTTTGGCAACGAGTATCTGACTTATGTGTTGTGGGCGATTTCTCCCGAAGGCCGACCGGTGAACATCGGCGAAGTGCTGGTGGGCGATAACCACCGCAGCAAGCTGGATGTAACCACGGATCTTCAGGCTTTCGCGATGATCGTGACCGCGGAACCCTATTATGCCGTCCGTCGTCCCAGCAACGTCGTGGTCCTTGAGAACGCGGTTCGCTCGGATACCCGTGGCACCACCGAAGACGTAGACGCCAAGTACGAATTAATCGACCGCGGCGGCTACATTCCCACCGGCTATAAGTTCGACCCGGTGGTCCTGAACGCCAGGTTGCCACTCGAATTTTTTGAAGCGCGCAACGCCGTACGCATAGCGCAATCCGCCGGCGCCGAACGCTACGCCGCCACGAGCTACGAAAAGGCCGTCGCTCAGATGCATGAAGCCGATGAGATGGCCACCGGTAGACACGAAAACAAGAAATCCTTGATTTCTATGTCACGCGAGGTGGTCCAGACAGCCGAAGATGCGCGGGAAATCTCCGTGAAGCATATCGACGAAGAGCGCGCCGAGGGCGAACGCCGCGCCGGAGCGAACCGCGAAGCTTCCGCCAAGGACCGTGCCGATGAGGAAACGCAGCGCCGGGTCACCGCCGAAATCGGAACCGCCGACGCAGATCGCCGCCGCAAGGAAGCGGACCAAAGGAACCTCGATGCCCAGGCTGCCGCTCAACAGGCGCAAGGCGCTCAGGCAAATGCCGAAAGAGACCGCAACGATGCTCAGCAAAAGCAACAGGCCGCGGAAGCGGATTCCGACCGGAATCGCGCCGCCGCAGCCTCCTCCGACGCGCAGCTTCAACAGGCTCTCCGTGAGCGCGAAGAGCTTCGCGCGCGTCTCCTCCAGCAGTTCAACTTGATCCTGGAAACTCGTGACACCGCCCGCGGCCTCGTCGTCAATATGTCGGACGTGCTCTTTGACTCCGGCAAATTTACGCTTCGCCCGGTGGCTCGCGAAAAGCTGGCCAAAATTTCCGGCATCGTTCTCGCGTATCCCTCGCTCAAGCTGGCCATCGAAGGCAACACCGACAGCGTGGGCACAGAAACTTTCAACCAGGAGCTCTCGGAGCGGCGCGCCGAAGGCGTCCGTAGCTATCTAACCCAGCAGGGCGTCCCGGAATCTTCGACCACAGCGAGGGGCTACGGCAAGACTCAGCCCATCGCGTCCAACGATACTCCGGAAGGCCGTCAGCAAAATCGGCGTGTCGAGTTGATCGTCTCGGGCGAAATAATCGGCACCACCATTGTTTCCCTTAGCTTACAGCCCGCCGCAGCCACCACGTCTCCTCAGTAGTCCTTTACCCTAACAAGTAGGGCCGGCTCGTACTGAGAGCCGGCCCTGCCCCCCTGGACCCCCAAGCCGTAGCCGGCTCTCTTTTCTTTGCTCCTGTGGGTTCAACTCCAGTCTCGAAGACAACTGGAACCCGCTTACCAATGGTTCTCGGAAATTTGCGAGGACGACTCCGATCTGGAGCTTCACTGATTTACCGGGCGCTCTCCTTGGAGTGCCGCTCAATCAGCCTCTTCGTCAACAGCACGAGACCGAAGATCTGCGTCCATTCCGAAACGATGTTTCCGACCACTTGTCCCCACTTGGCCTCTGAGTCGATCGCCGCATACAGCGCCACCCAACCGACTCCAGTGATGAGCAGAAAGATGCTAAGTGAGTGGTCGCGTAGCCGCTCCAAGACGGGACTCAGGAGGTTTCGCGGTGGGCGCCGACTTTCAGCCGACCCTTTTTCGTACAAGTATTTGGTCGCAAAGACCATGACTACGACGCCCGACCAGTCGGCAATGGCATTGCCAAAAAATGAACCGATGTGGGTACTAGGGCTCGAGATACTGTATAGAACAATCCACAAGACGAGGATGCTGGTCGACGCGATGCTCAACGCATGCTGTTGAATAAAGCTCTGCTTGTGAACCCGTGTTTCAAGCATTCCGAATCTCCCATCCCCCCGCTGTAAGATCGGGGGCTGTGCCCTTTCCTTCCAAACCGAATTCCCTTTGTCTGCCAAGCCGGTTTATCCGAAGCCAAATCGCAGAACCCTTCGCAATTGGCACGACTATTCAGAACTGGCGTTGCCACTACCCATAGAATTATCAGCGGGATGCGATTTTTCAGCAGGAATGGTTCAAGGATTTCCGAGAACGAAAGAAGAAGCACTTTTGCCGTTCATTTCCTTCGGCGAAGTAAGAGATCCCAAATCGTATGACGATGTTCTTAGTGGAATCGAAGGGACTTCCCCGACTCACACACCTCTTCGGGAAGGCCTCCGCCCAGAGTTGCAGTCGGGGACAAGCTGCTGCAGCGGAAGCGCTCGGATCATACGCGCCTCCGGATCCCGGTTCAGTCACCTCGGCTGTCCGAAAACTGAAACGAGGGGGGATACCCCGTGATGTCCGCAACACGGAACAAGCCGGAAGCACCGTGACCCCTCTATCAGCTTTTGTTAATCGTTGTCTGGATGACTGTGGCGCCAATTCCAGTAGTGCCTTTGCGCTCGGTAGCTCTGCCTGTGGTACTCACGGTAAGTCCTGTGCTGTCCCGTCAGGTAACCCCTGTAGGCGCGATCTTCGCGGTCGTCCCAGTTATGGTAATCACGGTGGTCCCGATCATAGACCCGAACCTGCACGCCTGCCTCCTGTGCTTTGGCTTCGGCCACGACGAGCGCCGGTGCAGCAATGGCGGCGACCAGGAATAGTGAACTGATGTAACGATGCATACGATGCATGAAGAAATCCTCCCAGTCCGAGATGCCTAGAATCAGAACCCCGGTAGCCATGACTATGCACCCATCGACTCCCGATGTATGTCCTGTACAGCACGCATTTGAAAACTCTAATTCTTCCAACGTGCGAGCTAGCGGCTGTGCTCTGCCTCGCTACGACGGTTCACCTGCAGTGTCCCGTGTGCATGCAGCGGAATCGCAGCACCTTGCCGGTGCGCGGCAAGACCTGTTTTTGGTCTAGCGGAGAGTGCCTCTCTTATCTCCCGCGCGCTACGCCGGTGCGAGCCCTGAAAAGAAACCAGTTGCTATCCCAGGCGCGGGAGGCGGTTACTCCAATTCCTGTCGAGCCAGTTTCGGGATCAGCGCCACGTCTACTCTGTGAGTCTGATTCCAGGGTGTACAAGAGTGAACAGATGCCGGTTTGCACTCGCGGTTAGCATACGAGCCGGTTTTGGGCCCAAGGTCGACCAGACAATGACCATGAAAATGAATCCAGCCACGGAGCTTTGATATGAAAAAACTTTTGTTGGTTATTTGCAGTTTGAGTATGGGCAGCCTGAGCTGGGCGCAGTCCGCTCCGCCGCTGGGTGCCGCGCAGAGCTTCGCAGTCCTGGGAGCCTCAACGGTGACCAATACGGGCCCGACCGTCATCACCGGAGATTTGGGTGTGAACCCGGGTAAGGCTGTCACCGGCTTTCCTCCCGGGACCTTGACCGGAGGAACAATCCACGCGGGCGACTCCACTGTCATCGCGGCCCAAGCCGCTGCGCACACTGCTTATCGTAATCTAGTAGCCGAGCACTGCGGAACCAACTTGACCGGGAAGACTCTAGGCACCAGTCCCGGCGCCGTCACGCTCTCGCCTGGCGTCTATTGTTTCAATTCTTCGGCGCAGTTGACCGGAACCCTCACGCTAAACGGCAACGGTGTTTACGTTTTTAAGATAACGAGCACGCTCACGACAGCGAGCAAATCCTCTGTTGCCCTAGCCAACGGAGCGACGGCCGGAAATGTGTTCTGGCAGGTTGGCAGCTCTGCGACTCTCGGCACGAACACCTCTTTTGAAGGAAGCATTCTCGCCAATACCAGCGACACGGTCACCACCGGCGCCAGCGTCACTGGTCGAGTCATCGCGTTGACGGGTGCTGTTACGCTCAGCGGGAACCGAATTCGCGCCGCATCAAATTAAACGGCCAGGCAAGCACGTACCAGGTGGATCTAAGCGGCGTCCAGTCGGCCACCGGCAGCTTCACCATCCGACGCTGGCTCGCGCGACGCGAGAGCCCCTGCTCTCCGCTCATCCCGCACCCCCTGGGGCAGACCCCGTCCAAGCCAGGACGGCCAGCAGCAATCCGAAAACCAGGCCGCGAAGCTGGTTTGAGAGGACTTCACCCGAAGGCCTTGGGTAACTTTCAGAGAACACAGTGTTCAAAACGAAACAGAAAACCATCGGTGCCAGATTTATCCTAAACAGCAGAGCGTTGAATACCTCGAGGGAAACGAGCATCCAGGTCTGGGTCTGATTTGGGTTGCCTGAATAACGTTTCCGGGAATTCCCTGGAGTGAAGTCACGTTCACCTGCTTTTTACTCGAGAATGGGGCTCCCATTGGGTGCCCGGACGGAGCTGAGTGATGAAGACACCCTTCTGCTTTACAAATTTCTGCGGGCGCATCTGCCTAGTGCTCTGCTTGTTCGTTGCGGTTGCGCGGCCAGCCTTCGCCTATGATGATCCTCCCATGCGCGTGGCTCGCCTGAATTTCATGGAGGGCGAAGTTTCCTTCCAGCCGGGCGGTGAGACCGACTGGGGCTGGGCCACTCTGAACCGGCCAATGACCACGGGAGACAGCCTCTGGACCGGCAATGGGTCGAGAGCGGAGATGCATATCGGCTCAACCGCGATTCGCGTCGGCGAACAGAGCTCGGTTTCCTTCCTGAATCTGGATGACCTTACCGTTCAGATTCAGTTGAATTCCGGAACCATCGATGTCCGTCTGCGGAATCTTTACGGCGATGACGTGTTCGAAGTCGATACGCCGAACCTGGCGTTTACTCTGCTCCGGCGCGGCGATTATCGCATTACGGTCGATCCGGATGGCAGCTTCACAACTATCACGCTACGCGACGGCCAGGGACAAATAAACGGCGGAGGCCAGGCTTTTCTTGTTGACGGAGGCTCTCAGGTTCAAGTCTCCGGCACCGATTCTATTTCCTATGACATTTACGATCTCCCGGACAGGGATAATTTCGATCGATGGTCCTACAGCCGGCAAGTACGCGAAGATCATTCAGTGTCAGCCCGCTACGTTTCCCCGGAACTCACCGGCTCTGAAGACCTCGACCGAAATGGCATCTGGAGGACGGATCCTAATTATGGCCCCGTATGGGTTCCGACTCATGTCTCGCAGGATTGGGCGCCATACAGAGACGGTCACTGGGCTTGGGTCGATCCTTGGGGTTGGACGTGGGTGGACGACGCGCCTTCAGGATTCGTGACCTCGCACTACGGCCGCTGGGCGCACATCGACGGCGAGTACGGCGGTGGAGGTTGGGTTTGGGTTCCGCCGCACCGTGAAGAGCACCAGGATGTATACGCGCAGCGTCCCGTGTACTCCCCGGCGCTCGTTACCTTCGTGGGAGATTCCAATTCATCACGAGATTTCGGAAACGGCGGCGGAGTGGCGTGGTTTCCCCTGGCACCGGGCGAAGTGTACGTGCCAGCACGGCAGACCAGTCCCACCTACGTCACCAACGTGAACGTCACTAACACCGTGGTGCAGCAGACGACTATCACGAACGTGGTCAACAACAACGTTCAGACAAACACCTATGTGAATCAAAGAGTGGTGGGTGCCGTTACGGCAGTGCCCCGAGAGACTTTCGTGAACGCGCGGCCGGTGGCACAGGCAGCGGTCAAAGTCGCTCCCAGCGCCATCACGGCAGGCCCGGCGGTTCATAGCGCGCCGGTGGCTCCCGTAAGAGCAAGCGTGATGGGATCGAACAGGGCGAGTACGGCGAGCGTCACAACAGCGGGTACGGCGAGCGCCGCAGCAGCGAGTGCTCCGCCCAAGCCCCCCGCGGCAGTAGTCAGCCGGGCGGTAGTGGCCAAAGTTGCGCCCCCGCCGCCGCCGGTGGCATTTGCGCAAAAGCAGCAGGCCTTACAGGCAAATCCCGGCAAGCCGCTTGACGCAAAGGCCGTGCAGAGTCTCCGGGCCGCAACGCCTCCACCCGTTGTGCGAGTTGTGAAGACGGCTCCGCCGGCCCAGGCGGTCAAACCAGTCGAAACGGCGGCGAAAAAACCCCAACCGGCAACTTCGCTAAATACCGCGCAACAGGCTCATCCTCCGTCGCCTGGAGCTCCCGTTGCTCCCGCCGGGTCACAACAGGCCGTTAAACAACTAGCGGCAGAAAAGGCTAAGCAGGAAACTGCCCAGCAACAAGCGGCAACGGAGAAGGCCAAACTGCAAACGGCGCAACAGCAGGCGACCGAGGAAAAAGCTAAACAGGAAGCCGCGCAACAACAAGCAGCTCAGCAAGCGGCAGCGGAGAAAGCCAAACTGCAAACGGCGCAACAGCAGGCGACCGAGGAAAAAGCTAAACAGGAAGCCGCGCAACAACAAGCAGCTCAGCAAGCCGCAGTGGAGAAAGCCAAACTGCAAACGGAACAACAGCAGATAGCTGCGGAAAAGGCCAGACAACAAACGGCGCAGCAGCAAGTTACCGCAGAAAAGGCCAAGCAGGAGGCCGCACAGCAGCAAGCGGCAGCCGAAAGAGCCAAACAACAAACGGCGCAATTACAGGCAGTCGCCGAAAAAAGCAAGCAAGAAGCTGCGCAGCAACAACTAGCCACCGAAAAAGCCAAGCAGGAAGCCGCGCAGCAACAAGCAGCTCAGCAAGCCGCAGCGGAGAGGGCCAGACAGGGAGCTGCCCGGCAACAAGCGGCTCAACCACCGCAACCCAATCGCCCCACTCCGACTCCGGCAGTCCATCCGAACGAGATTCCAGCTCCGTCACGGCCCGTTGTTCAACCTTCCTCGAATGCCGAGTTGGATAGGAAGCACCAGCAAGAGCTGGACCAGCTCCACGCGCAGCAGCAGCAGGAACGGCAGAGAGTCCAGCAGCAGCAGGACCAGGAACACGCGAAACTCGCGCAGCAACAGGTGGATGCGGCCAAAAAACAGCTGATCGAGCAACAGCATCAACAGCAGACGCAGCAATTGCTGCAAAAACACGCGGATGAGCAGAAACTCTTGGCGGACAAACAGAAGCAGGAACGGCAGAACGCGTTCAAGTCGCCAAAGGCCGAGCCGCCTCCGCAGCAAAAGCCTTAACCGCGCACCGGGATTTTCCCGGCAGGTGTGCCTTGCCGGGCATCATTGCGCCTGCACCAGACTATGATTCACTTCCGTTCGCCGCAAACAACGCGCCTGTCCGCGTCGCGGAAAACGTGAAAGCGGCGAAATTAACTTCTCAACCGAAACTCATTTATCCGCCGGATGCGAAATCTTTGACCGGCATCGTTGGAAAGGTGAAGAACGCGACGGTGCCGTAGGGGCCACGGCCGCTGCAGACTGCTGCCTCTAACCTCCTGTTTTTCCTTTTGAGACCACTTTCGTGAGGGTCCAGCTCACTTCATAGAGCCGGATTACGCCCTGCGCTGCAGCGGATACTGCCCCGGCCTAACGGACAGGGTTATCGTCGGGAAACATGATGCGAAAGCGAGACTTGCCAGAGTATCCGCCCACGGAGAATCATAGTAATAGTACTAACCCCAGTGGGGGCATGCCTCAAGGAGGGTAAGAATGCGTAAGTCACTAATTCTGTTTGGGTTCATCGTGTTGGCGGCGAGTTTGGCAGCAAGTTCCGCCAGCGCCCAGGAAAACCGGGGATTTGAGGTTGCAGGCAATTACCAGTATGTTCGGATCAATCCAGGTGCCGGCGCTCCCGGCGCAAACTGCCAGGGAGGGTCGGGTTCGTTCGCGGCGTATCTGACTGCGCGGGTGGGCATAGTTGGAGACTTTGGAGGTTGCAAAGTCACTGGCCTGCCTTCCGGCGTAACTTCGCACGAGCTGAACTACCTATTTGGGCCGAGGGTGTATTTTCGCAACTATGGACGAGTGATCCCGTACGTACAGACGCTGTTCGGCGGCGAACGCGCATCAGCCAGTGTCACGGGCTTGGGCTCGGCGTCGAATAATGCGTTTGCGATGACGTTCGGCGGCGGGGCGGATGTTACCCTGACGCGGCACGTTTCGTTTCGAGCCATCCAGGTCGAGTACCTCTACACGCACTTCGGTGGCGCTTCCCAGAACAACATGCGGATAGAAACCGGCCTCGTGTGGCGCTTCGGCAGGTAGTCCAAACCTGAAGCAGCCATCGACGAAAGTAGGACAAGAACGGCGGGCTTAGGCCCGTCGTTTTTGTTTCCGACTGCTTTTCCTCTTGTGGCACAGCCACACTCCTTCCCATCGCGCGGTTCTCCGCGATGAATCTTGGCTGTGTTCTTCATCTCACCTGGTAATCCCCGCCCAAAAGTTCACCGCCCGCTCTTTCTGGATCACGATGCCGCTGCACATAGCCGGGCCTCCCCATCTAACCTCTTACATCGAACCTCTAATCTGCGCCATAATCCCCCCGCGCATAGCCAGCACCCAATTCCAGGATCGGGGAGGATTCAGTGAGTGATCGTCCATGGAGTTCCACGGCGCCCCCGGGCGAATTTCGCACCTACATCTCCGCAAACGAAACACTCAAGGAATTTACGTTTCGCGCGGTGATTCTCGGCGCTCTATTCGGCCTGCTCTTTGGCGCGGTAACTGTGTACGTCGGGCTCCGCGCCGGACTCACGGTGTCGGCTTCCATCCCCATCTCTGTGTTGTCCATCAGCATCTTGCGTGCGTTCGGCCGCTCGACCATTCTCGAGAACAATATCGTCCAGACCACCGGCTCTGCCGGAGAGTCTCTCGCCGCTGGCGTCATGTTCACGATTCCCGCTCTGATCTTTTTGGGTTTCGGCTCGGAGTTCACCTTCTGGCGCATCTTCCCCTTGGCATTACTCGGCGGTTGGCTGGGCGTCCTCTTCATGGTGCCGCTGCGGCGCCAACTGATCGTCAAGGAGCACGGCAACCTGGCGTTTCCGGAAGGCACGGCGTGCGCCGATGTGTTGGTGGCGGGTGAGCGCGGCGGCTCGTTCGCTGGCCGCGTCTTCTGGGGCCTCGGACTCGGCGGCGTATACACGTTCCTGATGAAAACGGTCCTCGCCTGGACGGAACAGCCTGAGGCTCGCCCAAGCTGGTTCCCCGGCGCAAGCTTTCGCGCGGACATCACTTCTGAATATCTCGGCGTCGGCTACATCATCGGTCCGCGTGTCGCCGGAATTTTGTTCGCAGGAGGCATAGTCTCCTGGCTGGTTATCATGCCGGCTATTAAGTTTTACGGGCAGCTCGCCGGCAATACGCCAATTTATCCTTCGACGATTCCCATCCCGCAGATGACGCCAGATGATCTCTGGCGAAGCTACATCCGCCCGATGGGAGCTGGTGCAGTGGCCGCGGCGGGTCTGATTACATTGCTCCGCACGATGCCGACAATCATTTCGGCGCTGGTCAGCGGTTTGAAGGATGTGCGCACGGAAACTGCGGGCCAGGTCGGGGCGTCTTCCCGAATCGATCGCGACGTGCCCATGCGCTGGGTCATCGTCGGGTCCATCGTCATCGTCGCCATGATGTGGGTGCTCCTGACCTTCCATCCGATGAAGGGCGCGGACACGCAGTGGTATCAGAATCTTCTCGCCGGCGTGTTTGTGGTGGTCTTCGGATTTCTGTTTGTGACCGTCGCGGGGCGCATCAGCGGACTCCTCGGCAATTCTTCCAACCCCGTCAGCGGAATGAGCATCGCGACGCTGATGGCAACCTGCGCGATTTTCTTCGTAGCCGGCTGGACCGCGCCGAACTATTCCGTGCTGGCCCTGATGATCGGCGGCGTGGTTTGCACCGCCGCCGCGATTGCCGGCGCCACTTCGCAGGATTTGAAAACCGGCTACCTCGTGGGAGCGACGCCCTTCTGGCAGCAGATGGGGCTGCTTATCGGCGTGACCGTTTCGACCATCGCTATCGGCGCAACGCTGAATCTGATGAACAAGGGCTTGGAGAAATACATTCCTACACCAATTCCCGTCAACATTCAGGCCTTGCCTTCCGGGGTGAAAATCGAAAGAGACTCGTTCACGTATCACGGCAAGAACTATGCGCTGATCAATTCGCTAGGCTCGCACGAAATTCCAGATGGAGAATATCTCTACGATTCATCAACGAAGCAAATCGAATTCCAATGGGCCCAGGGCATCGGCAGTGACAAAGCGCCCGCGCCGCAAGCGCGCCTGATGGCCACGGTCATCAATGGCATTCTCAATCAGCGGTTGCCGTGGCGATTGGTGTTAATGGGCGTCACTCTGGTCATTGCCGTCGAAATTCTCGGCGTGCGCTCTTTGGCGTTTGCCACTGGCATGTATATTTCCGTTGCGACGACTGCCGCCATGTTCGCCGGCGGCCTCATTCGCTCGCTCGTTGAAGCGACCACGAAGAAAAAAGACGAGAGTGAAGCCAGCCCCGGAGCGCTTTATTCCAGCGGATTGATCGCCGCCGGCGGTGTCTTTGGCCTGCTCGGCATCATCATCAACCTGTTTCAGGATCCCGAAATCGCCACCCACGCCCCGGCCTGGCTGGTTTCGACCCTGCGCCTTCCCTGGAGCCCCGACCTCTTTTCCTTTGGACCGAAAATCATGGGCTCCCTCGCCACCAGCAATCTTTTTGGCATTTTCATGTTCGCGCTGCTCGCGGCTTCGCTTTTTTATTTTGCGCGCAAGAAGCTCAATTGAGGTGGGCATCGGTGTCGGCAAAATTCAGCGGCAGATCGACAGGAAGCGGGAAACGCGTTCTTTGACGGGGCAGCTGCCCCGCCGTAAACTTAAACTATGGGGACTCGCTACGTTTCGCGCAGATACAACTTCGACTGGCGTGGATTCATCACGCCAGGCGTGAAGCTATTGCTCCTCATCTGCACGGGTGTTTTCCTGATCCAAGCTCTCACGCTTCTCTTGCTTGGTGTACCTGCCCACAACTGGATCTTGAAGTGGTTTGCTCTGATCCCCGAAGCCATCACGCATCACCTTCCGCCTCGAATCTGGCAGCCATTCACTTATATGTTTCTTCACGACCCGACAAGGATCTCGCACATCCTCTTCAACATGCTTTTTCTCTGGATGTTCGGTCGTGACTTGGAACTTGTATGGGGTAAGCGCCGTTTCTTGAACTATTTCTTCATCTGCGGAGTCGGCGCGGGCCTGATCGAACTCATTGTCAAGACCATTCCAGTTTTTTTTGGAGGACTGGCTTCCGTAACTCCTACTATTGGAGCATCCGGCGCAATCTTCGGCATTCTGATGGCGAATGCGGTGCTCTTTCCCGACCGTCGCGTGTGGCTATTTCCTCTCCCAGTGAATATCCCTATGAGGCCATACGTTGCTGCAATGGGAGCCATCGAGTTTTTTTCCACCCTAGGTGCCGGCGGCGACAACGTCAGCCATCTCTGCCACCTCGGCGGAATGCTCGTGGGCTACCTCTACTTGCGCCGCGGCTCTTTCCTTTACAACGTGCGAAACACGGTCACCGACTGGAAACTCCAGCGCAATAAAAAGAGATTTGAAGTCTTCATGAACAAGCACAAGAACGAACCGCCTTCCCGCCCCGACCGCTGGGTCAACTAAGTAGAGCGTGGTGCAACTGTTGCTCGGGAATGTTGGCTCCGGTGACTAGAAGCACGACAGTTTTTCCAGCGTAGGCGTTGCCGTTCTTGAGAAGCGCCGCCGTGGACGCGGCGCCAGAAGGCTCAGCGACGACGTGCTCTTCGAGGATGAGTCTGCGGACGGCGGCGAGCATTTCCTCTTCGCTGACTACGCTGAAATCAGCGACCAGCGCGGCGATCTCACGGACGTTTTCCTCGGAAGCGTGGCGCACCGCCAGGCCGTCGGCGATGGTATCGCTCGATTCCGTGCTGATGGCCCGTCCATCGCGGAACGATAAGGCGTACGCTGGTGCGCGTTCGGCTTGCACGCCAATAATTTTCGTAGCGGGGCGCAACTGTTTCACGGCGAACGCCACGCCGCGAATCAACGTGCTGTCTCCCACCGGAACAATTACCGCATCCACATCCGGAACTTGCTCGAGGATTTCGCAGCCGATCGTGGCTGTGCCCGGAAGCATTTCCGGCTCGACGCCGTCCACGATATTGAACCAGCCGGAATCCTTGGCGAACTGTTCGGCAAGTTCGCGCTCGGCTTCGAGAAATTCGCCCGCTTCGATAATCTCCGCGCCCTGCGCAGCGATGTGCGCGCGCTTGACGGGGTTCGGATTTTGCGGGAGGTACACGCGCGCGGGAACCCCCAGAAGTTTCGCCGCGTAAGCCACACCCGCGCCGTGATTCCCCGTGCTGCTGGTGACGACTCCGCGGAGTGCGCCGCGCTGTTTGCGGCGCAAAATAGCGTGGTATGCGCCACGCACCTTGAACGAACCCATCGGCCCTTCGCTCTCGAGCTTGAGGAACACGCGCGCCCCGCTCGTCCGCGAGAGCGAGTCCGCGACAACCAAGCGGCTCACGGGCACAATGCCGTGGAGCGCCTCTTGAGCGGAACGGACGGCTTCGAGAGTCAGAGTGGAACCGCCGCGCGGTGCGGAGCCGACAGCCTGCGTCACACTTGTCCTCCGATGACGTGGAATTTCATGAAGTTGGTCGTGCCGCGGATTCCCATCGGAGTTCCCGCGACGATGCCGATGACGTCGCCCTTGCGCACCAGGCGTTCGCGCACCAGGCGTTTTTCCGCCACCGCGGCCAGGTTGTCGATTTTGCGCGTGTCTTCGATGTCCTTGGGCATGGCGCCCCAGATCAGCGCCATCCTTCGCAACGTTTTGGCTTCCGGCGAAAACGTGACAATGGGCACGTGTGGGCGGTACCGTGAAATCAACCGCGCGGTGAATCCGCTGTGCGTGAAGACGGCGATCAGTTTCATGTGCAATTCGCGCGAGGCGTGGCACACAAGTTCCGCCACGGTTTCCGCGACTTTCAACTGCTCCTGTGGAGCGGGCCGCGGAAATTCCGTGATGCTCGCTTCGGCTTCCTCGATGATGCGTGCCATCATGCCGACTGCTTCCACGGGATATTTTCCCGAGGCGGTTTCTGCGGAGAGCATGACAGCGTCCGAGCCGTCAAAAATGGCGTTGGCCACGTCCGAGGCTTCCGCTCGCGTGGGCCGGGGATTTTCCGTCATCGATTCGAGCATCTGCGTGGCGGTGATGACGGGGCGGCGAAATTCGCGCGCTCGCGCGATGATGGTTTTCTGCACGACGGGTACGCGTTCCGGACTCATCTCCACGCCGAGATCGCCTCGCGCCACCATCACACCGTCGGCCACGCGGAGGATGGCGTCCAGATTTTCGATGGCTTCCGGTTTTTCCAGCTTGGCGATGACGGGCGTGTCTTTCCCCGCGCGCCGGATCACGGCTTTCGCGATCGCGACATCCTCGGGCCGGCGGACAAAACTTACGGCGATGTAGTCCGCTCCGTGTTTGAGCGCGAAAGCGAGGTCGACGCGGTCCTTAGAGGTCATCGCGGGAACGCGCAGCTTCACGCCAGGCAGATTAATTCCTTTGTGTTCGCCGAGCGCGCCGCCGTTCACAACTTCACAGATGACTTCGCCGCCGCGCACCCGTTCGACGCGCAGCTCGATAAGTCCGTCGGAGAGCAGGATGCGATCTCCGCGATGCACGTCCCTGGGGAGGGAACGAAAAACAGTGCTCACCCGCGTGGAATCGCCGAGCACGCGCGCCGTGGTAATCACGAACTTTTGTCCCGCGCGCAGCAGCACGGGCCGGCCGCCGGCAAGCGACCCGGTGCGAATCTTGGGGCCTTGCAAGTCGGCGAGGATGGCGATGGTTTTTTTCAGTTCGTGGGCAGCGGAGCGCAACTGCACGATGTTGCGCGCGTGCTCTTCGTGCGTGCTGTGCGAAAAATTCAGACGGGCGACGTCCATTCCGGCGCGCAGGAGGTGCAGGATCATGCGCGGCGAGCGGCAAGCCGGCCCGATGGTGCAGACAATTTTTGAATGTCGGAAAGCCATGGTCGGGCAGGGCTGGATTTTTGTTTGCCCTTTTTTCCTTGCATCCTGAGACCAAACGGACGGTCTTTTTCAATTCCTACTAGTGGGCTACCTTAACGCCGCGAATTCCATCACAATTTTTGTAAGGACATTGACGCCCTTTGCGAAAGAAGCCAGCGAAATGCGTTCATCGTCGCCATGCATCCGCTGAAACTCTTCGCCGGTGAGTGGAAACGGTTCCAAGCCATAGGCCTGCACATTGTGCAACCGGAGCTGAGCGGAATCGGTCGCTCCGGTGGATTGAAAAGGCAGAACCGGCGCGTTTCCGAATTCCTGCGAGGCCACCCTGGTAATGGTGGCATAAAAATCGGATTCGAGCGACGACGGCGGCGCGGCCAAGCCGGCGTCCGGCTGTACCTCAAAACGAATCTGCGGATCGTTCACGAGTTTCGTCAGCTCCGCAAGCAAGGCATCGATACTGTTTCCTGGGAGCAGGCGGACATTCAAGTTCGCGCGCGCTTCCGAAGGAATGACATTGTTGCGGATGCCGGCGGAAAGCATGGTCGGGGCGATGGAATCGCGCATCATGGAGTTCCAGAGGGGGTTGGCATCCGAGATGACGCGCTGCGCGTGTTCGCCGCGGTCAGAAGCGTCGAGCGAACGCATCCACTTGCCGATCTCGTCGTCTTCGAGCGGAGCAAGCCCTTCGAAATAGCGGCGCACGATCGTGGTGAAATGCACAGGAGCCGAATAGGCGCCGATTTTCTCGACAGCCGCGGCCAGATGCACGACGGCATTATCCTTCGTGGGACGCGAGGCATGTCCGGAGGGGCCGCGCGCGATCACAGTGACGTTGATGGCGACTTTTTCGCTGGCTTGCACGGCGATATATTGCACCTTTCCGTTTTTCTCGAAGACTTCGCCGCCTTCGTTCAATGCGAAACCCGCGGCAAATTTGTCCCAGTATTTGGCGACCAATGTCTTGATGCTCGCGTCGCCTCCCTCCTCTTCGTCAGCGGTGGCAAGAAAAATAATGTCGCGATTGAGGCGCGCGTTGGTGCGCTTCAGCGCGATAAATGCGGCGAGATTCGCGGCCAGCATCGACTTGTCGTCCAAAGCGCCGCGGCCGTATAGATAGCCGTCCTTCATCACCGCACCGAAGGGATCGACCGTCCACTTGCTTCGATCCACGCCAACCACGTCCATGTGTGCTACGAGCAGCAGCGCGCGCGAAGGATTGGCCAGGGCCGCGCTACGCAGGCGCGCCACCAAGGCGCTGCGCCCGGGCGCGAGATCCAGGATTTCCGGCTTGATGCCTTCTCTCGTCAGAATGTCACCAATGTATTTCGCCGCGGCCTGCTCGTTGCCAGGCGGATTGGTGGTGTTGATGCGCACCAGGTCCGCCAGCCATCCCGTTGCTTCCGTCCCCAGTGAGGGCATTTGCGTGGGCTGGGACGCTTTTGCGGGCGCGGGAACGGGCAGCCCGGGCGCCACCGCCGGCGGCAGTTGCGCCGCCGATGGCATCACGATGATAAGAATCAAAAACCCTGCCCTTGCCGCCATCCGCCCCATCCGTTTCCTGCTCACGGAGCCTCCGTCCGTTTTAGAATTGCGTACCCGCCAATGACGCGCCGAACGTCCCAGTAAACGTTTTGCTTCAATCGAGCTTCATACTAACATGCGGATGAAGGTGTTCGGCGGCGTCTGCGAACCAGCGTTGCGAAAACTTCACGGCTCCCCAGAGGATCGAAGAGGCTGGCGATCTTTCGGGATATTGTGCACTGATGGGGGCTGAGCGCATCGAATAACATGAGATTGGCGGCGCGAAACTAGAGGGAAACCATGAAGGCGATTCTTTCCAAAGTAAGTTTGCTGCTGCTGGCGTGTGCGCTGATGTTGCCGCTCCTACAAGAGCTCGCGAAGGCGCAAGCCCCCGCCGGCCAGCAAGGCGGCGCTCAACAACAGCCGCCGACGCCGCCTCCCGCAAGCACGCAGCAGAAGCCGGAGGAAGGCGGGGTGTCCATTTCCGTGGAGGTTCCCGTTGTCACGCTGGACGTGGTGGCCACAACGCAGCACGGGGATCTGATCACGGGCCTAAAGCGTGACAATTTCCGGGTACTGGAGGACGGGCAGCCGCAACCCATCTCCACGTTCGCGCCGAGCGACGCCCCAATCACCATCGTCATGCTCATGGAATTCAGCAGCCGCGGTTTTTACCAGTGGTTTGCCTATCAAGCGAAATACTGGGCGGACGCCTTTCTTCCCAATTTGCAGAAGAAGGACTGGGTCGCGCTGGTCACGTTTGACATGCAGCAGCACCTGGAAGTCGATTTCACGCAAAACAAGGATGAAGTGCGCGAAGCTATCTATCATCTGTACTTCCCTGGATTCAGCGAATCGAACGTGTTCGACTCGATTTTGTGGACAGCGGACCGGCTGAAAGATGTTAAGGGGAAAAAAGCCATTTTGTTGCTCGCCACCGGCGTGGACACTTTTTCGAAAAACACTCTGGATAAGACCATCAAGCAACTGCGGCAAACCGACGTCACTATTTTCTCGGTCGGTCTCGACAAGCCGTATACCAATTTCCTGGATTCGCACGGCTCGACGGGTTCTCATCTGGGCTTTTTGCAGGGCGAGAACCAGCTCAAGACCTTCTCTCAGATGACCGGAGGCAACGCCTGGTTCCCGCAATTCGACGGGGAGATTCCCGACATTTTCCGCAGCGTGGCGGCCTTCCTGCGCAATCAGTACAGCATCTCCTATACGCCGACGAACCGGGCGCGCGACGGGAAATACCGGAAGTTGAAAGTAGAGCTGATCGGGCCGGACGGCGGCCCGCTGCCGGTGCTGGATCAGAAGGGGAGGAAGCTGAAATACGTGGTGTTCGCGCGGGAAGGGTACGTGGCGCCTTCGGGGAATTGAGGTTAATGCAAATTCCTGGAGAAGCCAGTGATTGAGAATGGGTTCGAGTCAGTAACCGCGGGAGAAATCGACACGGTTGAACATCTCGCGGCCAGCAAACCAGCGCTCAAGCAATTCTAGGAGCAAATCTGTTTCGCGTTGCCACAGGCGGTCGCTGACCGCGCTGGTGTGCGGCGTAATGAACAGATTGGGCGCTTTCCACAGGGCGCTTTCCGGCGGAAGAGGTTCTATCTTCGCGACATCAAGCGCCGCGCCACCCAGCGCGCCAGTCTCGAGCGCGCGCACGAGGGCCGCTTCGTCCAAAAGAGAGCCGCGCGCCACGTTGATGAGGCGCGCGCCGCGCTTCATTCGCGCGAATTGTGGAGCAGCGATCATATGTTTTGTCTCGGGAGTTTCGGGCGCGGCAATGACTACATAATCGGCTTCCGGCAAAACCTCAAGCAGCCGCGACGCCGCTGCGATTTTCTCCGCGTGGGCGAGATCGCCCGTTCCCGAGCGCGTCACGCCCCAGACGCGCATGTCGAAAGCCCTTGCGCGGCGCGCCAGTTCCCGGCCGATAGAGCCGAATCCCACGATGAGCAGGATCTGACCGTTGAGCTCCGTGAGATGCTGCGGCTTGTCCCACAAATCCTGCTGCGACCAGTGCGAGCGGTCCTGGTGGCGGAGGGAATCGGGAAAATTGCGGGCCAGCGCGAGCAGAAGTCCCATGGTGTGTTCGGCCATAGGCACGGAAAAAGCGCCTCTAGGATTGGTCACGAGAATTCCGGAATCGCGGAGCTCCGGGTACATCAACTGCGAGACGCCGGCGGCGGTCGAATGGAGCCATTTTAGTTTTTTCGCGTCCTGAAGTTGCTGCGGGCGCAAGGAGTAGCCCACGAAAATGTTCGTGTCGGGGAGTTCCGGTGGCAGCAGATCATAATCCGTCAAATGCAAGACGCGCATCTCCGGCCATCGGCGGCGGATTGCTTCGGGCATCAGCGGTTTGGGGCGCCACTCAGTAAATGGGTGCCAGACGCAAATGACGAGTTTGGTTTCAGCGGGGGTGGTACGGCTCATACGCGGGTCAGCGGTTGTGCTTCCACCGGAGAGCCAGGCCAAGCAAGAGGCCGAGCCCGCCAGTGCCAAGGATAAATGGGCGCGCGATGGGAAGCGCGATCCAAGCGATGATGACAAGTCCGATCGAGACGATCGCGCCGGCTTTTGTGCCGGGGATGGGAATGTTGCCGAGGGCGGTCAGCTCGCGGGGTTTGCTTTCGTAAGTTCTGAGAGGCATAAAGGTGCTCCGATAGTCGATGCTTATTTTGTCATAAAGCGCAGATCGTGGCCGGTCATGTCGGCGGGCTGCGGCTGGCCCAGCACACTCAACATCGTGGGCGCAATGTCGCGCAGAGAGCCGCCGGGCTTGAGCTGCAATTGATCGTCATCGGTGACGAGCACGAACGGCACGGGGTTGGTGGTGTGGTAGGTGTGAGGGCCGCCGGTTACGGGATCGATCATGGTCTCCGCGTTGCCGTGGTCGGCGGTGATGATCCAAACGCCGCCGCGCGGCTTCATCGCCTGGTAAATGCGCGCGAGGCCGGCGTCGACTGCTTCGACCGCCTTGATGGCAGCTTCCAATTTCCCCGAATGGCCGACCATGTCCGCGTTGGCATAATTCATGATGATGGCGTCGAAATCGCCTTTCTCGATGGCGTTTACCACGGTGTCGGTGATTCCGGCCGCGGACATTTCGGGTTTGAGGTCGTAGGTAGCTACTTTGGGTGAGGGAACGAGGATGCGTTCTTCGCCGGTAAAGGGTTTTTCCACGCCGCCGTTGAAAAAATAAGTCACATGGGCGTATTTTTCGGTTTCAGCGCAACGCAAATTCTTGTAGTCAATTTCAGCGAAGACCTGCGCCAGAATATGCTCGAGTTTTTCCGGGGCGAGGACGTACTTCAACCAGGGCCAATTTTTTTCGTATTGCGTCATGGCCACGTAGAAAAGATTTTTTGGGCGCCCCGCGTCCGCAAATTTATCGAAATCGGGCGCGGCCAGCGCGAGGGTCATCTGGCGCGCGCGGTCAGCGCGGAAGTTGTAGAAAATCGCGGCGTCGTCATCGCGGATCAGTCCCACCGGAGCGGACGATGCGCCGCTGTCCTTGGTGATTACGACGGGCTTCACGAACTCGTCGGTCACACCTTGTTCGTAACTGCGTTCGAGAACGGCGACGGGATCATCCGTGCGGGTCTCGGCGTCGCCGTGAACGAGGACGCGATAGGCAAGCTCGACGCGCTCCCAGCGGTTGTCGCGGTCCATCGCATAATACCGGCCCACAAGTGAGGCGATCTTACCCACGCCGAGCTCGCGCATTTTCTGCTGAAGCTGGCGAACGTAATCTCGGCCACTGTTTGGCGGCGTGTCGCGGCCGTCCATAAAGCAATGGACAAAGACGTTTTCCACTTTTTGCTGTTTGGCCATTTCGAGCAGCGCGAAGAGATGCTGGATGTGCGAGTGCACACCGCCGTCGCTGAGCAGGCCGAGAAAATGCAATTGGCGCAGGCGGCCGCGCTCCATGGCCTGCTGGAACAGCGGCACGTTCTGCAATTGTTTAGTGGCGATCAGCTGATCGATACGCGTGATGTCCATGTGCACGATGCGCCCCGCGCCCATGTTCATGTGGCCCACTTCGCTGTTGCCCATCTGGCCTTCCGGCAAGCCGACCCAGGGGCCGGAAGTGTGAATCAGCGTGTTGGGAAATTTTTTGAGCAGCGCGTCGTAGGCGGGCTTGCGCGCCAGGGCGATGGCGTTGCCTTTTGTTTCGGGACGAAAGCCCCAACCATCAAGGACGGTCAAGACGATTGGTTTGGGTCGATTGGGCATGAATTCAAATCAGACTGACGGTTTTGCCCGCCAACACGCTTCTCCGCACATTTCTGAAACAAACCGGAATACCTTTTCCACCTGTTAACGAACGAATTCGAGCAAGGCTGCGAGAAGCCGCTCGACTTCTTCCATGGTGTTGTAGTGGACGAGGCCGATGCGAAGAAGCCCGCCGTGCTCTTCCACGCCGAGGCGTTCAGTCAGGTTCAAGGCGTAATAATTTCCGTCCCAAGTGAAGATGCCGCGATCGCCGAGGAATTTGGCGATGGCGGTGGGATTGTGATTGCCGATGCGGACGGAAACTGTCGAGCAGCGATCGCCGAAACGTTTGAAGTCAGTAATGCCGAAAAATTTCAAGCCAGGAATTTGCAAGAGCCCCTCGATCAGGCGCGTGACGAGATTTCGTTCGTGTTGCATGGTCGCGCGATAGGAGGCGAGAAGCGCGGCGCGACGGTCGCTGGCCGAAGGATCGTGGCGGCGGCCGAGCTCGGCGAGATAGTTCACCGCGGCTTCGATTCCGGCGATCAGTTCCTGGACCTGCGTGCCGGTTTCCCAGCGGTCGGGAAGGAGGTCGATGGCGGGGCGGACTTTGTAAGGCTTAAAACGCAGCAACTGTTCGCGCTTGCCGTAGAGCGTGCCCATGTGCGGGCCGAAGAATTTGTACGGGGAACAAACGAGAAAATCGGAGTCGAGGGCGCGGACGTCAATCGGGCCGTGGGGCGCGTAATGGACGGCATCGATGAACATCAGCGCACCAGCGTCGTGCGCGAGCTTCGTTATTTCGGCAACAGGATTGATGGTGCCGACGGCGTTCGAAGCATAGCCGACCGCGACGAGTTTGGTCTTCGTGGTGATTTTTTTCTTTAGGTCGGCGAGATCGAGCGTGCAGTCCGTTTCACGGATGTCCACCTGCCGAATGACGATGCCTTTCTCTTCGAGGGCGCGCCAGGGCGAGACGTTGGCGTCGTGGTCGAGCGTGGTCACCACGATTTCGTCGCCCGGCTCGAGTTCGCGGCCGATGGCGCGGGCCAGGGCAAACGTGATCGTGGTCATGTTCTGGCCGAAGATGACTTCGTCCTTTTCGCAATGGAAAAAATCGGCCATGGCCGCGCGGGCCGAAGCGATCATCGCGTCGTTGCGCTGGCTGGTGAGGAACGCACCGCAGGTATTGGCATTCGAACCGAGGAAATAATTCTGGACCGCGTCCATTACTTGCTTCGGCACCTGCGTTCCGGCGGGGCCGTCGAGAAATGCCGTCGCATGCCCGTTTACTTTCAATTGAAGGGAGGGAAATTGCGCGCGCACCCAGGCGCTATCGAGTGGCTTGGCGGAAGTTTCCTGCATCACTGGTGTGCTCATGAGTTGTGTGTGCGGCAAAGTGGCAGCCGATTTCTCCGGACCGTTAGTTTCTCACAGAGCCTGCCTGGGTTAAAACGTTCTGAGGGGCGCGCGACTCGGGACAGAAGGCGCCGTGATACCATCGAAAAGATTGCAGTTCACTCATGCCGGGCTGGCGCCGGCTATCAAATCAAATGAGCAGCCGCAGAGCGGCCGGCTCCGCGCCGCGTTTCTCAATGAGGTGCATCGTGTCCGAACCCATTACGCCGACGGAGCGCACGCGTGTGGTGCGCGAGCCGCACCGCGGCGCGTACGAGCGCGAATCGATTTACAAAGTTCTTGATGAAGGCTTCGTCTGCCACGTGGGGTTCGCGATGGATGGCCAGCCCTATGTGATTCCGACGATGTTTGCGCGCGTGGGCGATGCGATTTATTTTCACGGCTCCGCGGCGAGCCGGATGCTGCGCGGAGCCGGAGCGGGTCTGCCCGTGTGCGTGACGGTGACGCTGGTGGATGGACTGGTTCTCGCGCGGTCGGTGTTCAATCACTCGATGAACTACCGCTCGGTGGTGGCGCTGGGCAAAGCCACGATCGTGGACGAACCGACAGAAAAATTGCAGGCGCTGCGCGGGTTCACGGAAAAAATCCTGCCGGGACGCTGGAACGACGCGCGCCAGCCAAATGAACAGGAATTGAAGGCCACGAGCATTTTGCGCTTGCCGCTCTCGGAGGTTTCGGCAAAGATTCGTCAGGGACCGGCCGAGGACGACCCTCCCGACCGCGGACTTCCGATTTGGGCGGGAGTGATTCCGTTAAAACTTGTTGCCGGTGCTGCTCTGCGTGACGAACAGTGCGACCCGGCTATTCCTTTGCCAGCCTATGCCGCGCACTACACGCGGTGAACCATGAATGAGTTTGCCGCGGCTCCGATCAAACCTCTCGTGAGCATCGAAGCGCTCGAGGCGCTGGACATTCGCGCGGGTACCATCGAGCGCGTCGAAGAGGTGCCGCGCTCGGATAAGTTGATGAAGATGACGGTAAATTTTGGCGACCACTCGCGCACGATCCTTGCAGGGATCAAGAAGGAGCGGGAAAATCCCCGGGAAATCGAAGGACGCCAAGCGCTGTTCGTGGTGAATATGCAGCCGCGAAAAATGGCGGGCGAGATTTCCGAGGGAATGCTTTTCGATATTGGCTACGCGGACGGAGTTACGCCGGTGCTCGCTGTGCCGGAGCGGCCCGTGCCGAATGGTACGCGCGCCGGCTGAATTCTTCCAAATTTACTGTTGGACGGCGCGCAGGAAATCGGCGAGCAGGCCGTAGCCGGTTGCCTCGATGCCGGGGCTATGCTCGACGAGAGAAAGCCCGAACACATCGAGATCAAAATGGATGGCGGAACTCGTACCCTCGAGATTGGCGAGCGGGTCGGAGGCCAATAGCAGCTCCGGGCGGACGCTACAGTCCACACCCTCGCCGCGGCGCTCGGCGCGGCAAATCAGCTTGTAGCGCATTCCCGCGGCGCGCGCGGAACGTATTTTTTCCTCGCTGAGTTCGCGGATGCCCGTGCGCTGGACTTGCTCTAGCTTCAGCGGCACACCCATCAGCACAATCGTCAACGCGGCAACTTTTAACGCGGCGTCCCAGCCGTCGAGATCGGCCGACGGGTCCGTTTCGGCGATGCCCAAGGCCTGGGCGCGCTTGACGCCCTCGTCGAATGATTTTCCTTTTTCAATTTCGGTGAGGACCACATTGGTTGTGGAATTAAGAACGCCGGTAAAACCCCGCAACTCCGCGGCAGGCAAGCCCAAAGGGAAGAGTGAGAAGATCGGCACGCCATCCATCACGGTGGCTTCGTACAGAAATTTCCGGTTCTTTTCCCGCGCCACAGCGGTGAGTTCGCTGAACGCGTGCACAATCGGCCCTTTGTTCGCGGTGATGGCGTGCGCGCCGTGCTCCATCGCAACTTTTAGATGATCGATGGCCGGCTGGCCGGTGTGCGGGTCCAGTGAGCTGGCCTCAAAGAGAACATCGGCGTGCGATTTCTCCAGCCAGGCGCGCACATCGTGAGGGTGCGCCACGTGCCCCTGCGGTGAAGGCCAATGGCCATTTAGAATCGCGATGGGGTTCAGCCCGTCAGGATCGGCGAGCCAACCGATGCGGCGCGAAGCCACACCGGTCAAGCGCCAGCGCACATCATAGCGGCGGCGCATCTCGAGTTCCTTGGCGATCAGCAGACGTAGAAAGGCGCGGCCGACATTTCCGAAGCCGACGAGAGCAAGGTTATAGAGAGGGATAAGGCCTCATGTCAAAAGAGATGTTTATTCCGTTTCACGCAAGAACCAGTCTGAAGACCGGCCACTACAACAGAGAGCGAACTACTAGGGCTTGGCAGCATTGATCTGCTGAACCTCTGTCGTGAGTTCCGCTGCGGCGGAAGAGACGAGCGCGGCTTCGTCCAGGAGCGCGCCGGCGACGACCACAATGGCTTCATCTGCCTGCGGCCACTGTTTTTGTTCGATGGCTTCGCGGACAGCGGGAATCGTCTTGGCCTCGTACCCAGTGTATTGGCCCGGAGCATAGATCAGATGCTTGTACCACGGGCGTCCGGGGAGACCCGCCGCGGGAGCCAGCTTGCGCTCGCTATCGATGAGCATGCGGTTTACTTTCGCAATCGAACCGTTAGCAAGGGCTGCACCCCCATTTTCGCTGGCGTGTTCGAGAGCCTTGCGATATTCCGCGGCGCTACGCACGAGCGCCTCGGTGGCATTGTCGAGCGGCGCGAAATTCAGGAACGGCGGAACGGGTTGTTTGTCAGGAGCGACGAGTTTCTTGCGAGGGTCGTCCGTGGCGCGAAAAACGCCTTCTTCGATTTCACGATTGCGCTCGGTAATGTCATCGCGCATTTTCTGGGCGAGGGTTTTCAGTTCGCGAACGTACGTCTGGATGGTGTCCGCGAAATCGCCGAACTCCAGGGGAAGGAGATCGGCGTCGGCCAGGCGCATGACGGCGCTGCCACCAGCTTGCGATAGCGCGCGGCCATAGACAAAGTCCGTATCGCTAAAGTGCGTGAACCAGTAGAAATCGTCGTAGATGGAATGGTATATGCCGCCTTGATCTTCGCCGCCAAAGCCAATGTTGAGCGAGGCGATGCCTTCGTGTTGCATGAAACCGGTGTAGTCGGAACCCGATCCCAGCGCGGGAATACGCAAATCGGTGCGGGTACGAGCTTCCTGTCGGCGCTCCGGAGTGGGCGCATTCGCGATTTGGCGAAGCTGATTGCGCTTCCACGCGGATAGTCCCGTTTCCGGATCCTGCACCTCGCGGGACACTTCGTTGACGAATTTCTCGAGGGTGTGGGAGCCGCCGACCTGGAAAAATCCACGGCCGTTACCGTCGGAATTGATGTACACCACGGCTTTGGAGCGAAGTTCATTGTCGTGCTCCTCGGCCCATTCGGTCGATCCGATCAGGCCGGGCTCTTCGGCATCCCACGCGCAGTAAATAATGGTGCGCTTGGGCTTCCAGCCGGATTTGACAAGTTCGCCGAGCGCGCGGGCTTCCTCGAGTTCGGCGGACATCCCCGAGAGAGGATCCTCGGCGCCATTGACCCAGGCGTCGTGATGGTTGCCACGAATCACCCACTCGTCGGGATAAACAGAACCTGGAATTTTCGCGATGACGTCATAGATGGGCTTGAGTCCCCAATTCGATTGCAATTTCAGATGTACTTTGCCAGCGCCCGGGCCAACGCGATAGGTGATGGCCAAGCCGCCGCGCCACGCGGGCGGCGCGACCGGTCCGGTGAGAGAAGCGAGCAGCGGCTGCGCGTCACCATAAGAAATGGGCAGCACGGGAATTTTCGTGAGCACGGGAACATCTTTCAGCTCGAGGCGTTTAGCGTCTTTAGTGGCGCCTACTCCCGGCGTGAGCGGATCGCCGGAATAGATAGGCATGTCCGCAACGCTGCCGCGCTGCACGCCGTCCCTCGGGCGAAAAGGGCCATTGGGGAAAACTTCTCCCTGAACGTAACCGTCGTCGTTCGGATCGGAATAAATAAGGCAGCCAAGCGCGCCGTGCTCGGCTGCGACTTTGGGCTTGATGCCGCGCCAGGAGTGGCCGTACCGCGCGATAACGATGGCGCCTTTCACGGATACGCCCAGGCGCGCGAGCTCGTCGTAGTCTTCCTGGATGCCGTAGTTCACGTAGACGAGCGGAGCGGCGACGTCACCGTCAATAGCGTAAATATGATAGGTGGGAAGCTGCTCGGCTTGCTGATTCGAAGTGGGATCTTGCGGCACCGTGGGTTCTTGCAGTTTGGCGACAAATTTCGGGCCGCCCTCGACGAGCTCGACCACGCGCTCTTTCGGGGTGGGATAAAGTATGTCGAAGGTTTCGATATGAGCATCGAGGCCGAATTCCTTGAAACGTGCGGCGATCCATTCGGCGTTGTCCTTGTCGTACGCGGTGCCGACGTTGTGCGGGCGCGCGGAAAGGTGCTGCATGTATCCGCGGATGTTGTCGGGCTTGGGAAGGGCGCGGAATTTTTCTTCCCACTGGCGCTCGGTGCGGGAAGATTCAGCCGAGTAGCCCGCAAGCGGAACATCATCGGCAGCGACGTGAGCGCCAAGCGGCGCGAGCGAAAGCCCCGCAAAGAAAACCCCGGCAATGAGCGTGTTGCGATTCATGGTTCCCCCAGATTTGCGCAGGTATTTTGCCTGAATTGCAGCAGTTTTGAAAATGAGAGCGCGGCAGGCGATAGGCTTGGCAGACAGTCTTACGGCTCAACCGTCAAGGAGCGGGTTGCGCCGGAGAATCGGATTCGACTTGCACCGCGCCGTGCTGCAGCGCCCAGGAGACGAATCCTTCCGGCGCGTTTTTGACGCCGAAAATATTCGCGTTCTTGAGGGTGCGGGCGTCTCGCCAACGAATATTGGCGAGATTTGCGAACCGCAGATCAGCGTTAGTCAAAGTCGCCCCAGAGAGATCGGCATTGTCGAGATCTGTGCCCCACAGGTCGGCGTCCTCCAAACTGACGCGCTGAAAACTGGAATTTCGCAGATTGCTCTGGCGAAAATTGGCGAAACGCAGGTCGGCGTCGGAAAAGTCAGCGCCGGCAAAATCGCTATCGCGGAGATCCGCGGCGTTGAAATTGGAGCGCAGAAGGCGAGCCCGCTCGAGACGGATTCCCTGGAGGAACGCCCCTGAGACGTCGACGCCCACGAGCGGAACGCCGTCGGCGTTGAGTTCTTGTAGCGCTTCGAGGCGGCCTCCGCTCCCGCCTTTTCCCTGCGCCGTATTGATGACCTGCCAGGCTTGATAATGCTTTTGCTTGAGCCGGTCGCCTGACTCTGAAAAATAGAAGACCACGGCGATCAGGATGCTGAAACTTCCGAGGTATTCGAGCACTTCGAGAAACGACCAGTTGCTGAGAATGTAAGCGATCCATTCCCAGAACCATTCGATCGCCCACAACGGAACGGCCCATGCATGTTTGATGCTTTGTTTCCTGATAGCCCACGCGGCCGGCCGTTTTCTATGAAGGCGTATTGGCATTCGTAAGAGTTTACCGTTTGCGGCAGCTTTTATTCCATCAGATGGGATACGGTACCGGGAGATTCAGGAACTTTCCGAGACTACTTGACGGGCGAGGAGGTCAGGAACTCTTCGACCAGGAGGCGGGCGAGGCGTTGGGCGTTATGGCGGATGACCCCGTGTTCTTCAAGGAGATTGTCGAGAATGACGCGAAAACCGAGCTTTTTCAATTCAAGAAGATCGACGACAACCGGCTCGGCGCCTTGAGCGCGGTACCGTCTGGCGACGTCGGGCGACACGGACTGGCGATTCGCGACAACCCAGTCGATCAGCCGGTGGGGGATGTGCCGCTTGATGGCTCGAAGATGATCGGCCTGGGCGTAGCCGGCCGTTTCGCCGGGCTGGGTCATGAGGTTGGCGATGTACACGCGAGGGGCTCGCGAGCGTGCGATGGCCTCGGCAATCTCCGGGATGAGCAGATTCGGAAGGATGCTGGTATAGAGCGAGCCAGGGCCCAGGAGAATAAGGTCGGCGAGCTTTATCGCGGAGATGGCCTCCGCGAGCGGGCGAACATGGCGCGGCGACAGGGCGAGCTTCTGGATGGGAGCGCGGCTGGCGGTGATGCGCGTTTCGCCATGGACCACGCGGCCGTTGGCGAGCGTGGCAACGAGATGGACGTTCGAAAGCGTGGAAGGAAAGATGCGACCGCGAATGGCGAGGACTTTGCTGCTGACGCGCACCGCTTCCGCGAAATCGCCGGTGATGTGCGTGAGCGCGGCCAGGAAGAGATTCCCGAAATTGTGGCCGACCAGGCCGCGTCCTGCCTGAAAGCGGTACTGAAAAAGGCGGCCGAGAAGCGCTTCGTCTTTCGAAAGCGCGACCATGCAGTTGCGGATGTCGCCCGGCGGCAGAATTCGATTCTCACGTCGAAGACGACCGGAGCTTCCACCGTCGTCAGTAACCGTAACAATGGCGGCAAGATCGACGATGGGACGCTCGGGAGTGGCATGGCCTTCATGACGGCGGAGGACGTGTTCCTTGAGTCCTCGCAAAAGAGTCGAGAGGCCGGTGCCACCGCCAAGCGCGACAACGCGGAAACCGGGAATGCTGCGACGCGATTTTGTGATCTTAGTCCCCCGGTAAGCACCTGGTCGTCTGAAAAGCTGATCTTACGACTATACAGAAAAAGCCGCGAGCAATGCATTCGCTGTGGAATGGAAAACCCGCGAGATGGCGAAAAGATACCTGCGTGTTGCCGAGGATGCGGGAGCTTTGTGGGGAGGTTTCAATCGATCGACGCTGCTATTCGCGTCGTTCAGGACAAATCAGGCAGGTCAGCCGCCGAGGCCGTCTTTTTCCGGGTACAACAGTTCGGTAAAGCGGGGGTCTTCCTGCAGGAAGGCGAAGTCTTCATCGTTGCGCGCGTGATAACGGTTTTCCGGACGGAGTTCGATGGCGACCTTGAGATTGGCCATGGCGGAATCGGCTTCGCCGGTAAGGCAATCGAGCGTCGCGAGCGCGTAATGAATGTGGTCGGCTTTCGGTGCGGCCTTGCGGGCTTTCAGAAGACTTTCGCGAGCTTCGTCCCAGCGGCCAATATTCATCATGGCCACGCCACGCTGGTAATGCTCCTCAGCCGTGCGGGGATTTTCTTCCTGAAGAGGCTTCATGCGCTGCTCGGCAATTTTCACGTGCATGCGGGCGCGGTCGGCAAGTTCCTTGCTGGGCCCCTCGAGAACTTTCTCGAGCTCCTGCTTGGCGCGGGCAAATTTTTGCTGATGAAAGAGAGCCAGGGCCTCGTCATAGAGCTTGAGCTGCGCCTGGACGAGGGGATCGACGAGCTCGACGCCCCCCCGCTGGACGGGGTGCGGTGATGCTAAAGCCTTTTTTTTCTGTGAGATAGCTCTGCCGTGGCTAGACCCTTTACCGTGGCTCGATGACCCGTGAGAGGGCTTTCTCGCTTTTGCCATGGCGGGCATCGTAGCAGAGGCGATTGCGGTCGTCAACGAGGTCGCGGAAATGGCTTTTTGCAATGTCTCAAACCCGCAGGCGTCGCGGGCGTTACCTTGCGGCGGCATTGGTGAAAAAATTCATTCTCCTGAGGGCGAATCTCGCGGAAACTGGATGGGTGTTTGGCGGACAGGTGACGCAAGCAGGCCCCGAGATTGGCCTGGCAGCGCCCTGTATGCTATAAGTTTGTGACCTTTTCCGGATCGGCGACAAGTGCCTTTCATCAACTTTCCTGCGCGCGAAATCAACTGCAAGCTCGTGTATTACGGCCCGGGTCTGGGCGGAAAAACCGCCAATCTGCAGTGGATCTACGACCACACGGGACAAAATCAGAAGGGGAAAATGGTTTCGCTGGCGACGGAAACCGACCGGACGCTGTTCTTCGATTTCCTGCCCTTGGACTTGGGCACGGTGCGCGGCTTCAAGACGCGCTTTCATTTGTACACCGTTCCCGGGCAGGTTTTTTACGAGGCGAGCCGCAAGCTGATCTTGAAAGGCGCGGATGGCGTGGTATTTGTGGCGGACTCGCAGGAAGAGCGGCTGGACGCGAATTTCGAGACGCTCGAAAATTTGCAAGAACACCTGAAGGAACACAACCTGAATTTTGCGACCATTCCTTACGTGCTGCAATTGAACAAGCGCGACCTGCCGAATGCCATGTCCGTGGCCGAGTTGACGAAACAGATTCAGAAAAAGGGCGAGCCGGTGCTCGAAGGAGTGGCCATCACCGGGCAGGGCGTGTTCGAAACACTGCGCGAAGTCGCCAAGCTGGTGCTCGCGGAACTCAAAAAGGGCGGGTAAGGAATGGGAACGTGAGTAATGGAATTAGATTCTCTGCGAAGCCTCAATATGGAAAATAGTTCGTTTCGTAGCGCTGGCGTCGCGATCAAAACAAGCGGAACGTAACCTCGATCGGTATTACGACAGAAACCGGTACTCCATCCTTTCGCGCGGCCTTAAACTTCCATTTCTTGATGACATTGAACGCTTCCTCATCCAGAGCATAACCGATGAGCCTGTGAGGATGCATTTGCACAGCTCGACCTTCGGCCGAAATCACAACGTCGAAAACGCATGTTCCCTGGATCTTCAGAGCACGGGCGAGGGAGCTGTATAGAGGGTCAGGGCAGTAGACACACGTTGGAGGACTAACTCCCTCGGACTTAGCTCCGTAGGGCATAGAATTTTGAGAGGAATTCACCGGCCGGGGAAACTGCTCAACAAAACTGTCCAAGAATTCCGTTCTCTCAAGAAATGTATTTTCCGAGAACTGCACGGAACCATCGGAAACGTGGCGTATCGTTAAGCGCAGGTTGTAGTTGTCCGGAGATTTCTCAAGTATGCCGATCACGACATAATCGAAATTCAGAACTGCTGCAATCCTTTGCAGATCTTTTGGATCAGCTATGTCATGGACCTTGAGGGAATGTTCGGCCAGCGACTTATCAAACGCCGCTGGTTCCATAACATGCAATCCAGTCGCATGGTACTTAATTGAACTGGCGAGAAACGCGCCCAGGTAGTCGCTTTGATTCGAGGAGGCGCCATCCGGGTCTGTGAAGTGGGCAATGACGACCCTATGAGGTTTTAGAGTCTTTAGTTTCTTGGCGATTCGCTCCCCGCTCTTATCGAGCGAGGAGAGTTGTCCCGAAGCCGAAGACGGGAGAAGCGTCGTCGACGTTAATAAACACAATACGCTAAATACACCGCGCATGATTATAATTAGAGTAACGTATCACACTTTAAGCTACAAGAAACGAAGACAAACCCATCCTTAATCAGTAGAAGCTCTTGAGTGCGGCAACGTCGGTTTCGAACGTCGGGATAGCCTCGACGAGGCGGGTGACGGTGAGAGCGTCGCGCACGCGGCCGGTGCCGCAAACCAGATGCAGCGCGCCCTTCTCGCGCGCCAAACGAATCGAAATGCGCACGAGCGAAGAAATGCCGGAACTGTCGATTTGCGGAACCCCATTGAGATTGACGATGACTTTGCGGGCGCCCTGGTCAATCGCGGACTGCAACGCTTCCGAGAGCTGCTCGCTGGGTTCGCCGATGGTCAAGCGGCCGTGGACTTCCAGCACATAGACGCCATTGGCCTCGCGGACATTGATCTCCATGGGGGGACGATCGATCATGGCACCTGCTTGCGTTCTCTCTCCTGAGAAAGGGACGATTCCCGCTTGAGGCGGCGAAGCAAGGCGAGCTGCTTTCCGGCCGTGATGCATTATACGCCGGAGGAGCCACGAGGCAAGAAGACTGCCAGGGAAATGCTCAGTCACCCGGAAGACCGACATTCTCCCCGATGAGGTCTTGTTCTGGAAAGCAAGCCTCACGAATCCCTAGAGTACGAGCAGAACGCCTCCGTGGGGATTGACAGATACGTTTGACAGATGGACAGTAGACTCATCGCGAACCCCTCCCGAGGTGGCCAACTATGGGGTGTGTTATTCGCCGCTGGGCGTACAACTCTCTTCTATTTCTCTCTTACGTGGGCCTCTTTTTCTCGCCCGAACCCGCATCGGCGCAGGTTCCCACCGTCGGAGGGGTTGGGCCAAGCGCACAAATCGTCGTTCGCGTAAAAGATTCCGATGGTTCACCCATGCGGCTGCAATCCCGGGTGACTTTACGATCTCCCAGTATGATGACGAATATTACGACGAATACGACCGACGCAGCCACAGCGCTGTTTTCGGGACTGCATGCAGGAGAGTACGTTGTAGAAGTTAACGCTCCCGGCTACCGCACGACGGAGGTTCAAGCGATTATCGGCGTGGATGGACAAACAGAGAACGTCGAAGTGTTGATGATGCCGGAGCTGACGCCAGCTGAAACGGCTGGTGCACCCGGCGCGCCAGTGCTGGCCCCCAAAGCTTTGAAGGAAACGGAAAAAGGGCTGCAAGGGCTGCAGTCCGGCAAGCTGGAGGAAGCGGAAACACATTTGAAGCGAGCACTGAAGCTCGCGCCCGGGTTCCCAGACGTGAATTACTTGATGGGCGTGCTGTGGATGGCGCGAAATGATGCGGCGCAGGCCCGGGGATATTTGGAGAAAACCGTACAGCTCGCGCCGAAACACGCGCCGGCACTGCTCGCTTTGGGAGAGGCGGAGTATCTCCAGAAGGATTACGCACACGCGCTCGAATCGTTGGAGCAGAGCATCGACATCAAACCCACATCGTGGCGCGCCCATTGGCTGGCGGGTGTTGCCAGCTATCAACTTGGAGATTACAGAAAGTCCCGCGAGCATGCGAGGGACGCGCTTCAAGTGGGGCAAGAAAAGGCAGTCCGCGCGCGACTCTTGCTTGGGGAAGCTCAGGCCGCGCTGGGCGAGAAGGACGCTGCGGCGGCGACGCTCGAACAATTCCTCCGGGAGCAGCCGAATGCGCCGCAGGCGGCGACGGCGAAAGAGCTGATCGCATGGCTAAGATCTCCCGAACGGCAGAAGCAGGCGGAAACCGCGCTGGCGCCCAAAGCGGGAGTAACCTCCGGCGTTTCCATCACCAATGCGTTGGATAACACGACAGTTGCGGCGCTGCCTCCAATTGCACCAGTGACAGAAACAAATTGGGCACCACCCGATGTGGACGAAGAGAAACCTCGAGTAGACGCGAACGCGGGCTGCGCATTGAACCGGCTTTTGGAACACAGCGGGACCCGCGTGGAAGAGTTAGTGAAGAATGTGGACCGCTTCACGGCAACCGAAGAGATGGAGCACGAAAGTCTGAGTCCACTTGGTGTGCAAGTCGCTCGGGACACGCGAAAATTCAATTATATGGTGACGATCCGGCAGATCGGCGGGAAAACTTTGGACGTTCAGGAATACCGGGACGGCTCTGTATCGACGGAAATGTTTCCGGTGCACCTCGCCACACTGGGGATGCCTGCACTGGCACTGGTTTTTCATCCGTTCGTCAGCAATGAATACGATTTTGTCTGTGAAGGCCGCGGCACCTGGCGCGGGAGAGCGGCGTGGGCCGTCCATTTCCGGCAGCGCAACGACCGGATGAGCGAGATGCGAGTTTACCGCGTGAACGGCATGGCCTTTCCCGTCAAGCTGAAAGGACGCGCGTGGATCGATGCGGAAAGCTCGCAGATTCTGGCGATGGAAGCTGACATCGTTCAGCCCGTACAGGAAATCCGCCTGCTCCGCGACTATCAACGGATTGAATATGGGCCCGTGGCCTTCAAAAAAGCTGGAATCGAGCTTTGGCTGCCCAAAAGCGCGGATTGGTATTGCTCTTTCGCAGGAAAACGCTACCACCGGCGTCACAGTTTTAGCGGCTTTCTGTTGTTTAGCGTCGATGACCGACAATGGATCGGTGACCCCAAGGATTCGGGGGCGAAATAGCGCGGACAGCTTCGAAACTTCCCACTTTGATTGCATTACTACATAGCTCCCACCGCCGGAAAATCAGAAAATCTTATCTTGGGCATGCAAATTTCTGTCTTTCCCACTTGATGGAAGCGCGTATAATCCCCGCAACGGAAAAGTGATTCTTTACGATATGTGTTGCTCAGTAGGACCGCCCGAGCCCATTGAAGAGCGGAGGGGCAAACGAACCTGATGAAGCACGCCGCTTGGAAATGTAGTTTGCTCTTGGTATTTGCGCTTTCACCCGTTTCCCTCCTTGCACGCCAGACCACTCCTCCCTCCGCAACGCCCGCTTCTACGGCGGCATCCACTTCGTCAAACACGGCTGCGGAGATTTCCAACGCCGCAAACGAGAAGCTGGCGCAGCTCGAACAACGCGTCGCCGCAGCGCAGTCTTCCGCCGACAACGCCTGGATGCTGGTGAGCGCCGCTCTCGTCCTGATGATGACCGGGCCGGGACTGGCGCTCTTCTACGGCGGATTGGTTCGCCGCAAGAACACGCTGGCCATCATGATGCAAAGCTTCGCGCTGATGGCGCTCATCACCGTGCTTTGGGCGCTGGTAGGCTATAGCTTGTGCTTCGGCGGAAACGGATCGATTATCGGCGGCTTCGAACACGCCTTTCTGCGCGGCGTGGGCGCGGAACCGAACCCGGACTACGCCGGGACAATCCCGCAATCGACCTTCATGATCTATCAACTGATGTTTGCCATTATCACCCCGGCATTAATCACCGGCGCGACCGCGGAGCGCATGAAATTCAGCGGCACGGTGCTCTTCCTCACACTATGGTTCCTGATCGTCTACGCGCCGCTGGCGCATATGGTGTGGGGCAAGGGCGGAATGTTGAATGCCTCGCTGGGCGGAAAATTTCCCACGTTGGATTTTGCGGGCGGCACCGTGGTGCACATCTCCTCCGGCGTTTCCGCGCTGGTCTGCGCGCTCTATCTTGGGAAGCGGACCGGTTATCCGCGGCAGCCCATGACGCCGCACAGTCTGGTGCTGAGCTTTATCGGCGCTTGCCTTCTCTGGGTCGGATGGTTTGGCTTCAATGCGGGAAGCGCGCTGGCTTCGAGTTCGCTGGCGACAAGCGCGTTTGTCGCCACGCATTTTGGCGCAGCCGCGGCGGCGCTAAGCTGGAGCGCCGCGGAGTGGATCCGTAACGGACGCGCCAGCGCCCTGGGCGCAATTTCCGGCGCGGTGGCGGGCCTCGTGGCCATTACGCCGGCGGCCGGTTTCGTCGGACCCATGTCCGCTCTCGCGATTGGACTGTTCGCCGGCGCTCTCTGCTACTGGATGGTGACCAAGGTAAAAGCGCTCTTCGGCTATGACGACGCGCTCGATGCCTTCGGCGTGCACGGCGCGGGAGGCACGATTGGCGCGCTGCTGACCGGCGTGTTCGCGCAGCAGGCCATCAATCCGATTTTTGGCTCGGGAAAAGCGGTGGGTGGGCTCGACGGGCACTGGGGACAAGTGGGCAATCAGCTTGTGGGCGTGCTGCTGGCCTGGGCCATCGCGCTGGTGGGAACGTTCGTGCTGCTGAAAATTGTAGACTGGACCACAGGTCTGCGCGTAAGCGAAGAGCAGGAAATCGAAGGGTTGGACATCACGCAGCACGGCGAAGAAGCGTACAACCTGGAGTCATGAGCGGGAGCGCGGGAGTGGAAACTCCATGATGAAACTGGAAGCGATCATTCAGCCCTCGCGGTTCGAATCCGTGAAGGACGCTCTGCATGAAATCGGCATCGAGGGCATGACGGTGACGGAAGTGCGCGGCCATGGCCGGCAAAAAGGCCACACAGAGGTCTACCGCGGCAGGGAGTACACGGTGGACTTGCTTCCCAAGATCAAACTCGAAATGGTCTTGCCCGACGCGCTGGTGAACCGCGTGGTGGATACAATTTTAAAGTCGGCAAAGACAGGAAAGATTGGCGACGGTAAGATATTCCTATCACGGGTAGAGGAAGCCATCCGAATTCGGAACGATGAGCGCGGAGAAAACGCGCTCTGAGTTCTCAGGTCTGACCGCTCGCGGTTACGCGCAATCGGGCTTCACCGGTTCCGGTCCGGGCGACCCACCCGCAACGAACATGCAAGGTACTCCCACGCCTTTGTCCGTTCTCGGACCGCAGTGCGAGGACGAGCGGCAGCGAATCCGGCGGCGATTCGAAACCGGCACCAGCGCCCGCGAGACGTTGCGCGCGTTATGCGCGCTGGCCGACCACACCATCCGGCAGATTTTTGCCGAAGTGCTGCAGGTGCATGGCGCGGAACCTCAAGGAGTGTGCCTTATCGCGCTGGGCGGTTACGGCCGGCAACTGCTCTTTCCCTACTCGGACCTGGACATTCTTTTTCTTTTCGGAAATGAGAAAGCGGAGGAGGAATTCCGCCCGCTGATCGCCGATTTTTCCCGGACGCTCTGGGATCTGGGCTTCCGCGTGAGTTCGGCGGGCCGCACGCTCGAAGAATGCCGCCGCATCGAATCCGACAACGCGGAGTTTCATCTCGCCCTGTTGGACCGGCGATTCCTCGATGGAGATAAGGAGCTCTACGAGCGTCTCGACAATAAAATCCTGCCGGGATCCGAGAAGCAGGCGCGGCCATTTCTCCTGGCGCAAGTTCAAAAACTCACCACGGAGCGCCTCGCTCGCTATGGAAACACCATCTACCATCTTGAACCGAACGTGAAAGAGGCTCCGGGTGGGATGCGCGATTATCATGCCGGGGCCTGGTTGCGGCAAATCGGAAGCGACAAAACCGAGATGCGTGGGACGTCGGCTGCCGACGAAGATCTGGCGGCCAAGGCGGTTGATTTTCTCAGCGCGATTCGCTGTTTTCTTCACTACAGCAATGGACGGAACGACAACACGCTGAGCTACGAGTTGCAGACCGCGGCAGCGGAGAGATCCCTGGGGGTCGCGAACGGCGTGGGCCGCGACGTTCCGCGAAGCGCCGCCGGGTGGATGCGCATCTATTTCCGCCACGCGCGGACTTTGAACCGCCAATTGCTCCGCTATCTCGAGCAGAAGCCCGCCGTTCCGCAATCGCTTCGGCAGCGGCTGCTGAACGCCGCCCGCGGCACAAGATTGGCTACTGGCAAGCCCTTTGCCGTGCGGGATGGATTTCTCGAAGTGCTGGATCAGCCCGCGCTCTTGGACCGGGCCGTCACGTTTTCGCTGTTCGCGGAAGCCGCGCGGACCGGCACGCCACTGAGCCGCGATGCCGAACGGGGCGTCGCCTACATCCTGACGCACCCGGAACTTACCGCGCGAAACACCCAGGTAACCTGGCCGGCGTTGCGGGAAATTCTGGCGGCGGATTACCCAGGCCTCGCGCTGCGCCCGATGCAGAGGCTTGGCCTATTGACGGAGACCTTGCCGGAACTCCGCCTCATCGATTCGTTGGTGGTGAGGGATTTCTATCACCGCTACACAGTCGACGAACACTCCCTGCGAACCATCGAACACTTACAGGAGCTGGCCGCGCCGCCCGATGCGCGTGGGGCGCACTTCACGCAGCTGTGGAAGACGGTTGAGTTCCGCGAACTTCTGGTGCTCGCCATGCTCCTTCATGACGTAGGCAAAGGCATGCCGGTGGAAAATCACGTCGCAGGAAGCCTGGAGGCGCTCGAAGGGGCGGCGGAGCGCCTGCAATTGTCTCCGGAAGAAAAAGTCGAGGTGCACTTCCTCATCGAGCATCATCTGGATATGTCCGCGACGGTGCAGCGGCGAGACATCTTCGATCCGGGCACGATTTCCGCATTCGCCACCACCGTGGGTACGCAGGAACGGCTGCAACGCCTGTGCCTCCTCACCTACGCGGATATTCGCGCTGTAAACCCGGAGGCGCTGACGCCCTGGAAAGCGGAAATGTTGTGGCAGCTTTTCGTGGCCACCTCGAATCACTTCAGCCACACGCTGGACCGTGATCGCCTGCATGCTTCCGACGAACGCTCCGTGCTCGAACGCGTGCGCGCCGAAGCGGGCCACGCGAGCCTCGAGGAAATTGAACGGTTTCTCGAGGGTTTTCCGCGGCGCTACTTGGCCGTGCATTCCGCGAGGGAAATCGCCGCTCACTTCCTGCTTTACAAAGGACTGGGAACGGAGCCGTTGCAGTCCGAGCTGACCGCGAAGGGGCACGCATTTTCGTTGACGCTCCTGACGGCGGACCGCCCGGCGCTTTTTGCGACCATCTCTGGCGTCCTCGCGGGCTGGGGCATGAATATCTTGAAGGCCGACGCGTTCTCGAACGCCGCGGGAATCGTTTTGGACACCTTCCACTTTGTTGACCTGCACCACACTCTGGAGCTGAATCCTAGTGAGGTCGAAAGATTCCGCAAGAGCCTTGCGGAAGTGGCAGCCGGCAAGTCGCCGCTGGAGCCGCTCTTGAAGGGCCGTGAAAACGCCAGCCGGACAAGACCCCCGAAAGTTTCCGTTCAGACGCGGATCAGCTTCGACGACGCGTCTTCGGAGCACAGCACGTTGTTGGAAATCATGGCGCAGGACCGGCCGGGACTCCTCTTTGACATCGGCTCAGCGCTGGCGCGGTTGGGCTGCAACATCGAGGTCGCGTTGATCGATACGGAAGGACAAAAGGCGATTGACGTTTTCTACCTGACGGCGCAAGGTAAAAAAGTGGACGCGCAGAAAAAGAATTTGCTGCACGAAGTTTTGCAGGGAACACTTCCGTAAGCAACGCTTCATCGCGCCGACTTGATTCCCGGAGCGACTCGCTTTTTCAGGTGGCATGCACGCCGTGCGCGAGCAACTCCGCTTCCACCTTTAACGTCGGCTCTAGCACCGTCTTGCAGTTCAACGAGCGTGCGATGAGGCAAGTCTTGTCGGCCTTTTCGAGCAGACGCAGCGCCAGATCCCTCTGTTGTTCCTTCTGGAGCGTCACCCTTGGACAGAGCTTGATCTCCGTAAAGCGCCACGGACCTTCGGCCCGGGAAATCAGGCCCTTCGCGCTCAAATCGAAAGCGGCGTACTCCAAGTGGGACATCTGCGCGATATTCGAAAATGTGCTCACGAAGCAGCTGGCTACCGCCGCAACTAGGAAATGCTCGGGCGTCCAGACGCCGGGTTCTCCCTGAAATTCCGGCGGCGCGCTGAAGGATAGGGAGGGCAAGATAGCCCACGCGGAAATGACGCCGCTTTTTGGCGCTGTGCAGCTCGCTTCAACCAAATATTCATGTTCGAGTTCCATGAATTCCTCCTGCGAAACTTTTGCGCTGCTTTTGGCCTTTAGCGCTCTTGCAAACCCAAATCCAATCTATCAAGAAGCCTCTCAAACCGGAGTGACTGCCATCACTTTACGTTGTGACTTGGGTCACAGCGGAAACCCGGCACGGTGGAGTATCCATGAACTTCGGGGAGGTGCTCCATGAAAGCAGCGGAAGCGAAAACCAGAATTGCACTGAAGAACATTTTGTTTGCGACTGATTTTTCAACCGCTTCGCTTGCGGCTGTGCCGTTTGCGAAGCAGATTGCCCGGCGGTTCGGGGGAAAAATATATGGCGTCCACGTGAATCCTTTCCTCGAATACACAGGGGTCGAACCGAATGCCTGGCCGGCAATGACTCAGGCGGCCGAGAGAGAGGCGAAGGAAGACGCACAGCACCTGGAGGAAGAACTTCAAGGCGTCGAACACGAAGTTGTGGTCGCAGAGGGCCGCTTGTGGGAATTTCTCTCTTCGTTCATCAAGGAGAAGGACATCGATCTCCTCGTTGTGGGAACCCGGGGCCGCACGGGAATTGGACGGGTGTTATTGGGTTCTGTTGCCGAAGAAATTCTCCGCCAGTCGCCGTGTCCCGTGCTGACCGTCGGTCCGCACGTCAGGCTGTGGAACGAACCTGCGGCGGAAATGCACGAAATTCTCTACGCCACGGATCTGCTTTCAGAAGCCCCGGCAGCCGCGCCGTATGCGTTTTCGCTGGCCCAGGAAAACCAGTCGCACCTGGTGATGCTGCACGTTTTCGAGGACCCGATGCCGAAAGACATCCTGCGGCGCGAACAGCTCGTAGGATCGCGAAAGCGCTTGCTAGAGGGCTTGATTCCCAGGGACGCGGCCATGTGGTGCGAACCCGCTTTGCTCGTGGAACAGGGTGCGCCGGAGGAAAAAATTCTGGACGTTGCAAAACGCCGCCGCACCGATTTGATCGTCTTGGGAGCTAGGGAAGTAAAAGGCGCCGGGCTGGCGGCGACCCATCTGAATGCGGGTACAGCGCACAAAGTACTCCTGCAGGCTACGTGCCCGGTTCTCACCGTGCGCGACTGATGGCCGGCAATTGGCATCGCGGCGCAACTTCAGGTGCGGCGGGTGCGAAGCTGTAGGAGATAAGGCCGGGCCGCCAGGTTTGCCCGGCCTTATTTTATAGAAGAAAAACTTTCCTGCGCTCATCCCTGCATGCGAGCCGCAAGAGCCGACGCATTCCGATGGGCGATGGCCCCGATCGAGATCATGGGGTTGACTCCCGAGGCTGACGGAAACGACGCGCCGTCCATCACGTAAAGGTTTCGCGCTTCCCAGGTCTCGCCTTCCGGATTGGTAGCGGAAGTTCGCGGCGAGCCGCCGAGCCGCGCCGTCCCCATGATGTGAAACGAAAATAACGCCAGGCGGCCGGAATCCCATCCGGCGGCATCCATGGCTGCTGTGAAAGTCTCGAGCGAGTCCTTGCCTTTGCCGGACGCTTCTGGTTCGTAAGGGCACCACTTTGCATGAGGCGAAAAAATCAGGCGAGCCCCGGCGGCTTCGAGGATTCGCGCCGCGCCGATAAAACCGTGCCGAAGATGAGCACGATCGAAGTTTGATAGCGCGTACTGCGAAACGGGATGGCCTTCGCGATCGATCTTCACCCTGCCGCCGTCACGATCGCGCAGAAGCACGCCGATCCCCACGGTGTGCGAAAGTCTCGCGAGCAAGGATCGATACTGCCGCGGGTCGCGCCAGGGCAGCACCGCCATGGCGATGACCGGCTGCAGCGCCGTCGTTTCATACTTCACTCCATAATTTCCCGTGAGGAAACGATGCTCGTCCGAGTAGATGGCCTGCATCGTGCCTTCCCACGGACGAATCTCCTCGTCGAACACGCCGGACACGTTCGAAACCGGATGCAGATGCAGATGGCGGCCGATGTGTTCATTTCGCAAGCCGGAACGCAACAGCAACGCCGGAGTGTGAATCGCTCCGCAGGCCACGACGATTTGCTTGCAGCGGATCGATATGTGGTGCCCGCCCTTGGTGACGGCTTGCACGCCCGTGGCGGCGCCGGATTCGATTCGAATGCGCTCCGCGCGCGTTGCGACGAGAATGCGAGCACCGGCGGCCTGCGCATCGGCAAGCCAAGTCTTTGTGCTGCTTTGCTTCGCGCCGATCGCGCAACCGTAGCCGCAGTATCCGCAGACCTTGCCTTGCTCGCAGCCGGCGACATTCCGCGGCATGGCAGCGGCGTCCCACCCGAGCGCGCGCAGACCGCGGCCGAGGATCTGCTCACGCGCGGAAATGCGATTGTGATCGAGGTTCACGTTGAGGCGCGCGCAGACCACATCCAGGCTCCGCGTATATTCATCACCCGTAATCCATGGCACGCCCGCCGCGGCCCATTCTTCGCGCACGTCGTCCGGTGTTCGAAAGGAAGTCGTGTAATTGACCACCGTGCCGCCGCCGAGGCATTCCCCCACGAGCAAACCGACGCTGTGATCCTGTGTCGCGGCGAAGCCCGCCTCCAAGTAGAGCCGTTGAAATGCCGAAAGCGCCGCGCCATCGAAATCGGCGTCGTCGTAATAGTTCCCCGCCTCCAGGACGAGAACGTCCTTCCCGGCCGCGGCCAGAACGGCCGCAGCGGTGCCGCCACCCGCGCCTGACCCGATGACGCACACTTCACAAGTAAAATTCGCATCGCGCTCCGGCACGTTAACTTTGAGCGGGCGCGCGGCGAAAGGCTTCTGCACTCCGAGCGGGCCGGGATAGCCGAATTTCTTCCACACTGGACTCTGCCCACCGTTTGCGCCGGGCACCATGACGTAAAGCAAGCCGATGGCTTTGCGAAGCGCCTGGAATGCCGCGCGGCGGCGGCCTAGAGCGCTGTCCGCCCAGGAAAGAAGAACGCGAGTGCGCGCATCGGCCGGAAGCGAAGAGAATCGCGCCAGGCGGCCTACCGTAAAGAGGCCGTGCAAATGCGAATCCCAGAGATCGAGTAGCTGGAGAAGTTGCGCGCGATCGGCGGATCGCGGTTTGAAATCGAGCGCACCGGCAATTGCGGAAGGAATCTTCAGTTCAACAGCGGATGGCCAGCCCTCCGCCGCGGGCAGGAACGTTTCGCAGATGGACACGAGCGCCCGTTGCTGGCGCGGAGTGAGATTCATAAGGTCGATGCTGGCTTCACAAACCGCCCGCGCTGAATTTCATGCGATCGGATTTCCTTGGTCGAACCGCGATGAATTGCACAAAGAGCCGGGCATTCGACGGGGAATGCACCGCGTCAGTTGTCGTCCTTCTCTTGTTCCTTTTCTCTCTTCTTCTCTTCTTTGGATTTTCTGCTGCCCACTTCGGAGAAGCGCTTCTCAAGCGCGGCTTTAGTGAAAAAATCGGCCGGGAAACCCGGATTGTACTTGCAAGAACTGAAAAAGACCTGGTTGGTGCGGCGGCCATCGCGATCCGTGGTGATTTGCAGCGGCGTCCGCACGCCATCCATGGGCTGAAAATTCGAATAAATATTCGTTTCGACGGAACGCACGCGCCGCGTCTCGTCCTCCGTAATAATCATGGTGCGGACGAGAAAATGCGTCGTGCGATCCACAGACAGACGAAACAGCCGCTGTTCCGGGTCGGTTATCTCTACCCAGTCCACCGTCTTCAGGTCCACGATGTCCTGCCCGCCGTAGTGGAGCATCATGCCAGGCTCTTTAAGCCGGATGCGCAGCAGATTGTTGATGTCTCGCTTCACCGCTTCCTGAAAATCTTCGACCGAACCTGGAGGCAGCTCCGACACTCCGCTGCGGTCCAGGGTCCACGCACGATCACCATTATACAGATCGATGATCACGCCTTTTTTGGAGTAGTCAGTGCGGTTTTTGTCTGGGAAGTGCCAGTAAGCCTTGAAATTCTTATAGCCGGTCATCTCGCCGCTGTGTCCGAACAGCGCCAGGCGCCCTTCGCAATCGCTTTCTTGAATGTTCAGATAGCTCGCGCCGCCTAAGGCCGTAATCAGGCTTTGCAGGATCTCCTTCGCTTTGGCCTCGCTTTGTTCCGGCAACAAAGTATCGGGGTTTTGCGCCGCTGCGCGCGTCCCGGAAAAAATCATCGCCAGGAAAAACAATGCGCCGAAGACGGCAGGTTTTACCCGCACAACACCGCACCTCCGTTTACATTGATGATTTCCCCGGTCATGAAGTTGGCCAGATCGGAAGCCACGAACAAAATCGGTCCGGCGATTTCTTCGGCCGTGGCGGCGCGCCCCAGCGGGATAAACGTTTTCGCCATTTTCTGGCCAGCCTTGCTATTCAACACATCGTTCGACATATCCGTAGCCACCCAGCCAGGCGCGACGCAGTTCACCAGGATATTGTGCCGCGCAAGTTCCGTCGCCAGCCCCTTCGCCAAACTGATGATGCCGCCCTTCGAAGCGCCGTAATGCGTGTGAAGCGATTCGCCGCGCTGCCCCGCTGTCGAGCTGATGGGAATAATCTTGCCGGACTTCTGCTTGATCATCTGCGGCACCGAGAAATGGATGACCGAGTAAACGCTTTTCAAATTGATGCGCATCATGTCGTCCCACTGTTTTTCCGTCATTTTCTCGATGGGAAGATCGTCCGGATTCCAAACGCCCGCGTTGGCGACCAGGATATCGAGCCGCCCAAGCCGCGCGATGCAATGAGCCACAAGCTTCTTGTTGTCGGCATGGCGGCCCACGTCGGCCTTGAACGCCTCGACCCGCGTGCCGTGCTTCAACGCTTCCTGCTCGACCTGCATCGCCGCATCTTTCGCCTTGTTGTAACTGAAAACGACGTCGGCCCCCGCTTGCGCGAAAAGTTTGACCGCCGCCGCGCCGATGCCCCGCGAGCCTCCGGTGATGAGTGCCGCTTTGCCTGCAAGTGAAATCATGATTCCCCCACGCGATTGAGAAGCGAATCTCTTTGTTTCACAGATTCAAACTTTTTGTATGACGCCGCTGCGCGCCTTGCTGGCAGCGCGCGCAAAATCGCCAAACAGCCGCTTGGCGAAAACGTCGTCGCCCATGCGCTCGGGATGCCACTGCACCCCGACGACCCAATTTGAATCGCCAGTCCATTCCACACCCTCGACAATGTCGTCTGGCGCTCGGGCGGTGATGCGAAGCTTTTCTCCCACTTTGTCGATGGCTTGGTGATGGCTGCTATTGATCTCCGCCCGAGTTGCCCCGTTTATTTTGGCAAGCCGGCTTTCCGATGCAAGACTTGCTGCGTGGTGGATATCCCCTTTTCGCTCCCCGGGTGGCAGATCGGTTTGGCCATGCGCCAAGGCCCCCGGTTTCTCTGACGATATGTCTTGGATCAAGCTCCCGTGCAGGCACACATTCAGGATTTGGCAGCCATAGCAAATGGCCAAGAGAGGTTTCGAACGCCCGAGCGCATGGGAGATGATTCTCGCGTCCGTCCTGTCGCGATTTGCGTCTAAACTCTTTGTTTTGTCCTGTCTAGAAGCCCCATAGCGCACAGGGTCGACGTCCGCCGGACTGCCCGGCAGCACAAAAGCATCCAGTTCCCTTAACTGGCTCTCAAGCTGCCCCGGCGTCTGCTCTAGAGATATCTCTACCGGCTCGGCCCCTGCTTTGCGGACGGCCTGGAAATAGTAGTCGAGTTTCTCTCGAATCCCCTTGCGCTGTTCTTCCGTCGTGCGCCAGGGAATGCCCACGCGTGGCCGGTTGGGTTCTTCGGGGACCATGGAACCTTGAATCCTAGCATCCGAAAGGAAGCCCAGCAACCCGCGACTCTGGTCGCCAGTGCGTCAGTTTAAGGGTTGCTGAGAATCTAGACGTTATAGCGCGTGGCTATTTCGGCAAAGTGGATGGGGGCTCGGAGGATGGGGTATTGAGGCCAGCGAGTGTGTACTCCCCCAGGAAGCGGATCGTCGCTATAGCGTCGAAGGAAACAGGTACCCACATACCGTTCAGTGTCGCAAATTGCATTGTGAGATGAAGGGTCGTGATCCAAAAGGAGGGGCTCTTGGCGGGTACTCCTTGAATTCGTCGGATACGGAAAGTGCTCGCATCTACCCAGATTTGCCCGCGCAAAAGGTATTTATCCTTCCGCTTCGGGAGGATTCCCAAAACGTACTCAGGAACGACGCCGAAGTTCTCTCGCCTGAGAAAAACAAAGTCATAGTTCGTCCTACTGACCTCGTCACTGTGTACTTTCTTCGCCGAGTCAGTTTCCCGGTCCAAAAGCTCGCGAACCATTCTCTCTCCCCGCGAGTCGCCTTTCGCCTGAATAATCTTGTATGTCTTCGTGTCGGGAGGAACGAAATTAATCTGGGCCGTGACCTCAGAGGTGGGTTGCGTATTATAGCCGCGCAACACTTTGTATTCTCGAATCACCTCATAGGGTCGAGATTGAGCGGGGTCCTGGTGCTGGATGTCCTCCAAGCGTTGCAGGATCAGGTTCAGATCGGGAGGGCTGATTTCAGCGGTGGTCGAAGCTACCTGTAGCGATGAGGCGAGTTGTATTTGTAAAGAACGGTATGGTGTACCTGGATTCACAGTACGAGGACAGATCAGAAGCGTTGCTAATAAAACGAAACGTGATAACCAGGGTCTTGGCGTAGCTGTTTTCGTGCGTCTCACAGGAAACACTCCTCAGAAGGGCGGGAACAACATCGCGTTTGCCGTTACCGCTCTCCCCATTGCTGACACATCGGCCGATCACACTCTGGTCTTGCTAAGGGAGAATCCGCCTCAAGCGCGGGCCGGCGCCGCACTTCCCAATGCCGCCTGAAGGCAATACTCCGGCCGGTGAAAAAAGGCGGGCAGCTCGGCTACGCGTGTGGCGAGATGTTCGGCGGAAAGCGCCCGCACGGTAACGTGACCCAGTTTGCGGCCCGCGCGTGAGGTCTTGCCATACAAGTGAAGATGCGCGTCCGGAACGCCAAGGACTTCTCCGGGTTCGGGCACCTCGCCGATGAGGTTGATCATGGCCGCGTAGCCCACGGATGCCGTCGAGCCCAGCGGCAAGCCGATCACGGCGCGAAGATGGTTTTCGAACTGGCTGGTCACCGCCGCGTCGATGGTCCAATGACCGGAATTGTGAACGCGCGGGGCGATCTCGTTGGCAAGCAACCGCCCGTCGCATTCAAAAAACTCAATCGCCAGGACTCCCGCATATTGCAACGCTTCGAAAATCCGCCGGGCCGCGTCTTCGGCCGCGCGCTGGACCGTGGGCGCAAGGTGCGGCGCGGGCGCGAGTGACAGCCGGAGAATTCCGTCGCGATGGTGGTTTTCGACCAGCGGGTAGAATGCTGTTTCTCCGGAGCGCCCGCGCACGGCAAGAATCGACAGTTCGCGCCGGAAAGAAACAAAACGTTCGAGGACAAGAGCGACATTGGGCATCTCGCGTTTGGCGCGCGCGACGTCCTCCGCGGTGCGCAGGATCCACTGACCTTTTCCGTCGTAACCCATCCGGCACGTCTTCAGGACGGCGGGAAGGCCGACGCTCTTCACTGCGGGATCGAGTCCATCCCTTTTCAAAACCGGAGCGAACTCTGTCGTGGGGATGTTCAGCCTTTGAAAAAGTTCTTTTTCGCGGAGCCGGTCCTGCGCGGTCTCGAGCGCAGCAGGGGGAGGAAAGACCGGCACATGTTTAGCCAGGTATCGCGCCGCGTCAACGGGCACGTTCTCGAATTCGTAGGTCACAAGTTCGAGCCCGTGACCGAATTTTTCCAGCGCAACGCGATCCGTGTATTCCGCCGTCACACGTGGCGCAATTCGCCCTACCGGCGCTTCCGGCGAAGGGTCAAGGAAGCGGAACCTCAAGCCCAGGGGATAACCCGCCAGGGCCAGCATGTAACCCAACTGGCCGCCCCCGAGAATTCCGATGGTCACGCGCGCTTCCTTTTCTTCCCGCGCCGTGGGGGAGCCGCACCGGCCTTTGACGCTGCGGCAACGGCAGATGGGTCTGGATTCGCAAGTACGCGCTGCGTTTGTTCCAATCGGAATTCTCGAAGTGATTCCCGGATGCCTGGGTATTTCGTTCCCAGAATGGCGGCCGCAAGCAGCGCCGCATTGATGGCCCCGGCCTTGCCGATGGCCAGCGTTCCCACGGGGATGCCGCCGGGCATCTGCGCGATGGAAAGCAGCGAGTCGAGCCCTTTCAGCGCCTTCGATTCCACCGGCACGCCGAGGACCGGCAACACAGTTTTCGAGGCCGTCATCCCGGGCAGATGCGCCGCTCCACCGGCCCCGGCGATGATTACTTCAATGCCGCGCTGCTCGGCGCTCGCCGCGTACTCGAAAAGGAGATCCGGGGTGCGATGCGCCGAAACCACGCGGGTTTCGCAGGGAATTCCCATGTCCCGAAGAGTACTGGCGGCGTGCTGGAGGGTGTCCCAATCCGAACTGGAACCCATGATGATCCCCACCAGGGCATGACCGCTGCTTCCGAGTCTCTCCTTATTTTGTTCTTGCGCCATGAGGATCTGTCGTTGCCATCCCTGAGTGCATCATTTTCACGTCTGCCTGAAGCTGTCGATCCAACATCCATCCGTGCTGTTTGCTTGCCGGGGTATAACGAGGCTCGTATTCTACGGTGTTTTTCAATGCGCGGCGACCTGCGCGCGGCGTTTCCAGCTCTGCCGAAGCTGCCCGACAAGATACAGCGAGCCAGTAATGAAAATCGCGTCGTCAGACCCGGCCTTGCCCAAGGCGCTTTCGAGCGCTTCCTCAGCATCGGCAACGATTGAAAACCGCGCCGCGTGATAACCGGCGATTTCGGCAAGTCGCGCCGCGGAGATGGCTCGTGCCGTCCGTGGTTCCGTGAAAATCACTTCTTCAGCGCGAGGAAACAGCGCCCCGGCAATCTCGTCGATGGCCTTATCGCGAAGGGTGCCATAGACCAACCAAATTCTGCGTCCCGCGAAATTCTGTTCCCAGAACGAGGCAAGTTCCCGCGCGGCCCCGGGATTGTGCGCGCCGTCGAGATAAATATCCGGGCGCGAACGGAGTTTTTCAAGGCGGCCGGGCCATTCAGCAGCGGCTATGCCTTGTGTAATTGCCTCATCGCTGATTCGAAAGCCGCGTTCGCGCAGAAAGCGCGCAGCGGTTACTGCATTTAACGCGTTTTGCAATTGGAATCGCCCCGGCAGCCGCGGCGCGATCTCAAGCGTCCCCCCGCTGCTGAGTTCCGTAACGCGCGCGCGTACGCAGCGATCTTCAAGAAATTCCCGGTCGATGCGAAATGTCGAGCTGCTTTCGAGAATAGGGCAGCCGAGTTCTTTCGCGCGCGTCAGGATGACTTCGCGCGCTTCGGCATGTTGTTCGGCAACCACCGCCGGGACCCCGGGCTTCAGAATCCCCGCTTTCTCCCGGGCGATTTCCCGTAGCGAGTGGCCTAGAAAATTTTCGTGGTCGAAATCGATACGCGTGATGAGCGCAACAACCGGAGAAATAATATTGGTGGCGTCGAGCCGCCCGCCCAGTCCAACCTCAAACACTCCGAATTCGACCCGCGATTTCGCGAAATATTCGAATGCCATCGCCGTCACGCATTCGAAATAGGTCGGATGCGCGCGCAGTTTGCCCGCGGCCAGTTGTTCTTCAATGAGCGCCCTCACGCGCGTGAACGTTTCCGCGAACGCTTCATCACTGATCTCTTCGAAGTTGACGCGCATTCGCTCGTTGATTTTTTCGAGATGCGGCGAAGTGTATAGTCCTGTTCGAAAACCCGCGTGGCGCAAAATCGATTCGAGGAATGCCGCGGTCGAGCCTTTTCCATTCGTGCCGGCAATGTGCGCGCTCGGATAGGCGCGGTCCGGCCGGCCTAACCGCTCGGCAAGAATGGTGATGTTTTCCAGGTCAAACTTGGCGGCCACGGCCTGCGTCTGCGCCGCCAATTCCCTGCCGAGCGACAGCAGATACCTGACCGCCTCTTCGTAGTTCATCTCAGGTCATCAGGAGGTCGAACGAATTCGCAATGAAGGCTTTCATTTCTTTGCGAGGGACGACAGCGTCCAGGAAGCCGTGCTCTAACAAGAATTCCGCGCGCTGGAATCCTTCGGGAAGTTTTTGCCTGATGGTTTGCTCGATGACGCGCGGCCCGGCAAACCCGATAAGCGCGCCGGGTTCCGCGATGTTGAGGTCGCCGAGCATGGCAAAGCTCGCGGTCACGCCCCCGGTTGTGGGATCGGTGAGCACCGAGATGAAGGGCAGCCTGGCCTCATCGAATTTGGCGAGCGCCGCCGAGACTTTGGCCAGCTGCATCAAGCTGATCGTGCCTTCCATCATGCGCGCGCCACCCGAGCAGGAGACCACCACCAGCGGCTGCCGCGTGTCCATCGCCAGCTCGATGGCCCGCGTAACCTTCTCCCCAACCACCGCTCCCATTGAGCCACCGATAAATCCGAACTCCATCGCGCAACAAACCACGGGCCGCCCGTTCAACTGGCCCTCCGCGCTGATCACCGCGTCGCTCATGCCCAGCTTTTTCTTTGCTTCCTTCAACCGCGCGGCGTACGGCTTGGTGTCCACAAACTTCAGCGGGTCTGTCGACGTCATGCCGGCATCGTGCTCCGTGTAGCGGCCGTCGAGCAGCATCTCGAGCCGCTGCCTGGCGTTCATCTTGAAATGAAACTGGCACTTTGGGCAGACGTAAAGATTGGCTTCCAGGTCCTTCCGGAAAACGATCGTCCGGCACGATTCGCACTTGACCCACAAGCCCTCCGTGCGCACGCGGCGCTCTTCGGGCGGTGTCGTCTGATCGATCGATTTTTTGTCGCGCTTGAACCAGGCCATATGGAAATCCGGGCTAGAGGCTTTCCTGCTGGAAGCAGGATTAGATGTTCAAGGAATTTTGGCGCGAGCCCCGATCCTCTAACTTCTAGTAATCAATCCCCCGCTGAGCCAGTATACCCTTGGTGTAGGGGTGTTTCACCTCGCGCATCTCCGTGACCAGGTCCGCCAGTTCGGTAAGCATCGGATGCGCGTTTCGCCCCGTGCATATCACGTGCACGCCCTCGGGACGGTTTTTCAGCGCCTCGGCCACCTCGTCCGCGTCGAGCATCTTGTAGCTGATCACGTAGTTGATTTCGTCTAACACGACCAGATCGTACTTGCCGCCGTAAATCGCATCGCGGCCCGCTTTCCAGCACTCCTGCGCCAACTTGATGTCTTCGGGATCCGTTTCCGCCCCGCCGATTTTCACGAATCCTCTGCCCATCGGACGTATTTCGAATTTGTCATCGCCCAGCATTTTCGCCGCGTCCAGTTCGCCGTAATGCCACGAGCCCTTGATGAACTGCACCATCAGCACGCGTAGGCCTTGGCCAACCGCGCGGAATGCGGTTCCCAGCGCGCAAGTCGTCTTGCCTTTGCCCGGCCCGGTGTAAACGATGAGCAGCCCTTTTTCTTCCGGCATGTATGCGTTTCCCGCGCGCGGCTATTTGCGGAGAAGGTATTAGAGTTTGGTGTGGCACAGCGAAAACGTCAAGCGGTTAGCACGTCGTTGGCATGTGGTGTTTAGTCGCGAGAGCTGCCCCGCGCACGGGGTGCTTACGTTCGAAGCGAACCAGCGGAATCAGAAGAAGTGGAAGACCACGCCGAATACGCTCTGAAAATTGTCCTGCCCCATCTTGTACAGCTGGCTGCGAATGTAGTCGCCCTCGAAGCGTAGAACGAGCGGCCCGAGCGGATAATCTATCCCGCCGCCCACCTGGATTGCCACGCCGTTCTTGCTCACGTCACCCAACTGCGGGTTCACGTGCGCAATGCCCACCAACGCGTGTGCCCAGGGTTCCCACCCCTCCTTGCGCCAGATAATCTTCGGACCGCCCGTGATTCCCGCGTATCTCGTTTGATCGATGTTGTTGTTGAAGACGTGCGGCC